>OFHB01001532.1_pt1 | contig 13106 bp, 10 predicted proteins | sample 1521881 | NCBI WGS metagenome assembly OFHB01 (sample SAMEA3504090, study PRJEB24116) | mouse gut metagenome | biome: mouse gut; feature: mouse-associated habitat; material: faeces | place: Denmark | collected 2011
TCTGGGCTTTCTCCTAAACAAGTTGCATCAGTTATTTTCCGACAATTCCTAAAAGCCTGTCCGGTAGGGCAGGGGAAAACGGGTAAAAGGACCAAGGAGGATGCGATGGCAGCGGAAAGAGGAAAAAGGCTGAGCCTGTATACAAGGGATTATGTGGTATTCGATTTGGAGACCACGGGGCTGAGCCCTGAGGCGGATGAGATGATTGAAATCTCCGGCATACGGGTGCGGGAGGGAAAAGCGGCGGAGGAGTTCTCCACGCTGGTGAATCCCGGCAGGCCCATTCCCTATGCGGCCTCCAGGGTCAATGGCATCACGGACAGGATGGTGCGGGAGGCCCCGGATCTGCGGGACGCGCTGGGCAGGTTCCTTGCCTTCATAGGAGAAGACGTGCTTGTAGGACACAATATACATACCTTCGACATGCTCTTCCTCTATAACGGCGCTGCCAGGGCGCTGAAGCGGACGGTGCCAAACGATTATGTGGATGCGCTGTATCTGGCCAAAAGCTGTCTGCCCGGGCTGTACCGATACAGGCTGACGGATCTGGCAGCCCATTTCGGGATTGATACCCAGGGGGCGCACAGAGCCCTGAAGGACTGTGACATGAACCGGCAGTGCTACGAATGCATGGGCAGGATACTGGGGAGCAGGGCGCAGAGCATGGGGGGAGATGCTTCGGGGAGCAGGGCCAGCGCAACGGAGGAAAGCTGCCCGAACTGTGGCGGGGCCCTGGTGAAACGCAAGGGGAAATTCGGCGCGTTCTGGGGCTGCAGCTCCTTTCCGCGGTGCAGGTATACCAGGAACGCGTGAAGTCCGGTATGAAGTCTGGCAGGAAGGGGGTTCACGTTTCGATTTGAGCCGTCAAGGGCGGTATGGAGGATTTTTATGAAATCAGGCCACAGGGACGAGGGATGGATAACGGGAAGGATATACTTCAACAGAGAGGATAAAAGGCTGATTGTAAAGAGGCGGAATCATGAGTGCAGCTGGACTGTGAATCTGGGAAATAAGTGGGCATGGGCGCTGTATATCATTGTTTTCATGATTGTGGTTATAATATGCATCGTGCTCTGATTCCCCTCCCGTCTGCGGAAGAGGCAGGGAAGGCTGAAGCCGGGGATTGATGCGGTTCTGCAGGGCAGTGCCGGAGGCGGCATATGGGGCATGGGGGGAAGCCGGACCGGAAGGGATATGGGGATGCCGGAGCGCCGAATCCGGGACAGGAATGAGGATGTTTTGCAGGAGAGGTGTAAGATGGGGACATTGCTGAACTATTTGGAAAAATATGGGAAATACACTTTTCGGGAAATGCCCATGACGGATGTGGACAGCCTGGCGCTGTGCCAGCTTGCATATCTGAAGTTTGACGGGATGGTGCCTGGGGCAGAGGATGGCATGCCCGGCGTACCGGGGGCGGGAGGCGGATTACATGCCGGAGTGGGGACATCTGAAATGGGGGCATCTGGAGAGGATACGTTCGAAGTGGAGGCACCTGGAGCGGGGGTGTGCGAAGTGGAGGTATCTGGAGCGGAGGTGCGCGAAGCGGAGGCATCCGGAGCGGGGATGTTTGAAGTGGAGGCATCCAGAGTGGGGGCGTTTGAAGTGGAGGCATCCGGAGCGGGGACGTTCGAAGTGGAGGCATCCAGAGCGGGGGCGTGCGAAGTGGAGGTATCTGGAGCGGAGGCGCGCGAAGCGGAGCCATCTGGAGCAGCGCCGTCCAGAGTGGAGGTATCTGGAGCGAAGGCGTGCGAAGCGGAGACATGTGGAGCAGCGGCATCCAAAGTGGAGACATCCAAAGCGGGGGCATCCGAAGCGATGGGGGCGGAAAGGGAAACGGCAGATAAGGCCGAAGCGGAAGTCTCGAAGGGATTTCTGGTGGAGCCGTCTGAGAGGCCGGGTGTCACGTTGGAGAGCCTGAAGGAGCATCCGGATTTCGAGAAGCTCTTTGCGGACGTGCGCTATGAGAAGCCGAACCGCGCCCTCTACGAGAGGATGGTTCAGGGGAAGCGCTTCCGGAACCTGGAGTTGAATTATTATGTAAATGTAATAGAGGAGCGGTGGGAGACCCAGTTCTCGGCGGTGACTTTTACCCTGGGGGACGGGAGCCGCTATGTGGCCTACCGGGGTACGGACGAGACTATCGTAGGGTGGAAGGAGGACTTCAACATGGCGTTCCTCACGCCGGTGCCCGGACAGGCCATAAGCGTGGAATACCTGAACAGGGTGGCCGGGAGATTCGGCGGCCCTCTCTATGTGGGCGGCCACTCCAAGGGCGGGAACCTGGCGGTGTACAGCGCCATGAACTGCAAGCCGGATATACAGGATCGTATCCTGAAGATCTACAGCATGGACGGGCCGGGCTTCCGGCCGGAGGTGCTGCGGGAGTGCGATTATGGGAAGATAGCGGACAGGGTGGTGAAGATTCTGCCCAATTCCTCCCTGGTGGGGATGATATTCGAGTCCGGCATGTATTTCCAGGTGGTGAAGAGCAAGACCTTCGGGCTGCTGCAGCACGACCCCTATACCTGGCTGGTGACGGGGAACCATCTGGTGCGGGCAGACCGCCTGTATGAGCGCAGGCAGCAGATGGACAACAACCTGAACCAGTGGATTCTGTCCCTGAACGAACAGCAGCTGCGAACCTTCGTGGACACGTTGTATCAGGTGATTACTGCTTCGCAGGCGGACAATCTGATCGATTTCACGGCGGAGTGGAAGAAGAGCATGAACGGGGTGATCGCCGCGCTGAAAGAGGTGGATGAAGAGACCGTGGAGGCGCTGAAGGAGATCGTGGGGTCGCTGTTCGAGATCGCCAGGGAGAATCGGAAGAAGCAGGTGGCGGCAAAGGCGGAGGCGGCCCTTGAGGCCCTGGGGGCGAAAGGGAAGGACGGGAGGCCAAAGGCGGATTCATGAGAGCGGGGGCAGACAGCCGCGGGAATGAGCATTGGCACCTGAAAACAAGGGAGGGAAGCGTCTACAAATTATAGGAACCGCTTCGCTAACTCTGCAACCGAAAGGGAATAACCGTCAAGAGTCTTAAGCCTTTACCCCTGTATTTCAGGGATTTTTCCCACAGAAGTTGTAGAAGTTATACTGCATAACGCTGAATGCTGCCTAATGTAATCATGCGAATGAACCAGTCAGCGTTATGCAGTCTGGTTTCACGGCAAGTGAAATCGTTAAGCAGTATATGTTCCGGCAATTTCTATGGAAATCAAGGGCGGACATAGAACCAATATATCGAAAGAAAAAACACGGAAGGACGATTTTTATGGATAAGACAAATACCAGCGGGGAAGGGCTGCAGTTCATTTTCACGGAAAAAGATTTCTATCCGGACGCCCCGTCCCTTCAGGAGGAGAGCGGCGGGGATGCATGGAGGAGCCGGTTCGAGGCGGACAGATACTATGCCCTGTACCAGATGGGATTCGAGGAGAGGAGCGAAAATCCTACGGCCTCCGGAAGCTTCCTGTACCTGGTATCCGACACCTTCCTGAGATGCCTGACCAGGCTGCCGGAGCTGGAACTGGCCCGGGAAAAGGTGGAGGTGAAGGCTCTGGAAGAGGATGTGGAGGCGCTCCTGCGGGCGGTGCCCTTCGCCATCGGGGCGGAGCATGTGGACGGGAAGTGGATCGCCGCGGTCTTCCGCAGGCTGCTGAAGATCTTCAGGGAGGAGATACGGGGCTATCAGGGGACGGTGGAGATGTACCTGACGGAGAAGAGCCAGCATCTCCATGTGCCCGAGCGGATTTTCTTCCACCTGGTGGAGAACAGGGGGGACGAATACCCCTTTGCCTTCCTGGCCACCTATGCCACCAGAGACGCGGCGGGCAAGGTGCGCCATGTGCCGCTGAAATATGCCCTGACAGAGTATAAGGATGAACGGGACAAGCTCCTGAAGCTCCTGTCCTGCCTGAACCGCGCCGCGGAGGTATCGGAGCTGATCGCGGGCTTCATGGAGAGCGGCGAGATGTTCCACCCTCTGCGGCTGACGGCACAGGAGGCCTACGATTTCCTGAAACGGATCGAGGACATCGAACAGGCGGGGATCCTGTGCCGGATACCCAACTGGTGGAAAAGGAAGGCGGCGGGCGTCACCCTGGAGGCCAGCCTGGGGGACGAGAAGCCCTCCATGCTGGGCTTTGACACGCTGATCGGCGTGCGTCCCAAGCTGGTGGTGGACGGGGAGGAGCTCACCGAGGAGGAGGTGCGAAGGCTCCTGGAGCAGACTGAAGGGTTAGCGCTGCTGAAAGGGAAATGGGTGGAGGTAGACCATGAGAAGCTGCGGGAGCTGCTTGCGAGGCTGGAGGGAATGCCGGGAGAGATGACCCTGCTGGATGCCATGCAGCTGGAGCTGGGGCAGGGGAAGGGACAGAAGGACGTGGGGGCAGCGGTGTCCAACGGACAGTGGCTGGCGGAATTCCTGACGCACATGCGCAAGCCCGAGACCATCCGGAAAGCCCCGGTGCCCAAAACCTTCCAGGCCACCCTGCGCCCCTACCAGAAGAACGGCTATACCTGGCTGAACTACATGGACGGACTGGGCTTCGGGGCCTGCCTGGCGGACGACATGGGCTTAGGGAAGACGGTTCAGGTGCTGGCCTATCTGGAGAGGCTGCGCACGGAGCGTCCGGAGGCCAGAGTCCTCCTGGTGCTGCCGGCATCCCTCCTGGGCAACTGGCAGCGTGAGGCACAGAAATTCGCGCCGAAGCTGGATTTTCTGCTGCTCCACGGGCACAGCGCCGGGATATTGGAGGAGGAGCTGGCGGAGAGCCGGGCTTTCCTGACCATCACGACCTACGGCATGACAGTCCGGGTCAAAGGGCTACAGGAAATCAACTGGGACTGCGTCATCCTGGACGAGGCCCAGGCCATCAAGAACGCTGGCACCAAGCAGACGAGAGAAATCAAGAAGCTCTCCTCCCGGATGCGCATCGTGATGACGGGCACGCCCATCGAGAACGAGCTGATGAACCTCTGGTCCCTGTTCGATTTCCTGAACAAGGGGCTTTTAGGCACCGCCAAAGAATTTCACGAATACTGCAAGAATCTGAACCAGCATCCTGAGGGCTATATGCGGTTAAAGACAATGGTGTCGCCATTCATGCTCCGGCGGGTGAAGACGGACAAAAAAATCATCTCGGATCTGCCGGAGAAGCTGGAGAGCGTGGACTATGTGGCGCTGAGCCGGAAGCAGGTCGTCCTCTACCGGAAAGCGGTGGCGGACATGGAGCAGATGATTGATAAGGTGGAGGGCATCCAGCGCAGCGGCATCATCCTCACCACCATCATGAAGCTGAAGCAGATCTGCAACCATCCGGATCAATTCCTGGGGCAGTCCGCCTATGCCATGGAGGAGAGCGGGAAGCTCCTGATGCTGAAGGATATCTGCGAGACCATATACGAGAAACGGGAAAGAGTGATCGTGTTCACGCAATTCAAGGAAATCACGGAATACCTGGCGGCGTTCCTGGAGCAGGTCTTCGGGAGGAAAGGACATGTGCTCCATGGCGGCACGCCGGTGGCGAAGCGGGGTAAGATCGTGGAGGATTTCCAGGGGGAGAAATATGTGCCCTTTATGGTGGTGTCCGTGAAGGCTGGTGGAACCGGCCTGAACCTGACCAAAGCCAACCATGTGATCCATTTCGACCGCTGGTGGAACCCCGCTGTGGAGAACCAGGCCACAGACCGGGCCTTCCGGATCGGCCAGAAAAAGGACGTGGTGGTGCATAAGCTGGTTTGCCAGGGAACCATCGAGGAGAAGATCGACGCCATGATCGAATCCAAGAAGGAACTGGCGGAGAACGTGATCGGCTCCGGCGGGGAGAAGTGGATCACGGAGCTGGGCAATGAGGAGCTGATGGCCATGCTGAAGCTGAGCGTGTAAAGAAATCCGAAACTGCACACGGAAGAAGAGCCGGATTTCATGGGATTGGCCGGTGCTTTTCCGAATGGCGCTGATTAGACAGACGGCATGGCGAAAAGACGTGAGCGGCGCGACGCATTTTGATGCTGCTGGGGCAGGCCCTGTAATCGGCATAAAGGGAAGTCCAGGCCTTGGAAGGAGAACAGGATGAACAGATATTGGGAGACGGCAACGTATGAGCAGCCTACCGCGGCGGAAATCAAAAAGAACGCGGCAGAGAGCAGAAAAAAGGAAAAGAAGAAGGGCGCGGCGCTGGAGCCCGTCACGGTGCAGGGCAGAACGATCGTGCACAACTGGTGGGGCAAGGCCTGGTGCGAGAACCTGGAGCGGTATGCGGACTATGAAAGCCGTCTGGACAGGGGCAAGCGCTATGTCCGAGCCGGAGCGGTGCTGGATCTGAAGATTCAGAAGGGAAAAATCCAGGCCAGGGTGCAGGGAACCAGAAAGGTGCCCTACAAGGTGGAAATCCGCATCAGCCCCCTTTCCGAGGAGAAATGCCAGGGAATCATCGAGAAATGCGGCAGCAAGATTGAAAATATGGAGGAGCTGCTGAACGGGAACTTCCCGGAGCAGATGCAGGAACTGTTCCAGGGGAAGGACGGCCTGTTCCCCGCGCCCCGGGAGATCAGCTTCAGCTGCAGCTGCCCGGACTGGGCGCTTCTGTGCAAGCATGTGGCGGCGGCCCTGTACGGAGTGGGAGTGCGCCTGGACGAGCAGCCGCTGCTGTTCTTCGAGCTGCGGGGGATCGATGTGGGGCGGTTCATCGATGTGACCATTGCGGGCAAGGTGGAGGCGATGCTGGCGAATGAGGGGAAGGCCAGCAGCAGGATCATTGGGGATGAGGACGCCAGGGGATTGTTTGGGGTGTTGTAGGGAGTCAGGGATGTAATTCTGAGAAACCGTGGAGTGGAAATGGGATAAAAATAAGCCGGGATGGAATGTCCCGGCTTTTTGCCGTACTGAAACGGTACCAAAAAGTGTACTTTTTGAGAATTAGCCTCATACTCAATAACCTATCCTATTTTAATACAGCATAGGCATAAAATCAAGAGGGAATAGATATTTTTTTTGGTAATTTTGCCCATATTTTTATGCACTCCAAAAAGTACACTTTTTGGAGAAATGCCGATAGTATGCGTATGCAAGACGATAAAAAGGGATTTCAAGATGCTGTCAGAAAAGGTATGCAAGACCATTCACCAATACAGCAACGGGCCGCTTTGCGCGGAAGATATGAAGAAGCTGCAGGAAATTGCAGCGGATTACAGCAAGGTGAAGCGTTATGTATATCAGAGATACAGCGGCATCGGAGGACTGTCCAAACTGTATCCCGGCTATACTGTCCAGAATGAGATGGCGGAAAGCGGACTGAGGAGCGAAATGGGACTGCCATCAGTGTACTTTTACTTGGCTGTATTCGATGCGCTAGGCGATATCAAAGGTCAGTGGGCCAATACGAAGTCCCAGGTTCTGCAGTTGATTGTAAAAAATGAAAATCTGTCTGATGTGGAGAGACATTATATCCGATTTTTACTAAAAGTCAGCAATGCCTTTGAGGCGGTACTCAACCAGAAGCCGATGGAGCTGCCGACAAGTATCCAGAAGCAATATTTGAAGCTGACAGGGCAGGTGGACGCTGACAGGCTGAACCGTTATCTGTGCAGACAGGTACGGAAGATTCATAGAAAATGCAGTCAGCAGACACTGAAGGGAAAACAAGATGGATTTTCGATTGCAGAGCGTGCTTATCGTTATGGGGAAATCAGCGGACAGGGGGGAATATTTATCTCTGTAAAAGAGCAGCGTAAGCGTATCTTTATTCCGCTGACTGACAATAACCGGTATGAATCACAGCTCTATGTAAAACTATATCCAAGTGAAAGAAAGGTAGAGATAAATGTCCCAATTCGTGTAACCGTCCATAAACATGAGGATTATCAAAATAAGGTGGGCATTTCCATGGGCATGTATACCATGCTGACGACGAATCAGGGGCACACTTACGGAGCGGAGCTGGGGAGGTATCAGACAGAATATACGGAATGGATACGGGAGCAGACGCGAAGCTACAGTCGCAATCGGGAGAACAACCCTGGCCGGAAGAAGTACAATGCAAAGAAAAGCCGGATGGAAGCCCGGCTGCATGGCTATATCAATCAGGAGCTGAATCGTTTCTTTCACCAGGAGAAGCCGGAAAGAGTATATGCAGTAAAGCTTCCGAAGCCAGTAAGCGGTGGGAAGAACAAGAAAATAAACCATTCTGTGTCTTTATGGCAGCGAGGCTATATTCGCAGCCGTCTGATACAGAAATGCAGAGAGCAGTCCGTGGAATACGTGGAGGTCTTAGGGAAAGATATCAGCAGAGAATGCAGCGTCTGCGGTGCTGCGGGTAGTAGGAAGGAAGGCTTCTTTCACTGTGAAGCCTGCGGCCAGAGCATGGAAGAGAAGACAAATACCGCTAGGAATGTGATTAAGCGCGGGATAGAAGGAAAGATTCTGCGATAGACCGGAATTCGGTAGCCCAAGGATTTGATTTAACAAGATAGGTCATAAGGAAGGCCGTCTGGATAAATACCGATGTCATGTCGTGATTTTATCCGGATGCCGTATGGGAGAGGGGAGCCAGGCTTTTCTGTTCTATGCGGCATCATCTACGGAACCAGCCGGCATCCATGATATATAAAAAGGGAACGGCATTAGAAGGCAGTAGTTCAGAGGAGATTCCATCGGAAAGAGCTGCGTATTGGGTATGCCAGGACTTCGGGAACAGGATGGACAACATCCTGATGTACCGGAGAGCGAAGCGGAGTGACCCGCATCATCCGGAGAGGCGACAATCTCTTATGGATGTCCAATATATTTTATTTTATAAAACAGAGCAGATACTTAGGAAATACCCATGCCCCGTGTGGCGCCACCATAAATGAAACAGGAGCATGTGTGAAGTTTTTAGTTTTTGTCCCAGAATTACTATATACTTTCCTATCGGCAAAGGTCGATTTCAGTTTGGGTCTGTAGCCCGTTTAGGAAATTGATTCATGGCCCCCCATTTGCACCACCACCTTTCCGGTCCAATGAACTAACGTTTATGACAAAAGGACGCATAGTAAAATAACAACAGGAAGGGGGCGTGCTGTAAATTTGTCAAAGAGAGGTGTTTTCTATGAACAAGGTTTACGACAACTGTTGTGGTATCGATGTGCACAAAAGTTCACGGCCGCCTGCTTCATCCGTGGCCGCAGGCAGGAAGTGTGTGAGTTTGGTGCAACTACAAGGGAACTCCTTGCGCTTGTGGACTGGCTGCTTGAAGGCGGTTGCCCCTACTGGAAGCCCCTGTACAACATCCTGGAATCCTTAGGGCTTGAAGCAATGGTTGTAAATGCACAGCACATGAGAGCAGTGCCTGGCAGAAAAACAGATGTCAAGGATTCTGAGTGGATCGCCGACCTCCTGTAGCACGGCTTGCTTACGGCAAGCTTCATCCCCGACAGGGTACAACGTGAACTTGTCGGTTACCGCAAGAGTCTTGTGCAGGACAAAACCGCGAACTGAACCGCCTTCAGAAAATGCTGGAGGGAGCCAATAGCAAGCTGTCCGGTACCGTTTCCGATATCAACGGAAAGAGTGCCTGCTGCATCCTTGAATCACTAGCCTCAGGGGAAGCTAGCGACTCGGTAAAATACGATGATTTAACTCAGTCAAGGTTTCTGCTTCATAGTAAATTGATAAGGAAGAAATGAAAAATCGAAGGTTAAAGAAAAAGGATTTATTGGAAATGCTTTCCACATTGGAGGAAGCCAATCAACTAATTGGAGACAAAGGCGGTTCTGATATGCCTGATTTCTTCGATACACTGACACAATGCCAAGAAGCGGCCTTGGCTATTGGTAGCCACCTTGAGAGCCTGGGCGAGAGTGGGCAGAGAATCGTCCGGGTATTGGAGAATTATTGCGAAAATATATACCAGATGAGTTTGGCGGCAGAAGATGGTGGCAGGCTGGGGAAAATAGCAAAAAAAATACGGAAGGAGCTTCTGACGGTCAAAAACAGGATTCGATACGAATTGCCGGATGACAAAAAAGAGGTAGTATTCCTGCCGTACAAGGCATCTATGTGGGATAGTTTCGAAAGTGTATGGAAGAAAGCGGAGGCGGATGAGAACTGTGAGACATATGTAATCCCCATCCCTTACTTTGACAAAAATTCGGACGGCAGTCTGGGGCAGATGCATTATGAGGGAAATCAATATCCGGATGACGTGCCTGTGACATCATGGCAGGAATATGACATGGCAGCCAGGAGGCCTGATGTGATATTCATACATAATCCTTACGATGATTGTAACTATGTGACTAGTGTACATCCGGATTTTTATGCGAAAGAATTGAAGGAATATACAGATATGCTGGTATATATACCTTATTTCATATGCATAAATGATGTTGTACGGGAAGAATTCTGCATATCACCAGGGTCGATTTACGCGGATAGGGTGATACTACAATCGGATGTGGTCAGAATAAAATATATAGAATTTTACCATAGATGGGAGGATTCCCAGGGATGTAGAGATGTGTTCGGAAAGGCTGAGGAGAAGTTCCTGGCTTTGGGGAGTCCAAAGTTTGATAAGGTGGCTTCTGCCAAAAGGGAAGATTATGTACTTCCTCAGGAGTGGAGGAGGCTTATAGAGCGAGAAGATGGATCCAAAAAGAAGGTGGTGTTATATAATACTACAATTGGAGCCATGCTTAAGGATACCCAGAAGATGTTGATAAAAATTAACGATGTGATGCAAATATTTCAGAAACGTCAGGAAGAAATAGTGCTATTATGGCGCCCCCATCCACTGCTGGAAGCCACATTGAAGTCTATGCGTTGGGACTATGAGAAAATTTATAATGGTATAGTAGAGACGTTTAGGAAAGCTGCTTGGGGAATTTATGATGATACAGCAGATTTGTATCGAGCGATTGTGGTTTCAGATGCGTACTATGGGGATAACAGTAGCGTAGTGGAGTTATATAAACGGACGGGGAAGCCAATCATGATACAGAATACGAATATAATGGGCAGCAAATAACCTAGGAGAGATGGCGATATGACGATGGCTCTGATTTTTGCGGGTGGTACAGGGCGGCGGATGAATTCCCGATCCAAGCCTAAGCAGTTTTTGGAAATGCATGGAAAACCGATTATAATATACACTTTGGAACATTTTGAATACCATGATGAAATTGACGGTATCGTGGTAGTATGCTTGGAATATTGGATAAAAGAACTGCAGGGATTGCTTATTCGATATGGGATTCGAAAAGTGGCAAAAATCGTGCCGGGAGGGAATACAGGACATGATTCCATATATTGCGGACTGAAAGCGATAGAAGGTCTGGCGGTAGATAATGATATAGTGCTGATTCATGATGGAGTCAGGCCGCTAATTAACGCGGACTTGATTACCGAAAATATTGAGATGGTCAGAAAGCACAGAAATGCGATTACAGTAGAACCAGCGAGAGAAAGCGTGGTGCGTTGCGAGGATGGGCAGACAATCAGCGAAGTCCCTCCAAGAGCACAGATGTATACTGCCAAGGCACCACAGAGCTTCCATTTCGGGGATATCATTGCATTATATAAAAAGGCAGAGACAGATAATCTGAAAACAATTGACCCATCCCACTTATGCAGCATGTATGGGATATCCATGCACATTGTGCTGAGTACAAAGAATAATATCAAAATAACGGAACCAGCTGACTACTATGTATATCGAGCTTTATACGAAGCAGTGGAGGGGCAGCAGATATTTGGGATTTGAGCTTGCAGAGACAGGAGAGATTTTGTGGATTATAATACGGAGTGGCGGCAAAAAATATCCATGCATGACTATGTGAAAGTGGAGGATTATGTTTATTTTTTTGCGTTGAATTTCAATGGATTATATAGGATGAAGCCCTCAGAAAAGAGGTTGGAATTATTGGGGTGCGTTCCCGGAGAGGCTGTCAATCAAAAGCATATGTATGGTGCGATAGCGGAAAGCGGTGGAAAACTTTATCTACCCCCTAGAAATGGAAAAGGGATAGCAGTATTCAATCGTCAAGAGAAGGTGTTTGAAAAGATTCCTCTAGAATTTGAGGAACAGGGCCTTCCGTTCAAGTTTTCAGGTGCTGTTACAGACAAAGGCAGGATTTTTCTGATTCCAGCAAGGTATCCCCATCTCATTGTGCTGGATACTGAAACGGGTGTTTTAAACCATGTTGATAGCTGGATAAAAAAGTTATATGTTCCAGATGGTTATGGGGGCTTGCTGGTAGGACGTGGTTCCTTTGTAAAAGATGGATTTCTGTATATGGCTGCTATGACTGACAATATTTTAATTAAGCTGTCAACAGTCACTATGGAAGCAGAAATGATTCAGATTGGGGACGAAAAAAATGGGTTTACAGATATGTGCTTGGATCAGGATGGTGAAAACATATGGTTTGTACAAAAACGGAAGCCAGCTATACTGAAATGGGCGGAGCATTCAGGAGAATATATTGTGTATGATACCATGCCAATAGGTATGACACATGGGGAAGTCCCTTTTGTCAATGTCATCGAGGAGAGCAGCAAAATCACTGCAATTGGATATCATGCTAACATGAGCGTTGAAGTGGATAAAGTAAGCGGAGTGGTTCGGCAGGCTAAGTGGGATACAGCAGGTTTAGAAGGTGCCTTTAATGCATATCATGCAAGACATTATTTTGCTAAAAAAATTGCGAAAGAATCATTCCTGGTTAGTAATATTGATGATCATTCTTTTAATATCATTGAAGACGGCAATAAAAGAGAGAGATTTTATCTGACAGACGATAGTAGTGATGTGGCGTTGGTACATTTTCAAAAGAAAGCAATTCAAGAAAATGGAATTTACAGCTTACAGAAATTCTTGAATTTTGTTGCGAAGAGAAATGAGAAGGAATAGTCAATGGTAAGCGTAATCATCCCGGTATATAATGTCTGCGAGTATGTCGATGTTTGCCTGAAATCAGTGGTGGGACAGACATGGAAAGAGTTCGAGATAATGTTGATTGATGATGGATCCACGGATGGCTCTGACAAAAAATGCCGTATATGGTCAGAAACTGATTCACGTATCCGTTTTGTTTGTAAGGATAATGAGGGGTTGGGCCCCTCT
>OFHB01001534.1_pt1 | contig 13097 bp, 10 predicted proteins | sample 1521881 | NCBI WGS metagenome assembly OFHB01 (sample SAMEA3504090, study PRJEB24116) | mouse gut metagenome | biome: mouse gut; feature: mouse-associated habitat; material: faeces | place: Denmark | collected 2011
AGGAATTCCACAGGATTTCCTATGTGCTGGACGACTTCATCCGGGAAGTGAACAAGCATTGGGTGAATCATATCAGGATTGCCGATTCCCAGGGGGACGATGCCTTGAGGCGGCAGATTTTGGCGGACTGCTTCTATGCCTGCAAGGTCATGGCCGTGCTGGTGCATCCCATTGCGCCGGAGGGCTGCGAGAAGTTCCGGGAGTATATGGACGGAGAGCATTCCATGGAAGGAGAGCATTCCATGGAAGGAGAGCATTCCATGGAAGGAGAGCATTCCATGGACGGAGAGCATTCCATGGAAGGAGAGCATTCCATGGAAGGAGGGCATTCCATGGAAGGAGGGCATTCCATGAGGATAGGGGAGGAGTTTTGGGACTGGGAGCATATCCTGGAGCCGATTTCCTATTACATCGGCGATTTGGAGCGGCATGAGCTGAAGACGCTGGAGCCCCGGGAGGACTTTTTCAAGAAGCATGAAAGCCAGTTTGGCCAGGAGGGCTGAGAGGGGAGTGAGCGATGGGAGCAGGCCTTAGAGGTGGTGGTTCCCGGGAATATTTTGAACGTATAATTGATTGTGGAATAGAGCGGGATAGGGTATAATGCTATTAGAGAGCGGCTCGTGACAGGCGAAATCGGGGGATGTCTGGCAAAAAATGTGGCTGAGAATTTCTATCACGGATTCCTGGCGGGGATACTAAGCCAGAGCCAGGACTATCTGGTGAAGTCCAACCGGGAGTCGGGCAATGGGCGCTCGGATATCATGTTGCGGAGCCCGTCTTTGCGGGGCAGGGCTTTCGTGCTGGAACTGAAGGTCTCGGACTCCATCGATGACCTGGAAACCGACGCGGAGGAGGCCCTGCAACAGGTGTACGATAAAAAGTACATGGAAGAACTGCGGACAGAAGGGTACCGAAAAATCGGCTGCTATGGAATCTCTTTTTACCGCAAGGACTGCGAAGTCCGGCTGGGGAAGAGGGCGGATTGAGGAAAGCAGCGCGAACCGTCTCAACCATAGGTTGATAAGATTCCCTTTTTCTTAATCCGGTATGCCTGGTAAATCCGCATCATTTTACCTACAATAGGTTTCGTAGGAGGCGCGTCTTTTTGTACCACATTCAACTATAGTCAACTATGGGAAGCAGCTGCCGCTTCCTGTGTGGTCAGGCAGCTATGAAAACATATTGGAGGTAAGCATTATGATGGAACTGGAAAAAATCGCAAAGAGAATCGCGTCCCTGCGCAGGGAGCGGGGATACACAGGAGAGGCCCTGGCGGAGCGGCTGCAGGTCAGCCCCCAGGCCATATCGAAATGGGAGAACGTGAAATGCCTGCCGGAGACGGCCATTCTTCCCGCGTTGGCGGAGGCGCTGGACTGCAGCATCGACAGTCTGCTATGCCCCAGGGAGCTTTTCATTTTGGAGGCGGTGTATACGGACGGACCCAGGTGCCCGTGACCCGCTGCCTGGACAATCTGGTGCGCGACAATGGGCTGGACATCTATGTGAATGCCACATTCATCGGCGCTTCCATGGAAAGCGACCGCCTGAAGCTCCTGACGGTGAAGTTCCAGACGCCGGAGGGAGTGGGCTTAGCCTATGCCCTACAGAACGAGAATCTGGTCCTGGACAGGAAGAGCACAGGATTTGCGCCGGACAGGGCGCTTCGGATTGTGGGTGCCTACTACGGGAACGAGAAGGAATATTCCTTTGCCATGCAGAAAATGGAGCACTATGAATATTTCAAATGGGACAGGATACCGGTGAACCATGAAGTCTTCCCCAGCAGCACCGCAAGCGACGACACGGAATACCTGACGCTGGTGTACCTGAACGCGGAGGGTTTCATTCGTTATTGCTGCTGTGTCGAATTTTTCAAACAGGCTCCCGACAAGCCGAATTTGTTTTTATACAACGGCTTCAATCCCAAAATGTTTCAATCTCTTTCAATTCGTCTGCCGAAAGAATATCCTGCCGCAACAAGGTTGATACTAAGTTTTTCACATTCCCGCCGTAGACTTTATCAAGAAAGCTGTGGGTCTGCATGGTCTGGTATTCTGCTTCTGTTACCGTAGCCACATACTCATTTTTCCTGCCGATTTTTTTGACTTTCAAAAACTTTTTTTCTCCTAATCGGGAAAGCAGCGTGAGTACGGTGTTGTTCTTCCATTCATTCTTGTCTTTCTCCAATTCTTTCATGATGAGGGAGTATAAAGCTACCCCTCCATTCTTCCAAATGATTTTCATTAGTACCAATTCGGATTCAGAAATTTGCTGTGCCATATAGTCCTCCTTTTATATTAACGTTTTGTAGGTATATATTCATCTTAACACTTTGTAGGTGATAATGCAATACCCCAAAACAAATTTAATAAACAGATAAGAAACAAATAGTAAACAGATAAAGACTTTTCCGAAATAAGATGTATAATATCAAAGAAACACAAACTTCTTTTCAATCACTATGGAGGGATAAACATGAGCAGGATTCTTCATACCGATAAATTGTGCAAATCATTTTCAAACGGCGGCTTGCAGCAGCATATCATCAAGAATCTTGATTTTGAGATCAGGGAAAAGGACTTCACTGTTATAATGGGGGCGTCGGGTTCGGGCAAATCCACTCTGCTTTATGCACTTTCTGGAATGGATACCCCGACCCTCGGCAGAGTTTTCTTCGGTGACAAGGATATATCGAAATATACCAACGACCAGCTTGCTGTGTTCAGACGTGAAAACTGCGGGTTTGTCTTTCAGAGCATTTATCTGCTGGAAAACATGACCGTATTCGATAACATCATGACAGGTGCGCTTGTGATACAGAAGAACAGTCCCGAGCTTGTGAAAAAGACCGAGGAGCTTCTCAAAAAGGTCGGTATAGGCGAAAAGCTGTGGGATAAATACCCGAACCAACTTTCGGGCGGTGAGTGCCAGAGGGTCGGCATCGTAAGAGCGGTCATCAATGATCCAAAGCTGCTTTTTGCCGATGAGCCGACAGGCAGTCTGAACTCGGCTTCGAGCCGTGACGTTCTTGATATCTTCACGGAACTGAACTCGAAAGGACAAAGCATTGTAATGGTGACCCACGACATGAAAACCGCTCTCAGAGGAAACAGGGTGATATATCTTCGTGACGGTGCTGTGATCGGCGAACATGAAATGCCGTCATTCGGCACAAATGATATCAAGGGCAGACAAGAGGGCTTGCAGAGATTCCTCGATGATATGGGGTGGTAATATGGAAAAGATACTCAGACTTTCTTTTGCAAATATTAAAAAGCATAAGAAACAGACGATACTCCTTACTCTGCTGATCGTATTCTGTATGGCTGTCACATCGGCGGCAGCTGCGGGCAGCATTGATATGACGGGCCTATTTCCCCGTGTGGCGGATGAGTATGCCGTACATAAAAATGCGCTTTATATCAAAGAGGATTATTACAATGACAGCTTCATCCGGCTGCTTCGTGAAGATGAGAGGGTAACGGATATCGATCATGTCCGTGTTCTGTTCAGTACGGCAACGAAATACCTTGACAAGGAAGGCGAGGAACAGGCGCTGTATATGAGTTTCGTGACTAAGGAGCTCGAAAAGAACATAGAGCGCTCTCCCATAGAAACGACCCTCACCGATGAGGAGATAGCAGCACTTGAACACCCGATCTATCTGCCCTATGCAGGACAAGAAAGCCTTGCATCAAAGCTCAGTGAGGGCGACACTTTTAACATAATTTACGGAACAAAGCTGTTCTCCTTTACAGTTGCAGGTTTTTATGAATCAATTTTTATGCCCACGACCGGTATGGGTTTCCAGATGATCGTTTCGGACAGCGACTATGTTTCTCTGATGACCATAATCGGCAAGTATGAAATGGTGCTGTTCGACTGCAATCCCCTTGATGACTGTGTGGATATATATTTAAAATTTTATGACAGAGTCGAAGAACAGACAGGCAAAGATATCGGATATAATATTCTGAGCCTTCTGTATAAAAATCTGGAACAGAAAAGTGCTGTTTTCTCGGAGATCGTCATTGGTATCATGCTGTTTATGGCGGTTGTCATATTCATTGCCGCCGCTATTATGATACGTTTCCGTATCGCAGGCGATATACAGGATCAGATACAGTCTATCGGCGTATTGGAAGCACTCGGTTATACATCAAAGGAGATCGCGCTTTCCTATACCGCGGAGTATCTTATGACAGCCCTTGCAGGCGTTATTATCGGCGCTGGCGGCGCATTTGCGCTGCTGCCTGTACTGCACAGAGTCGCTGAAACACTTTCGGGACATCACGGCAGTCTGCATATCTCTCCGCTCCCGATACTGCTGACGGCATTGATTATCCTTATTTTTGTGGGAGTAATCGCACATACGAGAGCTTTGGCAGTAAAGAAATATCCCCCTGTGCGGGCTTTCCGTAAAGGAATAGCTGTTCATCATTTCGGCAAAAACCGGTTTCCGCTCAGGAATACTAAAAACAGCGTGCATCTTCGCCTTGCCCTGAAAGGCTTTTTCGATAATATGAAGCAGAATATCAGTCTTGCTGTCTGCATAGCTGTTTCGGCACTTGCCGCTGTCGCAGGTATCCTGATTGCCGACCTGTTCGCCTCTGATCTGAAAGCTGCCGCATGGCTGACAGGAGAGGAAATGCCCGACCAAATAGTGACCGTTATGCACTCCGTCAACACTGAGGAGCTTGCGGAAAGAATAAGCGAGATGCAGGGTGTAAAACGTGTGCAGACAGGTTCGTTTTCTCTTGATCTGTCCGAATGGAGGTCTCTCTATGCCTTTGACCGTGAGAGTTGTCTTGTGCCGGTATCCTATCCCGATTTTTCTCAGTGCGAGAACATTCAGGCAACAGCAGGCAGACTTCCCGAACATGACAATGAGATCGCTGTTTCAAAGCTGTTCGCTACCCAGCACAGCCTGAAGGTCGGTGACAATCTCACCCTCGAATGCAACAGGGTAAAAAAGAATTACATCATCTGCGGATTGATTCCAAGCATGTCCAACGACGGAACAAATCTCTATATTACCGAACAGGCTTTAAAACGTATCATGCCCACTTACCGCCCCTCTGCGATAGAGATATACCTTGAGGACAAAACGGATCGGGCAGAGTTTCAGACACTGCTTATGCAGACCTACGGCAGATCAGTGGCTGATACCCGTAAAACAGAAAGCATCGGCGATACCGCCGAGGAACGACTGAGTGCAGAAGCCGATCGGCTGATTGCAGAGTATCTCGCCAATCACGGTGCAGATCATATCGAATACTCGATACAGATCGGCGACAAGACTATATCGGGTTCAAGCGAGAGCTTTGCTATCAAAAATGTGCAGGACATCAAACATGTCCTGCAGACGCAGATGGGCGGTATTTTCAGCACGATCAGCCTGACATCCTGGTCACTTATGGGTATCGCAGCAGTCGTTTCAGCGATCATTATCATAGCCCTTATGGAGCAGGCTGTCAGACGGCAGAGAAAAGAACTTGGTATCATGCTCGGACTCGGCTACACCACAAAGGAGCTTATGGTACAGCTTGCAATGCGTATCATGCCCGCTGTGATCGTGGCGATTATCCTCGGCACTGTCGGTGCGGCGGCTGTGTTTCATGCGGTAATGGACGCTATGGTCGGCACAACACCCATAAATATCCCCATGACGATCGTTGCAATTATAATTATGATACTGTTCTGCTTCGGCTGTGCGTATGTCGGTGCAGGCAGGATAAAGAAGATCTCTGTAACAGAGCTTATGACCGAATAAAGCGGGAGGAATATATTATGAAGAAGATAACAGCGGCAATAGCAGCGATCATGATGCTGTCGGCGATACCCGTTACGGCAGCTTACGGTGCGGACAAGGAAACGGCGCCTGTACAGACAGAGAAAAAAGCCGATACCGTTTCGGCAATAGGCTCGGTAAGCAAGATATTCTGTACGACTGCGGCATTACAGCTTTATGAGCAGGGACTGCTCAACATTGACGCTCCCGTGACGGATTATGTCCCCGAATTTACAATGCAGGACGAGCGATATAAAGATATCACTGTGAGAATGCTCATGAATCACACTTCCGGGCTTATGGGAATGGTATATGACGATATGATACTCTATGATGATATTGATACGACATATCATGACAGATTCATTGGACATCTGAAAAATTCACGTCTGAAAGCTGACCCTGGAACACTTGCGACTTACAGCAATGACGGTTTCACACTGCTTGAGATCGTGGTGGAACGTGTCAGCGGTGAAAGCTTTACCGATTATGTGGAGCATCATATCTCAAAGCCGCTCAAACTTGAAAACACCGGAACGGCTGCAAAAATGTACGGCAATAAGAATACGGCAAATATCTTTGTCGGCGGTATACCGTATGATACGGACTATTGTATGGCATTCGGCTCGGGCGGCATCATGTCAACAGCATCGGAGCTTTGTGAATTCGGCACGGCATTCTTCAAAGGTGATGAGACTTTGCTCAGACAATCGTCAAAGGACGAAATGCAGAAGAACAATGCCCGTGACAAATATGAGAATGCATTCGGTCTCGGCTGGGATACAGTCGATTGCAGTCAAAACTGGACGACAAGCAAGGACGTTCGGGTCATGTTCAAGGGCGGTTCGCTGTTGCATCAGTACGCGGGACTTATGGTAGCTCCCGATGAACAGATAAGCGTGTCGGTGACATTGAACGGCGCAAGTTCCGGCGGAGCAACGATGCTGACCGAATCGCTCATAATCTCCGCTCTTGCGGAAAAGGGCATAACAGTCACTTTTGATGAACCAAAAGGAATGGAAACAGCGGACAAAGTTCCGGAAAAATATCTGAAGATGGCGGATATCTATGCGAGAGGGGACGGCATATTCAAGGTGGAGTTCCCTCACGGGAAGTATATGGGGATCACCGAGATCACGGCAGAAAACCCCAAGACAAAACGGTATATGTACACTGCTGATGACAGCTTTGTGCTTATGGACGGTGAACCCGATTCGGATGATTTTGTTCAGGCAGGCGATCAGGAACTGCTCACATTTACCGAAAGGAACGGTAATACCTATATCTGCAAGTATGCAAATACCTATGCGGACGGTTTCGGACGGTATATAGAGCTATCTTACTATCTGCAAAGAGTGGGAGAGTTTAATGTCAGCGACAGCGTTCAGCAGGCTTGGACCCAGAGGAACGGCAAAAAATACTACATGACAAATATGAAGTATTCCAACGTTTTTTACAATGTAAGCCCCTGCGTTAAGCTGAATGTACCCGAGGGTATAAACGGCTGTGCGAAGTTTACGGGTGAGATGATCATGAAGACGATGCGTTTTACCAATGAAAATAAGGCGGAGGGCTTTGTTTTGATACCCGGCGAAGCAGGACGTGAACTGACCGATTTTGAAGTGTTCACCGAGAACGGCTGTGAATACCTGCGCACAGGCGATCAGGCTATGATGTTGGTAAGTGAAGATTCAATTTACGATCTTACGGCAGATATTCACGAAATAGCTCTTGAAACGGGACGGGCAAAGTGGTATAAGATAGGTGAGATGGACTTAAAGTCCGTTACCCTTGATATCCCCGAACAGGCGGCAGTTTATATTTATGATAAGTTTGATAACGTGGTTTACTCAAGCTATATGAATGGCTATGGAAATCATGTGACACTTCCCGAAAGCGGAAAGATCGTATTCATAGGCGAGAGCGGCGAAAAGGTGGGTATTGGATGAAAGAAGTGATAGTATGGATTATAAGTGCCTGATGATAGACGATGATGAGATCATTGCCGAAAACACGGCGGAGTATTTTAATGCGTTCGATATAAAAACGGCTTATGTTACAAGCTATGAGAATGCGGTGGACTTCCTTGCGGAGAACACCGTTTCTCTGTTGCTTTTGGATATAAACCTCGGGGACAAGTCTGGCTTTGAGCTGTGTAAGAGCATAAGGAGCGGATACAATATGCCTATCCTTTTCATCAGTGCCCGTACAAGTGATGACGATCTGCTTATGGCGCTAAATATCGGCGGAGATGATTATATCCAAAAGCCTTTCAAGATGAATATTCTCCTTGCAAAGGTCAGGGCTATCCTGAACAGATACGAAAGTACACAGTCTGTCGTGAAAGGATTGCCTAAAGCGACAAGCAGCAGAAAAATACAGATCATGGACGGTCTGTTTTTTGATACACAGTCGCACTGCATAAGCAAAAACGGAGAACAGATCACGCTGAAAGCTCTTGAATACAAAATGCTGTTCTATTTTCTGGAGCATAGAGGAAAGGTCATAACAAAGGACGAGTTCTTGCAGAATGTGTGGAAAGACGAGTGCGTCGGTGAGGGTACGGTTGCGGTGCATATCCGTCATCTTCGGGAAAAGCTCGAAGCCGACCCGAATGAGCCGAAGATCATAAAAACGGTTTGGGGTGTAGGGTATATCATGGGTGAAACGTCATGAGGTACGGAAGAACGCTTATTCTTCTTGCGACGATCGTCGCCTGCTGTATCGGGATATTCGTCATGACGGGCAGGCAAAAATATATGCCAAACATGGTCCTGCAAAATGATATTGCTGAAACAGTAAGAGAAAATATGAATGACCTTGCTGTTCTTGAAGAAAAGTTTCCCGATACCGATATACTTGTGTTTGACAGGGAGGGTTTCTGCATCTATCCCGAGAGCGAAAACTTAACGCTCACGAAATCAAGAAATAACGGCGATCTGTGTCTTGCGGTGACGGACGGTGACAGATTTCTTGCAACAGCGGCGATACCCGACCCGTCTTTTTCGGGGTATAGCAAGGCTTTTGATCGACTGACCTGTGCGGCTGTAATACTGTTTTTTATCATGGTAACGGCGGCAGTATCGTTCTATCTGTATATCGGCAGGAACATCTTAAAGCCATTCCGCAAGATGAAAGAGTTTGCAGGCAGGATATCAATGGGCGATCTCGACAGTCCTCTTGAAATGGAGCGCAGCAATCTGTTTGGGGTTTTCACCGAGAGCTTTGATATCATGCGTGAGGAATTGAGAGCGTCAAAAGCCAGAGAAACAGAACTCAAACGAAAAGAAAAAGAGCTTGTTGCTGAGCTGAGTCACGACCTGAAAACGCCTATTACGGGTATCAACACAATCTGCGATGTGCTGAGTCTGAAAGTACAGGATAAATATGTTCTTGGCAAGGTTGAGGGCATACAGAAGAAGACACAGCAGATGGAACTTCTCGTCACTGATCTGCTGACTGCTGCACTTGACGATCTTGGCGAGATGACCGTGAACTGCACTGATGAAAATGCGGCTGTGCTGTATGACATCATCAGGGCGGCGGATACGCGCTCTCTTGTGAGAAGGAGTACGATACCCGAATGTATGATACACATTGACATAAAACGTACGGAGCAAATTATCGGAAACATTATCGGTAATTCTTATAAATATGCCGATACTCCCATAGACATTGAGTGTGCTTCGAGCGGAGACTATCTGACACTGTCGATCACCGATTACGGCGAGGGCGTTCCGGCTGACGAGCTTGATCTTATAACGAACAAATTTTACCGTGGCAAGAACGTAAAAGATTCCGACATAGACGGCAGCGGTCTGGGGCTGTATATCGCTTCGGTTCTTATGGCTAAAATGAACGGTGGACTTATATGTTCAAGCAAGGGTAAAGGATTGACGGTGACTTTGATGATCCTGCTGTCGTAGTTTATTGTATAATGTATACTGCATAACGCTGAATACTGCCTAATGTAATCATGCGATTGAACCAGTCAGCGTTATGCAGTCTGGTTTCACGGCAAGTGAAATCGTTATGCAGTATATATTGTGATAAGATAAACATAGGCATTGTGGAAGAGAACAAAGTGTTGAGAAAATGGTACGAGTCGTTTGGCTTTGTGCATACCGGGACGAAGAAATTCGATTTCTTCCCGTTTACATGCGGGTATATGGAAAAGAATCTCTAAGAAAATGCAGACACTGAAACGAAAGCAGAGCGCTGATTTACGGTAAGGGACGGTTCGGAGCCGGGATGGGCATTCGGTAGGCCGTTCATGCAGAATATATGCGGCATAAATTTCTTGTACCGGGGATTCGATTGTGCTATGATGGATACTGCGCATGGAATTCATGGGATTTTACAGTTTATCAATGGAAAGGAGCCGCATATACCACATGGCAGTGACGGACAAGACAAGGGAAGAGAGGATGGCGACGGAATCCATCGGCAAGCTCATGGCCAGCATGACCCTGCCGGCCATCCTGGCCCAGATCATCAATATCTTATACAGCATCATCGACCGAATCTACATCGGTCATATGGAGGGCGTGGGAGCCAATGCCCTCACAGGCGTAGGCGTCACCTTCTGCATCACGGTGTTCATCTCCGCCTTTTCCGCGTTCATCAGCAACGGTGCGGCTCCCCTGGCGGCCATCTGGCTGGGGAAGGGGGACAGGGAGCGGGCGGAGAAGATCCTGGGCAACAGCGTCAGCTTCCTGCTGCTGTGCGCGGTGGCGCTGATGGCATTCTTCTATCTGTTCCAGAGGCCCCTGCTGTACATGTTCGGCGCCAGCGACGCCACGATTGGCTATGCCATGGACTATCTGTCCATCTACCTGGCAGGGACGCTGTTCGTGGAGATGGCCCTGGGGCTGAACGCCTTCATCATCTGCCAGAGCCAGCCCAGGACGGCCATGCTCTCCGTGCTGATTGGGGCGGTGGCGAACATCATCCTGGATCCTGTGTTCATCTTCGGGCTTGGCATGGGGGTGAAGGGCGCGGCAGTGGCCACTGTGATCTCCCAGGGGCTCAGCGCGGCCTGGGTGCTGTCCTTCCTGATGGGAAAGAGGTCGTCTCTGAAAATCCGCAGACAGTGCATGCGGCTGGAGGGGAAGGTCCTGGGGAGCGTGTTCTCCCTGGGCATCTCTCCCTTTATCATGAACGCCACGGAGAGCTTCATCAGCATCGTGCTGAACCATGGGCTACAGGCCTACGGCGGGGATATGCACGTGGGATCCCTGACGATCATGCAGAGTGTCATGCAGCTGTTCTCAGCGCCCATAAACGGCTTTACCCAGGGAATGACGCCCATCATCAGTTACAACTACGGAGCGCAGAATTTCAGGAGGGTGAAAAAACTCTATGGCTGGATGATAGGCATGTGCTTTGGGTTCCGGTTCCTGACCACGGCCACCAGCATGATTTTCCCCCGGTTCTACGCGGGGTTCTTTACCAATGAGGCGGAGCTGGTGGCGCTGACCGGGAAGGTGATGCCGATTTTCATGGCGGGCATGCTGGTGTTCGGCCTGCAGAACGGCATCCAGCCCACCTTCCTGGCGTTGGGGCAGGCGAAGATTTCGCTCTTCATCGCGGTGCTGCGGAAAATCATTCTGCTGATTCCCCTGGCCCTTATCCTGCCCCGGTTTATGGGGGTGATGGGCGTCTACTGGGCGGAGCCCGTGTCGGACGCTATCTCGGCCACGGTAGCCACTTTGCTCTTCGCGCTGAACATCCGGAAGATATTGTCCAGGGAAGCACTTGCAAAGATACGGTGAGCCGTCTATCCTATAAGATGTATTTTTTCAGAAGTAAGACCACCTCGTCGAAGTTGATCGGCTTGGCGGTATGGGCATTCATGCCGCAGTCCAGGCATCGCTTGATGTCCTCCGAGAAGGCATCTGCCGTCATGGCGATGATGGGGATGGCGGCGGCATCCGGATGCCCCGAAGCGCGGATGCCCTTCGTGGCTTCATAGCCGTTCATCACAGGCATGCGGACATCCATCAGGATGATGTCGTAATGTCCCGGCGCGGATGCCTGGAATTTCTCCAGGCAAATCTGCCCGTTCTCTGCCCATTCCGGTTCTATGCCGATATCAGACAGCAGCGCCTGCAAAATCTCCCAGTTCAGTTCATTGTCCTCGGCCACCAGCACCCGCCGTCCGGCCAGCTCTGCCTGGCTGCCCTCCGCGGCCTGCAGGTCCTCCACATCCATATATTTTTTCAGTCCGTAGAACAGGGTGGACTTGAACAGGGGCTTGGAGATGAAACCGTTAATGCCGGCCTCCTTTGCGTCCGCCTCCAATTCGCTCCAATCGTAGGCGGAAATCAGGATGATGGGCATGTCATCGCCCACGATCCGCCGGATCTGTCTGGCAACCGAAAGGCCGTCCATGCCCGGAAGCTTCCAGTCCAGCATGATTATCTGATAGTCGTCGCGGGCTTGATGATGCTTCTCCACCATGTTGATGGCATCCTCCCCGCTCATGGTCCAGTCGGCCTGGATGCCGATGGAATCCAGGGCATCCACCGCTGTGCGGCACAGGGTCTCATCGTCATCCACCACCAGCATCTTCCAGGCGGGAAGGATCATGTCCACTTCCGAGGGCTCGGCCTTTTCCAGATCCAGGATTACCTGGAACCTGGATCCCTTGTTCAGTTCGCTCTCCACGGTGATTCTGCCGTCCATGGCATCCACGATGTGCTTCGTGATCGCCATGCCGAGCCCCGCCCCTTCCGTCTTGTGCACGCGCATGGTGTCCACCCTGGAATAGGAGTCGAAGACATGCTTCAGGAATTCCTCGGACATTCCGGTGCCATTGTCCGCCACGGTGATATGTGTCCGGACATAATTCTCGCCCTTTTCGGGGGGATCCTCCTCCTGGTACAGGGAGAGCTGGATCAGGCCGCCCTCCTGGGTATATTTCACGGCATTGGACAGGAGGTTCAGCAGGACCTGGTTCAGGCGGACGCTGTCGCAGTATACGTCCTCCGATATGATATTGTGGATATGGACGTTGAAGTTCTGGCCCTTCCCCTTTACCTGGGGCTGCACGATGCCCACCACGCCCTCAATCGCCTCCTGGAGAGAGACACGTTCCGCGGTCAGGGTCATCTTGCCGCTCTCGATTTTGGACATGTCCAGCACATCGTTGATCAGGCCCAGCAGATGCTTGCCGGACAGGGTAATCTTCTTCAGGCAGTTCATCACCTGATCCTTTTCATCGATATGGGCCGTGGCAATGGCGGTCATGCCCACGATGGCGTTCATGGGCGTGCGGATGTCATGGCTCATGTTGGAGAGGAAG
>OFHB01001540.1_pt1 | contig 13080 bp, 7 predicted proteins | sample 1521881 | NCBI WGS metagenome assembly OFHB01 (sample SAMEA3504090, study PRJEB24116) | mouse gut metagenome | biome: mouse gut; feature: mouse-associated habitat; material: faeces | place: Denmark | collected 2011
TTTTGCCTATGGTTGCTTCTGCAAGGACATGGGGAGACTGAACCGAGTCTGTCCATGTGTACTTGCTATTCTTATAGCAAGAAAAGACGAAACCAAGCAGAACCCCGCAGGCAATGGTATTGTAGTAGCCATAAGGTTCCTTCTGGAGTGTTGCCCACAAGTCACCGAGGCTGACCTTATGGCCGGATTCCATTTCATCTTTTATGAGTTCCGCCAGTGCTGCAACACATTCGGCCTGCTTATTACCGCTGTTCTTTGCGTCAACAATCTTCCCAATCGTAGTAAGGTCGAGGACGCCGGCAAGTTTCAAAGAATCCAAAACATTTCTGAGCTGGCTATTTTCGCTTTTGCGCTGGATACCGGCAGTGGGAGCTCCATCGTTGCAAGCTTTGTAGGCAGTATTGGTTACAACGATGTTCTCTGGGGCATACTTGAAAATCACATCCCGGACATTAAGTTGTATGATTTTTCGGAGATGTGCCATACCATATATGCTGCTAAAGATGCTATTCCCGTTGTAAGCAATGATTTTTCCGCCCTGAACAACGCTGCCAACCCAGGAGATGACGATGGTGGCTGCTTCCATACGATACTGCTGAACAGAACCGGTTTGGCCGGAATCTGAAGCCATTTCCTGCTTTGTTATGGCTGCCAACCATTTGTTGCGGGTTTCATCGGTGAGCGGTGTCTTCACGAGAGCAATTGTAAGGCGTGGTTCGTTAGCTTCGGCAGCTTTCGCTTGCAAAACAGATTGGATTGATATGGCTTGCGCATCGCTCCGTACTGTCACGATAAGTAAGCCAAGCTTATAGGGGCACTTTTCAAGCTCCTTTGTAATCTCACCCAAGCGGGTATTGATAGAATTGGATTCCGCACAGCAGACAGCGATTTTCATACGACGCAGAGTGGCATCGTTTTCGTCCCAAGCCTGCTTTTCAAACGCTTGCGCAAACGCTCCGTCTTTGGAGAACATCATATATCTGCTATATTTCTTATCATTTGCCGCAAGCCTTGCGGGAAAATCAGTATTACCGGCGCCGCTGAAAGGTAACTGGATACGAACGATGTTATTAGAGCCTTCGTCCAGAACGAGAATCTTGCCGTCGACCATTGTCTGAAGCATATCTCCAATCTGCGTCTTACTCATGACACCGGCCAGACAAGTTTCAAGGCAGTCTTTTGTGGCAGCAATGCCGTCCTTTGCCCTTCGACCGCTATAAATGCCCTTTGTAGAGGACATAAGGGCAAGCAAGAGCATAGCCGTCTTGAATACACGGTGAGCATTCTCGTCGTTTTCAACCAAGTGACGGCTTTCTTCGTAATGGCGGATGTATTCTGCGGCCTTTGTGTCCTTGTCGGAGAAATCACTTTCACGAGTGAAGAAGTAATCCCAGAGCCATTCAGGGGTCAACCAACAAGCCTGGGAATCCGGACCTTCCTTGTTGATGTAGCCTACGAAACCATGATCGGTATTGGACTGATCTTTCATAAATCGGAACATTGTGCGTTGAGAAGCTGCATAGTTCTCGGCAACACGGGAAAGAAGTTTAATCGTCATGGGGTGCATCGGACAAAGATGCTCAATCTGCTCACCGATTTTGTCATCCAAGCCGGACATATCGGGGAGAAAGGGCTTAATATTCTTAATAACACTCTTGCGTTCCTCTTTCCAGTGTTCACTCATGCCGTTACGAATGTTGATTGAGCCGGCGATAAGGTCAAAAGCAGCATCAGAGCTGATATGAAACTCAATCTGGTGGAAACGGTGTGTAATTAGCTGATACCGTTCCGGCGTAATACGCTCTATTATTTCTGTGGTGCGATGAATCACGAAAAGCATAAAGAACGGCTGCACCTTGCTGAACTCGGAAAGCTGCTGAAGTATCGTCCGCTCATCACTGTTTGCGACATACTCGGTAAATTCGTCCCAGATAAAGAATATGCCAGATTTTGAAAGTCCGTTGTTCTCGATAACAGCAGCAATCCACTTTTTGAAAGCATCAAGGCTATCAACCAGGCCCCAATTATACTGGCGAATAACGGCAGCCGTCTTCTGTAGTGCAAGAAGGTCACCGGCTTCAAGGCTTTCTCGCAGTTCCTCGACGCTACTGTAATCGTCCCCCAAAATGGAGTTTTCCAGTATGTATTCCCAATTATGTACGGGGCTATCGACCTGTTGCAGGACTGCATCTTGCAGCGAAGCCTCGCCATAATCTGCCTTATCGCCAAACTTGGCGGCAAGCGCTTCACGGACAGCTTTTTCAGCCTCCATAAGCATGGCATTACCGTCACGGATACCGGTACAACCGGTTTTCCAGATAACGAGGTAATCGCCCTTATCTTTCGCACGGCACTTCATAAAGCGATTGCGATAAGGCACAAGGCGGCTGTTTCCGGCAAGGAAAGAATCTACAACATCAGACGGGTCTTCCATCAGATGCTTGATTAGGATAGCGGCATAGCTCTTGCCGGTGCCGTATGTCCCTTCAATCCAGAATGAGCGGCGGCTGTCGGGTTCCTCTTTGTTGAGGGACTTGCACAGCACCTCCATCATTTTTTCCATGTCTTCACCGACAATATACTCACGCCACAGGTTTTTATTCCGGGTATCTGCGTCAATGTCAACGACAGATTCAAAGGTCGGGCTGATCTCAATGAAATCCGAGTATTTCTTGTTCGGCATGACCGCTACCTCCTCAGTTATTCATTTTCGGCAAGATCGAGAATGTCAATGCTTGCATAATCTTCAAGAATAATATTATCAAGGTTTGCAATAAAGGAAACGCGGATATACTGCGGATAGGTCATTGCAAGACCCTGCACCTTTTCTCGGAAGTCTTTGACATCAATGCCATATATATCATGTGGAGAAATCCCTTGTGCCTCCGGGTTTGCATGAGCGTTGGCAAGCTCTGTGAAAGTGAATGTCTTTCGGCCAGTATGTTCCGCATAAAGGTAGAGTGCATAGAGGAGTGCAACTGCATCGGGATAATCCCAGCCTTCACGGAAGTAAGAGAAAGTGTTTTTGGTGAGTTCAATGGGCAGACCTTGCTTTAGAGCAGAGCCAATGGGTGACTGCCTCAGCGTTTCGGTGAGTGCTGTTATCGCATTTTCACGATTTGACTTTGAGTAGTTTTCACCAATCATCACTACAAGGTCAGCTTTTTCATAGGTCGCCCCCGGCTCAGTGTTTAGGCAATACCACCGCGTAATTACCGAATTATAGGCCAAGTTTGCCCAAATGACAGCCCAAGTAAACGGATTGTAAGGCCCGAAAGATTTGAGTTTATCAAATAGCGCCGTCGTGGACAGCGTTTTATCTTTTTTTGCGACCAAGAGATTGCTTTCTTTTAGCCAGACTTTTAAACCATCGTACTGACGAGTGCCTAAAACTCCCTGTGTGAAGCAATTTACTCCCTCTGTCATATAGTGTTCGAGCCATGCTTGCCTCAGCCCAAAATGTTGATACGGGTTCATTCCCCTCATTTCCATAGTTGTTCCTCCTGTTACGCTTAGAGATTTTGCCAGTAGGCAGCTTTTCTCAACGAATGACAAACAATTTGAGCAATGACAGCAAAGTGTTTCTCTAATAAGTATCCTTCCATCGGGTTGTATGGTAAAGGCTCCGGTCGGGCATTGTACCATACACGCTTTGCAACCTTTGCAAAAAGCGGTTTTGCTTGCAACACCTCTCAAGTGGCTAATCGTGAAACGATCCATCTGGGAGAATGGAGAATAAGAAACATATATTTTATCATCGCTTTTTTGGACACTAAACTCAAAGTTGATGCCAGATATTTTTTGAATGCCTCGCTTGCCATCAAACTCAGTTATGGTTCCCAACACTGGAGCACAGCTTAACCACTCCTGCATTTGTCGGTTAATTGAGAAATGAATCGTATTGTCCTGTATTTGTTCCTCAACCCGATTTCCGCCATTTGGAAGGCCACGTCCACCCATTCGGGCTTTCCAACCGCCGCTTTCTATGTACTTTACGACTTCAGTCTCAACTTTTGTGCGTCTTGCGTATTGTTCCACCCTATCAAGTAAAGGCTTCATTTCATCAGCATAGTAATGGTTTGCTATGCCATCCCACCAGTCCGATGAAAGGGGACATACCATACACCCAACTCTAAATAATCCAAGTTTGTATGCGTTGTTGAGTAAGATTTTTTCGTTTAGAAGGTAGCAATAAAGTTCAGCTGTATTCCATTTATGGATTGGACTGACATTGACTTGACTAATATTTTTTGCTCCCTCACTCACTTCTCCGTATTTTGCCCTGCGAGCACTTTCCTCAGCTCGCACACCATCGAACACGACAGCTTTCGCATTGTAGTTTCCTGTGATTTCACGCATCTTCAAAATTGTTGGCACGGACTTATGCACGGCGCAACACCAGCGCATTCTTCTACCAGGCGGGCCGAATTCATCCCAACTCTCTGTGGAATCCATATGGCACTGTGCTTCTTCAAATTGGAGCGTTGGCCAATGCTTTTTCGCCCTCTCTACTGCCTGAAGAGTTGCCTGGAGTTCCATTCCTGTATTGCTAAAAACAACATAAAAGCTGTCCGGTGCCAACGCCTTTGATACCAAGTCCAGTAGCAGCAGCGAATCCTTACCTCCAGAAAATGCACATATAAACGAGAAGCCTTGTGGCAAATACTTTTTGTACTGCTCCTGTATAAATTCAATTGCCAATTGTTCCATGTTAACAAGGAGAGTCTTATTGACCGCATACAGCTTCTCTGTATTGATTGGCTTTAACTTGAGCCGCTTGTCAGTTCGGAGCTCGATGATTGGTTTTGTGTAGAAAGAGCCGCCCTGAGCAACCGCAACGCATTCCCCGTTCAGAACATACTGACGAATACCTTCTGCCCACAGAAGCGGAGCGTCTGTGTCCTTCGGGTAGTCCCAATACTTGTCCATTCCGAAAAAGTCAAGTTCTTCATGGAAAACAGGACGGATCTCCTTTTGTATTTTTGCATCTATCGTCAGACGAAATATGCCATACTCGTCTGTCCACTCATATCCGTACATTCATCTAATCTCCCGTCAACGGAGTACATCTTGACAGTTTTCTTTCGTCAGCCAGGGTCTGAAGCGATGCAACGCTGCATGGCAGGTTGGGCATACGGTCAGAAAACTATCGGCTCTATACTTTTTTGAGTAATCCATAAGTGTTGGAGCAACTACTAAATGGTTTTGGAGTAATTGCCCCGAATTGCAGTAGTAGAGTCCCGGCTGAATATTGCATACCTCGCAACGGTTCTTCATATCCGATTTTGTTCCATCTCGTTGCTCTATGAGACGATGAAGATGGCCGAGCAGAATTCCTTCTGAAAAACCAATGTCTTCAAGTGGTGCTCCAAATAAGGAAACAAATGTCGCCTCATTTCGACGAATCGCTTCTGCGATTACATGAAGATTATCATATCTATCTCTAAATTCTTCTGCAATATCAATAAAAAGCTGACCAACATCCTTGCTCTTTATCCCAGATTCGAGACTTTTCTTCATAAGATGTAATTGCCCTCGGATACCCGATGCAGAGCGGAAGCTGAGATCATCATCTTGGATTGAATGTATCGGTAGCCTCCTAAGCAACAAACTTAGCTCTTGCATTTTATCAGGCCCAATATAACCTGTGTCCTTTCCGAAGGAATAGAACACATCCAGAGCCAGTATTACTTCATCCCGTGTAAAACTTGCATTTGCCATCTCATCACACCCTTACTGTAACATTCTCGCCTTTCGCATCCCATGCAAAACGCTCATCTTTTTCTAAGGCTTTCGGCATATTCCAAATCAGTTCATTTCCTTGAATCATGCCGCTTTTAACAAGAAGCTGCCGCAATTCCTCAGCCGCAAAGGAACGCTGATCTGTCTCGCTTTCTACCAGATAAGCAATCACAGCATCGCCGAAGTTTTGTATCTGGCTGTCGGCTTTCACCAACATGGCATGGAGGGTATCCATGCTCTGCAATTTCATTGCCATGATGGTCTTTGCACCGAATTCTTTGCCATAAAAGCGCAGAATGTATTGGAGCAGCAGCGGCGTCCAGCATCTGTGCTCAGGCAGAACAGGAAGCGATTCATACCAAACCGGCTGAATCTGCCGAAGGACAATATGGTCCTCTGCATCGCTTAGAAGATTATTCAATGCCCGCCCAACACTTTCTTTCCACAAGTCATCAATTCCTATGCTTTTAGCGGAGATGATTGTACCTGGTTCGTAGAAGAAGAACACTGGCTCTTTTCCCAGGCGCATTTGATTTCTGAGGTTTCCTGCCTTTATGCCGATACTTGTCAGATACTCCGTTAGGGCATCCTCTCGAAACATACCGCCTCGGTCCTCTGCAAACTTACAGATAATATCGAAAGTGCTGCTTATTGCATCCTCGGACTTTGAAATATGAGCTTTGCCGACAAATGAATAGTGATGCCCTTCAAAGCTGTTCTTTTCAAACAGGTGCTGAGCAATCTCATAGATGGCACGTTCATCATTCACATCGTTGTCGTTGAGAAACATGTTCATCTCAGCTCGTGCGTAGTCGTACAACTGCACAGCTGAAATATAGCCATTGTTCTTTTGCATCAGCTTTTCCATGATGAGGCATATCTGCTTTGCACCGTCGTTCCAATCGACAAAGGCGTCCTCGTGGTAAAGCTTGCCCTTGATTTCCACAATGCGTTTGCATTGCTGGACAAGAGCTTTTGTCGCTGCTATGGTCAGGTGTAAAGCATTATGCAGACCATCATAGGTAACACCATTCATATCGGCATCGAGCACGATTTTTTCAGCCTTTGCAATCTGCCCAGAATCAACACTTTCACTCTCCCGTGCAGAAACGGTGTCACTTGTATAAAGCTCGCTCGGTTCCGGTGCGTCCAGGGGTAAAGTGGATGTGAGGTTCACCACTTCATTCTGCTCATCAAACGCAGCATCAGGCAATTCCTCTTGCGACATTTCTGCACGAGAGTCCGGCTCTTTGATTGAGACGGGCACCGTTGAACTCATGCATCGCTGAATGATCCATTCGACAGCGGCAATAACAGAATCCTTTGTTAAATCTGCGCTGACATAGCAAGTGGGATTTTCCATTCTGATGAAGTTTCCGTTTCCCGGGGAACGATATATCTTAACATCGGAAATATTGTTGATTGTCTTGTCCAAAAGCGTTCTGAAGAACAGAGGATATTTTTGGGCGGTATTTTCACAAAAATGCAGAAATGTTTTTGCAATTGTGTCCCCAGAGTAAACAGTCGATCCGCAATGAAGCTCGTAAAGAAGTTCTGGGTTTCTGGTCATTGCTGGCTCTAAAAGCCGACGCACTTTAGCAAGGACAGTCTGGCGCATTGAAATAGAATAGAGATTGTTCTGATTCATAAACGCCCAAAGCTTCATGGCTCTGAGGTCTTCTATCGTGCGGATGTTCTCTTTTTCCAAGGCAAGCTTGAGCGGTAAGAAAACTCCTTCGTTCAGTAACACCTCTATTTCAGATAGAGGCTGCGGAGGCATTTCGGCAGAGAAATCCATTTCCGGCTCTGGCTTGCCGGTTACTTCAACAATTGTAGGGCTTAGCTGCTCATCAAAAAACTCCAAATAAAGATTTAGCGCATTAGTAAGCTGATTTCCTTTGCGACAATCAGCATAGATGAAGTCTTTGTCGGCAAGCAGAAAAGAACGAACAGCGTCCATCGTTTCTGCAGAGACGACATGGTAGATGTCATCGTCAATGATCTTTTCTGCTTTCACTCGTTCTGTGCAGCGTTTCAGAGAAGACAGAGTAACAAATATAACACCGGATGAAATGCCACGCTTGTTGAGCCACTCAATAAACCTCGATCGATTGCTCTTTTCAGATGAGACTGCCAGAGACGGTTTGTCCACTGTGACATTGTCTGCGACTGGCAAAGCAACATCACTTTTCGCAGAGCTATTGAAGTCATCGGTTGTCCACCATGCAGAAGAATATCCCGTTGCTCTGGCACCGTCCGCTTTGAAATGAAATGTCACACCACGAGCGAAACACTTGGCGGCAAATATCTTTAATTCTTTGCCGCCAATCATCCAAAGGCAACCATTCTTTTGGCGATTGTCTATAAAAGAAATATTGTTTGCAACCAGAAAATCGTAAAGCGAATTGTTTTCGGTTATCTCTTGCTCCGTGCTTTCTGGCTTATCACTTGGCACCCGCTTGGGTTCAACTAAGCTGTTTTTATCTTTTGCTTCCTTAATGAAGCGACAATAATGTCGGATTGCCGCTATCATAATGCTTTTTTGTTTTCTATAACTAAACGCAAAAACTTTGCTACATTCAACGGTCTCCTGAACATTAGTGAGCGTCACTAAATCATCCGTCTCAAATAATGGCTTTTTAAGAATCTTTCGACTCAAACAAAAATCATTGATGTCTGTGAAAACCAAATAGATGGCAGAAAGTTGAGCGGGAGAGACTTTCTTTGCAAGCCACTCTGAGAAACTACTTTCATAGGAGGCACTGCTGTCAGCCATCACTGCACACCTCGATCCTTTGTATTGTGATAATAAGGCAATGCAGCAAAGGGAACGCATTCTACATTATCAACTGCGTAAAGCCCAAAATAAAAATCTTTTTCCATCGTTTATGAGTATTTACTATTATAGCAGAATCCTGTCGTAATTGACAACCCTTTACCATAGCAAGCCACCCAATATTTCCGCCGCATTTTGCAACTCCTTCAAAGAAGGCTCACAAATCGCCCCGTCTACCCCCGCATTGCCGCTCTCCCACAGATAGGCCCGGTAGCTCCTCACCAGAAAGTCCGGCCTTGTGTGGCCCAGGATTGTGGACAGCTCCTTAGCCGTCATCCCGCCTTGCAAAGCCTGGATAGCGAAGGTGTGTCGTAGGTCCTCCAGCCGGATGTGGTCTATTCCTGCCTTCTCCAAAATTTGGCTATGCACTCTGCGGAGCATAGTCGGAGAATAAGGCTTGCCTGTGCCCGGGTGTGGGAACATCCAGGGACTGCTGGGGTGCTTTCGATGTTCCTTCACCAACAGATCAACGGTTGGATAGGGCAGTGAAATCACCCTCGTTCGTTCCCCATACACCACCGGTTCTCCGTTTTTGACTGCCCGCTCTCCCTGTACAGTCAGCACTTTCTGCTCCACATCCAAGTCATCCCATTGGAGGGTGATAAGTTCTCCCTCCCTTAGCCCGCTGGTAAGGGCTAAGGTAAATATCACCAGATGGTCCAGCTCTTCAGCGGCGTCCAGATAGTCCTCTACTTCCAGCGTACTAAGCGGGTTGGCAACGACCGTTGCGGGCTTGGCATAGTGGAACGATGCTGCCGGGTTGGACTCTATAAGCCCGTCCTGCACCCCCTGCCGCAGACATTGGCAGAGCAGCCGGTGGATATGCCGCATGGTATTTTCGCTCATTTGCGGATAGCACTTGCTTTCCGGGCGGTGGTTCCCGTGGAGCCGCACTTCCTCCAAAAATGCTGCCACCTTTTCTTCTGTCAGCTCCGCCAACGGCAATTTTCCCAGTCCCGGGATGATGTGATTCTCCATCAAGTAACGATGCGCCCTATGGGTAGACGGGCGGACGCTTGGCTGGTCATGATGTTCCAACCAGTATCTCGCCCAGCTTTCTACGGTGTGATTCACAGCCTCACCCCTCTGCAGTTCTTTGCCAACTCCCGGAAGGAGATGGGATGCAAACGGGCCGCTTTCAGCACCTTCTGATGCAAGTAGTAGAACTCATGGGGAAGATATGGCTGCCCCGTTTTTGGGTTGAGAAAGACCGCCTCTCGGTCTGGATGGCGAAAATATTCATCCCGCAGCAGTTTCATCGCCTTTGGGTCGATGGTCAGTAGCCGCTTGCCCTTATGGATTCGCCCCTGCCTGTCAAAGTCGCTCCATCTTAGGGAGAGCAGCTCTTTTTGCCGAAGTCCGCCGGTCAAGCTAAGATATGCCAACGGAAGGATTCCTTGGCTTTCTGCCGCAATTAGATACCGCTGGATCTGCCCCAGCCTTAACGGAATATCCGGTGCTGGTTCTGTTTGTGGCACCTGGCAGGACTTTGCCGGGTTCTGGGGCATCAGACCAGCCCGGCACGCTTCATCCAAACAGCGGCGGAGCAGCAGGTGGACACACTGAATGCTGTATCCGCTCAGACCACTTCTTGCCAATCTGTCATAGAACCGTTGGATTCTTTGCGATGTCAGCTGTTCCAGCTCTATTTCTCCGATTCCGGGCACGATATGACAGCGAAGAAGGTAGTGGTAACTGTTTTTTGTAATGTCGCACCAGCCGGGTTCCTTTTCCGCAAGATACTGCTCACACCATGCTCCTACTGTGACTGTTTGTCCCATAGCGCACCTCCTTGTGACATCGACAATATCATAGAAGGATGGAAATATCCAGCAGAATAGCACCCGAAAAGGCTGTTGACAAATCATTGAATTTTGTCAACAATAGATGGCTTCTAAATTTTATCAGTTGTAACTTATAAATTTGTCTTTTTCTTCTTGTTTGTCAGTTGTATCTGTATTATACTATGGTTAGCTCAGAAGGATTGAGGGGTGAAAGTCCGTGATTAAACGAGAACTGTACATGAGCCGCATCCGTCCGTTCATCGGTTCGGAGCTGATCAAAGTAATGACCGGTATCCGGCGGTGCGGAAAATCGGTCATGCTGGAGCTGATCAAACAGGAACTGACCGAGTCCGGCATCGATACGGCCCGGTTTATCTCCATCAACTTTGAGGATATGCGGTATGCCCATCTGCAAACCGCAAAGGCTCTGCATGAGGAGATCACCCAACGAGCCGCTGAAATCAATGGCAAGGTCTACCTCTTCTTCGATGAGATCCAGGAAGTGAGGGACTGGGAGAAGTGCGTCAACTCCCTGCGTGTCACCCTGGATTGCGACATCTACATTACCGGTTCCAATGCCAGACTGCTGTCCGGCGAGCTGGCAACCTACCTGGGCGGCCGCTATGTGGAGTTCATCATCTACCCCTTCTCCTTTGCGGAGTTTATGGAGCTGTATCGCATCATTGTCCCAAATGCGCCGATGCAGAAGGGCTTTCAAAAATATCTTCTGTCCGGCGGTATGCCGTACCTTGCCAATATCAGGTATGCGGATGAGCCATCCAAGCAATACCTCTACGACCTTTTTAACTCTGTACAACTCAAAGACATTGTGCAGCGAAACAAAATTCGCGATGTGGATCTGCTGGAGCGTATCATCGCCTATGTGATGGCGAATGTGGGCAATCCCTTCTCAGCCTCCTCCCTTGCCAGGTTTCTCAAAAACGAGCAGCGCACTGTTGCGCCGGAGACCATCTTGAACTATATCAAATATTGCTGCGACGCCTACCTGTTCTACCAGGTGAAGCGGGAGGACCTTCAGGGGAAACAGATCCTCGCATCCAACGAGAAATACTACATCGCCGACCACGGAATCCGGGAGGCCGTCTTTGGCGGCAACACGAGGGACATCAACCTCATCCTCGAGAACATCATCTATTTGGAGTTGCTGCGCCGGGGCTATAAGGTCACAGTTGGCAGGGTTGGGGAAAAGGAAATCGACTTTGTATGCGATAAGCGCGGAGAAAAGCTGTATGTTCAGGTCGCCTATCTTCTGGCTTCGGAAGAAACCATCGTCCGGGAGTTTGGCGCATATGATGCCATCCGGGACAACTTCCCCAAGTATGTTGTTTCCATGGATGAGTTTGACATGAGCCGTAATGGCATCAAGCACCGCAACATCCGTGATTTTCTCCTGATGGATAAATGGGACTGATCAGATGACCCGATGAAGTTTTGACGCTGTCGCCCCTGGAAACCAGCCCTTCTTCTTTTGGTCCCCTTTCTCTTGATTGTATATCTCCCCGCCGCCTGATGGTGGGGGCTGCCATACCACCTGCCACATGATCCACACAAAAAGAGGACCTTCGCTTCCGAAAGCCCCCCGAAAACCGAGCATCCTCTTTTAATAGTCAGAATCCTATCCCAAACCAATCCCATTTGCGGAAAGTGCTGCCCGAAACACCCAGCGTCAAAGACCGCAAACCAGTATTCTACACCCTATCGGTTAGGGACAGAAAGGCCCGGAAATGGCTATCTGAAGCCCCAGACCACCGTTTGGGAGCAGGATGCCGGGTGTTCGAGTCACCTCGCTCCGACCATAAAAATCGCCGTAGAACTGCTTAATGGGCTGTTTTACGGCGTTTTTTATATTGGGAGTCGGAGGGGTGTTTGGGATAAAATGTGTGTGTTTCGAGGTGAAAGGTGGGTCAAAAAACGGGGTGCTGCTTTATGCAGTTTCTTATGGACCCGCCCGATGGCATCGGGGCTTCAATAGCTGTCAGTCCAAATCGCCCTACTTCAACTCTCACCGCGTCCCACCACCTGACGGAGGAGGATGCCGCGCTGTTTGTCGCATAGGTCACAGAAAAAGAAGGTCCTCGCATCTCCCAAAGCCCCCGAAAGTATCTTTCTTCATTCGATCTCTAAAATCCGAGCGCTTTGGGTATCATGCAGAGAGAAACACCCTATGGTGAAAAACAAACTTTGGTTAAAGATACCCTCAAGTCTATTCAAAAGAAAGCTGTATCGGTGACTCAGAGGAACAAAGCAAATCCAATAATTCACCGGCAACCTCGGCGCCCTCAAACCGAAGTGTATTTTTCTCCTTCCTGGCAGAGGAAAGATAGTCGATGGTTCCATACCACACGATACGCTGGTCAATAACTGCGAAACGTTGTTCCAGGGTGTTCTGTATTTTGACAGTGACCCCATACTTTTGCAGCAATGCAACAGAACCTTTTGCCGAAGACCTTGTATAAACCACTACCTGAACACCGGAAGATCGGGCTTTCTCCAATACTGGTAACGCAGCTTGTACCCGTGGCCGGGCAAGGACAGGGCTGACGATGCAGATCGATTTGACCGCCTCTGTCAAATCGGTGGTAAAGGGCTGAAGATAATCCTGACCATCGTAGACTTGGCTGACAGTGTTATCCCGTTCACTGGCTTTGATCTGATAGCCAAGCTCCGAATATCCCTTCCTCCGCTTGTGATACATAC
>OFHB01001542.1_pt1 | contig 13069 bp, 12 predicted proteins | sample 1521881 | NCBI WGS metagenome assembly OFHB01 (sample SAMEA3504090, study PRJEB24116) | mouse gut metagenome | biome: mouse gut; feature: mouse-associated habitat; material: faeces | place: Denmark | collected 2011
CAACGATATTTTAACCAGAAGGAATATAGATATATCTTCTGGTTTTTAGTTTTAAGAAAAAATATAGATTAAGTGTATGTGATATTATATATCAAGTTAGAATTATAATTAAAAAGATAGCTAATAGTATCATAACAGTATACTTAAAGAATTAAGTTTACAGAAATTTTAGATGTTAAATACCAAATAATGAAATTGTCACAAAGAAAGATGAGAAGATTTTATTTCAAGGTAAAACTGTTGTTGAGATAATTTATAAGTAATTAGAGATTTCAAATAATTTGTTGGTGATTGGTTATAAGTAACAAAAATAGTATTAAATTATAAAACATAATTTACCACAGTTAATTGATAATGTAAGGTATTTATGATTTAATCTAACGATATTTATTTACTATACTAATAAATGTAGTCAGATATAGTTTTAATTCTTCTCCTTGATTGACTACTTAATATGTTATTCTTTTCATAATATCAATATAAAAAGGTAGCTTTTCCCACTACCTGATCTTTAAAGCAGACAGTCTGTCCCACTGTCTGTTTTTATTGTTTATAGTATAATTTAAAAATATTCTGGAGGGATAAAATGGCTTCTGCTAAAATTGCTCAAGCTGAGGCGGTCAGACTCTTAAATATGTTAAAACATACATTGACAAATGAAATCAACTTTCCGACAGGGGGAGAAAGTATAGAGTTTAGTGTTGCTGGAGAGAGCAGGCAGGATATTTTTGCAGTGAATATTTTCAGAGGCAGAATTAATCGTTTGAAGTATAATATTGGGGCCCGCATTGTTAAAAACGGTGTAATGCTATTAGAATTGCATATTAATCCGTCAAATGTACATACCAATCCGGACGGAGAAAAAATTACAGGAAGCCACTGGCATGTCTATAGCGAAGAATATGGAAGACTTTGGGCCTTTTCGGCTGAAAGTATTGACAGTAAAAAATTTGTGGACAATACAATATTGTTTTTGGATAAATTTAATGTAATTAAGCGTCCGGCTGTTCAATTGCTCCCGGAGCTGAATTGATTTGTGGAGGTGTAATCTTGAATATTCAGAAATTGATTGAGGACTATGCAGCCTGGTTAAAAAGTGAAATTACCTTTGATAAAATTGGAGAGTATTTTGAGATTACCACACCGTATCTGGATAATGCTAACGATTATATACAGATATATGTAAAGCAAGACGGCAATGGTGTCTTTTTTTCAGATGACTGCGCTACGATACACGGGCTTAAAATGCATGGCTTTCAAATAAATTCGAATCGTAAACTTTATCTGGAAAAGATTTTACGCCAATATGATGTTAAGCTGAAAGGGGATGAAATGGTCACAAGAGCTGCCGAAAATAATTTTGCGCAGAAAAAGCATTTATTTATTCAGGCAGTATTGAGAATAGGAGATATGTTTTCCGACCCGCAATCAAAGGAATCCTCTTTCTTTTTAGACGATATTCAGGATTTTTTTGCCGAGCAGGAAATCTATTATTCCGAAAATGTGCAGTTTACAGGGATTTCTGGGTTTTCCCATAACTATGATTTTTTGTTGCAAAGAAGCAAAACAAAACCGGAGAGATTGTGTCAGGCAGTCAACAATCCAAATAATTCAAGTATGGGAAACATCCTTTTTGCGTGGAATGACACAAAGCCGGCAAGAAAAAACGAGAGCCAGCTTATTGTTATTTTGAATGGCCGGAATTATATGGCGAAAGGCATTGAAGACGCATTTCTAAATTACGAAGCCAAAGTCGTTCGGTGGAGTGAACGAAACAGGGAGTCCATCATCTCCTTGCTTTCGACATATTGAGTATTTTAAAATGAACTAAGTGTAAATGCAGTTTCCTTATAAAAATGCTTCGACGCCTAGCGCTTTTGTTTTTAAAGTGCTCTAACTTGCTATTTCTAACTGATTGGAATATAATCACTTTATTGCAGCAAACGCCCTATGGGCCAAACGCTTTTCGGCTTATTATAAGTGATGCATGATGCCGGTGCAAAGGAGGAGAAATGACCAGAGAACAAACGAGAGTAATCAGGATTGGCGAGCGGGTAATCGGAGGCGGAAATCCTGTTTTGATACAGTCTATGACCAATACCAGAACAGAGGACGTGGAGGCCACGGTGGCCCAGATACATGCTTTGGAGAAAGCGGGATGTGAAATAATCAGGTGTACGGTGCCGGCTTCAGAGGCTGCTAAGGCGGTGGGGGAAATCAAAAAGAGAATTTCCATACCCCTTGTGGCGGATATTCATTTCGACTACAGGATGGCGATTGCGGCTATGCTCCGTCAGGAGCTCTTTAAGGCGCAGCGGTATTATGAAAAAAAATGCGCAGGGATGAAGCGGTCAGAGGAAGACTTTCATTATGAAGCATGGGTTCCGGTGTTTGAGGGAAAGATCCCCCTAAAAGCCCATGTGCACAGGGCCGATGACATTCAGACGGCGATCCGCATCGCAAAAGAGTACGGGCTTTCCATGACATTAGATCATTGCAGTGAAGGGCACCTGATCGCGGAAAAAGTAAAGGAATCCGGTTTCCCGGCTGTCGTAGGGCCGGACCTTGCAAGCAGGAGCAAGATCGAGGTGCAGAATATGGCTTTTAAAACGGTGGGGATCTTAAACAGGGCAGATTGAAAAACGGCCATCCGGTATCGCTGATCCAATCGCTGCCTATCTGTGCCGGGCTGGCGGTAAAGTCAGGGATGGATGAGATGGAAGCGTTAAAGTCCATCACGATTTACCCTGCCCAGATCTGCCGGACAGATCAAAGGGTGGGCTCCCTGGAGGTTGGGAAGGATGCCGACATTGCGATCTATGACCAACTGCCGTTACACGTAGGCGCAAAGACCCTGTGCACTATGATAGAAGGAAAGATTGTATATGCGGATGAAAGCTTTCCTTTACCTGTCTGCGAAAAAAGGGTATAATCAAAAAGAAACCCGTGACTCTGGGCGGGGCAGAAATAAACGTTCAATTAAGAGGATGATAGTTTTGCAGAGGATAAGAAGATTAGCGGCAGCGGGCCTGGCCTTACTTTTGGCCGGCTGCGCCGCAATGCCTTCCGTGGAGGAGGTTAAAGAAAATGAATCAGTGATCACCAGTATGGAGAAGGAACCGAACCTTTCCTATGAGGTTCCGGAAAGTTCTCCTAATATTCTGGTGAACCAGTTAGGTTACATAAGAAGCGGAACCAAAATAGCAATTTTTTGCGGGGAAGAAAAGCCACCGGAATTTTATGTGATCGAGGAAAGCACCGGGGAGCGGGTTTTTGTGGGCCGCCTAGAAGATAATGTGGCGGGAAATGAAAACGGAAAACAGTTCTTTTACGGGGATTTTTCGGAAGTCATGACGGAAGGTACTTATTATCTGGAAGCTCCTTTGATCGGCAAGTCTTATTCTTTTTTAGTAGAAGAGGATCTGTATGACCAGGTTTTTCGCGAGGCATGCAGGCAGTATTATTATAACCGGTGCGGGGTGACCCTCACTGCCGATTATGCCGGGGAGATGGCTCATAATGCCTGCCATACCAGCAATTCAGTGCTTCAGGAAGATTCTTCGGTTTCCATAGACGCAAGGGGAGGCTGGCATCAGGATGAAGCAGGTTCCAAGGATGTAATGACGGCGGCAAAAAGCATAGGGGTCATGCTGCTGGCATACGAGTTGTATGGTGCGTCTTTTGGGGATGATATGGGGATCCCGGAGAGTGAAAACGGCGTGCCGGATATTTTGGATGAGGTGAAATACGAGATCGAATGGCTGCTTAAGATGCAGGATCCTGCCACAGGCGCTGTGTATAAGGGTGTGACCGTTTATGACCAGAGTGTGGGGAGCGGAACGGTTTCTTACGTGGAATCCGGGGATATGGGAACCGCCAGCGCATTTGCCATGGCGCTTGCCAAATTCAGTTATTTATATCAGGAGTATGACACGGCTTATGCCACGGATTGCTTAAAGGCAGCGGACCGTGCCTGGAAGTACACGGAACTAAATGGCGGAAGGGAACATGATGCAGACCCTTGGAAATTTGCGGCGGCGGCGGAGCTGTACCGGGCGTCGGGGCTTAAAAGCTGCCAGCGGTTTGTGACGGAATACCTTGGGCAGGAGGATGAGCGAAAAGAGCTGGACGAAGTGACTTTTCTTGGCTATGTGGCCTATATTTCCACGAAGCTGCCGGTAAAGATAGAGCTGTGTGAAAAGATTGCGGAAAAATTGATGGAAAAGGCGGAAGAGATCTCGGAAGAGGCAAGAAATTCCGATTATCTTGTGAAAGAAGGCAGTGGGAATGAGCATAATCATGAACTGCTCCAGAATATGATGTATTTGACTATGGTGGATTATATGATCGCCAACCATGAATATGAAAGCCTGATCGAAAACCATCTGCATTATTTTTTGGGCAGGAATCCTCAGGCAATTTGTTACATCAATAATATCGGGATAGGAAACGGCAGACCAAGTGACGACGGAATGGGAATCATGAAGCAGTTTGAGGCTGACAGTAAGTTGATCTTTATGTTAAGTGAGATCGTGGAAAAATAAGAGGAGGTTAGGATAAGTATGAGAATCGTTGTTTTGGCTGGAGGGATCAGTACGGAGAGGGATGTGTCCTTAAGCTCCGGCGCCATGATCTACAGGGCCTTGAAGGAAAGAGGACACCAGGCTGTCCTTCTGGATGTTTATTTAGGATACCGGTGGGAAGAGGAGGCTTTCCCGGATGTTTCCGAAGGAGAGCGCCCCGGGGCGGTTTTTGGCCTTAAGAAGGACTGGGCGAAGGAAATGGGAAAGATTGAGGAGAAGAACCCGGATATTGAGAAGATCAAGGCGCTCCGTCCGGACGGGGCAAAAAATTTCTTTGGCCCGAATGTGATCCCAATCTGTCAGGCCGCTGACGTGGTGTTTTTGGCACTCCACGGGGAAAACGGGGAGAATGGGAAGATACAGGCCTGCTTTGACCTGATGGGAATCACTTATACGGGCACGAATTATTTAAGCTCCGCCATTTCCATGAACAAGGGGATATCCAAGGAGTTGTTTGCGGCAAACGGGATTCCCACACCTTGGGGATTTCGGTTAAAAAAAGGAGAAACAGGAGAAAAGAAGACGGTATTTCCCTGTATTGTCAAGGCGTGCAGCGGAGGATCCAGCGTAGGAGTCGCGATCGCAGGCAGTGAGGATGATTACGAAGCGGCCCTGGCGGAAGCCTTTACTTATGATGATGAGGTGATCGTGGAGCAGTATATCAAAGGCAGGGAATTCTCCGTGGGGGTCATGGACGGAAAGGCCCTTCCCGTGATAGAGATGGCGCCCAAGGAGGGCTTCTATGATTATCGGAACAAGTACCAGGCGGGCACTACCGTGGAGACCTGCCCGGCTCAGGTCCCCCGGGAACAGGCCCTGAGGATGCAGGGAATCGCGGAGCAGGTGTTCCGGGTGCTGCGGCTGCGGAGCTATGCCCGCATGGACTTCGTCATGAGCGCTCAGGGGGAAATCTATTGCCTGGAGGCCAATACCCTGCCCGGGATGACGCCTACTTCGCTGCTGCCCCAGGAGGCGGTTGCGGCGGGCATGGACTTTGGGCAGCTGTGCGAGGAGATTCTGAGGATGGCTTTGGCGGAGGCCAGGGGATGAGGCCTGTGAGAAATGAAAACTTTTCTGAAAAGGGAGAGGGGGAAAGGAGAAGGTATGGCGGATAGGATGGATTTGACGATAAAGGAGATTGCGGAGGCCTGCGGCGGGACGCTGGTGCTTCAGGGCGGCAGGGCAAAAGATGACACATGTGTCAGTTCTGTGGTGATTGATTCCCGGGCGGTGGAGCCGGGGGGCGTGTTCCTGGCCACGGTGGGAGAGCGGGTGGACGGCCATCAGTTCATTCCCGACGTCTATGCGAAGGGTGCGGCGCTGGTGGTGACCCAGAAAGGCCCGGAGCAGGTGGAGGCGGAGCATGGCTGCAGGGCTTCGGATTGGGGCTGCTATGTGCTGGTGGAGGACACGCTGCAGGCCCTGAAGGAGATTGCGGAGGCCTATCGGAAGAAACTTCCGGTGAAAGTGGTGGGCATCACAGGCAGCGTGGGCAAGACCAGCACCAAAGAATTCATAGCCGCGGTGCTGGCGGAGAAATACCGGGTGCTGAAGACGGAGGGGAATTTCAATAACGAGATCGGCGTGCCCCTGACGCTGCTGCGGATCCGGAGGGAGCACGAGCTGGCGGTGGTGGAGATGGGCATCAGCGATTTCGGGGAGATGCGCCGCCTGAGCAGGATGGCCCGCCCGGACGTGTGCGTGATGACCAATATCGGCCAGAGCCACCTGAACAACCTGATAGACCGTGACGGCATCCTACGGGCCAAGTCGGAGATTTTCGACTATATGGCCCCGGACGGGGAAATCTGCTTGAACGGCGAGGACGACAAGCTGAATGCCATACAGGAAATCAAGGGGCACAGACCGCATTTCTTCGGGCTGGGGAGCAATCCCGCCCAGGAAGCGGCAGCGGTGGATATCGTCAGCAGAGGGCTCTGGGGCAGCGATGCCGCCCTGCGGCTGCGGAGAAGGACAGGGGCGCTCCAGGCTGAGAATCCGGATGCCGGGGAGTTCCCGGGTGAGAGCTGGGATACAGGAGAACTTTCCGTTGGCCGTGTCCGGGGAGAAACCGGCAGATGGGAGGAGGAGACTGTCGGAATCCATGTCCCCCAGCCTGGCAGACACATGGTGCTGAATGCGGCGGCTGCGGCGTGCGTGGCCATGCTGCTGGGCCTGAACGCGGAGCAGATTGCCGCCGGAATCGGCAAAGCAGCTCCGGTCAGCGGCCGCACCAATATCATCAGCCAGGGGGAGCACACCATCATCGACGACTGCTACAATGCCAACCCGGCTTCCATGAAAGCGGCCATAGAGCTGCTGGCCCTGGCGGACACGGAGAAAGTGGCGGTTCTGGGCGACATGCTGAACCTGGGGGAGGATTCCGACCGGTACCACGCGGAAATCGGAACCTATGCGGTGCAGGCCGGCATCGACCATATCCTCTGCGTGGGGGAGGCCTCCCGTCATATGTACCGGGCCGCCCTGGAAGCTGCGGAGAGCAGAGAACAGAAGGGCCTTCCCGCCTGCAGCGTCTCCCGCTACGGGGACAGAAAGGAGCTTCTGGAAATCCTGGCCGGGGACAGAAAGGGTTTGATGCCCCCTGGAAGCACCATCCTCATCAAGGCGTCCCACGACATGGGCTTTGCGGAAATCCTGGAATTCTTACGAACGATGGGATGAACCGCATCGCGTCTCCATCCTTTGGAGGACGAACCGGCGGAGGAAGGAATCCGTTCAGACAGCGCTGTACGGGAAAGATTAGGAAAATCTTAATCCAATCTCATTGATTTTATGAGAAAATAAAGAAAAACCTGGCAGGGAAAAATTGGGGGGATAAGGATGAGCGAAATGATATTGGTGGCGGACGATGAAAAGGAGATCGCGGACCTGGTGGCGCTGTATCTGGAGAACGAGGGCTTCCAGGTGATCAAATGCTATGACGGGACGCAGGCCATGAAAATCGTGGAGCGGGAGCGGCTGGACCTGGCGGTGCTGGACATCATGCTGCCGGGGGCCAGCGGCCTGGACATCTGCCGCAGAATCAGGGAGAAGCACAATTATCCGATTATCATGCTGACCGCAAAGGGCGAGGAGATGGACAAAATCACCGGCCTGACCATGGGGGCGGACGACTATATGACCAAGCCTTTCCTGCCCCTGGAGATGGTGGCCAGGGTGAAGGCCCAGCTGCGCCGCTACAAAAGGTACAACACAGGCCTGCAGCAGGAGGATCTTCTGGAGATCTCCGGCCTGTCCCTGAATGTGAAGACCCATGAGTGCTACCTGAACGAAAAGCTGCTGAACCTGACCCCCACGGAATTCTCCATCCTGCGCATCCTGTGCCAGCGGAAGGGCCAGGTAGTCAGCGCGGAGGAGCTGTTCCATCTGATTTGGGAGGACGAGTATTACAACAAGAACAACAACACCATCACGGTGCACATACGCCACCTGCGGGAAAAGATGGGTGATTCTTTTGAACATCCCAAGTATATCAAGACGGTCTGGGGGTGCGGGTACAAAATTGAAGGTTAATTCAAAGCTGAAACGATTTCTGATCACATGCCTTTTGCTGGTAGGGGGCTATCTGCTGTGCGGGCTGTTCTATGTGCTGTTCGACCAGATCTTCAACGGCTTCGTGCGGGAGTGGTTTGAACGGAATTACGTATATACGGAGTGGGTTCCCCTGGACGATTCCTGGGTGGAGGGCTATTATACGAAGTCCATCGTGTGGGTCAAGGTGAAGAAGATGCTGTTCCAGACGATGCTTGCGCTGGTGGTGCTGATAGTGCTGCTGGTGAGGCTGGTCTCCATCCTGTATGCCTCCAGGCAGGTGGACAAGGCGGTGCAGGCGGCGGGCAGGATGATTGAGGATTACATGCGGCAGACACGGGAGGCGTCGGAGGTGTTCCCCCATGAATACGCGGCCATTTCCGTGCCGGTCGTGGAAATCAAGGCCGCCATGCAGCGCAACGAGCAGATGCTGCGGGAGGAGGCCAGCCGGAAGAACGATTTGATCGCTTATCTGGCCCATGATTTGAAGACGCCGCTGACTTCCGTCATAGGATACTTAAGCCTTCTGGAGGAGGCGCCGGACATGCCGGAGCAGCAGAAGGCCAAATATGTCCGGATCACATTGGACAAGGCCCTGCGCCTGGAGAAGCTGATCAACGAGTTCTTTGACATCACCCGCTATAATCTGCAGACGATTTCGCTGGAGAAGGAGACCGTGAACCTGTCCTTCATGCTGGAGCAGATGACGGATGAATTCTACCCGATTCTAAGCGCCAACGGGAACACCATAAGGCTGGAGGCCTGTCCGGGCGGGGAATCCGTCTCGGTCTACGCGGACGGGGAAAAGCTGGCCAGAGTGTTCAACAACATCCTGAAGAATGCCGTCACCTACAGCTACCCGGACACGGAAATCTACATAGGCTGTAGGAGGGTGGGCGACAATGTGAGGATTCTCATCTCCAACTGGGGCAAGACCATTCCCCGGCACAAGCTGGACGCCATCTTCGAGAAGTTCTTCCGGCTGGACGATGCCAGGGCCACCAATACCGGCGGAGCCGGGCTGGGGCTTGCCATTGCCCGGGAGATTGTGACGCTCCACGGGGGGACGATTACGGCGGACAGCCAGGACGAAGTGACCACATTCCAGGTGGAGCTGCCGCTGTGACGAATGATGCGGCTGATGCAGAGGGCTGTGGTGGGATGGTGAGCCGGAGGTCATCCCCCGAAATGCTCTTTCTTTAGCTGGAAATATCTCTCCGATATGAGCCCGCTGACATGGATCCCCAGGTTCTTTTTTGCGCTTTTGTCCATCTCCTTCAGATTCAGCGGCGGCTGGAACTCGATGACTACGGTAGCCCTTTTGATCCAGGGCAGGTGATCCTCGAATACGTCCGCGGCGTTCACGATGACCATGGGCACCACAGGGACGCCGCCTTTCTCGGCTATCTTGAAGCTTCCCTCCCGGAAAGGGAGGAGGGTGTCGTTCACTTTGTTGCGGGTGCCCTCCGGGAAGATGCACAGGGAGACGCCGCTCTTGACCTCCTCCACGCCATTCAGGATCGTTTTCAGGCCCTCCTTGATATTGTCCCTGTCCAGGAACAGGCAGTGGATGTTGCGCATCCAGTTCACCAGCAGCGGGTATCGTGTCATCTCCTTCTTCGCCACATAGCCGGTGACCCTGGGGAAAATGGGGTAGGTGAGGACGATGTCGAAATAGCTGCGGTGGTTGCCCACGAACAGGACGGCGCCGTTGGCGGGGATATTCTCCCGTCCCTTCACGATGACCTTCGCGCCTGCCAGGAAGGCGATGCAGCGGAAGCCCCAGCCCACCACCGCCTTGGAGCTTTGGTCTTTCAGGGAGGGGTTCCGCTTCCCGATGAGCCATTCCGCCACCAGCACAGGGATGGAAAGGATCAGGAACAAGAACAGATAAAGTGCCACTAAAATCAGACGAATCATGGTATCAGCCTCTCATATCAATAGTATTTCTGATATTTTAGCATAGAAATCCCAAACTGTACATAAAATTAAGAAAATAGAAAAAAGTTTGTGAGGTCTATCATTGAAAAGAATAGGATTATGCGCCCTGGCGATTGCCTGCATGATGCTTTTTGCCGGGTGCACCCTGCTGAACGAGGAGAAAATCCGGCTTCGGGATTTGGATTTTACGGTGCTTTCCGAGGAAAAGGTGCCGGAGCAGCTGCTGCCGGTGATTGAGGAGAAGAAGGCGGCCCCGTTCCAGCTTACTTACACGGACAATGCGAATCTATACATATGCATCGGATATGGGGAGCAGAAGACCGGGGGATACAGCATCGCTGTGAACGAGCTGTACCTGACGGATACGAACATCGTGGTCAATACCAGCCTGCTGGGGCCGGACGCCTCGGAGAAGGAAGAGGCGCAGCCATCCTGCCCTTATATCGTGATCAAGACGGAGTATCTGGAGCATACGGTGCTCTTCGAGTGAACATTCGCTCGCTGCGGGAGATTGCCTATGCTGGATTGCCGGGGATGGCGTATCGGGACTTGGAGGGGCGGGGAATCTGCCGTAGGGGGAGCCTGTGTGCCGGAACCGATGTAGGTAGGAAGCGTGGGAGAGGATAAAGCGGGGGACGTAAATTCAGGTAGGAATTTAGGCAAGGGTGATATGTGCCCTTGCCTTTTTTGGTGAAGTTATGTTACACTTGGAGATACAGGGAATTCACATGTTATGTGGGCAAACAAATAAACAAGTATAACTCGCACCGAACTTTCTTCTGTAGTGGCTCGGCCCATGAGCGGAAGATTTCCAGGACAGGGTGCCTGGCATTATCATCTGCGAGTATAGTTCTGCGCAGTTTATCGTTTGCCGGTTTTTTGCATAGTTCATTAAAACGGGAAAAGGCCCGTAGAAGACGGGAGGCGCTTATGCTGCTCATACAAAATGGCTATATGATAGATCCGAAGTCCGGCCGGGAGGGAAAACTGGACATCCTTACGGAGGGAGCGAGGATTCTGCGAATCGGAAAAGGGCTGGAGAAGCCGGAAGGATGCGAAGTGATTGACGCGGAGGGGCTGCTGGCGGCGCCGGGGCTGGTGGATGTCCATGTCCATTTCCGCGATCCTGGGTTCCCGGAGAAGGAGGATATCTCCACCGGAGCCGCCGCCGCTGCCAGGGGAGGCTTCACCACAGTGGTGATGATGGCCAACACGAAGCCCCCCATAGACAATCCGGGGACGCTGGCCGGTGTGCTGGAGAAGGGGCTTGGGACAGGCATCCATGTGCTCTCCTGCGCCAATGTGACGGTAGGAATGCAGGGGAAGGAACTGACAGCCATGGAGGAGCTGGCGGAAGCCGGAGCGGCAGGGTTCACGGACGATGGGGTGCCGCTCCTGGACGAGGGGCTGGTGCGGCGGGCCATGGAGCGGACGGCGAAGCTGGACACGGTCATAAGCTTTCATGAGGAGGATCCGGGGTTGATAGACAACAACGGCATCAACAGGGGAAAGGCCAGCGAGTTCTTCGGAATCGGCGGCTCTCCCAGGGAGGCTGAGATCAGGCTGGTGGAGCGGGATCTGAAGCTGGCGCTGGAAACCGGAGCGAAAATCAATATCCAGCACATCAGTACACGGGAATCCGTTAAACTGGTGCGCCGGGCCCGGGCGCAGAACAGCAATATCCACGCGGAAGCCACGCCCCATCATTTCACCCTGACGGAGAGCGCTGCCATTCAATATGGCTCACTGGCGAAGATGAACCCGCCCCTTCGGGAGGAAGAGGACAGGCTGGCGATCATCCGTGGGCTGGTGGACGGCACCATTGACATCATCGCTACAGATCATGCCCCCCACACGGCCCAGGAGAAGGAGAGGCCCATCACCGAAGCCCCCAGCGGCATCATCGGCCTGGAGACGGCGCTGGCTCTGGGCATCACGCAGCTGGTGGAGAGGGGATATCTGACCATGGGGCAGCTCTTGCGCCTCATGAGCACCAATCCGGCGAATCTGTACCGTTTGGATGCGGGATATCTGGCGGAGGGCGGTCCTGCGGATATCATACTGATAGATTCCGCCGCGGAATTCGTCCCCGAGGGCTATGTCTCCAAATCATCCAACACGCCCTTCACAGGCTGGCGGCTCCGGGGGAAGGTGGTAAAGACGATTGCCGGCGGCGTGGTGCTGCCTTAATTGGGCGGCAACTCATAGGAACTATAAAAATATGTCGTATCTTTCCTCCTGTTTTCCGGGAGTAAGGAATTGTCTACAAATAACTGCTACGAGTTCATGACGGCTTTTGTTTGATTTCCGGGCTTTTTCCTGAACAAGTTGTATCAGTTATTTTCCGACAGTTCCTAAATGTTGGTTATAAGGCCTTGAATGCTTTGTATGAGAACCTTGGGTCAAGGCAGAACAGGCGTAAAGCTTTTGAACAAATGATGCTTGAAAAATCTTCCAACAGAGTAGCAATCGACGGCCATGTTATCGCCTGTACATCAGAAACTAATGATTTGTCAGAATTCGGATATAAAGCATCAAAACTCGGCACGGAACAAATCAATTGGCTGACAGCATATGATGTAGTTTCCAGGGAGCCGTTGTTAAGCCAGATGTACAGCGGTGCGGACCGACAAAATATCTGTAAAAGCATTGTTTGACAGATACAGTTTTGTGAACACGGAGTTTCTTGTTGACAGAGGATTCAATACCGCACCCGATAAGAAGCCTTAAATTGATAAGCGCAGATATTTTATTTACAACAAGAACCGCTATGCCAGCATGATTTATTACCAGGAATTTCTTGAAAACAATGTCAGGTATATTGCTTTTCAAGGCACAACAAGAGCCAGTGCTGAAAAACAGTATTATATCAAAGCCATGGCTTCCGGGAAGCCTGTGCACTTACTACCTAATTAGGGAAAAAGGTGTGTAGAAAGATTTATCTATAGTTCCCACTACTTTTCCAACTACAATTGGAAGAAGGTGGTAAAATT
>OFHB01001543.1_pt1 | contig 13067 bp, 16 predicted proteins | sample 1521881 | NCBI WGS metagenome assembly OFHB01 (sample SAMEA3504090, study PRJEB24116) | mouse gut metagenome | biome: mouse gut; feature: mouse-associated habitat; material: faeces | place: Denmark | collected 2011
ATACATTATCAGCTCTGGTCACATCGATGCCTCCTTTCGATTCATAATAATCTCATCATTTGCAGCCTCTGCAGCAATTGGAACTATTGCACCTTCAGCAGCGATATGACAGACATTGTATCTGGAATCTTTATCATGCTATCATCCCTTTCAGATAATCGACTGTTTCCAGTTCTAGTTCGCAATCTTCATCTGTCATTTCAATATAAGGCAGCCCCAGTTCCCCGTATAATACAATCAGGTCCAACCAGATAAACAGAAATGGCCTGTACTGATTTATTGATATTGACACCCGATGCCTTCACCCTACAATTTCCCTCCTGACATATAGGCCGCCGCTTCATCAAGCGTAAGTTCATAATTCCTTACAAGCAGTTCCTTCATCTGCTTTTCGCTTATCCCCAGATCGCGGAAGCTTTTTACAGCATTCATAATGGATTTTCGGGTTTCTTTCTGGTGTTCCTTCTCCACTTCTTTTTGGACTTCCACCTCAACGATTCTATTGACCTCTACTTCAACTATTTTATTGATTTCCGGCTCCATAATCTCCAGCAACGCCTTGCACATCTCGTCTCCTCCTCTCAACTCTTCCACGACCTGCCTGTTCGCCCTGATGCTTATCTCCAATACGGAATCCGCCAGTTCCCTGTCGAACTTATGCGTGAGGCTGATTATCCGTTCCAGAAGCTCCCGCATCTCCTGTTTCTGTACCTTGTCAGAAAGGGCTTTGATCCAGGCATGGTCTTTCTGCTCCAACTCCTTTCCCACAACAATCTGTGTCGGGAACAGCACTGCATCTGACACATAGTAGATTCCGGTATACGGATTTGCCACCCTGATTCCATGCTCCTTAAAATATCGGAATAGTCCTTCCGGCTTTGCGTCACGGATGATGGTTACGGTAATGTCATCTGCAGCCCGTTCATCCAGCGTCTCCCCGAAAGATTTATACAGGCTTCCATACGCTCCCGTCTTATAAAAGACGTCTATATCAAGATGGTCTTCCGGAGACTTGTATTCCACGATATTATGTCCCCGAAACAGCTTTCCTATCTCATTGCTTGTCTGTACATCCGGTTCTTTCTTGATTACCAGGAGGTCAATCTCCAAAGGCTTCGTGCTCAGATTGTATTCCTCTCATAAATGAGGTCGTCCCTGTTCTCCCTGAACTCCAAGTTCATTGCTGCTACGAAACCAGGATGCCCATTGTATTTTCGTATCACTCATTGCGCAATCCTTTCTCTGTTCAAATTCATTATAGCATATTTTCTTCATTTTACAACTATCCCCAAGCCACCATCTGCTCATTACCATCTCCTTCCTACATCTTTGATGGCCCCATGCTCTCTGTACTTTTTCTGTACTTTTTTGTACTTTTTGCAGGTACAATGATGTGAAATGACAAAATTCTTAAAATGGAACCAATATCGGAAAGGCCAGCTTTTATGCTGTCTGCGAAACTTGGTGCTCCCAGACGGAACAATCCTTAAGAAATTCTAAATATTGCTTAAGAACAGGGAAAAGCCATTGATTTTTCTTTATTCCCAGATATACTAGAGATTGTTGCAAGACATCACACCGTCTTGAGTGGGAGCATGGAATTGTCTACAAATAACTGCTACGAGTTTAAAACCCTTTTCCTTCTGTTTCAAAGCTTTTTCCGACAGAAGCCGTGGCAGCTAATTTCCGACAGTTCCTAATTAAGGAAAGGTTTGGTTTAGTAAAATGGAAAAAGTGAAGAGCCTGTATCGAAAATACAGACACGGCATCCCTCTGGTAAGCTATATGGTCATTTACTTGGTATGGTTCGCATGGCTGGAGGAGCGCAACCAAAAAGGCTACCAGGTAATCCATGTGAGCGTGGATGACTACATCCCCTTCTGTGAGCTGTTCGTCATCCCTTATTTTCTGTGGTTTCTCTATGTGGCAGCCGTCGTATTGTTCCTTTTCTTCCGGAACAAACAGGAGTGCTATCGTTCCTGCATCTTCCTGTTCACCGGCATGACGATTTTCCTGGTCATCTCTACCCTGTGGCCCAACGGCCATCATCTGCGGCTTACGGAGATGCCCAGAGACAATATCCTCACGCAGGCGGTGGCTTTCCTGTGGAAGACGGATACACCCACGAACCTGTGGCCCAGCATCCATGTGTACAACTCCCTGGGCGCGCATTTCGCCATCGTCCACAGCGCTGAGCTGAAGGGAAAGAAGGGCCTCAAGATTGCCTCTTGTATCCTGGCCGTCTCCATCATCCTGTCCACCATGTTCATCAAGCAGCATTCCGTCTTCGATGTCGTGACAGGACTCGCCCTGGGCGCTGTGATGTATGTACTGGTGTACAGAAAGGAGATCATCCTGGCAGGGAAAACCCAGCGCAATATGAAGAAACGGATTTCTATGTGACATAGTTTTCCCAATCTGCGGTACTATAGAAACTGCCAAGTAAACCAAGTGAAATTCCCCGCAGCCAATCTGCGGGGAATTTCACTTGGTTTACTTGTTTTACCTGAAGCCATTACCTCTCCGGCCTCTGCACCAGAAAATCCTGGACCTTTTTCCCGGCACGGACTCCTGAAGATGCTTCTGCGGAACCCCTGACTGTCTCCTACAGCTTCATCCCCCGGAATCGCTGCCTGGGGCACTATCTGTAGAAGACATAGTCTCAAAACAATCGGTACAAATTCCCATTCTCTGCATCAGGGTATCCCCGGCTGCCTTCTGCCAGCAGTAAACTCTCTTTCGTCAATCTGTTCCATTTTCACCATAAAATGGCAATGCTTCTCAAGGCAGAAATCGAACAATTGGTAATGTCTGGCGGTTTGGAGAACGGAGCGAGTCCATTATCTATCAGTTGAACTTGAAAATCTTCTGGCAAATCTTATATCCCCCCACGGAAATCTTCCGGCCGCTTCTGCCGGGAAGGTTCATGGCATTGCCCATGAGGCCGTTGCGCATCCAGAAGAACAGCTTCCTGTCTTTCGTTTTCAGATAATTCCACAGTTCCTTCTTCCTCTCCAGGCTCTCCTCCGTGCCGGAACGAATCAGCAGAACAGAAGACACAGTTGTAATAATTTCCAGGTAATTGCGCATATATTGATACAGGCGCTTATTCTTTAGGATTTCCGGTTTCTTCTCCACCAGATAATCTATCATGATCTTATTGACTCTGATCTGCTGGTCGATTCGGGAAATCATGACCTCCTCGTTCACGGACTGATCCTCTCTCCCGATATAATAGCGGTACAGGTTCACGTCCAGGTAATACATGTTCTTCACATAGGGCAGCGGGTCGAAGACATAGATATTGTCCACATAGAAAGTGTGCTCCGGCAGATGCAGCCCGCACTCCCGCAGCAGTTTGGTGCGGAAGATGACCGAATGCATCAGGATATAATGCCCCTTCGTAAAATGATGGCAGTCCTTCCAGCTCACCATTTTCCCCTGGGGAAGGATGTGGCGGTAGTGCATTACCTTTTTGCGCTTCTCCCCCTCCTTCTCATAGACGAAATTGCAGACCAGCATATCCAGGGTAGAAGCCCCCCCAGCCATCTCCCGCAAAGTTTCCAACACCTTGACATAGGCCTCGGCCTTCACCCAGTCATCGCTGTCCACCACTTTGAAGTAAAGGCCTGTGGCATTCCTGATCCCGGTATTGACCGCGGCCCCATGGCCTCCGTTCTCCTGGTGCACTGCCTTTACGATGGTAGGATATTTACCGGCATATTCATCCGCGATTTCCGCCGTCCTGTCCTTGGTGGAACCGTCATCTACAATGATGATCTCCACGTCCTCCCCGCCCACCAGCAGAGAGTCTATGCATTTCCTCATATAATTTTCAGAATTGTAGCAGGGAACCACTACGGATAATAGTTTCACTAGTCCTTAACCTCCTGATTCATGTTCTGTATATCTATTCTTGCCCAGTTTTATGCTTAAATACTTGGTATAAGCGCTAAAAGCTGAGGGAATCGGATATTTGTCTTTTGTCTCGTCCGGCTCGATGTAGAGCCAGTCAGCGGCCGCCCCCTGAGGCAGTCTGGGCTCCAGTTCGTCCACCCTGACCATATAGCCCTTCATATGCCACTCCCGGTGGGTGAAGATATGTTTCGCGTCTTCCAGGGGCTGAATCCGCAGAGGCTTCAGGCCGCTGCCCGCCAGGTACTCCGCCACCTCCTGGGCCGTGCGGAACCCCTCCAGGGAAGGGAATTCGTACATGCCGGCCAACAGCCCTCTGCCTGCCCGCTTCCTGATGGCAGCCTTATTCTCATCCCGGACTATCAGAATCGTCCTCTCTTCAATCTGCCGCGCCTTCTTTGCCTGCTTCTTCGGATAGTCCTGCTGCGTGCCCGCCAGACGGCTCATGCAGAGCCCGGCAAGAGGGCAGTCGGCACACAAGGGCGTCCCGTTCGGGATGCAGACGCAGGCCCCGATTTCCATCATGGCCTGGTTGAAATCCCCCGGGCGGTCAGGCGGCATGATTTCCTTTAAGTCGCGCTCCACCGCCGCCTTCACCTTTGCGTCGTCAATGAGCCGTCCGTCCTGCCTCAGCCTGGACATCACCCGCAGCACATTTCCGTCCACCGCAGGCACCGGACGTCCGAAAGCGATGGAGGCGATGGCCCCTGCGGTATAGCTTCCGATACCGGTGAGTTTCAGCAGCTCCTCGTAAGTATCCGGCATCTCGCCGCCGTAGTCCCGCTGTATCTGGATTGCCGCTTTCTGCAGATTGCGGGCGCGGTTGTAGTAGCCCAGGCCCTCCCAAAGCTTCAGGAGCGTCTCCTCCTTCACCTCGGCCAGCGCCCTGATGTCCGGCAATGCCTCCATGAAACGCTGGAAATATGGCTTCACGGCCTCTACCCGGGTCTGCTGCAGCATGATTTCGGACACCCATACACGGTAGGGCGTAGGCATCTCCCGCCATGGCAAAATCCGCCTGTTCTTATCATACCATTTTAGCAGCGGAATGGGAATATCCGCAAGCTTATACTTTCCTAAGGAAATTCTAAAGGTTTCATTAATCCCGGGATCCAGCAGCACAGGAACGGGCCGATTAATTTTCATGCCATCGGGCGTTACCAGACAGTCGTATGCCAGTACCTCAACCCCTGATTGAGCCGCCCTCGAAAGAGCCTCTGCAAACTGCGGATGTGTATCCTTGTTTGGCGTAAAGTATTCCACACCCTCCATCTGTACCACAAACATCACAAAGACACGATAGCCCTCATTTCTAGCAGCTGCCAATTCTTCCACATGCTTTACCGCCCGTTCCGAAGGCGCATCCGGAAAACGCACCACGCCGTCCTCTTCCAGAGTGACACCTTTTACTTCCATAAAAATTTTTTCCCCTGCGGTCTCCACATAAAAGTCAAAACGTGAATTTCCGTAGACGGCTTCAGGCTTTACCGACATGATATCGGGAAACAGCCCTCCTGAACGCAGCCATTCCCCTACCGCCCGGTTCGGTGCCTGGGAATCTATATTGATCATTCGGTTTCCCTTCTCCACCGCAACAAGGTCATATGCCGTACTTCGCCCCGGATTTGCACACTTTTCCAGGTATACCCGGACGCCGCTTATGAGAAGCTCTCGACATCTACCCGTATTTTTCACATGCACCTTCTCTATCCGGGTTAGACAGCTTTTCTCCCCACCAGCTTTCCCGTCTCCCGCATCCTCAATTTCTACCATGGCAATAAAACGATTAGGGCGTTCCAAGAACCGCCCCTCTACGATATACTTGTATTCCATTGATACAACCGTCTCCTTTACAGCCCTGTGCGGCCGCACTGCCGCATCCTCCCGTTCGGGCACGGATATCGGCAGTTTCCATTTATTATAGTAGGCAGCAAAGCATTTTTTTATTCTCCTGATTGGCTTTCCTGCAGGCAGCATTTATCCTGATTTGCGGCCCCGTTTCATCCGTCAGCTCTTAAACTACCCGGCAAAGCCGCTGCCCTCCGGCCCTGTAAGGTACCCTGGCCGCCGGAACAGCCTGAGCCGCATTTGATGTATGTATCATCTGGTCGTCAAAAAAAATCTGAGCCCCAAATGCCTTCAGTACATCCCGCTTCTCCAGCCCTCCCAGAAAAAAGGCCTCATCCACTCTCACATTCCATGATCTCATGGTTCGAATCACACGTTCATGGGCAGGCGCACTCCGCGATGTGACCAGTGCCGTCCTGATAGGACAGACTCCGTTTCCCAGTTCTCTCTGCAGATCCGACAGCTTTTTTAAAAACTTGGCAAACGGTCCTTCCGCCAAAGGTTCCCTGGCAAGCATCTTCTCGTTTTCTTCAAATGCATTCAGTCCCTTCTCCTTGAAGATCATTTCCGACTCGTCCGTAAACAGCACCGCATCCCCGTCAAAAGCAATGCGTATCTGAAAGTTTCCGCCGGACACCGACGTCCCGTCTCCGCTTCCGTCCCCTCTGTGTTCCGTACATATGATACCTGCCGCTATGCCGCTGTCTATAGCGCTCTGTACATCGTCCTCATAGGCAGACAGAAATAAATCCGTATGAAATGCTTCCAGATAAGGTGCCAGGGATGCCCCGCTCACCAGCACGGAACGAGTGATATCCAATCCGTAATGCGTAATGGCATTAAACACACGCAGAGAAGAATCCGGGCTGTTGCGGGACATGATAATGACCTCCACAAGATTCCCCTTCCTGCTGTATTCATTCAACCGCAGCAGCGACCTGATCAGGCCAAATCCGGGACCGGGCCTTAATATATCCTGCTCATGCTCTACCTGATAGCTGCAGTATGCTTCCAACCCCTGTTTCTCAAAAATTTCATTTTCCAGCGTCAGGTCAAACAAGGCTCTGGAGGATACCCCTATCACCATCTTTTTGTCTAAATGATACGCCATATGCCACCTCTCCCTTCCTGTTCCCCGATCTGATGCCGCAACATGGCAATTCGGCATTCCTCATTTCTTTCGCTGTCTGAAATTTACCGGAGCCTGTTGCACTCATATCGCTCCAGCGTAAGCAGGCAGGCTTTCAGCGCCTCATACCGCTCTTCAAGGTCCCCGTCATTTATTTCCACATCACAGGCAATCGCCATAGTAGTAATCATGTCATCCGTAATCCTGTGGTGCAGCCCGGCCAGAATATTCAGTCTCTGTTCGTAACTGTCAGAATCCAGAAATTCCAGCACAAGCGGATCCAGAGAAATTTCCTCCTCCGCGTCTTCCGGCACGCAAAGCTCCGCGTCTGCAGTCCCGCCCCCACGGAGCATCACCGATTCCGTTTTCTCTGCCCCGGCAGCCGGTTCTCTCTCCATCGTGCTGCCCGCCAGTCCGCTCCGCTCCATGAGCTGCCGCTCCGCATCCGGACCCTGCAGTTCAAACCGAAACACCTGCCCCGCATCCGGGTACCTGTCCCTGTCCAGCATCTCCGTAAACATCGCAAGCGGCCTGGCATAAGTCCTGAAATCACCGTAAAGCGCCTGGTAGACCACCAGCTGCTCCCCTGTCTCCGTATGCTCCGCAATTGCCGTTATCTGATATAGGTTCCCTTTAAAATGTCTGTAAATCTCATGTGGTTTGGGAATAAATGACATCGCCCGCCACTCCTTTCCGCCTGTCTCTTTCCGCAGACCCCCTTATTCATCCATAAACAGAGTATACCCCTATTTCCGGAAAATGTCATGCAATTTCTCTCATTGAATTATTAAAAATTCATGTCTGAAATTGGAGTTCTCGTCTTCAAAGACAATCCCCGCCAGGTCTTCCATCAACATCTGCCTGCCTTCATCATTCAGTTTATCGATTTTCCCATGATGTACGGTAAGCGTGTATTCTCTGCTTCCATCACCGTTAACCACCCTGGTCAGCATCACCCCGCTGTGAGTATAGCCCCTGCCTCTCAGGAATTCCCTTACCTCTTCTACCAGCCCCTTTTCCTTTGCCTGGTAGTAGCCCTCTATCTCCGCCGCGCTTAGGTCCGTCCTGCTCATTGCCGTCCCCGCACAGCAGCAAAATGCAAACAATGTCAAAACCAATACAGCCACCGCAAATCCGCCTCTGCCCGCTCTTTTCATATCCATCCTCCTCATATCCCTTTGTCAAGAACAAATGTTCTGTATTCTTTCTATAGAATAAAACATTTGTTCGCTTTTGTCAATGATTTTTAATGGATAAATGATACAAAATTACAAGTCCCTTAAAACTCCCTCAAAAATCCGTCCTCACATACATCCGACACGCCAAAAAAGGACTGCCTGTGCAATCCCTTTTCCTTCTGCAGCTCCTCTATTCTCTTTTCATTCACCGGGGTAAAAAATCATGTCATAAAAAGTACATTGTGTATCTGAAAAATTCAGGTACGCATGAGCGACATCTGCCCTGAACCGCAGGGACTGCCGGGTCGTAAGGATAACCTCCTCATCACCTATCAGCACTTTGAGAGTCCCCCCGGTGACAAAGATATACTTCTCCACCCCTCTTCTCTGAGGCTCCGAGGTGTGCTTTACGTGCGCATCCAGTTCAAGGAAAAAAACCTCCGCATTACGCACCGGATCAAACGAAAACACGGCGTATGCCTTCACGCCGCCGTCCTCTTCCGTGATCTGCTCGGTCTCCCTGATTTCCACTACCTGAAAGTCTGCTTCCTCCTGTTTGCAGAAGAAAGATAAGGGTATCTTTAACCCTGTGGAGATCTTCCATAATGTATTAATGGTGGGTGACGATTGTCCGCGCTCTATCTGCCCCAGCATCGGCTTGCTGACTCCCGTCATCTTCGCCACATCGTCCAGGGTCAGCTGGCGGATGTTTCGTATTTCTTTTAATCGTTCTCCTATTTTCAATGATATTTTTCCCATGGTACCACCTGTCGTATATTCTGCCTGTCAAACTATACCAATGGTGCTACTATAGCATATTAGCCCCAAATTTACAAGATGGTATTTTTTACTGATTTAACTGCAAAAAACCAATTTTGCACCCGAAACCGGCATGCTTTAAAGCCCGTCTTCACACGCGGACAAAAAAAGCAACAAAAACCGGAACATAACCACCCGGAAAACAAAAATTTGCACAATCATCATTTTCATGCTATACTGACTGTATCCGCACAAAAAATAAAAAGGACTCAAGGTTACGGCCTGCAGTGAGAACGGAGGGTTTTATGGTTATAAATGAATCGGCTGAAAATTACCTGGAAACTATTTTGATACTGAGCAGGAAGCTTCCCGCCGTCCGCTCCGTGGACATAGCAAACGAACTATGCTTTAAAAAATCCAGCGTCAGCGTGGCAATGAAAAATCTGCGCGGGAAAGAGCATATTACCGTGGACAAGTCAGGTTTTATCACGCTCACCCCTTCCGGAAGAGAAATCGCGGAAATGATATATGAAAGGCATCAGCTGCTGTCATCCTGGCTGATGCAATTGGGCGTTGCGGAAAAGACTGCCGTGGAAGATGCCTGCAAAATAGAACATGTCATCAGCAGGGAAAGCTTTCAGGCCATCAAGGCACATGTCCGGACAACTGCCTGACAAAGGGTGTTCCGTCATCCGTAAGCCTCTCCGGAAAGCGCAGGAAACAACTTTTCAGTCCGGCGGCAGATGGTCTCCCCCTGCCGCAGAGATGCCTGTACGTCAATCAGTCTTTGATTCTCGGAGCCGCGGAATGCCAGGCTGAGATTTTTCTGCCCTTCTACAAATTCCCCGTCCACCAGCACATCGAGCATGCGCAGAACCTCCATGGTTTCCGCATAATCCGCTTCTGTCCCGTCCCCTTTTGCCTGCTCGGAAAACGTGCCGCGGCACAGCAAATCCTTCTCATAGCCATATCCTGTGTAGCACCAGATATCCTTGCCGGGAAATTGTTTTCTGACAGCCCGGAGAAGCCGCAGCACGGTCCCCCGGTTTTCCGGTTCCATAGGTTCTCCTCCAAGCACGCTCAATCCCCTGATATAATCCGGAGCAAGGGCCTGCAGAATTTCCCGCTCCGTCTCCTCCGTGTATTCCTGTCCGTAGTCAAAATCCCAGGCTTCGCTGTTAAAGCATCCCCTGCATCTGTGAGTACAGCCGCTGACAAACAGCGAAACCCTGATACCGGGACCGTTTGCCACATCCGTCTTTTTTATTTCCGCGTAATTCATACTCACTGCATCCTCGCTTTCCTTTTGCTGCATTCTTCCGGAAAATCCGGCAGTTTCCCGGTAATATCCCCTCCTCCGACAATGGTACCTGAATGGACAGCGGGTATTGCCCCCAAAAGGATACATGCACCGGCGTATTAATAATAATACATCCCGTGCCCGCCGCAGCATCCGCCCCCAAGACAGCATATATTACAGATCATATTGGCAATGCACAGTTTCAGGCACAGCCCGTTCCCGCCGGAATAAGGCTGTCCATAGGTATACTGCCGCTGCCTGTACCACGAACCGCCATTTTCAAATTGATATACCAGGTTACTGTACTCACGGTTCCCCGGTTCAAGGCCTGCCGCCTTCCTTGCGTGTTCTAACCCTGCCACCTGGTTTCCCAGCCCTGCATGGGCAAGAGCGCTATAGTAATACCACCTTGCATTACGGGAACTCTCTTCCATGCCGTCTAACACCGTACGGGCTTCCTTATAATACCTGTTACGCACATAATTCCCTGCTGCCCTAAGATGCCCGTCCTCCTCGTAGCCGGTGCCGGAATTGCTGCCCCATGCGCTGCCAAATCCGCCAAAACCGCCAAAGCTTCCGAATCCTCCAAAATCCCCGAAACCGCCATACCCGCCGGTACTTTGACCGCCTTGTCCATACCCGCCGGCACTCCGGTACTGATATCCTTCCGTCCGTTCCTTCATAATCTGCTGGTATGCCTGCTGGATTTCCTTAAACTTCTCCTCCGCTTCTTCTTTACGAGGATTGTTGATATTGGCATCGGGATGGTACTTGCGGCTTAACGCCTTATATGCCTTTTTAATCTCTTCTTCCGTGGCACCTCTTACAATGCCCAAAACCTCATATGGATCACGCATAATCTTCCTTTCGCTGTTCACGCTTTTGCTGGAGCATCTCATAACGGTACCAGACACCGGAATATAAAATATTGCGGAGTATCTCTGCATGTTCGATCACGGGAAGCTTCTCAAACTCCCGGCAGCACCCTGCCATCATCATTGTAAGGATCGTCTTTATCTCCTCCTCAAAATCCGTGCGCTCGTACATTTTCCGTAAAGGGTTATACCGATTCCTTTTCATATCCTCTTCAATGTCCTCATAGGCATCCATGAGGTAGATGAACTTCCCAAGGAAATTGCCCATTGTCTTAAGGCCTTCCTTCCACTCATCTTCCCTGACCGCAAGGATCTCACCCATAATCTGGCCAAACAGCCCCGCCATATGATCAATATCCTGGTTCATCCGCTTTTCTTCCTGGGCCATCTCCCGCAAAAGCATCCCGATTTTTTTTGCTTTCTCCTGATAGCGGATGCAGACCGACCGGAAAGACCGCTTAAGGAGCTTGCTGTAGGCAAGCCGGGATACCTTTTTATCATCCGCCCAGTCATCCCTGCACTTATAAAAGGTAAACAGGACATTCATATCCGCGCCATAATCCGAAAACTCGTTTTTCCTGATCGAGTGCTTTTCAAAAGGGTGGGCCATGCATTTCGCCCATCCCACCTTCGTCTCAGGCTCATACAAGCTGGAAAGCAGCATGACCACAAAAGTCATATCATAAGAAAGGCTGAGCTGCCCCGCTTTTCCATACCGCTTCTTAAGGGCATCGCACAACCCGCAGTAGTAGGAATGGTAAATATCAAATTCCTTAAATTTCATATCGCCTTTATTGATAATGATATACCCAAACATTCCGCCACCCGTTTAGCTTTTTTTGATAAAAGTCTGGTTACATTTCGGGCATCTGATCTCAATCCGCCCTTTCCCCCTTGGCACCCTGATCTTCTGCTTACAAGAGGGACACCTGTATATGTGATGCGTTTTCCTCTGCTGCATATCCCGTTTCCATGTGGCAAACTTCTGTTTTACTTTATACTCATATTTGAGATATGCTGTATTTTCCGCCCTTCTTTTGTACAGGTTTTTGGAAAAGATACGGAAGTATGAATATACAAGAACGGCTATGCCTGCCACATAAAAAAACTTAAGCCCAAATAAGGAAAGCACCAGACAGACCATCACCATGGCCATTAAAAAACGTCCAAACTGGTCGGAACCATACCTGCCCTGCATAAAACGGTAAAATTTTTCCCTCATACTGCATCATCTCCTTGCATCAATATAATCTATCCTACTTCCTTTTATTCCATGATTCAATAAACGCAATATAAAAGAATCTTAAAAAAATATAAAAAAGGACTACCTGCGGGCAATCCTTTTCAAAAATAAGCACATCCGCTCCCTAATCATTCGGTTTTTGGTAGAAACGGCCTGCAAGGCCCTCCGTTTTCATTTCATTGGCAGCATATTCCACCACGCCGTCGATGGCGTGGAGCGCAGCCTGCTCTTCATAGCTGCTCTCGTGTACCTTTTCCGGATTCCGGGCATAGTCGATCACTTTGCCCACCCGGCCTTTGATGGGCCAGATCGCGGTGACTGCCATATCAATCGGAACGGGTGGTATAGGTCTCCACGACCAACTTCTCCATAGCCCGATTGCTCTCCATGGCCTCCCGGAGCTGGGATGCCTCTAGGACACTGGCGTTGCTGGCGCGTTTCAGAAGTTGATCCAAGCAGCTGCCAACGTGCCGGATTTCCTGAATCATCACGGGCAAGTCAGCAGGCGGGGCCTCCTTGACCTCTACGCCATTCAACGCACGGCGGCAGAAGCCCTCCCGGGAGAGGCCAGCTTTTCGGGCTTTCTTCCCAAGATGATCCAGCTCATTCTTGGTGAATCTGATTTTCATTTCAAGTGTTCGTTTCATAACAAAACCGTCCTTTCTCTGCGGGGTCATAGGGGCGGCAGCCCCTGTCAAATGAATTGTGGCCCCACAATTCGTTGCTTGTTAGTCCAATCCCCCCACTTTCCCTACGGCGTAGGATAAGAGGAAGAGGGCATCTGGTCTACTTGGATTTCTCCTTGGCTGGGCGCTCCCAG
>OFHB01001545.1_pt1 | contig 13056 bp, 14 predicted proteins | sample 1521881 | NCBI WGS metagenome assembly OFHB01 (sample SAMEA3504090, study PRJEB24116) | mouse gut metagenome | biome: mouse gut; feature: mouse-associated habitat; material: faeces | place: Denmark | collected 2011
TTGCAAATCAGTTATAATAAGATTGTAAATTTCCTCCTGTGACGAGCGAGTGGGATTCATTATTTTGGTATCTGTTGACTCTGTAGTTACTAACGTCACATTGCCATAATTGGTCACAAGTACCAAATAATAATAAGCACGCAAACACTTTGCTTCAGCTACTACAACTTTCAGTACATTCTTATCTCCCTCAGTTACATCTGCTGCACGATTTATCACTGCATTACAAGTATTAATACAAGCATAAGCTTGAGAAAACAGTTTGTCTGTAGCATTAGTACTAGTAGTCAACCCTTCATAATAGAACAATTGCTGCAATGTTGTTTTATTATTTTGGGTAAGCCATAAATCTGTACCGGTTTCCGCTACAGCCAAATAATCGGAAGCAGAAAACATTTGGTCATAAAGTGGAGAATAGCAATAAGTACCCAAATTTTTCAAGCCTTCTACAGTTTTCAACTCTCCTTCTCCAGATGTATCGCTAGGATTATATTCATCCAAAGAACATGAGTACATAGCTGCTGCTGTGCAAATGGCTAAAGCCATGTTATATAATGATCTTTTCATTGTCTTTTGTCTTTAATGTTTTTGTTAGAATGAAACATTCACACCAAATACCAGTTGCTTGGATAATGGATACTTCAAAGCACCATTCATTTCAGGATCATAATCTTTCAACAAATGACTTTTAGCAACGGTCAATGGGTTAGTAATAGTAGCATATAAACGGCATTTGCTGATGCCGGCATTTTTCAACAAACGTTCCGGGAAGGTATATCCTAAAGTAATATTCTTTATTTTAAAGAATGAACCATCTACATAATTCAAACTACCATATCCTATATAACTTTTCGTTTCACGATTAGCATTTAATGCCGGGAAATCATTTGAAGGATTAGATTCCGTCCAATAGTTAAAATAAGTAGGGAAATTACCCTTACCTGTTGAATCATACCAACCTAACATTTCATAATTAATCATCTGTCCCCAACGGAAATAGGCATAAATAGTCAAATCAAAATTCTTGTATGTGAATGAATTTTGGAAACCCATCGTCCATTTGGGAGCATTGTGACCTAATACTTGCGAATCAGCGTCACTATAAGTATATTTATTATCTTTGTTCTATCAAGTTCCGGCAAGTCATCCTTTGAAATCAATGAAAAAGATTTTTCTGATGGTATTTGTTTTATAATATATAACCAGTATTTAGTCAACATAGATCTATTCTGGATCTCACGAAACCCCTCTTCTATATTAGGTAAATTATTTATCTGTAAGGTTAGTAACAATATTTCCATTCGTAACACGGAAAAGTACATTGAACGTGACGCATTATGTGTTTTATCTTCAAAAAACAACTCATTTTCCGTTATATCACTGCGGATTGCTTCCTGAAGAATCAGATAATTTAATGCTGCTGAAATAGCACGTACTGATTCCTTTGGTTTCTCATAATGTTCCAATAATAGTTTTAGTCCTTGTAAATCACAATAACATTCCTCAATAAGATGATAATATTTTTTACTGGTTCTGACACCATTCCAATATTCTTCAATGTTTGTTGGGCAAACTTCCATGAAATATTCATATCTCATTTTAGCAAATTCTTCAAAAGTATAATCTCCAATGACTCTATCTGTTAAAACGTTCATACATGCGTTAACAAATTTGTAATAGTCATTTGGTATACCTGTTGAATTATTTGCTGCAATGGATAAATGCCCTAGTTCATGTCCAATTAAAAAATAAGACTGAATTGATATCATTTGGCGAACTTTTTGGTAATTATTTACTTCGGCCTCAAATAAATAATCAAGTCTGCGGTATTTTCCAGAAAAATATAGACTTTTAGGCAGGTCATTATTTCTAATTAGTTCCTCACCAATTAATTTGTAAAAAAGTTTTTCCATATCATGTTCATCTTTTTTGCTCAGAATAATACTGTCATAAATATATAGAGTTTCTAAAAGACAACAATCATATATTAAATAAGGTTTTTTTCGTAAATAAAATGCGTTCAGATTTCGTGTTAATGTTTCACAATATATTACTTCTGGAACCTGAATCTGTAAATCATTGCAACATGTTCTTACAATATCAGTGATATTCGGCAATTGTTTTAATTCCCTCCTGCAACAACGATCAGCTATTTTTCTCGCAATAATTTCCTTAACTGGAAACATAATTTACTCTCCTTGGTCATTATTAGCATTAAAAGTTCTCTCTGATAAACTATTTGCCTCCAATTCCATTTTATCTTTCAATATTTTAGCAATCAACTCTTGCGAAACACTGTTGATTTCAATTTTTTGACCATCAATTTTAAGAGAAGAAATTCTTTTTTGTTTTATTAAACTCTTAATAATTGGAGAAATAAGAGTAATTACATTAATTGTTAAGCTGATATATAGCTCAATGGTTGTTAAATCCCCATTAAAACTCTTTTCTGTAATTAGATCAATATTATCATTTGATTCTGATAGTTTAATTAATTTAGATGCATACTCCAATTCATCTATTTCTATTTCAATTTTATGCATGATTATTTTTCCTTTCTAATTTATTTTCCGATTTCGTAATCTTTAACTTTTTCCACATAACAATTACTTCTAATTTTTCATAATATTATTATCAAAGAAAGAATAAATAGCAGAAGGTAATGGCTATTTAGGACAAACAAGATAAAACAATTATGTTTCATTTCCTAAGCTATTATAATCCAAAACTAACAAAGCTACAAGCACATACAAAGATGTTATACTTTTAAACAAAATTTCATTATATCCTATTTTGGAATAAGTGCCACTTTTAACGAATGTATAAAGTGGTACTTATATAGATTTTTGATTAGGGGGAATACAGGATGAGGAAAGAATATGCTTATGCCAGAATTTCCAGAAAAACTCAAAAAATAGAACGGCAGATTGAAAATCTCACGCGAGCCTATCCAAATGCGCGAATTTATCAGGAAGCTTATACTGGGACTAAAACTGAGGGACGCAGGGAATTTAACAAGATGCTGTCTGTTGTAAAGCCTGGCGATACCATCATATTTGACAGTGTATCCCGCATGAGCCGGAATGCGGATGATGGAATTAAGTTGTACATGGATTTATATGATAGGGGAATTAACCTGGTATTTCTCAAAGAACAGTATATTAGTACGGATGTATATAAAGAATCTATTCAGCAGTCAATAGCGGCTACAGGGAATGAAATAGCTGACATCTACATCCAGGCAACCAATAAAGTAATTAAGCTGCTGGCAGAGCAACAGATCAGGAAAGCTTTTGAACAGGCGGAAAAAGAAGTACAGGATTTACATGAGAGGACGAGAGAGGGTATTAGAGAGGCAAAACGCAAGGGAAAACAGGTGGGCCGGGTTACAGGAATGACGGTAACTACTAAAAAAAGCCTGGAGGCCAAGCGGCTGATGCAGGAATACAGCAGGGATTTTGACGGGACTTTGAACGACATTGATACGATGACGCAGATCAGGGCCAGGGTTGGCACATTGAGTCGAAATAGCTATTACAAATACAAAAAAGAACTGTTTGAGCGGATGGCATAGCCAGAGAAACGCAGATAGACATTAAAACCATTATGAAATATTGATTATATGAAAAAATATAATCGGATGCATCAGGTTACTGACTGACATCCCGAAAGTGTAAATAAATCTGTGTAAATCATCCTAACTGTAATTATAATTTTATCGGATTGTCAAAATGCTGTAAAGGATGAAACCATTGCCTTGACAGCATTCCGACAATCCGAATTACGACAATTAAGCAGTCAGTAAGAATATTCAGACAATTTACTGACACAGTTTATCTGGCAAAGCCGGCATCCCTGTTTTTTTAATCATCTTCTTTTTCAGTTTTAACAGCCCGGTACTCTGAAAGGAGCATATTACGTTTACGGTCATTGCCTTTCATTAGGATATTAGGGTTTACAATCCAAACGCCTGCCTGTATCTTCCTCATAAAATCCTTATCCTTCAGTTTATTCAGTGTAGCCGCCACTGTCTGCCTGCAGCACCCTATGTCCTTCATAATGTCCTGGTAAGTGGCAATAAACCGGTTGTCACTTGGCCTGGTATGCTCCATGATATAAATAAAGACTTTGTATTGCTTATCGCTAAGATTCTTTAAGACTGCAATAAATTCCCTCATATAGCATTTCCAGAAATTTTTTTGGCCATAAGCCAGCCTGGTATCCTGCTTAAGCTTAAACATTTCTCCTGTGTCCGCATCAATTACTGTTCTCATCCGCTGCCCAATCAGTGTACTGTTTTGCTCTAGGTATTCTATGGTGCGTTCATTTTTATTCATCCCTGCGTTTTCTCCTCTGGCAGGATGGGCATCCCATCCTTTTTGATAACTATACCATTTACGAGACATATAAACAAGTCTGTTTATTTAGACTCAAAGTCTATCTAAACAGACTTTAAAAATACGCTTTAACCTGTATAAATACTGGGATTTTTGGCGTTTTTTTATTACAAAGCTCTCTTCTATCATACAGAAAATTTCTCTATATATAATAAAATACACTGTTTTAGAAACAGACCGCGTATTTTCTAGGCACTTCACAGAATCATATGGTGACAGAACACAAAGCGGGAATTGGTATATATAATTTCAAAAATCAAAAAATCTTTTTTACAAAAATACAGAAATCAAAAAATCTTTTTTACAAAAATACAAAAACAACGAGAGTTCTGATGAGCAGGAATTCCTGCAAAATCAATTTTTAGAAAGGAGAATTACAATGAAATTTTTATTCAAAAAAAATTTTGGAAAGGAGGAAAACAATAATGAATGATGCAAATCAGAATAAAAAGGAAAAAACTTCTTTTGATTTCACTAGCAATGCAATGAAAAACATATATTTAAAAGCAACATCTGCTTTTACAGACAGTGTCAATATGGATATAAGCAACTATGGCGTGCATTTGATGATATTCTGTGCTTATCCGAAACAATCCGAAATTTCTCAGTTTGAAGAAAATAAGCCTTTTGAAATGAAGCTTATTCAAATGAATGGTCTTTTATTTGGGCTTTTCAAAGTCGGAAACCTCAATTGGATGGATGCACCATATAACGCACATCTAAGCCAGTTTCTAACCAAACTGCCAATTCCGGCAGATGGGACAGGGATTATGCTGAAAATCATGCTGGTTGACAGAATTACTGGAAAAACCTGTATATCCAAAGATATTCTGCTGTCAAATAAAATAAGTATGGAACTAATGGAAATTGCGGAAAACCAGCTTAAAAGACCATTTTCACCTGGGAAAGAGCATTTTATGAAAATTATAGATGTTTATAACAGGTACACAACAAAACAGTTAGTTGCCATGGCACCAAGTACATCCCATTTCCGTATTGGTTAATCCGTCATATTGCCCAGCAGATAAACACAGAAATATACTTCTTGTGTTTATCTGCATAAAGGCATATTGATAATAAGCACATAACAAAAAATACCACAAATATATAAAATCCAATAAGTGATTATTAAGAAAGGACAAAAATTATGCAAAAGGTACTAGAATTTGAAGAAGTTAATGAAGAATTGTCTAAATTAAGCACACAAGAAAGGTTTAAACTGTTCCAGGATATGCAAAAAGAGTGGCAAGAGTTTTTGAATCGTATAGGTTGTGTAGATTCTGGCACACTTACCCGTCCAACCAAAGAAGAAGCAATCGCGGAAGCCGTCAGAAGAATGGAACTTCTCTGTTTTAAACCAGATGAAATTGCAAGTTTCAAGAAAAATGGAAAGATAAGAAAAATTATGGAAAATGGACAGTACGTGCCAATAGACGAGACCGCACAGAAGCATATCCGCATGCTGGAGGAAAAAGGGATGTTATGCTATGCAGCAATTCGCAATGAAACTCCTTATGGCAGAATGACGGCTTATATCATTATTAGCGGCTATAAAGAAGAATGGCCATCCGAATATGAAAATGTAAAGTTTTGCACTCTGATGTCTTATGTCTACAACCATGATGCTCCATACTTATCAGAATATGGTCTTATATCAGTCACATGCCTTTCTAACGGCATACTTATGAGAACATACTGAAATTATCACAATTTTATTCCAGAGTAGAACTGACAGGGGATGCACTACAAACATGCATCCCCTGTCAGTTAGTATAATTTACGACAAATAGGAGGGTTTTATACGGTACAAAACCATTTTTTCCGGTTAATGGATGTCCTCATGCATATACATCAGATCATCAAGCATATCTTCCTCGATCTTGGAACCGTTCTGCCAGTTAATAGTATAATACTCAATCATATGACTGAGGATTTCATCTGCGATTTTCTTTGCAGTCCAGTCCAGCTTCGGATTATGCCATGCAGCTACGTTATATTCGCGCACAAGATTTGTAAAAACAATATCTGCAGCGGGAACCCGGCTGTCACGGTCTGTCAGCCAGTCCATTCCGTAGCGTCTCTCATGATCTTCGCACCATGCCTTAAAACATTTTATTGATGCACCAAATAACTGATCAATATCCCTGGTCTTTCTTTTCTCTGCCCAGTTTTTGTTACAGGACATATCAACAAACAGGTTTCTCAGGCCGAGGTAGTGCGGCGGCAGGGTTTCGCATCCATTCTTCTGGAACATTGTGATATATTCTACCTTTAAAGCGCTTGTTTCGATGTTTTCTTCCTGACTCATTTTCTTTACGTCATTTAATACTGACTCCCGGAAATAATTACTGGCCGGGTCCATTCTCAGATTATGTACAAAATTTAACATGATTCATATTCCTTTCTATTTCACAGATACATCATCTGTATCTTAACTATGTTTTTGGGGCAAATATCAAATTTTTTGATGAAAGGTTTCCTTGCTGAAACAGCGATTTTTTATGGAAAAAATAACCATTTCTTCTTGTAATAGTGTATCATAAATCCGCTATCAGATCAAATTTCGGGCGTTTTTGCAGTGCTCAAAAATGCTTGCATACGTGGAATAAATAAAGTTCATAAAAATTTAACAATTAAAAAAATAAATCTGTTTGGATCTGGCCAAATCAGAGGCAGGCGGTAATATAATTTGTATTGCCGTAAGCAGAAAATTTTTTGCAAGTGGCGTCAGGATCTTAAAAATATGGTTACTGGGGCGCAGATTTTAACATTGATAACTACAGGGTTTTTTGATGCATGGTTACTATCGGTAACCGGATTGCTGCCCAGTAATCGCATGATTAGTAGATGTTTCTTTTTGGGGAAAAAAGGAAAAGAGCATAAGAGGAGCTGACGCCAGGAAATGAGCCATTTTACAGATAATTTTTTGCAAAATACAGATAAACCAAATAAATACAAGGATTGCTGCTCCCGGCGCCGCAGGCGCACTGGGGTTGTAGGGGTGTCCCCTGCCATTTAAAGCGGCTCTGCCGCGGTACTTTGCTTGCAAAGTATTAAATGCAATACTTTCGCCGGGAAGTAACTGGCGGATAACGGATCAAATTATATTTCGGAAACGTACAAAAATGCAGCCAAAAAAATAAAAAAAAATTAGCATCTTGCATTCTGTCAAACTCATGTTACGATCGTAGGTGAGAGGATGTGAGGTTATGGCAAGTGTGAATTATAAGAAACTGAAGCTGCCGCAGGAAGTCAAGGCGATGCTGTATCATTGTGATAAAGAGAAAAGGTTAGAGACCAGTCATTCAAATATTGATATTGATAAATCTGCTACGCCTGATAACATGCAGGGTGATCTGGATTATTATGCTGCTTGTAAGCGGTATGATGGACGGATTGCCGAGCTTGACGCAGAACCGGGGGCAAACAGACGGAAAGACCGGGTGACATGTTTTGGATTAAATATTCCGGCACCAAAAGATTTAAAATCAGATGATGAACAGGAATTTTTTGTCGAAGTCTTAAAATTAATTGCAGAGCAGTACGGTTTTGAAAATATCATCCAGTATTATATGCACCTGGATGAGAAACACGACTATATCAACGCCGAGACCGGAGAACGGTGTATGTCAAGGTCACATATGCAGTGTTATGTAGTTCCGGAACATAATGGCAAATTAAATGGCAAATGGTTTTCTAACCGCTCTAACATGGTTAAGCTGAATAATTCTATTCACCTGATGGCACAGGAACAGTTTGGCGTAACGTTTATGGACGGTTCAAAACGAAAATCACGCAAAACGGTGGAACAGCTTAAAAATGAGAGTACATACTTGGAAGCGCAAAAAGAACTGGATAAGCAGAGAGCTGATCTGAATGCCCGCCAGACAGCCGTATATGCCCAGGAAAACGCTTTAAAGAGAAAATCCGGAGAATTACAGGCAGAAGAACAAATGCTTCTCAAAACACAGATTACGCTGCGGGAGAAAGAATCTGATCTGGACACACGTGAGGATGATTTAAAAGAAAAAGAGGATGATTCCCGTGCTGCACTACAGAATGCTGTCGAATTGCGGAATGCCGCATTGCAAGTGCTTCTGCAGCTGCAGAAGATCGAAGATGAAGATAAACAACTGATTGAGCTTGGGCGGCAGCAGCGGCGTGGGCAGCTGGTATCCATGTTAGATACTGATGATGTGTTTAAAGCGTATCACGAGCTTAATGAGCGGATTAATGACCTTACGCCGCAGATGTAGGGACAGCAAAAAAGAAACTGCTTACAGACAGCGTTTCAACAAACATACGGGATGTGCCGGCTGTTTTCCGGTACATCCCTGTATTTGCAGTGTATTTATACGGCAATTTTAAGTTCATGCGTTCTGGAATCGTAATGGTAAATATTGTCAGACAGGACTTCTTCCTCCGGAACCTCAGCGGCATTGATTTCTTTCACCATCTGCTTTATGTATTTTGCATTGCCAAACGTATCCGGGATAAACATAAACTCATGCACCGAGCTTGGAAGTGCGTAAAAGCTGCCGAGTTTTTCTGCAGCTGCATCCAGAAGGCCGGCATAAAGGATAACCGAAGCTCCGTAAGTCTTATTTGTATTTGTAGCTACATACATTGGCAGGATGTGTGTTTCTGAACATGTGAAATCAAAGTGATCGTAAGTTTTGGTTTGTGAATTCACGGATTTATCCAGTACATTATCCATAGTTAACACAATGCCTCTGCAGAGCAGCGGCGTATTGCTGCTGGCAAGCGAAAACAGTGTTTCTTCGTCAACACCCCAGGTATGTGCCAGGCTGTCAGTAACATTGAGCGTTGCCAGTCCGTTATCTGTCTGTGCCAGGCGGATATAATAGACGATGGACAAATCCAGATAATCCCGATGCGGGACTGTGGTCAGCAATGCGCTGTTCATGTGTTTGTTTACCAGCTTATAGCAGATCTTGTCCTTTATACGTGTAAAATCTTTAATATTATTGGTGTCAATCCCCTTTTCAGCACAGGACAAAGCAGCCATACAGGTGTTGACAATCTGGCCGATAATTGTTTCCAGCGGCTGTCCGGACTGGAAAGCATCGAAATACATATCTGTATAGATTGTTGGTGCAATTATTTTATTGCTGCTTGGACAAATGGTAAGCCCAGTACGGTGTACATCGTTGTTTTTGGTTACATTGACAGGTTCGATACTACGCGCTGGAAAGGCTGCTGAGAGCGCAGTATGTACAGCAACCGTAAAATCCTTGATGGTATTAATAGTATGCATATCTGATCCTCCTTTTGGTGGTTTATAATCAGATATGCACCCGTCGCCGGCAGGCGTTTTTTGCTTGGTAAAAAAGAGGATGTACTGGGAATCAAATCCCCCAGTACATCCTGCTGTTTACGTTTCAATCGGACGTATGTTCTGTTCGTAATACTCCTCCCCTTGCCGGTGCTGGTCATCAAGATATTGCTGGTAGCTTTCGTCTACTGTGTCGCCGTACAACTGCTGTGTCCATGAGAATAAAGCGTTTGCGTCAAACTGGGAAATAAACAGTACCGGATCTTCGTACTCGAAGTATTCGCTTTCAGCTTCAAATCGTTGCAATCCGGCACGGAGTTTTTCTTTCGGGTATAATTTTGGATTTTCGATTACCTGGTACGGAATGTCGGCTGCTTCAAAAAATCGTGCTATTGTGTTTGCAAAGTTTTCCGGAATCACAAGCGTATCGTTTTTGTTAGCCGCAAGTTTTACTTCGGTTAGTGGCTGTTTTAATTTGACATCTTTTAATGTCATGTATTTTTTATCTGATTCAAACATGGTGTTTTTCCTTTCTCGTTGATTATAGCAAATAAAAGCGGTATACGTCCACATCAGATATGGGCATATACCGCATATGTTCGCCCGCTCCGGATCGGGCCGGGTTCATGGCGACACTCGCGCCCGCCAGGGCGGTTTGCATAGATTTTATGTTGCTTTTATCTATGCGCTGTATTCGTTCTGCGTGCTCGAATAATTTCTGCAATAATCAGTGATAAATTGCTTTGCATTGGTCTTTGCTTTTTCAAAGTCGATGTCTTTTTGTGCTTTTTCCGTAAATTCATTGATCATCAACGTAAGCTGGCTGTCCGGGTTCCGGATGCGGCTGGCTGAAAGCTGGTCTATCTGATCATACAGCATCAGCATATTTTTATCGCTGTCACCGGTATCTAAAAGCAGCGAGCAGATGGCGGCTGCAATTACGCAGGTCGAAGCTGTTACATACACATCTGGCAGCATCCATGATTTAGGGGATGATTTTTTTATTTTTTCGGTTAGAAGAAGGATTTCCCCTCGGTTTTGTGTACATCTGAATGGAACGTTACTTAGGTCGGAACCTATGTAGCAAAACGGCTCAGTATTAACCTCTTTTTGACCGATATCATATTCGCTACGGGTGAAAAGCCCGCTGTTATTGCAGTCTATTTCGATACCGTCAAGATCCGGGTCCTGTCCGATGTCAAAAATGGCAGGCTGGAGGGTTTCTGCTACAATGCGTGCCAGCATCCGTGCGCCCTCGTTTGATTGTGCTGCTTTGTCTGCTATATGCTTAACGGCAGCATCTGTGATTGATATGCGGATACCGGATGTACTGGACAGCAGATGATGATACTGGCCTATTGGAGATGCATCTGACTGTGTAAGTATGCGTTTGTAGTCTGATACATCGAGCTGACGCGTTCGTGTAATAAGATTCAGCCTGCCCAGGAATTCCCAGGGGATGCCGTATTCGTGCAGATCTTCTTCGGTTACGTACTGCAGCAAATCATCCATATCCGGTTCTTTATGCCCTTTTCCACAAAAGCCGATCTGCCTGGTTCCTGTCAAACGCTTTTTTATGATGTCTTTAAGGTCTTCACCGAATGCACCTAAACAGATGATTAAAAAGTTTGTGGAATCAATGGAGTACCTGCTATTGTTATCAGTACAGGTTATCATTCCGCCGGCAAGAAACGTGAGCAGGTTATTTAACGGCAGAAATCCGGAATCTGCGGCGCTTGCATAATTGGTACGGTTTGACCTGAATACCTTGTCAATTTCGTCAAAACATACGATGCTGTAAACTTTATCTTCTGCTTTGTCTGTTGCACGATGGATTCGTTCACAGATATGGGATACGGATTTTCCCCTCCATCCCTCTCCGGTTAGTGAGCTTGCATCTTCGATGATTACAGGCAAGTTTAAAATCTTGCCAAGTGTCTGTACCGCCAGCGTTTTTCCTGTTCCAGAGTTGCCAATTACAAGCAGGTTTAGCTTTGGCTTTTCGATTATATTCGCACCATCCATAAAATGCTGGTATCTTAACTGGTGGAGCCATGCGGCGTTGCTAAGGGCTTGCAGATAATTGTCCTGGCCGGTAACCGTTTTTCGTAGCTGTTCAAATATAGTCTGAGGGGTTAAATTTATTTGTTTCATAGATGTTCTCCTTTGCATATACAATAGAAAAAGCCCCTGGCGGTGCAGGGGCTTTGAATCTAGTTAAAAGGCAACTCGGCATCAATACCGTCCGGAAAATCCATGTATCCTTCGGCATCTGGAGATGGCTGCGGGGAGTGTTCGCTGGATGAAGATGCGTTACGGGACTCGCAAAATTCCTGATTTTCGATTACGACATCTGTTGTATATACTTTTCTGCCATCACGATCTGTGTAACTGCCAGTCTGGATGCGTCCTGTGATAGCGATTTTAATGCCTTTGCGCAAGTATTTTTCTGCAAATTCGGCTGGTTTTCCGAAACATACGCAGCGGATGAAGTCGGCTGACTGTTCTGCGTTTCTAATCATGCGGTCCACGGCAAGCGTGTAACGTGCTATGGCAGTATCGTTTTGCGAGTATCGTATTTCAGGGTCACGTGTTAAACGTCCTGTTAGTATTACTTTATTCATTTATTTTCTCCTTCCCTGCCGTATTAAAAATACATGCAGATAGCTTATTTTTTGTGTAATCACCTATACGCCCGCGCCGGCAGGCGTTTGTTTTAATTTGTTTTGCTAGGATGATGATGTGGGATGATGTGGGAATACAGAGAATATGGGGGTGGGAGTAAAATGAGAACTGACAGGATTATTGTTACACTTTTGTCTGCTCGAAACGTAATACATGAAAACGTAAGTAAATAAAGGGTTTTTGAGCATTACTACGCTCTGTGCTCTGATTAGCAGGATAAAAATACTGACACTCATAAAGCCTTTGTACACAAGGGGTTTGTGCGAATATTACGTCCATTGTCAGTATTGGCAGTAATTTTTTCAAAACCTATATATATAATTATACATAGTATAAAAGAGATATATATTTTTTTCTATAAATTAATTAAAATAAAATACTGACAATACTGACAAATGCCGTAAAAGCCAATAACCATATGTATTCTTGCTGTCAGTATTCTTAATTTTAAGTGTAACATTGGCAGTAATAAGTGTAACATTACAACTATATTTGTGGTGTGTAATATCTTTCTATATAGACGATATTATGACAGGATTATTGTTACACTTTTGTCTGTAAAAAAGTAATACACGAAAATGTAAGTAAATAAAGGGTTTTTGAGCATTACTACGCTCTGTGATTTGATTAGCAGGATAAAAATACTGACACTCATAAAGCCTTTGTACACAAGGGGTT
>OFHB01001554.1_pt1 | contig 13013 bp, 10 predicted proteins | sample 1521881 | NCBI WGS metagenome assembly OFHB01 (sample SAMEA3504090, study PRJEB24116) | mouse gut metagenome | biome: mouse gut; feature: mouse-associated habitat; material: faeces | place: Denmark | collected 2011
TACCATAAAGAATGAGGATTTGAGTTGGGAAAAGAATGCGATGGTGAATGTGGGTCTTGATTTACAAATGTTCAAGGGATTGTTGGGGCTGACTGTGGATTATTACAATACCAACACTTCTAATATGTTGTTGAACGTACCTGTTCCTCATCTGACCGGATATAGCACTGCATTGATGAATATTGGTAAAGTGAACAACAGGGGATGGGAAATAGCATTGACCTCGCAGAAGAATATAACGAAAGATTTCGGTTATTCATTCAATGCCAATTATGCTACGAATACAAACGAAGTAAAAGCGCTCGGTCCGGGTAATGCTCCTATCATATCTACTGGTAGCGTAGATCATGCATATTACATAACGAAAGTTGGTGAACCTATCGGCTGTTATTATCTGTTGGTGCAGGATGGCATTTTCTCCAATGAAGAAGAATTGAAGAAATATAGAAGAAGTGTCCATCATCTGTAAAGGAAGCACCCTGCGGGTATTACTTTCTGCATAAAAAGATGTGCAGAAAAGAGGAGAGGAGTGACAATTATACATTTTACAGGCAGAACTTGGCGACCACCATATGAAGCTCATTCGGTCATCATACAGGCTACTTCTGGCTGCACCTATAATAAATGCAAGTTTTGTAGCCTGTATAAAAATGAGTGTTTCCGAATGTCACCTATTGAAGAATTTGAGGAAGACTTAGCAGAGATAAAAGGCTACCAGCCATATGCTAGGAGAATCTTCTGGACAGGTGCAAATCCTTTTGCCATGAGTTACGAAAATCTAAAACTTAGGGCTTTGACCGTAAGGGATTATCTGATTAAATGCCAGACAATGGCTATGTTTGCGAGCATCCGTGATATTAAAAATAAAGAGGTATGGCAGCTTAGGAAATTGAGGGCAATGGGCATTAACGGGCTGAGCATTGGCGTAGAAAGCGGCGATGACGAAACGCTTGCCCTTGCAAATAAGGGATATACAACCACTGATATTTTGGAGCAATGTAGGAAATTAGATGAAGTGGGTATTGAGTACTACTTTGTTTACATGACAGGTCTTGCGGGAAAAAATGGTGGATATCGAAATGCGAGGAATAGTGCAGAGCTGTTCAGCCAGCTTAATCCGTACTTTGTTTCCGTGGACTCACTCACGCTTTTCCCAGACACAGAGCTGTACCAGATGGCGCAGCAGGGCTTGTTTGTCCCTGCTGAAGAAAAAGAGCGTATCCGTGAATTGCAAATGCTAATCAATAACTTAAATATACGCACACATTTATTTGCAAACACGGTTTCAAATTTTACGCCTGTAACAGCTTATCTTCCGTATGACCGTGAAAAGGTCACGAATGAGCTGCAATTTGTTTTAGATCACACGGATGAAAGTGAGTTGCAGGAGTATAGAAATAATTTGAAATCATTGGGATAAGGCTTACAGTAAAAGTTATAGACTGTTTTCCATAAGTATACTGAGTGCCGATCTGTTTGTTTTTATTGAACCGTAAAGGAATTAAAGAAGCATTTTAGTTTTTTTATAAATATTAATAGAATAAGCTCATGTTTAAAAAGTTTAGCATTATATTTAAATCCTTGAAAGTTAATCAAGGTAAATTTCCATATAAGCATGGTATCTTTTTCCCCAATCGCATAACTGCGACAAGATAGGAGTAAGGGTTTTTCCTAGTTCGCTTAAAGAGTATTCAACTTTAGGAGGGACTTCTGGAAAAACCTTTCTTATAACGATTCCTTGTTCCTCCAGTTCCCGAAGCTGTGCTGCTAATGTTTTTGTCGTGATGTTTCCTAAAAGTCTTTGCAGTTCATTAAAACGGACTGTCCCTTTTGATAAATACCATAATATTTTTAATTTCCATTTTCCGCTTAAAATATTCAGACCAGCTTCAATAGGACATTGTTTGTCAATCCCTTGTGTCTTTGCCATGAACATCCCCATCCTTTCATTATCTTACTAGACGAAGTCCACCCGCCCAAATGGCATATCTCATGGTGTGCCTTTTAGGTACAGTATTAAAAAAGATACTTCATTTCAAAAAAGTATGTACTTTTTTTAATTTTAGAAATAAGAAGATATCATACAAGAAATTGGTAAATATTTCGAGTATAATAAACTATACCCAAAGGGCATCCCGTAATATATCCTCCCTAACAGGTCGGGGGAACGACGTCCATTAAGGTATACCAGGAGGTGTTGAGATGGAGAAAGAAATACGAACAGTCTGTTATGATGATGATTTGCGACTTGAAGCATATCGTTTTGAGGGAATCGTGCAGTCATTCCCCAATCATTTTCATAATTATTATGTGATTGGTTTTATAGAATCAGGGACACATTGCTTATCCTGCAAAAACAAAGAATATACAGTAGGTCAGGGAAATATTCTTTTGTTTAATCCCAATGATAATCATAGTTGTGTGCAATGTGATGGAGAAGCTTTTGATTATAGAGGTTTGAATATCTCAAAAGAAACAATGTTGTCATTAGTGGAAGAAGTAACAGGACAGAGAGAATTGCTTGGTTTTTCAGAGAATGTTATTAAAAACGATGAGCTTAATATCTATCTCCATTCTTTACACCAGAGCATTATGGAAGGTTCAAAAGAATTTGAAAAAGAAGAAATGCTCCTGCTCCTTATTTCATTACTCATCGAACAATACGGACAACCCTTTGAGAATTGTATTCCAGAGTGCGGCAAAGAAATAGAAAATGCCTGCATATTTATGTCAGAACATTTTGCAGAGCATATCACATTGGAAAACCTCTGTAAATGCAGCGGTCTTAGTAAATCGACCTTGCTCCGTGCGTTTACCAAGTCAAAGGGAGTTACGCCATATAGGTATCTTCAAACAATACGGGTAGGCAAAGCAAAGGAGCTGTTGGAGAAAGGCGTATCCCCTACCTCCGCCGCTATACAGACAGGCTTTTCAGACCAGAGCCACTTTTCTAATTTTTTTAATATGTTTATCGGATTGTCACCTGCCGCATACAGACGCATTTTCAAGGAGGGCGGCAAGAATCATGAATAAAAAAGCTACCGCAGGGCATATCACAGCTCTGATTACGATTGTGATATGGGGGACGACTTTCATATCCACCAAAATACTGCTTACGGATTTCACACCGATAGAAATACTGTTTTTCAGATTTTTGCTTGGATTACTTGTGCTGATAGCCGTTTATCCGAAACGATTGAGAATAAAGGATAAAAAGCAGGAGCTTACATTCGCTGCGGCGGGACTATGCGGGATATGCCTATACTACCTACTTGAAAATATAGCATTAACCTATACGATGGCTTCTAATGTTGGAGTTATTATTTCTGTCGCCCCGTTTTTTACTGCTGTTTTATCTCATGTATTTCTAAAGACAGAAGAAAAACTGAAAGTACAATTTTTTGTTGGTTTTGTAGTTGCTATGATAGGGATATGCCTTATCAGTTTTAACGGTAAGGAATTGGAGCTGAATCCCATTGGTGATATTCTGGCGGTTGTTGCGGCATTGGTATGGGCAGTTTATTCCTTGCTTACACGAAAAATCAGCAGCTATGGATTGAATACGATTGGGACTACAAGGAAGATATTTACATATGGAATACTTTTCATGCTTCCGTTTCTCTTTGTTTTTGATTTCAATTTGGATGTGCAAAAAGTTATAAAGCCAGAGTATGCCCTAAACCTTATCTATTTAGGTCTTGGAGCGTCAGCCCTTTGTTTTGTTACCTGGAATTATGCGGTAGGGGCGCTTGGGGCTGTTAAGACAAGCGTGTATATTTATATAGTCCCTGTCATTACCGTTGTCACATCCGTTATTGTGTTAAAGGAAGAAATTACATGGATTGCTGCGATAGGAATAGGGCTTACCTTAATCGGCTTGTTTCTATCGGAAAGTAAATTAAAATTTAGGAAAAGAGGAAAGTGGAAATGAATGTAGAGAATGAAAAATGTGTGATTGTTGTCGATGAAAATTTACCTTTTGGGATTATTGCGAATACCGCCGCTATCCTCGGCATCACTATGGGAATGAAAATGCCTGATGTTGTCGGGAATGATGTGCTTGATTTAGAGGGAAATGCCCACATGGGGATTATACAGTTCCCCTTACCGATATTAAAAGGAAATACCGAGATACTTAAAAAACTAAGAACAAAGTTGTTTGAGCCGCAATTTTCTGAATTGACAGTTGTTGATTTTTCTGATTTGGCACAAGGGTGTAAGACTTACAATGAGTTCACCCGCAAAATGGCGAATACCTCAGAAAGCAGATTAAATTATATTGGAATCGCTGTCTGCGGAAATAAAAAGCAGATTAACAAGCTGACGGGGAGTATGCCTTTGTTAAGGTAAAACAGAGGAAGCAGAGGGCTTATCCTTTTGTTTCCTCTTTTACCTTAGATAGCCGATGTGAAGAACTTTCGATATGTGTTCCGACTATTTTAGAGATGTGCGTTCTATTTCTTGGCGGTAAAAATCAATTCTGAAGAATCTATGATTCTCGCTGTGCTGAACGCAATCTGTTGTCTGTTTGTAAATGAAAAAATATCATGAATTTGATATTTTTTTCATTCATGTAATATAATAAAGAATAAAAATATTCTATAATCTTTTCAGGTAAAGTATGATGAGGAAAAATTATAATTGTTCAATGAGAATTTTATAGTTATAATTATTCGTAAGATTTTTAATCATAGGAAGAATTAGACGCAGATTCGATAAAATCTTTTCGGATTATCAGAAAGAAATGATACGAAAGGGGATAATACTATGGGATATCAGGATGAATGGCTTCTCTTGGAAGCGGAAGATGATATCGATGAAGTAGAGCACAGACAACCAACAGAAGAATTTTTATTCTATCAGGCAGTAACCAACGGCGACATGGAAGCAGTCAGGAAGAACTGTGAGCAAGAAAGGTTTCTGGACAGCGACGGAGTCGGCGTGTTATCGAGGAATCCGGTTACGAATTTAAAATATCATTTTGTTATTACAACAGCGATGATTACCCGTCTATGCAAACAAAAAGGCATGGAATTAGAACAGGCTTTCAGAATGAGTGATTTTTATATCCAGAGACTGGATGACATACACACGGTACAAGGGGTACGGAACCTTCATGACGCTATGGTTTTGGATTATACGGAGAAGATGTGTAAGATATGCCATAGTGATACGAATTCCAAACATATCAGTGTTTGCAAGGAATATATTTATTCTCATATAAAAGAACGTATTACGATTGAAGATTTAGCAGATGAGCTTGGAGTATCTGCTAGCTATCTGTCTCGATTGTTCAAGAAAGAAACTGGTGATTCGGTCAGCGCTTATATACGCAGACATAAAATTGAGATGGCAAAAAATCTGTTACAGTACAGTGAATATTCAATGATTGATATTGCAAACCGTTTGTCTTTTTCTTCACAGAGCCATTTTATACAACAATTTCGGGAATATGTCGGCATGACTCCGAAGAAATACCGGGATCTAAATCATACGATCCAATGGGATACTGAGACAGATTTACAAGAAGATATGTAAAAAACAGAAGATAAAATAAATAAAAGGACGCAGTGTATAGAATGCTGCGTCCTTTATTTGGGTATTCGCTTATATAGGTTAGAGGATCATCTGAATATGATTTCTATCCTTAAGGCAATCGGCCGGGATATAATTACTGTCAAGTTCTGTGCCATTTAGAATAAGCTTTTCGTAACCGGTTTCCCGCTTGTTCGGATTTTCGATAAGAATATGCAGATGTTTTCCGCGAAAATCTTTCTCTATTTCCAAATGTGTCCAGCTTTTTGGAATAGCCGGAGATAGGGTTATACCATTCAGATCAGGACGGAGCCCCAGGATCCCCTCCACACATCCAACCATCATGGTCGAGGCAGTTCCGGTTAGCCAGTGGACATGAGAACGTCCGTGATGTTTGCTGGCACGTCCTTCTGTAAATTGTCCGTAACAGTAAGGTTCCAAACAACGGAGTTCCGCCTGGTTATTCCAAGCGGCAGGTGCGTTTTCTATGAAATAGGTAAAAGCACGTTCTCCATGTCCGCATAGAGCTTCTGCCAGGATCAGCCAGCCCTGAGATTGCGAGAAGATACCGGCATTCTCTTTTGTTCCCTGATTATATATGACGGCAAGAGCGCCGTCGAAGGCATTGGCATGATAGGGCGGATTCATCAGAAGAGCTCCATATTCCGTATTTAATTGTTTATAGACATTTGTAAGCGCTGTATCGGCCTGATCGGCGGCGGCAAGTCCGCTGATGACAGACCAGCTCTGTGGATTCAGCCACAGATTAGCTTCCGGGTCTTTCGCAGCGCCGATCCGATCTCCGGCTTCTGTATATCCGCGAATAAAGCGATCCTGATCCCAGCATAATTTTTGAATTATATCGCCTGTCTCTTCCTGTCTTTTTTCGAGGTATTTTTCATATTCCGTATCCTTCATGTACCCGGCAAATTGCTTTAAAACAGTCATTGCGTAGTAGAACTGCATCGCAACGAATGAGGACTCTCCATTTGCGCCCAGACGCAGGCAGTCATTCCAGTCAGCGCGTCCAATCAAGGGCAGTGCATGAGGTCCTTTGTGATTCACAATATAGTCAAAGGAGCGTTTGAGATGTTCCATAAGCGGCGCAGCAAGGGAGGTATCATTATTAAATGGTACAGATTCTGCAAGGATTGCAGTGTCTCCTGTTTCCCGGACATAGGCGCTGGTTCCAGCAATTAACCACAAAGGATCATCGTTGAAGCCGCTGCCGATATCAGAGTTTCCTTTTTTGGTAAGCGGCTGATATTGATGATAAGCGCTTCCATCAGGAAATTGAGTAGAAGCAATATCAATAATTCGTTCTCTTGCACGCTCAGGAATCAAATGGACAAAGCCCAGCAAATCCTGGCAGGAATCACGAAAACCCATTCCCCGTCCAATTCCGGATTCATAATAGGAAGCAGAACGCGACATATTAAATGTTATCATACACTGATATTGGTTCCAGATATTGACCATACGGTTTACTTTGTCATTGGCAGATTGGATCGTATAGTTAGAAAGAAGACTTTTCCAATAGTTATTGAGCTGCGCAAATGCGCTCTCTACATCTGCATCTGTCTGATATTTTCCAATCATTTCAAAAGCGGGTTTTTTGTTGATAATACCATAAGATTCCCATTTGTCCTCTGTGTTATTTTCTATGTATCCCAGAACAAAAACTAAAGATTTTGTTTCTCCTGGAGAAAGTGTGAGCTGAACCTGGTGAGAAGCAATAGGGGACCAGCCGTTTGCAATGGAATTCGTGCAGGCTCCGTTTTCTACAGCCTGCGGACAGTCAGCGCCTCTGTATGCGCCAAGGAATGCATCGCGGTCTGTGTCGAAACCATCAATATCCGTATTGACAGAATAAACTGCATAGTGATTGCGGCGTTCTCTGTACTCTGTCTTGTGAAAAATTGCTGAGCCAGATAATTCTACTTCCCCGGTACTCAAGTTTCTCTGAAAATTCTTCATATCATCATCTGCATTCCAGAGACACCATTCCACATAGGAAAAGAGTGTAATATTTTTTTCGGCACCGGATTCGTTTGTCAGCTTGATCTGACTGATTTCGCAGGAATCATTCATGGGCACGAAGGTCAGAACCGATGCGCTCAGTCCATTTTTTGAGGAGAGAAAACGACTATAACCAATACCATGACGACATTCGTAGAAGTCAAGCGGTGTTTTGGACGGCTGCCAACCGGGATTCCAGATGGTATCTCCGTCCTTGAGATAGAAATATTTCCCATTTGTGTCTGCAGGCACGTTGTTGTAGCGATAACGTGTCAAACGAAGTAGTTTTGCATCCTTATAGAATGAATAGCCGCCGCAGGTATTGGAAATCAGGCTAAAAAAATCATTGCAGCCTAAATAATTAATCCAGGGAAGCGGTGTTTTGGGCGTCGTGATAACATACTCACGATTTCTGTCATCAAAAAAACCAAAGTTCATAAAAATTCTCCTTTAAAGATAGTAGGTACGCTCGGAATCTCACATAATCAGGCACAGAGAAACTCCGAGAATACAAGATAGTTAGTTCCAAAGGTACATCGTTTTTAGTTGTCTTGTAAACTAAAAAAACTTAAACGTTTAAGTAAAAGCAATAATGAGATTATACAGGAAAAACAAGAAGAGTGCAACAGGAAAATAAAAAACAGGGTCTTTTTAGAGAAAATGCAGACAACATGATTGCAAAAACAGAAAAAATATAGTATACTGTATTACGTAAACGATTAAGTAAAAGATGGGAGATTAAAAGATATGGTATCAATGAAAGATATTTCAACTGCATGTGGTGTGTCCATAGCGACAGTGAGCAAGGCACTCAACGATCACAAGGATATCGGGGAAGATACCAAAGCGCATATTAGGCAGGTGGCAAAGGAGATGGGATATTCACCAAATGCTGCAGCGAAGTCTCTGAAAACCAATCGTACATACAACTTAGGCGTTCTTTTTGTGGACGAGTCAATGAGTGGTTTAATGCATGATTATTTTGCAAGTGTACTGGACAGCTTTAAAAAGACTGTGGAAGAGAAAGGCTATGATATTACTTTTATCAACTGCTGTAAAACAAGAGTTGGTCGAATGTCTTATTTGGAGCACAGCAGATACCGTCGGTTTGATGGTGTGGTGATTGCTTGTGTTGATTTTTATGACCCAGAAGTTGAAGAATTGATTCGAAGTGAAATTCCGCTTGTGACGATTGACCATCTCTTTCATAATCGTTGTGCCATTATTTCAGATAATATTAAGGGAATCCAGGATTTGGTGTCCTATATTTATCAAATGGGACATCGAAAGATTGCGTACATTCATGGTGCTGATTCGGCAGTTACACAGAACAGACTTTCTTCCTTTTATGCTTCCTGTGAGATGTTAAAGATAGAAGTGCCTGCAAGATATATCAGAGAAGCGCCTTACCGTGACACAAAAGGAACCTACGAGGAAACCCAAAAGCTTCTGGATTTGGAGGACCCGCCTACCTGTATTTTGTATCCTGATGATTTTTCCTGTCTGGGAGGAATGAATGCAATTCGGGCAAGAGGGATGGAAATACCAGAAGATATTTCTGTTGCAGGATATGATGGGGCAAGGATTGCCTGGCATTTTGCACCACAATTAACAACATTGAAGCAGAATACAAAAGAGATTGGAAAAAAGGCTGCACTAAAATTAATCAGTCTGATCGAAAAGCCAAAAACAACGCTGATTGAGCAAATTGTTGTACCAGGAGAAGTAGTTCCAGGAACTTCTGTAATGAGATTAAAATAAGATTTTCCAGGAATCAAAAAATAAGGAGAGATAACAGAATGAATGAATTAAATAGGTATTTGGAAACGATAGATGAAGTGATTGCAAAGGGGCCATACAAGGATACTTGGGGTTCACTGTCACAGTATCAGGTCCCACATTGGTATCAGTCAGCGAAATTTGGAATTTTTATTCACTGGGGTGTGTTTAGTGTTCCGGCTTTTGCCAATGAGTGGTATTCAAGAAATATGTATAGAAAAGATTCTGAGGAGTATAAGCACCATATTGAAACCTATGGAAAACACACAGAATTCGGATATAAGGACTTTATTCCCATGTTTCAGGCTGAGAAGTTTGATCCGACAGAGTGGGCGGACCTTTTTTGCAAGGCGGGAGCAAGATATATTGTTCCAGTAGCAGAGCACCATGACGGGTTTCAGATGTATCAAAGCAATATATCGCATTGGAATGCTTCTGAAAAAGGACCGCGTCGTGATGTGCTGGGCGAGTTGAAAGAAGCCTGTAGTAAACGCGGAATGCAGGTAGGAGCTTCTTCTCATCGTGCAGAACACTGGTTTTTTATGGGAGGTGGAAAAGAATTTGAAAGCGATATCAAAGAACCTTTAAAACGAGGTGATTTTTACTGGCCATCTATGCCAGATGCAGATTTTCATGACTTATATAGTGAACCGTGTCCAACAGAAGAATATTTGCAGGATTGGCTTGTTCGATGCTGTGAAATTGTTGACAAGTATCAGCCGAAACTTCTTTATTTTGACTGGTGGATTCAGCATAGCGCGTTTAGGCCATATTTGAAAAAAATTGCCGCATATTATTACAATCGCGCCGCAGAATGGGGAACAGAGGTTGTAATCAATTATAAGCACGATGCATTTATGTTTGGAACAGCTGTTCCTGATGTAGAAAGAGGGCAGTTTGCAGAGAGAAAACCGTTTTTTTGGCAGACGGATACCTCAGTGGCACTGAATTCCTGGTGTTATACCAAACAGAATGAATATCGATCATCTAGTGAAATTTTGTGTGATTTGGTGGATATTGTGAGCAAAAACGGCTGTTTGCTGCTGAATATTGGACCCAAGGCAGATGGTTCTATTCCAGAGAAAGACAGGCAGATTCTTCTTGAAATTGGACGTTGGCTTGTGGTGAATGGAGAAGCAGTTTATTGCTCTAAAATATGGAGAAAATCAGCAGAAGGACCAACAAAGATTGTAGAAGGACAATTTACAGATAATATCAAGAAAAATTTCACTGCACAGGATATCCGCTTTACGATTGCAAATGGGTATTTGTATGCGATTGTGCTGAAATATAGTGAAAGTGGTGATTATCTAATTACTTCACTGGATATACAAGATGCTTCTAGTCAGGATCATTTCAGCGGGATTATAAAAGATGTTTGTGTGCTTGGCTGCGGCGAAGTGCCTTGCTGGGAACGGCAAAAAGATGGACTTCATATACATACAAATTATAGAGATGGAAACAATCCGATTGTATTTAAAATAACAATAGACTGATGCAAAAAGGTGTTTGAAAAACGGATATACTGGAAATGGAGCGTACAAAATGGCACAGAAAATGAAGTCATTATTTAACTGGATTTCCGGAATGAAGCTGCGCTATCGTATGTTGATTGTGTATATTATTGGGGGTGCCCTGCCAATTATCACCATTGGATTATATCTTGTGCATGGAATGTCAAGTATTTTGATAGAGCAGGCAAAAAATGCAGAAGGAATTGAATTGGAAATGGCAAAAAATCAGGTAGAGGAGATTGCCAGTACAGTTAGCACGGTCACAAAATATTTTTATTTTGACGCCCAGTTAGAAGAAATTGCTACAAAACAATATGAGAATTACCGTGAAGTAGTTGAGGATTACAAAGATTTTACTTCATTTCTGGACTATGGGAGGTATTACAACAGTACGCTTGCGTGGATTAATATTTATGTTAAAAATGACAGTATTGTAGGAAATTCCCGATTCAGTCAAGTGACAGATGAAATTGAAAATGAAGAATGGTATCAGCTTGCAGCCAAGAGAAACGGCGGCGCAATCTGGCGCTATCGCCCGGTTCCCTCAGCAGGTTATGATGCACTGGCGCTTTTTCGGATGCTAAAGACCAAAAAGGGAGAAGATGTAGGGGTGCTGGGTGTTTATATTCGTCCAGAACGGTTTGAAACTCTTTTTCAGGATAAAGACTGCGAGGTACTTATTTTATTAAATGGCGAAACGATTGTTACTGATTTGGGAGAGCAGATAGAAGTTGGTCAAATCAAACACTTTCTTCCTTCGAAAGAAAGCGGAAAGGTTCAAAAAAATGTGTTTCTTGGCAGACAAGAGTATGTAATGACTTGTGAAACAATTCCGCTGATAGAGTCGCAGGATTATTTGCAGATTATAAGCTTTCGGGCATATCGTGATATTTTGCATGATGTCTATAATCAGATTATGAAAAGCATTGTCTTTTTTGCCCTGAGTGCAGTCATATCGGTCACTATTATTCTATATTTTTCCCGTTCTTTCAGCGGTCGTGTAGAACGTTTTTTGACACAGATGCAAAAAGCGGCCGAGGGAAGCTTTGAATTAGAAGAGAGATTGGAGGGAAACGATGAAATCGCGGAATTGTATAATTATCTGGGAACCATGATTTATCAGATTCAAAAGCTTCTGGCAGAAATTTACAGAGAAAAGCTTCATGCAGAGCGTCTGACTATCCAGCAAAAGGATGCAGAATTCAAAATGCTGGCAAGTCAGATTAACCCGCATTTCTTGTATAATACATTAGAAACAATCCGCATGAGAGCACGGAGAAGCAAACAGTATGACATTGAGGAAATTGTCAAAATGCTTGCTAAGATTATGCGCAGTACATTGCAGGCAGGCGCGAGTGAAGTAATGATTCGTGAAGAAGTAGAACTTGTAGAACATTATTTAAAAATTCAGCAGTATCGGTTTGAAGAACGAATCCAATATCATGTTCATGTACAGGAAGGATTGGAAAAACTGTGCATTTTGCCGCTGATTTTGCAGCCAATTGTGGAAAATTCTATTATTCACGGTTTGGAGAGCAAGGAAGGGATTGGTACAATTGACATCAATATCTATAGTAAAAGCGATAAGACGGTGATTTGTATTTCTGATGATGGAATGGGAATGAACAAGGAAAAGTTAAATGAACTGCACAGAAAACTGAACTGTTATAATGAAAAAGGGCGGCATATCGGGGTCAGTAATGTACATCAGAGAGTAAAACTGAAATATGGAGATTCTTTTGGAGTCACAATTGATAGTGTGGAAGGAAGCTATACAAAAGTGGAGATTCTGCTGCCTAGGGCAGCAGCACTGAAAACCTTGTAATGTTCGTTTAGCGCTTTAATGAACATTCTGGATATGCATTGCAGGTACGCCCACAATTCAGGCACAAAAGGATTTCGAGGGTACATTTGTATCATGCGGAGGTTTAATTTATGTACAAAGTGATGATAATTGATGATGAGGCAATGATTCGCTGGGGGATTCATGATTTGTTGGATTGGGATGAGGAAGGCTTTCTTTTTTGTGAAGATGGGAAGGATGGAAAAGATGGCTTCAAAAAACTTATGGAAAATCATCCGGATTTGGTGTTGGTGGATATTAAAATGCCAGGAATGAGTGGAATTGAGCTGATACAAGCGGCAAGAGAAGCGGGATATGAGGGG
>OFHB01001555.1_pt1 | contig 13010 bp, 8 predicted proteins | sample 1521881 | NCBI WGS metagenome assembly OFHB01 (sample SAMEA3504090, study PRJEB24116) | mouse gut metagenome | biome: mouse gut; feature: mouse-associated habitat; material: faeces | place: Denmark | collected 2011
CGCCCAGAAGCCAAAGCCGGACATCAGGAGCGACAGGCCGCCGCGCAGGCTTTCTTCCATGGATACATAGTCCGACCAGCAGTCGCCGCCCCAGTGTACGGGGAATTTCTGGCCGCCCACGGTGGCGGAGCGGGCGAACAGCACGGCTTCGCCTTTGCCGCGTTTGCGCTCCAGCAGGTCATAGACCGTCTTGTTATACAGATACGTATAGAAGTTGTGCATCTTTTCCGGGTCGGAGCCGTCGTGGTAGACGCAGTTAACGGGAATCCGCTCGCCGAAGTCGGTCTTGAAGCAGTCTACGCCCATATCGAGCAGCGCTTCCAGCTTATCCTGATACCATTTACATGCCGCCGGGTTGGTGAAGTCCACCAGCGCCATGCCCGGCTGCCACATATCCCACTGCCATACGTCGCCGTTTGGCCTTTTCACGAAATACCCTTTTTCTTTGCCCTCGGCAAAAAGGACAGACTCCTGACCGATGTAGGGATTGATCCAAACACAGATGTTCAGGCCCTTTGCTTTGATCCTGGACAACATGCCTGCGGGATCGGGGAACACTTCTTCATCCCATACGAAATCGGACCAGTGGAAGCCCTTCATCCAGAAGCAGTCGAAATGGAAGGTGCGCAGCGGAATGCCGCGGTCCAGCATACCGTCGATAAAACTCATCACCGTCTCTTCATCATAGTTGGTGGTGAAGGAGGTGGACAGCCACAGGCCGAAGGTCCAGGGGGCCGGGAGAGCGGGCTTGCCGGAAAAATCCGTGTATCGCATGAGCACGTCCTTCATGGTGGGGCCGTTGAAGAAGAAGTAATCCAGACTGCCGCCTTTTACACAGAAGGATGTTTTCGTCACGTTCTCGGTGCCAAACTCCATGGACACACGCTCCGGATGGTTGACAAGTACACCATATCCCTTGTTGGAAAGGAAGAAGGGGATGTTCTTGTATGCCTGTTCCGTGCTGGTGCCGCCGTCCTCGTTGTAGATTTCCACGCTCTGTCCGTTTTTGACAAAAGGGGTGAAGCGTTCGCCGGTGCCGTAGAGCAGTTCGCCCACACCGATGCCCAGCTGTTCCCGCATATAGGTGTTTTCCAGATCCCCGTCAACTTCGTAGAAATCGCCCTTATAGGTGGTTTTCATCAACGCCAGATCCCGGCCGCGGCTTTCGGTCAGCACACGGTCCCCGCTTTTGTAGGTCATGGACCAGGGATTTTTCGTGATGACAAGAGACAGAGTACCGCTGGTGATCACGATCATGTCTTCCGTGTCCTCCACCTGCAGTTTCTGCGGTGTATCCAGGTTCAGATCGAAGGAAGGCGTGCGCTCCAGCCGGCCCATATGATGGTCGGCCCGTATGCGCAGAACATCCGGCATGGGGGAGGAGATGCGGATGTTGAGATTGATGCCGCCCAGCGTATCTCCGCGATGTGTGATCGGGTGGGTGGGTGCGCATAGAGTTACTTCTGTATCGGTCACCTTCGTATAGTAGACCTCATGCGGTGAGAAACAGACTGTCCCCTCTTTGAACAGCCAGCAGCCGTTGTTGAATTTCATAATGATAACCTCTCTTTCCGTATTTTAATTATAATAGAAAACGGCATAATTCTTTATGACGTTTCCTGCACCGATTTTTGTTGTGAAAGTCTTCGACTTTCACAGTATGGATGGCCATGCCCGCCGGCAGGCTGAGCATGATGAAGGTTTATTATGTAGATATGTCTTACACGAAACGTTTATGAAGCGTGAGAACTGTCCTGCAAAATCGCGCGTATTCCTGTGAGGGATGCAGCAAACAAAAAAATGATCTGACGCCTGCCATATCTGTATTATAACAGTAATTGCCGTACTGTAATATCTTTATTTTCAGATTTGACAGATTATTTATTCATGCGAGCAACGAGCCGAGTGGCTGCTTGCAGCGGGGTATTTGATTGCGATTTTTGGATGTGCAGATGTTTATGGGCAGGTATGTCCGGCTCAACTGACTGCTATAGGCCTGCGGCCCAGCCGGCTGCAAACTGTAACGATATGCTTGCCACATTTTATGCAGGAGGTTATAATATATGGGAAATAATAGAAAACAGCAGGGAAACAGACAAATTCTAATGAATAAGAAGCGAGGAAATAATATGTTTTCATATGATGATTACAGAGAGATCATTCGGATCATACAGGCAGACGGCAGATATTGCAGCTACGCAGATGCACTTGGGAAAGAACGGTTTATCATCATGCGTCATGATGTGGAGTACAGTGTAGACAGAGCCTATCAGATGGCAAGGGTGGAGCAGAGCATGGACTTTGTTTCTACTTACTTCTTTCAGTGGACGAATAATTCTTACAATATTCTTTCCAGAAGGAATATGGATATGATCAAGGACATGCATGAGAGAGGACAGCATATCGGACTTCATTTTGCGTTGAATGGCATGACGGACATGCAGCAGGTGCGCAGACGCATTAAGATGGAAATGGATATCCTGAGTGAAATGTTTGGATTTGAGATCACGGAATTTTCCGTGCACAGGCCATCCAAAGACATTTTGCGGGAGAATATCAAGCTGGAGGGAGTGCTGAATGCCTACCAGGATGACTTTTTTACATTTGCAGATAAAATAACGGATGATACGAAATTGAGAGTCAAGTATATGTCGGATGCGAACCATATCTGGCGTTATGGGTATCCGAACGAGGAAAATATCATGAGTTATGACAAAGTGCAGATTCTGACGCATCCTTTTGCATGGAGCAAGAAGGGCTGTAATAATTTCGAGAATTACAGGATGCTGCTGCAGGAGAAATATGTAGAACTGGTGGAATCTGTGGATCATGAATGTAAGGATTTCGGAGAGTATAAGGAATATTTTCTGGAGAAGGATGTGAGGTAAAGGCGGCCTATGTGTGGAATATGCGGATATATCGGCAGGAAGAATATTGCGTTGGAACAGCTTAAGGCGATGAATGATACGATGTACCACCGTGGACCGGATGACAGCGGCGAAGAAATCTATGAGATGGGCGGAGGCTGGCGGGTGGGGTTCGCCCAGAGAAGGCTGTCCATTCTGGATCTTTCGGCGCTGGGACATCAGCCCATGCATTCGCCGGACGGGCGGGTTTCCATCGTCTATAACGGTGAGATCTATAATTTTCGGGAACTGAGAGAACAACTGGCGGACTATTCCTTCCGGTCTGATTGTGACACGGAGGTGATCATAGCCGCCTATTTAAAATGGGGCATACAGTGTGTAGAGCGATTTAACGGTATGTTTGCTATCGCTCTTTTTGACAGAGAGGAGGAGGCGGTTTACCTGGTCCGTGACCGTATCGGCAAGAAACCGCTCTACTATTGGTATGAGAACAATGAGCTGGCGTTCGCATCGGAGCTGAAGCCGATCATGAAATGTCCCGGTTTTAAGGGCGAAATTGAAACACGTGTGTTATCCAGATATCTTTTTCAACAATATGTCAATGCTCCGGAGAGCATTTGGCAGAGAGTCTATAAGGTAGAACCGGGGGCAATCCTCAGGTTTTCGCATGGCGAGATCAGTACCTGGAAATACTGGGATATCAAAGAGGTTTATCGTCAGGCTCAGACGGTCAGGATTGAAGAGTATCAGGATGCGAAGGAGCAGCTGAAATCACTTTTGAAAAAGTCGGTGAGAATGCGGATGATTGCGGATGTTCCGCTGGGTTCTTTCCTGAGTGGCGGGTATGATTCGTCCTTGATCACGGCGATCGCGCAGGAATGTTCAGACAGCCCGGTGAAGACTTTTTCCATCGGATTTCATGAGGAGAAGTACAACGAGGCGATCTATGCCAGAGCAGTGTCAGAACACCTGGGGACGAAGCACACGGAACTCTATATTGATGAACAGGACATGTTTGATCTGGTGGAGAGCATTCCGCAGTATTATGATGAGCCTTTTGCGGACAGTTCCCAGATCGCCACCATGATGGTGTCGAAGCTGGCCGGAGAGCAGGTGACGGTGGCATTGTCCGGTGACGGCGGTGATGAGTTTTTCTGTGGGTATAATGTTTATGACAATGTGGCACGTGCACAGCGCCTGGACAGGCTTGGAGGGATGGTCCACGGTGTTTGCTCCCTGCCGGGACTTCGGCAGCTGCACATGGAGGATCGCCTGCCCTTTAAGGTACGGGTGATAGCGGGAAACCGTGAGAAAGAAAGCAAGACGCAGTTCGGTGCCGGTAATTACCCGATTAGAGCGCGGGCCATGGTCAAGGTACAGCCGGCGGAGGCGAAGATGATACCGGTCCATTATCTGAATGAGAGCGGCTATGGGGTGGAGAACTGGCAGATTCGCAGGATGCTGCTGGATATGGATACCTATCTGCCGGGGGATATTCTGTGTAAGGTAGACCGTGCCTCTATGAAATATTCGCTGGAATCCAGATGTCCGATCCTGGACAAAGAGGTGATGGAGTGTTCTTTCCGCATCCCGCATAAGTATAAATATGCTGACGGTAACAAGAAATATATTCTGAAAGACATCGCATATGATTATATTCCGAGAGAACTGCTGGAGCGTCCGAAGGTAGGATTCGGTGTACCGTTGGATAAGTGGCTGCGTGGCCCGCTGCGGGAGCAGGTGTTGGATTACAGCAGTTATGATTATTTGAAGAAGCAGGATATTTTTGATGCGAAGTATGTATCTGATATGGTAAGGAGCTATTTGGAGACGGGAGATGCAGGGCCGGCGACAGGAGCCAACTACTCGAAACTGACATGGTCCTTCTTTGTTTTCCAGCAGTGGCATCAGAAATATCGGGCGTAATGTCAAATGATGGACGTATATAGTTGTACGGTGTATCGAGAATGCCTGCAATATATAACGGCAGAAATTTGTAATGTGGTCTCTATAGCTTGTATAGAGGATGAGTCTTGTGCCGAAGAGCATTCGACGGCACGACGTAAAGAATGAATAATATAACGGCAGATGTCTTGAAAATAGCCGGTGGAAATAATGAATGAGATTGTACGAAACTCCATGTATAGAGTGTGGGAATTTTAATTCGGCAGGAGTTGGAAAAAGCGAAATGCAGGAAGATAAAACGGGTGAAATTAATAAAAAGTGAGATTAGAGGACACCCAAAAATGCTGACGGATATTTTGTAGGAATAGAGAAAATTGTAACTTGCGAAATTCTAAAAAGCATTGAAAATTATGACGGATATATGAGGAAAAAAGAAAAATAATGTCAGATAATATCTAAAATAGTGCGCACAATTTAAAACAATAAATTAAATTATGATTTGATAAAAATGAGTTATTTGACGAAAATGCAGGAAAAAAGAAGGAAAACAGGAAAAAACGGCGATGAAAAAAATGAAATGAAGGATTTTATGCAAATGATATGAAAAGGAAGAGTGGAAAGAAACACATATGTTTTTACATCGGCTCACTGCACAAAGGGGGAGCCGAGAGGGTATTTGTAAATCTGGCCGAATATTTTCAAAATACAGGATATCGGGTGACAATGGTCACACAGTACAAATTTCCGGAGGGGGAAGAGTATGCATTGCCGCCGGGCGTGAAGCGAGTGATCTCGGATCTGACAGAATCGGAATTGAGTAACAGCCGTATTGTCAATTTTTACCGCCGTGTACAAAAGCTGCACAGAGTCTGGAAGGAGGAGAAACCAAACCTGGTGTTATCCTGTATCGGCAAGAATAATTTCATGACGATTGTTACGACAATGTTTACCCGCACGAGGTCTGTGGTGTCAGTGGTGGGAGAAGCAAAAGAAGAATACCCCAACAGATTGATGCGCGTGTTAGCCAATCACCTGTTTCCTTTTGCGGACGGGATTGTTCTGCAGACAGAGCGCTCCCGGTATTTCTTCCATAAGAGGGTGAGGAGACGGGCGGTCATTCTGCCGAACTCCCTGAATCCGGATTTCATCAAACCAAGATATGAGGGAGAACGGGACAGGCAGATTGTCTCGGTGGGGCGGATGGATGCCAACAAAAATCACGAGATGATGCTCAGGGCGTTTGCTGCGCTGGCTGACCGCTATCCTGACTATACGCTTACAATCTATGGTGACGGGGAACTTCGTGGGTATCTGGAAGAGCTGGCGGGGCGATTGGGGATAACAGGCAGAGTAATGATGCCAGGTGTTATTCCGGATGTGGCCGCACGGATCGAGAAGGCGTCTCTTTTTCTGTTGACGTCCTGCTCGGAAGGTGTTTCCAATGCGTTGATCGAGGCTTTGGCGACCGGGCTGCCCGTGATTGCAACGGATGTGCCCAGCGGCGGGACCGTAGAATTGATAACGGATGAAGTGAACGGTCTGATCATTCCTGTGGGTGACGATAAAGCGCTGGAGAGAGCCATGGACAGGCTGTTAGGTGATCCGGATCTGGCAGAGCGGCTGGGCCGTGAGGCGGCGCAGATCCAGAAGAAACTGGCACCGGAACGGGTCAACGGGCTGTGGCGGGAATATTTTGAGAGGATCATGGAAAAGTAAAAGACGAAAAGGATGTAGAAAGTAAAATGAAGCAGAGTAGCAGGTGTAATATATGGACGGCAGTACAGATCACGGCGTTTCTGGCTGTCTTTGTGCTGTTGCTGATTCCGATATCCTATATTTTGAGGACAAATGGAGCTGTAAAAGACCGTTTTTCCGGTTTCTATGCAGAAAAGGACCATACACTTGATATTGTGATGATCGGATCAAGTCCGGTATTTCCTTATTATGCAGCACCAAAACTGTGGGGGGAAACAGGAATTGCAATGTATCCGTTGTCGTCCAATGTACAGCGGCCCGCTGCCATGAAGTATCTGGTGGAAGAGGCGGAGAAGACGCAGAGTCCGCAGCTGTATATTTTTGAGATGCGGATGTTTACCATGGAGGATGAGGGACTGACCGATAATATGGCTTATACCCGCGGTGTGACCGACAATATGAAATATTCGTGCAATCGGGTCAGGACCATTCGGGCACTGGTCCCCAGGGACGATGAAGAGGGGCGGCTCAGTTACTATCTGGATATTATGAAATACCACACCAACTGGAAGATGCTGACATTGCCATCCGAGTGGGCAAATATGGCTTATCATAAGACGAATCCGCTGAAAGGCTTTGAATTCAAGGATGAAGTGGGGCCTCAGCCTATGCCTGACTGTGGGAATGCGAAAGGGGAGAAGGCTATACGCAGATCAATCTTACAACAGGCAAACGTATTACTCTCACCAGAACAGATAGAGCATTTGTTCCTGGTTGTGTGTGTGAAACAGGTGGGAAAATATGGTTCGCGCCGTGGGAAAAAGGAGACATTGTTTGTAAAAGCATTTCGGACGGAAAAGAATATCTTCTTAGTGTACCGGAAAAGGGTAATTTGTATTATAGAATGATAGATACAAAGAACAAACTCATATTTTTACCTTTTAAGGCAACGGGTTTTTTGGTCGTCGACAAGTCTACATTAAAAACAGAAATCCTTCATTTATGTGAGGATGTTTCAGATGGGGTCATATGTACCGTTATTGGATTCGGAGGAGAAATCCTGATTGCGGCAGGGGCAAAAGGAAGGGTGTTTTCTTTGGATAAGGATGCGGGTAAGCTTGAAATAATTCCTGTTGAAATAGCGCCTGCCGACTTGTGCAGGCAGGTGATTGCATATGTGGAAAAAGCAGGCAGCATAGGGAAAAACAAACGAGAGACGGCAATATTATCACTAAAAAGGTTGTTTGGCGGGGATGCTCCTGTTGTCTATGAAAATGAGGGAATGACGGCATTGACCCGGCTTGTGGGTTTTGGGTGTTTGACTGATGAAAGCGGGAAAAGTGAGAGTTGTATTCAGAAAGCCGGACAGGGAAGTATTGGGAAAGGTATTTGGAATAAATTAAAGAGCATTACATAGCTGTTTGAATGCACAGAAACAGAAATCAGCATAAAAGAGAGCTAATATATGGCGAGATAATAAAATAATCGGAAGGGAATTCTGCGTAAATGGAAGATGTTAAGGTGTCAATCTGGTGTATTACGTATAATCATGAACTATTTATCAAAAATGCAATTGAAGGTTTTTTGGCACAGAAAACAAATTTTCGATTTGAAATTGTTATTCATGATGATGCATCGACAGATAGGACAGCTGAGATTGTCAAAGACTATGAAAACAGATATCCGGATCTGATTCATGGCATTTATCAGATAGAAAACCAGTTTCGCAAGGAGCAGCCCAGCCTGGAATGGCTGTGGAAAATACAGGAGCAAAATTGCAGAGGAAAATATATTGCAGTTTGTGAGGGCGATGATTATTGGATAGACAGGCAGAAGCTTCAGCTGCAAATAGACTATCTGGAAACACATAGCGATTGTATGATGACGGTACATGACACGATTGATATGGATTACAGGGAATATAAGGTCGGAGCAAGGTGTCTTTATACTGAGGATGGAATCATATCAGCCGATGATATCATTATGCGAAGGATAATTATACCTACTGCATCCATGGTTTATAGAAAAGAACTTTGTAAGATGGACAAGATTTTTTTAAATGTGGGATTTGATGATTATCCCTGCCTTTTGTACTGTCTGACAAAGGGAAGTATATATTATTTCAGCCGGATTATGTCAGTATACCGTCAATATCATGAAGGCTCCTGGAGTGTTTCGGTAAGGGACATTAATTCATTTTTGTTTCAGAATATTTGGGAAATTGCTTTTTTGCGAAAATATGATAAATATTCAGGGGGAAGGTATGAAAAATATGTGGTGAGCAACATTCAGACACATGTGGATGCTGTTTTATCATTATTTAGAAAAATGACACAGGAAGCATTTTGGGAATTCAGTGAGAAATATGGCGGTAAGTCAGATGTAGATTATGGTAAGTTTTATTTGGAGATGAAAAGATTGCTGGCACAAATATCAGATGTAAATTATGTCGATGAAGATACATTTCAGTTTGTGCAAAAATATAAAAAAATATATATTATGGGAGCCGGAAAATATGCAGGTATACTGGCAGGACAGTTTGAGCAGCATATGATTCCATTTGAGGGATTTCTTATATCAAAAGGCCAGCAAGCCATGCAAAGCTATATGGATAAGCCGGTATGGAGACTGGATGAAGTATCACATCATACAAAAGACATGGGGGTTGTTATTGGAATCAATCCCGTAAACTGGTGGAATATTGTAACTTCCTTGCAGGAAGCGGATATACAAAATTATATTTGTCCGTTTTTATTGAAATAATCCTTATTTAAATTTCATTGACGTACAATATAAATTCCGGAAAGCAACTGAATTTAAGCGTTTTTGCCGGGAATTGAGGAGGATACGGATGAAACGAATTGGTATCTATTTGACCTATGACAAACAGGGCGTAATAGACCGATACATTGGCTACATGCTAAACGCGTTAAAGGATTGTACGGAATATATGATCGTAGTATGTAATGAAGAGAAAGTTGTCAAAGGTCAGGAGATTCTTGAACGATATGCGGACGAAGTGTTTTACCGTGAAAATATCGGCTTTGACGCAGGCGGTTTCAGAGACGCGCTGTGCAATTATGTGGGATGGGACAAGGTTTTACAGTATGATGAGCTGGTGCTGGTAAACGATTCCATGTTTGGCCCGTTCAGGCCGATGAAGGAAATATTTGCCGAGATGGAAGGCAGAGCCGTTGATTTCTGGGGATTGGCAATGCATGGTGAGGGAGCCAATCATTTTGTGGGCTATATCAAGGAACACATTCAATCTTACTTTTTTGTCGTTGGTTCCAGGATGCTGCAGAGCCGTGGGTTTAGGGAGTACTGGGAGAATATGCCGTATTTCTCATCTTTTAAAGAAACCATCCAGCGGTACGAGGTAGGGTTTACGCAGTATTTTTCCGATCTGGGATATACTTATGACGCTCTGGCCGATACCAAAGCAAATGATTCGGAGCATTATCTGAACAATTATTCGCAATATGCCATGATACCCTATGAATTGATGACAAAGCGCAACTTCCCTTTTTTTAAGAAGCAGCCGCTTACCGGTAAGACATTATACTGTCAGACACAGCAGAATTTCAGGCAGGCGATCAATTACATAGACAGAGAGACGGATTATGATATTGATTTGATATGGGATAATGTGATTCGGACACTTGACATGTCGGATTTGCAGCATTCCCTTCACTTACAGTATATCATGTTCGGCAGGGGCGGACAAGCTGTACCCGGGAGCCTCGCGGTTGCGGTATTTCTTGCGTATCGGGAATCGGCGGAATATGTTTTGGAATATCTGCGCAGATTACCGGAAACGGTTTTCGTTTACCTGTTTGCGGAGGATGCCGCATATCTGGAACCCTATCAGAGACAGGGATACCAGTGCCGTGTAAGCAAACCGAACCGGGAGGCTGAAATACTTTGCGGGTTTGATACATATGATTACGTATGCGTAATACATGATGCGGATGTGACATCGGATACGAATTACAGTTGTGTAGGGAAATCTCATTTTTATCATATTTGGGAGAATTTGCTTGGGAGTGACGGCCAGGTGATGGAGGTGGCGGCCTGTTTTAACGCGGAACCGCGCCTGGGTTTTCTGGCGCCTCCCCAGCCGAATTTCTGGAAATTTTTCGGAGAGTACGGCAGAGAGTGGGACGGGAAATTTGAGACCGTGCGCAGCATCACGGAGGAATTGGGGCTAAATTGTCAGATATCCCAGTGCAAGGCGCCGTTTCGGATTACAAGTGATTTCTGGGTGCGGGGCAGGATATTAAGAGGATTACAAAAGATAAAAAGAGCGCATGGGCCGTATTTACCCTATTTGTGGATCTATATGGCACAGGATGCTGGTTATTATTCGGGGATTGTGGAATCCGCGGAGTATGCATCCATGAATGAAATCAACCAGCGGTTTAATTTAAACAAACTGGCGCTCCAGGTCAGGCAGCAGTGCGGAGACTTTGCAGATTTTACCGAGATGAAGGAAAGAATTCGCATCCCTGCATTAGAGATATTCTGCGGAAAATATAAGCGGATACTGGCCTATGGGGCAGGGGAAGAAGCGCGGGTCAGAAGAAAGCAGCTGCCGCGGATTGAGTCCTATATCGTATCGGACGGACAGAAAAAGCCGGGGGAGATAGACGGAATCCAGGTGAAATATTTATCGGAAGTCAACTTAAACGACGATTGCGGTATTGTGCTCTGTCTGAACAGGATGAACCAGCTCCAGGTAATTCCCTTGTTGGAGGAGCGGGGGTTTTTCCATTATTTTTGTATCTAAGCGTTTCGCTTTGTATGGCGGGGAAGGGCAGGGCTGAATGGAAAACATATATGATATCAGAAAACAGAAACAGCTGCAGTTCATATTTCCGGATCAGATATCCGCGTCGGTGCCGTCATGGGAGTTTCTGCGGTCCTGTGCGGTTGTAGTCAACTTATATTATGCGGAAAAGGCGGCATGGTATTGTACCTATCTCAATTTGCTTCCGGAGGAGATTGTATTATATATTTTTTCATCAAACCGGAAGACCTTGGAGCAGGCCAGGAAGCACTGCACTCACAGGAATACAATTTTCCTGGAAAAGGAGAATCGCGGACGTGATTTGAGTGCATTTCTGGTAGCATTCCGTCCCTATCTGACAAAATACAGGCTGGTATGCTTTCTCCATGATAAAAAAGAACATAACCTGATGGGAAAAAAGGATGCGGACATATGGAATGAAAACCTGTGGGGAAATATGATCGGCACGGAGAAATATGTATACAATATTCTCGGATGCTTTGAAGAAAACCCCGGCCTGGGAATGCTTTTTCCACCGGAACCCTTGGGCGAGCATAAAATTGCCTGGTACAGGGTCTCCTGGGGAAACAATTTTCCGGAGTGTGTCCGACTGGCACAGAGAATGGACCTGTCGGCAGACATCAGCAGGACGAAGCCTCCCATTACATTGGGCAGCGTCTTCTGGACACGGCCCAAAGCCTTGGCCAAGCTGTTTGAGATGAACTGGCAGTATGGGGATTTCCCGGAGGAACCAATGCCTCTGGACTATACCATCAGCCATGCCATAGAGCGTATCTTCGGCTATGTAGCCCAGGACGCGGGATATGATGTGGGGACTGTCATGACGGAGCGGTATGCCTCATGGTCCCTGCTGTTTTTGCAGGATTATGTCAGGAAAATGTTTTATGAATTATCCAGGCGGACCGGTGTGGAAAGCTTTCACCATATGCGGATTTTTGATGCGGAAGACAGAGTATGGGATTATGTGCGGACGCATAAAAAGTTCTATCTGTATGGTGCGGGTAAATTCGGAATCATCCTGCTGAAGCTGCTTCGCGAGAAAAAGGTTGAGCCTGCAGGATTTCTGGTAACAGACGGAAGGAAAACGCAGGAGCAGGCAGAGGGGCTGAAGATATATGAATTGACAGAAGCAAGGCATGCGGCGGCGGAGGGGGCGGGGATTGTCCTGACAGCGTACTGGCCGCTGCGGGATGAAATGATTCGCGAGCTGGAAAAGAACGGTTTTGTTGACTTTATCACACTGTTTGATGACAGGGAATAGCATAAGGAAAATCGAGGATACCATAAATGCAGGAATTTGAAGACTATCCCTTCTGGGATCTGATTGCGGAAATGGCATATAAGCCCGGAAACGAAACATTGCGGAAGGGAACATACGGGAGATTCCAATCGCTGGAAGCCGGGAAAAAGCTGTATCTGTTCGGCTGTAATGAGGCATGCAGATTGTTTATAGAACGCTTTGCCGCCATGTATCCCATTGGGGGAATACTGGATAACTCGGAGGCCAGATGGGGGAAGGAATTCTGCGGACTGGCCGTGCGGAATCCCCGGGAGGCCCTGCCGGAAATACTGGAGGCAGATGCGGCTGTCATCATCGCCCTCCGCCTGAATGCGGACGCAGCGGCGGAGCAGTTGGAGGAGATGGGGGTTCGGCGGTATTACGGGCTGGGAGTGCTGCTGTCCGGAATCAGTCCCTACAGGGAGATGACAAAACGGCTGGAAGCGCTGGAGCG
>OFHB01001557.1_pt1 | contig 12997 bp, 5 predicted proteins | sample 1521881 | NCBI WGS metagenome assembly OFHB01 (sample SAMEA3504090, study PRJEB24116) | mouse gut metagenome | biome: mouse gut; feature: mouse-associated habitat; material: faeces | place: Denmark | collected 2011
GGTTGATGATGTTCAGGATGGCGGTCTCCACCAGCTGGGCCTCCATGATGGGGGCCACCACCTTGATGACGGGCTCCCTGGGGAACATGACCGTGCCCTCGGGGATGGCATAGATATCGCCGGAGAACCGGAAGGTGCTTAAATACTCCAGGAAGTCCTGCCGGAAGATACCCAGAGAAGCCAGATAATCGATGTCCTCCTGGTCGAAACGCAGCTCCTTGATGTACTGGATGACCTGCTCCAGACCGGCGGAAATGGCGTACCCGCCGCTGCAGGGGTTGTTGCGGTAGAAAGCGTCGAAAATGACCGTCTCATTGCGGTCTTTGTGCAGGAAATACCCCTGCATCATGGTGAGTTCGTAAAGGTCTGTCATCAATGTGAGATTCTGTCTGTCCATACTTCTCCCTCGTTTCTTCAGCGGCCGTCTCTGGGAGGCCGCTGACGGCTTGCGTAGCGCGTTGTGGTGTTTTCCTTAATCATATAGCATTTGCCGGGAGATTTCAAGGCTTCTTCCTCTGGCATAAAAATTCTGCAAACTCGTAGCGGTTATTTGTAGACAATTCCTTACTCGCTCTCCGCCAGGAAGGATGTCAGGTCGTACACGGACTCGTCATCCTTTTCGTCTGCCAGCGGAAGGACATAGGATGTGTCCTCAATGGGCTCGTCCTCCCGGGAGGGCAGGCTGCGTGGGGCACCGGTGCGCAGAACAAAGCGTGAGATGGCGGAAACCGCGGTCATGAAGCCGGTAAGGGGGAAAGGCGGTACGGAACGAGTCCCAATGGGAGCCGTCCCTGGAGGAAGCCAGGATGCTCTGGCCCGGGCCGGTGTGCTCGCTCATGGGATTGGTGAAGTAATGCAGATAAAATGTGCCATTCCGGAAGGCCAAGTCCGCGCCGTGCTTATAGGTTCCGCCTACGCAATCGTCCAGCTGAGGATGGGTGCGGTTGGCCCGGGCGACCTGGTAGCAGCGGACGCCTTTCACGGGCGGGAGGGAGCCGTGGTGGTAATCGCAGTTGGGCATGCGGCTGCCGCAGTAATGAGGGAGAGCGGCTTCTTCGTCCAGCCATTCCTCTACATAATCCATGGAGCCGGGGACATAATCCTGCCAGATGTAACACATTGTTTTATCCTTCTTTCTTTGTGGGGTATTGCTGAGTCGATTGGGGGAGCGCTTCCAGGGAAATGTCCTTGTTGCGCAGGGTATCTGTGAAAAGCCGCAGCTCTTCATTTTGTTGCTGTAAAGCTGTAAGCTGCGCCTGCATTTTCTGTAAAGCTGCAAACTGCTCCCGCATTTCCTGTAATTCAGCAATTTGCCGTTGGGCTTCCTGCAATTCCTGGGCCAGCTTTTGCCTTTCTGCCTCACCTTGCTGATACCCCTTTGTCTCGCCCTTCTGATATCCTTCCTGAAAAGCTTCTTTGCGGAAAGCCTTCATGGTCTTCTTTTCATCATATTCGGTCAGCAGCATTTTCTTCACCTCCGTCTGGAACGGTAAAAGGATGTCGTCCAGTATTCTGTGCTCAATGCAGTATTCCACCGCACTGTCGATCGCTTCGTCCAAAGAGAAATCCCGGCGCTGGAATTCCTTCAGCTTCGCCACGAAAAGCGAATACTCTTCCAGCCTTCTGCATCCGGACATCAGCTCCTCGTTGTACCCATAGTTGATGTTCAGGACCCGGACGGTCAGATTGAGACAGGATTTCTGCTTTTTGCCGTTTTCATCCGTGAACGCGTCCGTGAGCTGCAGAATCTGCTCCTCTTCCGCAGCGTCCTCCCCGTTGTAGAAGACGACGCACCGTGGGGCAGGGAGCCGTATCAGGCTGCTGCCATAGATGTTCCCGCCGTTCTTTCCCACCAAAGACTCGAATTCCGCCGCCAGGTAGATCAGGAACCGCAGCGGAAGGTTGGGGCAGAGGGTGCTCTGGTGCTCGTACAGGTTCAGCGAAGCGCCCAGCAGGAAGGCCACATCGTTGTTCATGGCCATGTAAACCACGTTGTCCAGGGTGACGATCTGCAGGGCCTGTTCGTCCCGGTAGTCCGTGCCGTTCAGCGCATTGTAGAGCTTCAGCAGCGATTTCCGGTCATGCTCGAAGATATAACAGAAGAGCCGGTCCTTCACGTTCCGGTTGCCGAAGAAATACCTGACGGGCAGCCGGTAGAGCCGCCGCTTCCAGGGGACAAATCTCATCTTTTTCATCATAAATCATTACCTCCTTCTGAAATGTCAGACAGGGGCATTTGATTTCGTCAGGATGTCCCTGCCAGCGTCTGAATCATTCGGCAGAAACTGCCTGAATGTGCGATTAGCACTTTTTACAGATAAATGATGATGACAACATCATAAGCAGTTTTTGGGGATTTGTCAAGCGATATCCAAAGAAATCAAAGGAAGCATGAAAAAGATTGATGTTTTTGGGGGTTCTATATATAATGAAGTAGATGGCAGGAAAAATTCCCTGACGGGAATTACAAATACAGGTCCATGGCGTGTCCGGGTTTCCGAAGGACGGCCATAAGGAGGCAGCAGGGAACCGTCCCGGAATAGCTGCCATGGCAAAGCGCCCTGGGGATGCCGGCACAGCGAATCAGAAAGTACGGTTTTGCGTTCTGCGGGAAAGGAGTTCTGATAGGATAAGGGGAAAAACGGCAGATGATATGTCGGCTGAGATGAAATGAGCCGGATTTGCTGTTGAATATTTGGAGGATATGTGGTATGATGAAAGGGCATTTTGATCTGGCTAAAATAAATGGAATGCTATGCATCCATGCCCGAAAATCCGTCTTGCAGCCGTGGAATCCGGCATCTTGCCGCGCTGGGTAGGATTCGTTCCAGAGAGGGGTGCAGGTGGGCCGGGACGTTGGGAAAACCGGGGGATGGAAAGAATGGATGAGATACAGAACGGCCTGAAGCAGATTCTGCGCGAACTGCTGAAGGATGTGGAAATCCGGGAAAGTATAGCGGAAATCGCGAGGAAGGACAGGGAGCAGGAAGAGGAATTCCGGAAAATAGCCGAAGTGCTGGAGGAAGAGAAAAGGCTTCTGTACCGCCAACTGGAGGAAGCGCAGACCGAATGCGGGAAGCTGCGCGAAGAGTGCCGCAGGCTGATGGAAGAAAACAGGGAAGCCTGCGCCTCCAGGGAGGAAGCCTACAGCATGCTCCGCAGCCGGGAAAAGGACTTCGCGCCGCTGGAGGATATAAAAGAAATCTGGAATGGAATCTCAGGATTGGATGAGAGCCAGAAAGCGTACCTGAAGAACTTATGCGGCTCATGGGACGTGAAGTCCTTTGTTGCTTTGGGAAAGGATAAGAACGGAATCCGGCAGCTGTGGAATTTCATCAGAGACGAAATCATGAATTTGGACAGGAAACCGGAGGACATCCGGGTGCTGTCGGAATATTTTGATTTGTGCATCAATGTCTATAATATGACCAACATCAGGAAAGAGTGCTATGAAAGAACCGAAGTGCCCATAGGCGGGGAATATGATTCGAGACAATGGATTAAGACATCGGAAAGTGTAGTGAACGGAGTGGTCAAGGCGGTTCTTCTGAATGGCTATAGCACACAGGACGATGCCATAAAGCCTATCGTGCTGGTGCAATAGGGTGGAGTCCTGGGACAGGCAGTGTGCCCGGTGCGGGGGAGGATTTTGTTTTTGTGCGAGGAATGAAATTTTACTGACTGAGAAAGGAGCATGGATATAAATATGGGCAACAAATGGAGCATTGCGGAACGACCCGGAGTCTATGAGAGATGCCGTCAATTGGAAGCTATCGCACAGAAAATATTTCAATCGCCGAAAGCCTGGGTCAATGGATTCATCCGTCTGGTGAGCCTGGAGGGGACGTGGTATTACCACAGGGGGACAGATATCTTCGTACCGGTGGAACAGGAGTATCTCGAGCAGACATTCAGCGCGGACGGGAAGCCGGAGAAAGGCGTCATCCGCCTGAAGGCAGGGAACATGGGCTGGGATTATCTGGACGACCTGGAGGCGCAGCAGATTCTGCCGAATCTGGCCGAACTGAATCTGCCGAAGATTTCCGGCAAGCACAATGTGGGCGAGATTTGCCGGACCGCGGCCATCTTCCTGAAAGGCGGGAAGGTATACGACGGAAGATGCAAGGGCATACGTTTTCTGCAGAATGACGAGAAAGCCACGGTTCTACAGATTTGCCATAGCGAGAACGCGTACAGCGGGAAGGTACATAAAGAACAGAAAAATGATTCGTGGCGCTATGATATCTATCTCTGGGCGGAGACAGGCGTGGTTCCGGCTGTATTGTGCAACATCAAGGAGTGCTGGAATACAATACAGTTTTTGAGGGATAATTTTAACGACATCGATTTTACGGATTTCGTTCTGCCCGAGGGAAAGACGGAAGGAGGGGCGGAGCCGGAGACTGCAAGAGAAGTGGTCCCGGCAGCAGGGAAAGAGCAGAAAGCGGCAGAAGCTGACGGTCCTATGGAGCCTGGTTCCCGGGAGGAGCCTGCCGAGGAACCAAAAGCGGCAGAACTCCAAGAGGAGCCGCAGCCGGCAGAGCCAGAGGCTTCCGCAGAGCCAGGACTCCGAGAGGAGCCGCAGCCGACAGAGCAGGAGACTCTCGCGGAGGCGGAATCCCGGGAAGAGCCGAATCCGGAGCCGGAAGAGTCCGCTGCGGAGCCGGAAGTGGGCCAGGAACCAAAATCGGCATGGTGGGAAGAGCCCCCAGCGGAAGCCCAGCCGCAGCCTGAGATTCTTGAGAGCCCGGAGCCCAAGTCGGAGCCGGAATCCCTGGAAGCGGCAGAGGAAGCAGCCCGGGAGGAAGAGGAAACCGCCGCAGGCACACAAGAAGAAGCGGAATCCGGGAATCCGTCAGCCCCGGAAAGCACTGAGGAATGGAGCGCATCCGATCTGGAAGAGGCCGCTGAAAAACAGGACGGCCAAGAATCGGAAAAACAGACAGAACAAATCGGGAGAGTAGAGAAAATGGGTATTGTGCGGGGACAGGACGAAATCCAGCAGCTGCTGGACTGCGATAAGAACAGATGCCGTTTGGAACCTTACGACAGGGACATACTGTATGATATCATAAGGGGACATTGGGAATTATTCCAGGAAGGGGAAACATACTGCGATGACAGCGAGCAGGAACTGATACCCAGGGATCCGAGACTGGATATCAGAGAGGGCGTCATAGGCATCGACTTTGGGACCAAGAGCACCGTAGTGGTTCGGCAGGACGCCACCAACCGGATTGTCCCGATTCGGATCGGTACGGGAAATCTCAGCAGCGAAGTGAAAGAGGAGGATTTTGAAAATCCCTCCATCATTGAATTCACCAATGTGAAGAACTTCCTGGAGGATTATCAAAAAGAAGCCGGAAGGCCCCATACCTCCTGCAACGACGTCTTCGTCTCCTATGACGCGTACGAGGATTTCCGCAACTGTAAGCCGGAGGATTTCTACGCGTACTTCAGCGAGCTGAAGCAGTGGGCAAACCGCGAAAAGGGAGATGTGGTCGTCAAGGACAAGCAGAAGGTGGAGTATACCCTGGGCGCGAAAATGGAGAATGGATCCAGTGTAGTCAACCCCATTGAGCTGTACGCCTATTATATCGGCCTTGCCATCAACAATATGCGCAACGGCATCTATTTAAAATACCTGATGACATTCCCTGTGGGATATGCCAAGGAGATAAGGGACTTCATCGCCGAGAGCTTTTACGAAGGCATCAAGAAGTCGCTGCCCTCCAGCGTCATAAACGATAAGGAGTGCATGGAGCAGTTCAAGGTGGAGCTGGGCATCAGCGAACCGGCGGCATATGCCGTCACCGCCCTGGAACAGAGCGGCCTGGAGCCCGAGGACGAGACGCAGCGGCGGATGTACGGCATATTCGACTTTGGCGGAGGCACCACAGACTTTGACTTTGGCATCTGCAGGGGCGCCACAGAGGAAGAGTACGAAGAAGAGGCGTATGACTATGTGCTGGAATGCTTCGGGGCGGACTCTGACGTGACGCTGGGAGGCGAGAACATACTGGAGCTGATAGCCTATCAGGTCTACCAGAGGAACCTGGACGTGTTCCGCGAGAAGAAGATCACCTTTACCCTGCCTCTGGGGGAGAAAGGCTTTGCGGGAAGCGAGACGCTGCTGATCAATTCCCAGATTGCCAGGAGAAACATGGCGATCCTGAAGGAAGAGCTCCGTCCCCTGTGGCACCAGGAGCAGGGATGGAGGAAGAAGTACCAGCTGGACGGCGATTCCCAGAATGAAGTGGACAAAGAGGGGATTGTAGTCTCGCTGTATAACATGGATGGCGAGCCGGTGCCCCAGTGCGTCCTGGAGTTCTCCAGCCAGGAACTGGTGGAGATGCTGAAGAATCGGATACAGAAAGGGATAGACAGCTTCTTCCAGTGCCTGCTCAAAGTGTTCCAGGACAGAGAGGACGTCACGGCGGAGGATGACACCATCTATATTTTCCTGGCAGGGAACGCGAGCAAGTCCGTCTTCGTAAAGGAGCTGTTCCAGAGGAAGATAGAGGAATATTACTCCAAATCCAAGAAAGCGTCCGAGGGAATGGGGAATGTGTCTTTCGTGCTGATCGATCCCCTGACCGGAGGGAACGAAAGCGGCGAGGGATACGTGCCGAACGCCAAGACCGGCGTGGCATACGGCCTTTTGAAGAGCAGGGACGGAAGCTCGATCAAGATAGTCAAGAACCATGAAACCGATGCCCTGCAGCAGTCCCGCTTCCACTATTATCTGGGAAGGGATCGCAGGCACTGCTTTGACTGCAGATTCTCTCCCGCGGAAATCGCATATAAAAAGTGGGTTCCGTTCCAGAAGGCGTCAAAGAACGTGGTGCGCATCTACTACACCAACAACCCCATGGCGGATTCCAAGATGGAACAGCTGCCCATCGAGGATGTGCCTTACAAGGAGATTGGAATCAATGTGACGGAGGGAGCCTCCCTTTTCATACGGACAGTGGAGCCGGATATGATAGAATACGCAGTGGCGAAGGATGCGGAAGACATCTCGGAGAACGAAATCAAAAAATGCCTTTTTGACTGAGAGGGCATGCATGCCGCTGCCCGCCGTGCTGTGAGCGGGGAAACGAGGCAAGCCCTTGACAAATGAAAAAGCCTTGGCTATAATAGCTTATACTTAAGGTCATGAAAGTAAGAATTGAAAGCACAGACAGCAAATGCCATGACGAAGAGAGTAGCTGCCCGGGGAAAGCCCCAGCGAGCCGGTGAGGGTGTGAGACCGGCGCCAGTAGACGGACAGCGAAAATCACTTCCGAGCAGCCGGGACAAAAGGATGGCGCGGACGCGCCCCCAGTAGTCGCGGACGGCATCCGCCGTTAGGGGGAGACGCATAACTTCCGCTTGGATATCCATGTCGGAAACGTGCGGTGTAACAGGTGGTGAAACGAATGCGGAGGCTTCGTCCTATTACGGGACGGAGCCTTTTTGTACAGACAGGAACCGCTGCGCCCCTGTGCAAAATGCCATTGCCCGGGCGGCGCAATGGCAGCAGGACAAAGCTTTCAGCGTCCGGGACAAAAAACAGAACCCAAAAAAGCAGAACCAAAAAAGCAGAACCAAAAAAAGCAGAACCAAAAATGCAGAACCAAAAATGCAGAACCAAAAATCTATAGAACCAAAAATCTACAGAACCAAGAAATGCAGAACTCCAAGAAACAGGAAAGGAAGCGCGACAATGTACAAACAGGTTTCAGCAAACGTAAGCACGGTAGAACGTGAAAAAGAAGTGGAGAAATTCTGGCGGGAGAACCGGATTTTCCAGAAGAGCATCGACAGCCGCAGGGAAGGCCCGGTCTACACCTTCTACGACGGCCCGCCCACGGCCAACGGCAAGCCCCACATCGGCCATGTGGAGACCCGCACCATCAAGGACATGATTCCCAGATACCGCACCATGAAGGGATGCATGGTGCCCCGGAAGGCGGGCTGGGACACCCATGGCCTGCCCGTGGAGCTGGAGGTGGAGAAGCTCTTAGGGCTGGACGGCAAGGAGCAGATCGAGGAGTACGGCCTGGCGCCCTTCATCGACAAATGCAAGGAGAGCGTCTGGAAGTACAAGGGCATGTGGGAGGAATTCTCCGGCTCCGTGGGCTTCTGGGCGGACATGGACGCCCCTTACGTGACCTATCATGACGACTATATCGAGTCCGAATGGTGGGCGCTGAAGACCATCTGGGACAAAGGGCTCTTATACAAGGGCTTCAAAATCGTGCCCTACTGCCCCCGCTGCGGCACCCCGCTGTCCAGCCACGAGGTGGCCCAGGGCTACAAGGCGGTGAAGGAGCGCTCCGCGGTGGCGCGCTTCAAATGCGTGGGGGAGGAGGCCTATTTCCTGGCGTGGACTACGACACCCTGGACATTGCCCTCCAATGTGGCCCTGTGCGTGAACCCGGATGAGGCCTATGTGAAGGTGAAGGCCGCTGACGGCTATACCTATTACATGGCCCAGGCCCTGCTGGACACTGTGCTGGGAGGCCTGGCGGAAGAGGGAACGGCGGCTTACCAGGTGCTGGAGACCTATAAGGGCACGGATCTGGAGCATAAAGAGTATGAGCCCCTGTTCGCCTGTTCCGGAGAGGAAGCCGCCCGCCAGGGCAAAAAGGCCCATTACGTCACTTGTGACACATATGTCACAATGTCGGACGGTACAGGCATCGTGCACATCGCCCCCGCCTTCGGTGAGGACGATGCAAACGTAGGCAGGAAGTACGGTCTGCCCCTGGTGCAGTTCGTGGACGGCAAGGGGCATATGACGGAGGAGACCCCCTACGCCGGGAAATTCGTGAAGGACGCGGATGCCGATATCCTGAAGGATTTAGATAAGGAAGGAAAGCTGTTCTCCGCGCCGAAGTTCGAGCACGATTATCCCTTCTGCTGGCGCTGCGACACGCCCCTGATCTACTACGCCAGAGAGTCCTGGTTCATCAAGATGACCGCCGTGAAGGACGACCTGGTGCGCAACAACAAGACCATCAACTGGATCCCGCCCACCATCGGCGAGGGGCGCTTCGGCAACTGGCTGGAGAACATCCAGGACTGGGGCATCTCCAGGAACCGTTACTGGGGCACGCCCCTGAATATCTGGGAGTGCCAGTGCGGGCATATGGAATCCGTGGGCAGCAGGGATCAGCTTGCCGCCCTCACCGGGGATGAGAGGACTAAGGACGTCGAGCTGCACCGCCCTTATATCGACGAGGTGACCTTCCCCTGCCCCAAGTGCGGGAAGACCATGAAGCGGGTGCCGGAGGTCATCGACTGCTGGTTCGACTCCGGGGCCATGCCCTTTGCCCAGCATCATTATCCTTTTGAGAATAAAGACTTGTTCGAACAGCAGTTCCCGGCCGACTTCATCTCCGAGGCTGTGGACCAGACCAGGGGATGGTTCTACTCCCTGCTGGCGGAGTCCACTCTGCTCTTTAACAAGGCCCCCTACGAGAATGTCATCGTGCTGGGCCTGGTGGCGGACGAGGACGGCCAGAAGATGAGCAAGTCCAAGGGGAATGTGGTGGATCCCTTCCAGGCCCTGGAAGAGTACGGCGCGGACGCCATCCGGTGGTATTTCTACACCAGCGCCGCCCCCTGGCTGCCCAAGCGCTTCTCCGGCAAGACCGTGCTGGAGGGACAGCACAAGTTCCTGGATAAGCTCTGGAACACCTATACCTTCTTCGTGCTGTATGCCAATATCGATGGGTTCGATGCGTCAAAACATACCCTGGAATACGAAAAACTGCCCGTGATGGACAAGTGGCTCCTGTCCAGGCTGAACACCGTGGTGGGACAGGTGGACGCGGATTTGGACAAATACCGTATCCCCGAGGCCGCCAAGGCCCTGCAGGACTTCGTGGAGGAGATGAGCAACTGGTACGTGCGCCGCAGCCGTGAGCGCTTCTGGGCAAAGGGCATGGAGCAGGACAAGATCAACGCCTATATGACCCTGCACACGGCGTTGGTGACGGTGTGCAAGGCAGCGGCTCCCATGATTCCCTTCATGACGGAGGAAATCTACCGGAATTTGGTGTGCAGCACCGACGGAAGCGCGCCGGAGAGCATCCACCTGTGCGATTTCCCGACAGTAAAAGAGCGTTTTATAGATAAAAAGCTGGAGGCGGACATGGAGGAGGTGCTGGAGGCCGTGGTGCTGGGCCGGGCCTGCCGCAATGCCGCCGCAATCAAGAACCGCCAGCCCATCAGCAGGATGTACGTGAAGATGGGGGCAGGGCAGACCGATTCGGAGGGCAGGTCCGCATCGGGAGAAGGCGCAGCAGGCGCGGCGGCCGGCATATCGGCAGAGGGAGGACAGGATGCCACGGGGACAGTGGGGACGGCCCAGGGCCTGGACGGCTTCTGCACCGCCATCATCCGGGACGAGCTGAACGTGAAGGAAGTGGTCTACACGGAAGATGTGCGGGATTACACCACCTACACCTTCAAGCCCCAGCTCCGCACGGTAGGCCCTAAGTACGGCAAACAGCTTGGCGGTATTAAAAAGTATCTGGAAGAAGTGGACGGCACTAAGGCCATGAAGGAACTGAAAGCAAAGGGTGCGTTAACGTTTGAGGTAAGCGGCGTGGAAATCTCCCTTTCTGAGGAAGACCTTCTTATCGACGTGGCCCAGAAGGCAGGGTTTGTCACGGAAGCCGATAACTATACGACGGTAGTGCTGGATACCAACCTGACGCCGGAACTGGTGGAAGAGGGCTTTGTGTATGAGGTGATCAGCAAGATCCAGACCATGCGGAAGGAAGCCGGGTTTGAGGTAATGGACCATATCAAAGTATCGATCAACGGTAATGCAAAGGTGGCGGAGATCGTAAACGCAAACAGGGATGCAATCTCAGGGAAAGTACTTGCCAACGAGATCTTGACAGACGCGGGGCTTGCGATTGAAAAAGAGTGGAACGTGAACGGCGAAAAGGCGGTCATCGGCGTGGAAAAAGTTTAAATCCCCCCTTTTACTTGTGGTTTGGGGTGTTCTGTAGTAAAATGAAGTTTGGATATAAGCCAAAAAGGAAAAAAATGGAGGAGATAGTTATGGTTAAAAAGGTAAAAGAACCAGTTCAAAAGCCGGCGCTTACTTTTGACAAGGATTTGTTTAAGAGAAGCGTGCTTTATAACGTGAAAACTCTATATAGAAAGACCTTGGAAGAGGCGAGCCAACAGCAGATTTTCCAGGCGGTAGCCTATGCGATCAAAGATGCCGTGGTTGATAATTGGTTAAACAGCCAGAAGGAATTTGAAAAACAGGATCCCAAGATGGTATATTACTTGTCCATGGAATTTTTGATGGGGCGTGCCCTTGGCAATAATATCATCAATCTGCAGGCGTACAAGCCGGTAAAGGAAGCCATGGAAGAGCTTGGGCTTGATCTTAATGTTGTGGAAGATCAGGAACCGGATGCGGCTTTGGGGAATGGCGGTCTTGGGCGTCTTGCGGCGTGCTTTTTGGATTCCCTTGCCACATTGGGGTATGCCGCATATGGCTGCGGAATCCGTTACCGTTACGGGATGTTTAAGCAGGAGATCAGGGATGGATATCAGGTAGAAGTTCCTGATAACTGGCTTGTGGACGGCAATCCTTTTGAGCTCCGGCGGCCGGAATATGCGAAAGAGGTGAAGTTTGGCGGTTATGTCAATGTACGGATTGACGAGAACGGAAGAAGCCATTTTATGCAGGAAGGGTATCAGAGTGTTAAGGCAATCCCTTACGACCTTCCAATCGTAGGTTATGGCAGCGGGATTGTGAACACCTTACGTATCTGGGATGCTGAGGCGGTAGAATGTTTCAGGCTGGATTCTTTTGACAAGGGGGATTACCAGAAGGCGGTAGAACAGGAAAATCTTGCGAAGAACATTGTGGAAGTGCTTTATCCCAATGATAACCATTATGCAGGTAAGGAATTACGTTTAAAACAGCAGTATTTCTTTATCTCCGCTTCCGTACAGGCGGCGGTTGCCAAATATATGCGTAAGCATGATGACGTGCGTAAATTCTATGAGAAGGTTACCTTCCAGTTAAATGATACCCATCCTACGGTAGCGATTGCCGAGCTGATGAGGATCTTGATGGATGAATATTATCTGACATGGGATGAGGCATGGGAAGTTACCACCAAGACCTGTGCGTATACCAACCATACGATTATGTCGGAAGCGTTGGAAAAATGGCCTATTGAGCTGTTTTCAAGGCTGCTTCCCAGGATTTACCAGATTATTGAAGAAATCAACCGCAGGTTTATTTTAAAGATACAGGAACTGTATCCCGGAAATCAGGAGAAGATCCGTAAAATGGCGATCATTTATGACGGGCAGGTGAAGATGGCCCACCTTGCGATCGCTGCCGGTTATTCCGTAAACGGTGTTGCAAGGCTCCACACGGAAATCCTGAAAAAGCAGGAACTTAAGGATTTCTATGAAATGATGCCCGAGAAGTTTAACAACAAGACCAACGGGATTACCCAGAGGCGTTTCCTGCTCCACGGGAATCCTCTTCTTGCGGACTGGGTGACGAACCATATCGGGAATGAGTGGATCACGGATCTTCCAAGGCTTGCCAAGCTGAAGATTTATGCGGACGACGAGAAGGCGCAGCAGGAGTTTATGCAGATCAAGTATCAGAATAAAGTACGTCTGGCACAGTACATTCTGGAACATAACGGCGTGGAAGTTGATCCCAGATCTATCTTCGATGTGCAGGTAAAGCGGCTCCACGAGTACAAAAGGCAGCTCCTTAACATATTGCATGTGATGTACCTGTATAACCAGCTTAAGGATAACCCAGAGATGGACTTCTATCCGAGAACGTTTATCTTTGGAGCAAAGGCGGCGGCAGGTTACTATAATGCAAAGATGACCATTAAGCTGATCAACTCCGTGGCAAATGTGGTGAATAATGACCCTGCCATCAAAGGGAAGATCAAAGTGGTATTTATTGAGAATTACCGGGTATCCAATGCGGAGATGATCT
>OFHB01001561.1_pt1 | contig 12990 bp, 12 predicted proteins | sample 1521881 | NCBI WGS metagenome assembly OFHB01 (sample SAMEA3504090, study PRJEB24116) | mouse gut metagenome | biome: mouse gut; feature: mouse-associated habitat; material: faeces | place: Denmark | collected 2011
AGAACAACATCCTGGTGCAGTCCGCCCAGGCCATGCTGGCCCAGGCCAACCAGATTCCTCAGGGCGTTCTCCAGCTGCTGGGCTAATTGTCCGGCTGAAAATAGCGTAACATTCCTCATCCCGGCATAACGGGTCCCCCCGCGAGCCCAGCCGTCAGGCGGGCCGCGGGGGGAGAGGAGGGGCAAAGAAGCGGCGTGCAGTTTTCCGCGCCAGCGGAAAATGGATCAAAGCGAATTTCGCCCCGGCGACCGGCAGAGGGGGCGGGCTGCGGCCCGCCCCCTTTTTCCGGCAGAAAGGACGGTAATATGAGAGCAATCGAAATCGCGCGGCGCATGGTGGAGCTGGGGAGCTATGAAGACGCCTGCAAAGCCTATACCCTGGCAATCCATGAGAGCGAGGCCCCTGCGGAGGAGATGGAGGCGGCGCTGTACCTGCTCCAGACGGGGGGGAGCTACAAGGCGGCCTATACCTGCTTCCTGAATCTCTACAACCGGGGCTTCTGCCGGGAGGACTGCCTGGGAATCATGACCGAAGCGTTCTACAAGCCCAACGAGAAGGCGCTGCGCTCCCGCTATGAGCGCAACTGCAAGCTCCTTGAGCGCTACCCCTATCTCTTCCGAAAGGATTTCCCCGCCTTCGGAGACCTGCCCATCCGGTTCTACCCCTTCGGCACCAGGGGCTTTGTCCCCTTCCATGTCCGGGAGGCCCGGTTCGGGGAGTACGTCAACGTCAACCACACCGTGGTGAGCCGGAATTTCTTCCATGACCTGGAGAAGCCCATTCTCGCATCGGAGGTCTATTCCCAGTACGAGCTGGAGTATCTCAACGACAACGTGCGCAGAAGCGAGTATGTGGGCCGGGAGAACCATATCTATCTCCACTATCCGGACTGGGAGACCTTCTGCTCGTACCTGCAGTGCTTCAACATGCGCAAGCTGCTGGGGGAGAAGAAGTTCGTGTTCCTCATCGGGGATGAGATCGAACACTACCCCCTGGATTTCAAGGAGCGCTTTGGCATTGACTACAGCGGCGGCCAGCCCAGAGCCATCGGCATCCGGGAGGTCAACCGCCTGATCTGGCATGCCCAGCTGTCCACCCACAACGGCGGCGACTTCTTCAACGAGATTTTCGACGCCCACCCCAACCTCCTGGCGGAGACCTCCCTCATGTTCGACAGCATGGAGAGCATGGTGGAGGAGGTGGAGACCATTCTCCGGGAGGAGAACAGCGTCCAGGGCGCGGTACAGCGGTTCGAGAATTGGGACAGGCGGGTGATTTCCGAGCTGTACCTGCTGAAAAACCGCACCGCCAAGGACATTTTTGTAGCGAAGTTCCTCAGCGACACCCTGATCAAGGAGCGGGAGAACGGCCCCTGGCTGGACACCGGGTCCCGGATTGCTCCCGCCGTATTTTTCCAGCCCCACTTTCACAACATCATTTACAGCATTTATGCCGACAGCAAAAATCAGACCACACTGAAATCGGAGCAGTACGACGCCATCTGCAATTCGCCGCTGTTCCGAAACTTCAAATATATCAAGACTTTCGTCCCCATGCGCCGCCTGACCACCAGCCACGGCGGTACGGTACAGTTCATGAACAACGGCGCGCTGCGTGGAGAGGGCGTAGTGGGCGACGCGGTGAGCCAGCGTATTCTGAACCGCAGTTTCATGATGGACTGGCAGAACCGGATTTACCTGGACAGCGTGCTGGTGCGGTTCGAGGACGGAAAGCTGAACCCCAAAGCGACGTTCACGGCCCTGGCGGCGTTTCTGGACCTCCCCTACACGCAGAGCATGACGGTCTGCTCCGAGTGGGGAAAGCCGCTGGATTACGGCGGATATATCGCAGGCGGCTTCGACACGAAGCCGGTGTACAAGACCTATGACGACTATGTAAACGACAGCGAGCGCTGCTTTATTGAGTATTTTCTGCGCGACGCTTATGAATATTACGGCTACAGCTTCCACAGCTACGACGGCGGGGAGATGGACCAGGAGCGGGCCGAGGCGCTGATTGCGGATTTCACCACGGTGAACAAATATATCCGGGACTCCTGGGTGCGGTACGTGACCAACAAATTTACGAAGAAATCCGGGGAGCCCCCCACACAGGAGGTCACGGAGCGGGCGGAGCGGACAGCCGACGAGCAGATCGTCCGGACCTCGGCCCGCCGGGCCAGCAACGCGCAGCTGCTGCTGCGGGGCCTGCGCTTCGTCAATCCCGCCGGTCAGGAGCTGCATATGATCCCCAAGCTGGAGCTGGACCCGGCGCTGCTGGAGCAGCCTCTGTATCACTAAGGAGCGGCAATCATGAAAAAAGGAACTGTTTACTTTTTCACCGGTCTGGCCGGCGCCGGCAAGACCACTATCGGCGGCCTCTTTTACAGAAGAATGAAGGAGAGAAAAAATGATCTGGTGCTGCTGGACGGCGACCAGCTGAGGCGTCTGTCCTTCAACAAACAGAGCAGGTATACCACCGAGGAGCGCCGGGAGGGTGCGTTCTATAATTTTGAAATGTGCAACATGCTGGCGGAACAGGGGATTGACGTTGTACTGTGCAGTATTTCCATGTATAACGACTGCCGCGCGTGGGCCAGGGAGCACATAGAGAACTACAAGGAAATCTATATCCGCACCACCTGGGAGACGCTGTACCACCGGGATCAGAAGGGGCTGTACAGCTCCGGAGTGAAGAATGTGGTTGGCGTGGACATCCTCTGCGAGGAGCCGGAGCGCCCCGACGTCATTATTGACAACGACGGCCAGGAAACCCCGGAGGAGATTGTGGAGAGGCTGGAGAAAAATCTGGGGATTGTAAGAGAGAATTGATATGAATATAGCTTTGATTGTTGCCGGCGGCAGAGGCCAGCGAATGAATCAGGAAATTCCCAAACAGTTTCTTAATGTATATGATAAACCGGTAATTATTTATACACTGGAATGCTTTCAGCATCATCCGGAGATTGATGCTATTGAGGTGGTATGCCTGGACGGCTGGACAGAGATTTTGCAGGCATATGCCAAGCAGTTTGGTATTGACAAGCTGAATTGGGTAACGCCAGCGGGAGAAACTGTACAGGAATCCATCCGAAACGGCATATTTTATTTAAAAAATCACTGCTCCCCTGAAGACATTGTTGTGGTACACGACGGGATCCGTCCTTTGGTGGAGGATTTTGTACTCTCCGATGTCTTGGTCAAATGCAGGCAGCATGGAAATGCGGTAGCCGCTTTGCCCTACAACGAGCAAATATTTGTGATGGATGACACAACCTCCACTACCCAATATATTCCCAGGGATACTCTGCGCCGCGTCTCTACGCCGCAGGCTTACCGGTACAGCAAGCTGCTGTGGGCCTATGAAAAGGCGTTTTCCGAAGGAGTTGGTATTCAGAATTCTACCTATGTAAACACATTGATGGTCGATCTAGGAGAGCGTCTGTATTTCGCGGCGGGGTCGGAGAAAAATATAAAACTTACCACAAAAGATGATTTTGAACTTTTCAAAAGTTATATGAAAATGGAAAAGGACTCCTGGCTGAAATAAGAGGTGCCTATGCAGATAACGGAAAATACGCGCTATTTGGCGGTAATCCATCAGTTTATTTCTGATTTCCCGTACTGGGATGAGTTGAATGGCAAGACTTTGTTTATTTCCGGCGCCACTGGCATGATCGGCAGCTTTTTGGTGGACGCAGTCATGGTCCACAACAAGGATCTGACACCGGAAACACAGTGCAGAATCATTGCCATGGGTAGAAACCGCGCTACAGCAGAACTGCGGTTTACACCATGGCTTTTGTCCGATGCCTTCCGGTTTGTGGCGCACAACGTCAGCCTGCCGCCGGAGGACCTGGACGTGGAGGCTGACTATTGGATTCACGCCGCCAGCACTACCCATCCCGTGGCCTATTCCACAGAACCAGTGAGTACCATTCTGTCCAATGTTCTGGGGATTCGCAATTTGTTGGAGTTGGCTGCAAAACAGAAAGGCAGCCGGTTTCTTTGTATGTCCAGCGTTGAAATTTACGGAGAAAACCGAGGAGATCTGGAGTATTTCCGGGAAGACTACTGCGGCAAAATCGACTGCAATACACTCCGAGCAGGTTATCCGGAGGCAAAGCGGGTCAGTGAAGCGTTATGCCATGCATATATGGCAGAAAAGGGTGTGGATGCTGTCACCATCCGGCTGCCCAGGTGCTATGGTCCAACAATGCGTATGACGGATTCCAAAGCCATTGCGCAGTTTATAAAGAAAGGCGTTCAGGGCGAAAACATTGTACTGAAAAGCGCGGGAAATCAGCTTTACTCTTATGCTCACGCCGCCGACGCGGCAAGGGGAATCCTATGGGTGCTTCTCCGCGGCGAGACAGGGCAAGCGTATAATCTGGCGGACGCAAAATCGGATATTACCTTAAAGGAGCTGGCGCAGCTTATTGCGGATTACGCTGGGACTCAAGTAATTTTTGAACTACCGGACGAAGCAGAGCGAAGGGGATATTCCACAGCGTCAAAAGCTCTGCTGGATGCAGAGAAACTCAAAAATTTAGGCTGGAACGCCCGCTATGATATAAAAAGCGGAATTTTTGAGACAATGGATGTTTTAAAAGAATGGAAGAAAGGAAATTGTTTACATCATGGATAAAATACGGGTTTTGCAATTTCCGTTTTCTGTTAATAGTGGAGTTTCTGCATACGCAACAAATAACTGGGAACATATTGACAAATCAAGATTTTACTGAAAACAGTCCAGGAAATTGCCCGCAAGAGAGAACTTTTTATAGAATCTTAATAATTATTAGGAGAATTAAAGCGTGGATGCAGTAACAATCAATAATTGCCTGAACGGTTGGAAAACAGTGTATGATATGCTGGAAGATGAGGAGTCCAAAGAAATATATTTGAATAAGTTAAGCTGGCTGATTTCAGGTAAGTATAAATATCTCAGGAAAATAGTATCAACATATGCGCCGGGACTGACACCCGCAGATCAAAATATACTTGATTTATGTAATTCTATGCCAATGGGCAACCGGATTATTTTATATGGGGCAGGAGCGGACGGCAAAAGAGTTCTTCCCCTTTTCGCAGGTGATAAGCGTTTTTGGGGCTTTTGCAGCCATACAAAAAAGAAGCAGAAACACGGCTATTTAGGCTATCCGGTAATCAGTCCGGAAGAATTGTTTACCCAGCGGAATTTTAGTGTAGTAATTTCTGCAACGCGTTGTGCAGAGGAAATTCGCGGGATATTAAATGCTGAGAGATATCCTGCAAATCTCATTTTTGATATAGCGGGTCATTGGCGGGAAGATGATCCTGAGCAGTATTTTAACTTGAAATGTATGAAATATGAGGATGAGGAAGTATTTGTCGATGCAGGCTGCTTTGATTTAGGTTCATCTCTGAAACTCAAAAATTATTGTAACCATGTGAAAAAAGTCTATGCTTTTGAACCAGACCCTGTAAGCTATCTGCGCTGTCTGGAACAGAAAGAGAGGACTGGATTTGCGGAAGCAGAGATTTTTCAGGCTGGAACATGGAGCGAAGAAAAAACGTTGTACTTCCAATCAACCGGTGATCTCGGCGCAAAAATAGATACTTCAGGAGACACCAGCATTCGTGTGATGCCGATTGATCAGGCGATATTCTCAGAGGAGGCGCAACGGTCCTCTACGCAGCGCGTAACCTTTATTAAAATGGATGTAGAGGGAGCCGAGCTGGAGTCCTTAAAAGGTGCCCGGCAGACAATTCTTCGGGATAAGCCCAAATTGGCGATCTGTATTTATCATAAACCGGAGGATATGATGGAAATTCCAGTATATATCAAAGCTCTGGTTCCAGAATACAGGCTGTATGTGCGACACTATTCAAATATTGATACTGATACAGTTTTGTACGCAGTAATGCCGGAGAAGTTCAATTAAGAAGCCTGGAGGCAGTCAAAAATGGACAACTACACTTTGGCGCAGCGTAGCAGCGCAGATGCATTTCAAAAAGGAATGGCCGCCTATCAAGCGGAGCCAATTCTCTTATATGGATTTGGCAGAAATACTGAGGGAATTATCAAGTTGACAGACGGCTATACCATTGTGGGCATTTTGGGGCCAACAAAGACCTCGGGGGAACTTTACGGAAAACGGATATTGTCATTGGAAGAAGCGGCACAGATGTCTAGCCGGATTGTGATCGTCGCTTCCGAATCGTCCAAAAGAATTATTTTTCGCCGTATCCACAAATTTGCGGAAGCTCATAACATGGTCATCCATGATATCACAGGAAAGGAATTACAGGAAACGTCAGATTCCTATGACCAGTCCAGTCTGGATGAGTGGAACCATTCCTGGGACGATCTGCAAAAGGCAATCGCAGAGCACGACGTCATTTCCTTTGACATTTTTGATACCCTTTTAGCTAGGTATGTCCTTCGGCCAAGAGATGTATTCGCGCTGATAGAGTGGGAGACCGAAGAAGCTTTAAAGAGACACATACCGTTTGAAACGATTCGCACAGAAGCGGAGCGCAGCTGTGCCTATGGCGCAACGATTGATGATATTTATGAGAAGATTTGTCAGGAAGGAATATCCAGAGAACAATGCCAGCGCTGGCGCGAGCAAGAGCTGACTTTGGAAAGAAAGCTGACCTTTCCGCGAAAGCGAATAGTAAAGGCGCTTCAATATGCCCATGCTTTGAACAAGCAGATAATTTTGACATCGGACATGTATCTCCCCAAACGGGACATGGAGCCGTTGCTTGCCAGCCACGGAATCAAAGGATATGACACACTGCTGATATCCTGTGAGGAAAAGGCACAGAAAAGCGATGGGACACTGTATATCAGATTGAAGCAGCTCAGTAAAGGAAGTATACTTCATATTGGTGATAATCAGGCATCTGATGTCCAGGCAGCTCGCAGCATGGGGATCGACAGCTGGCATGTCTGGAGCGGATATGATTTATTTATGGTCTCCAGCCTTTCAGAACTGTTGGTGGAGCGTATGTCGGCATTGGGAGACCGTTTGGCGCTGGGACTAGTGTGTGCAAAGTTGTTTGACGACCCTTTTGCACTGCATGAGACCAAAGGGCGGGTAACAGTGTCTACACCGGAACAGATGGGGTACAGTTTTATTGGTCCTTGGGCGCTTGGATTTATGCAGTGGGCAGCGCGACAGATTGATGAGCTCGGAATTGAGCAGTTTATTTATCCCTCCAGAGACGGTTTTCTGTTTTATCAGATTGGCCAGATTATGCAGAAGCATGGATATATGGCAAACGTTGACCAAGTCTATATAAAAGCGTCACGTCGTGCGCTGTCTGTCGCATCTATTCAAAGTGAGGATGATTTACCTTTAGCTTTAAGCACACAGAGGTACAGAGGAACAAATGGCGAAATGCTGAAAAATCGGTTTGGGGTCAAACCAAAAGCATTTAACCCCGCGCATGCCAACGAAGCAGGCAGCGTTGAAGAAAGCATAGCATATTTAAAAAATTATATGCCAGAGATTTTCAAAGAGGCAAGTTTTGAACGGAAGAATTATCAGGCATATTTGAAACATCATAATATTATTAATGATAAAAAAGCAGCAATATTCGATTTTGTAGCCAGAGGCACTGTTCAGTACTATCTTGAAAAACAGATAAATAAGCAATTGATAGGACTGTATTGTGCAACAATTGACCATCCAAATCAGATGTTTCCGGAAAATAAACATGTTTATGCAGCCTTTGGAAATGGAGAATTATATTCAAAATACAGTAGTGGCGGGCTCATGCTTCAAGTGATGGAAATGATGGAAACAATTCTGGTAGACGGAGAGAACACACTGAAGTTTATTGATACGGATGGAAATCCAGTATTGGATACATATGAAAGTTCTTATGAGTGCGCAATGGCAGTACAAAAATCCGCATGCACTTTTATTCAAAAATATCTTTCACTATTTCCTCGAAGTCAAATGACAGTTACAGGCGCGGAAAAAATGCTTGGTGCTATGTTTCACTGTACTTGTACCGTAACAAACCCAGTGTTAGATATGTTCTCAAACTACGATGAAGGAATCCCCGGAGAAAATATTTTTTCAGTAATCGATTAGCACTCAAGGAGGTACGAAGCATCGTGATAATTTCTGACCTCCACACCCACTCCACCGCCTCCGACGGCCAGTATACGCCCTCGGAGGTAGTGGCCCTGGCAAAAAAATGCGGCATTGAAGTCCTGGCGCTCACGGACCATGACACCCTGGACGGCCTGGAGGAAGCGGTCCGCGCCGGGAAGGAGCTGGACCTGCGGATCATCCGGGGCATCGAACTGAGTGCGCGGGAATATCATACTTTCCATATTCTGGGCTACAACGTCAACCCGGAGGCTCCAAAGTTGGCGGCGCTGTGCCGGGAAATGAAGGACAGCCGGGACCAGCGGAGCCTGCGCATCATCGACTTTCTGAAGGAGAAGGGAATCGTCATTGACCTTGCCGGGGTGGAGGCTCTGGCAGGCGGAAAAATCGTGGGCCGGCCCCACTTTGCCCAGGCGCTCACCCGATACGGGTATGTGTCCAGCAACCGGGAGGCGTTTGACCGCTATCTGGACACGGAGGAATTCCACCGTCGGATCGAGCGGCCCAAGCCGCCGGTTCGGACCTGCATAGAAGCCATCAAGGCCGCAGGCGGCAAGGTTTCCCTGGCTCATCCTTACCAGATTGGCATTGACGGCCCGGCTCTGGAGAGCCTGGTCCGGGAGCTGGCGGACTGCGGTCTGGACGCCATTGAGTGCCATTATCCCAAATACACGCCGGAGCAGGAGGCATTCTACCTTCACTTGGCGGAAAAATACGGCCTGCACGTCACCGGCGGCAGCGATTTCCACGGCGAGCGCGTCAAACCCGACGTGCCTTTGGCCGCGTGGCCGCTGGAGTTGGAGTGGATAACGGCTGGAGACAAATAAACGGATCACACATAGAGGGACCGGGCCTTAAGACCCGGTCCCTCTGCTGCACTCAATTTCAGGAAGCTTCCTCTGCGCGGGACATAGGCTGGTATCCGGCCTGGGGCCGGGGGGGCATGGTGCTGCGGCCGTTCAGCCGGCCGCCGTCCTCCACCTCCAGCGTGGGGGTAGTCATATCACCCTCCAGACTGCCGGTTTTTTGCAGGAGCAGCCTCTCCCTGGCGGTGACGACGCCCTCAATCCGTCCTGCCAGCCGGATCACGTCTGCGGTAACAGGGCCCTTGATCAAGCCGGTGGGGGTTACAATCACCGCGCCCTTCAGGTCGATTTCGCCTTCCACGGTGCCTTCCACCTGCATGATGCCATCGCCCCGCAGAGTACCGGTCACTGTTGCGCCTGCGGCGATAACGGTACTGCTGGGCGGCTCGGGCAGAGTAGGGAGGTCGTCGTACTGATCCTGGATAACGGTTTCCTCCTCTTCTAAACGCGCCGGTTTTCCAAACAAACCCATCATGAACCTCTCCTTCGTATGTCGTCATAATCCGGAAAAAACAGCCGGAACTATACACATTCTACCATACTTGCCAGCCCAAGGCAAGAAAAATCCGGCGCCCAGACTGCCTAACCTGCAAAAACCCCTTGCGGGAAAGGAAAAAATCGGCTATAATGTGGGCCATAGAGCAAGGAGAAGGACCGGTCTGATACGCAGTTTTGAAAGGAGCGTAAAATGAGTTACTTTGAGGAAATGACACAGAAGGCCAGGGCCGCCGTGTCTACCGCCGCCGGGAAAGCCAGGGAAGTTGCTGATTCCGCTAAAATATCCGCATCCATCATTGCCGAGAAGCGGGAATTGGATAAGAACTACCGCGCCATTGGTCAGTGGTACGCCTGCGAGAACGAGGGCAAGGAGGTCCCCGAGGCCATTGCTGACGTCATTGCCGCCGTTCGTGCGTCCCAGGAGAAAATCGCTGAGCTTCAGGCAAAGCGGGAGGAAGCGGAATGCGCCGAGGCGGTAGTTCCGGAGGAGGGAAAGGTTTGCCCTGTCTGCGGTAAGATCAGCGACACCAAATTCTGCCCCCACTGCGGCGCACCAATGGAGTAATCCCCCGATGAGGAGCCTGTGGCTCCTCATTTTTGTCAGGAGGACATTTATGCTGGACAGAAGTGAAATCGGCAAGCGCGGATACCTGAATGAACCCTACCGCCTCTTCCATCTGCGGGACCACCGGACGTTGGCGCTGGACTACCACTACCATGAGTTTGACAAGCTGGTGCTGCTATTGGGCGGACGCGTCACCTACCATATTGAAGGCAGGAGCTATCCCTTGCAGCCCATGGATATTCTGCTGGTCAGCCGGAATCTGATTCATCTGCCGGTGGTAGAGACGGGTCCTGCGTACGAGAGGATGGTTTTGTGGGTTGGCCGGGAGTTCATGTCCTGTTACAGTACGCCGGAGGCGGAGCTGTCGGACTGCTTCGCTCTGACTGTCCGGCGGGGGATGCATCTCCACCGGCCGCGAGGGGAGGAACGAGAGCGCTGGCGGGCCATGTTTGAGCGGGTGGAAACATCTCTTCGGGATGGAGGCTTTGCCTCCCGTCTGCTGGCGGACACCTGTGTGCTGCAATTGTTGGTGGAGCTCAACCGCGCGCTCCTTGCGTCCCCCGAGGAGGTGGACCCCTCCTCCTACCGCTTCGATCCGAAAATGGAAGACGTTACCCGATACATTCTGGATCACCTGGGAGAGGAGCTGACTATCGACCGCCTCGCCGGCGCTTTTTTTCTCAGCCGGTACTATCTGATGCACCGGTTCAAGGAGGTGTATGGCTGCTCTGTCCACCAGTATATCCGGCAAAAGCGCCTCCAACGGGCCGCCGAGGCCATCCGCCGGGACGTGCCGGTATTGAAGGCGGCGGAAGACGCCGGTTTTGGGGACTACTCCGTTTTTCTGCGAGCTTTCCGCGCCGCTTATGGAAAAAGCCCCAGGGAGTGGAAATAAGAGCTCCCAGCCCAGGGAACCACCGCGCAGCAGCCCGGTGGTTGAAGGAACCCAGGAGCGTTCCACAGGCCATCGGACTGCACCGGGAATGAGCCTCTGCAAATTGAGAATATTCCGTTTTTGTCCCGGGCCGCTGGCCCGGGACTTTTTTGTGCGCTCCATTTGCATGCTCGCGGTACTGCTGATATTCTTTCTCCAGATGCCTGGATTTTTAATTTACAAATTGTTCAAATAGAAGAGGGCGAATTATATTGACAGAAGGCGGCAATGGTGTTACACTGGCTTTAGCACTCAAGCAAACGGAGTGCTAAAGGAGATAACGCCATGGAATTGACCGCCAGAAAGAAGCAAATACTAAAGGTGGTCACGGAGCGCTACATCGACGCCGCTGAGCCGGTGGGCTCGAAGTTCATAGCCCAGGCGATGGGCGGAGCGGTGAGCTCCGCCACAATCCGCAACGAGCTGGCGGATCTGGTGGAGCTGGGCTATCTGGAGCAGCCCCATACCTCGGCGGGCCGCGTTCCATCCCCTAAGGGCTACCGGCTGTATGTCAACGAGTTGATGGAGCGCCGCGCCGTATCCGCACAAGAAGCGGCTCAGATCAGCGCCGCCCTTGGCGGGAAGATGCGGGAGCTGGACAGCGTCATTGCCCAGGCCGGGCAGATGGTGTCCTCTATCGTCAGCTACCCTGCCTACGCAGTGGCGGCCGGCAAGGCCAGCGTTACGGTCCGGCGGTACGATCTGCTGCCGGTGGACGAGGGTAGCTTCATTGCCGTGGTCATGACCGACGACAGCCGGGTGAAAAGCCAGCTTCTGCGCGCCCAGCTGCCGGTGAAGACGGAGGATCTCTCCGCCCTGGCCAATCTTCTCAACACCCATTTCACCGGTGCCGGCAGCGCGGAAATGGGGGAGAAGCTTATGGGGCTTACCGGCCAGCTGCCCCCGGAGCTGTTCATACTCCTCTCCACCGCCATTGAGTATGCCGTCTCCGTGATCGACCAGAGCGGCCGGAATCAGGTGTTCACCACCGGGCAGACCCAGCTGCTGCGCCAGCCGGAGTTTCAGGATCCCAGCCGGGCCAACGGGCTGATGAGTCTGCTGACAGATCAAAAGGCGGAGCTTCCGTTACTGGATGCGGACACGCCCATGCAGATTCTAATCGGACCGGAAAATGTTAACGAGGCCCTGAAGGATGCCAGCGTAGTGGTGGCCAGTTATGATATCGGCGAGAATATGCGGGGCCTTATCGGCGTGGTAGGGCCCACCAGAATGGATTACGCCGCCGTGGCCGCCCGGCTCAGTTATTTTGCCGAGAGTCTTACCAGAATGTTTGGAAACAGCAATCAGTTACCCCCGAAGGAGGACGATAAATCGTGAGCAAGAAAGAGAACCCCGCGCCCCTGGACGAGGAAAAGGAAATGGTCTCCCCGCCGGAGGAAGGCTTGGAGGAAAATACGGAGACGTTCACCGTCACCAAAGAGCAGATGGAAAAAATGGAGTCTCTGGCCGGACAGCTGGAAGGTGCCAATGACAAATTCCTGCGTCTGGCGGCGGAGTATGACAACTACCGCAAGCGCACCACCAAGGAGAAGGAGAGCACCTACCAGGACGCCAAGATAGACACCATCTCCAAGTTCCTGGAGGTGTATGACAATCTGGAGCGGGCCGTGGGCCAGCCCGGGGACGAGGACAACGTCCACAAGAAGGGCATGGAGATGATCTTCCATCAGCTGATCTCCGTACTGGAGAAGATGGGCGTGACCATCGAGGACCCCGCCGGCCAGAGCTTTGATCCCGCCCGCCACAGCGCGGTGATGCACGTGGACAGCGAGGAGCTGGGGGAGGGCGTGGTGAGCCAGGTCTTCCAGAAGGGCTTCCTCCTGGGCGAGAAGGTAATCCGGTTCGCCGCAGTGCAGGTGGCCAATTAGGGCATCTGCCGGCAGCATTCCATTTTGTATAAAAAATTTTTTCTATAGTAGGAGGACAACATCATGTCTAAAGTTATCGGTATTGATTTGGGCACAACCAATTCCTGCGTGGCCGTCATGGAAGG
>OFHB01001562.1_pt1 | contig 12989 bp, 12 predicted proteins | sample 1521881 | NCBI WGS metagenome assembly OFHB01 (sample SAMEA3504090, study PRJEB24116) | mouse gut metagenome | biome: mouse gut; feature: mouse-associated habitat; material: faeces | place: Denmark | collected 2011
AACTGTTCCTCATATATCGGGGAAAGCACCTGTGTAATTGCCTGCTGGAATACCCAGAAGTGGTGCGTGGCGGGAGCTGGCCATTGCAGTCCAGGGGTGCAGACCGCCGTAGATTGGTTCTGTTAAAATTGACCATGTGACAAAAAACTCCCGCTGTGGGATATCCCGGCGGGGGTTTTTTCAGGTTCACTGCCCGGTGAACTGCCCGATTCACCGAAGCTTTTGCGCCCGGGCAGGATGCTTTTGCCGGTAATTGTTTCCGCAATTCTTAATTTTCATACAGATCTTCTTAAGAAATCCTAAGAAACGGCTTCATAAAATCCTAACTAATCTCTTTTATAATAAGAGCAGAAAGGAAATTTTGAGTTTCGGACGCTCATACCGCTTCTGGCAGCGCTGCGGCGGCATCTGCCGAAGGGAGAGCGGATAAAGAAAGATTACAGATTAGGAGGCAATGATATGGGGGCAAAAGAGAATCACAGAGACAGCATGGGAAGGATGTATGAAAGAAAGGGTGCAGCCAAAAGGAAGGGCAGCGCCCGGCAGAAGAGGAAGATGGTTCTCTTCGGGTTTGAGATTGCCGTCATCATGATCATGCTGGGGGTGCTGTATCTGGTGATGAACGAGTCCAGCGAGGGGCCGAAGATGGCCGAACTGGATCCGCAGGTGCTGGAGATCCACGAGGAGATACAGCTGTTGAAAGAAGAGGGCGGCACCATGCAAGGGTATAAGAACATCGCCCTGTTCGGCCTGGACGCGGAGAGCGAAAGCCAGCTGTACAAGAGCAGCCACAGCGACAGCATCATGATTGCCAGCGTCAATATGGACACGGGAGACATCAAGCTGGTCAGTGTATACCGGGATACATATTTGAATCTGGGCACTGACTATTACTGGAAGGCCACCCAGGCCTATTTTTCCGGCGGCGCGGAGCAGGCGGTGAAGATGCTGAACATGAACCTGGACATGGACATCACGGATTTCGTGGCTGTGGGCTATAAGGGGCTCCGGGACGTGATTGACGGGCTGGGAGGCATCTACATCGACGTGGACAGCGTGGAGTTGCAGCATATCAACAATTATCAGATAGGCGTCTCCACGGTGCTGAAATGCGATTACACGCCGGTGAAGGAGACAGGATACCAGCTTCTGGACGGACTGCAGGCCACCGCGTACTGCCGGATCCGCTATGGCGGCGGGGATGACTTCAAGCGCACCTCCAGACAGCGGGAAGTGCTGAAGGCCCTGGAGGAGCGCGCCAAGGAGACGGATCTGGTGACGCTGACCAAGGTGTTCAACGATTGCATCGGAAACATCTATACCAGCCTGGATTCCAAGGATATCCTGGAGCTCCTGGCGGATATCGGGAAATACAGCATCGTGGAGGAGAACGGATTCCCCCAGGAAGAGTTCCGCACCGTGGGCAACATCGGGGCCAAGGGCAGCTGCGTCATCCCCACGGATCTGGAGTCCAACGTGGTATGGCTGCACCAGTTCCTGTTTGACGATGAGGACTATACGGTGACGGAAAGCGTGAAGGAGTATGGGAAGCAGATAGAGACGGAGACTTCGGCGTATCTGGCCAGGTAGCGCCGGTGTGGGACCGGGGAGACTTAGCGGAAGGGGCGGAGATGACTAATAGATTGTCTTCTGACGCCTTCTAAGAAAGCGGCAGCGTGAAAACTGCCGCTTTTATTTTTCCGCTTTTTCCGGGTTCGGGATCAGTTTTCCTTGCCAGATAGGGAGATGTCTGTTAAAATAGGGCAGAGAAGCATCCGGAGAGGGGATGGGGGCCGCAAGGATGCGGAAGAGAGGTGAGGGACATGCTTCCAAAGGATCCGGTCATGCTGCTGAGCTTCGTGAATACGAAACTGCGGGACTTTTATGACAGTCTGGATGCCCTGTGCGAGGGCCTGGACGCGGACAGGCAGGACATCGTGGACAGGCTGGGGGACATCGGTTATCATTATGACGCGGAAAGGAACCAGTTTCTATAATTTGCTGTTGTAATTTTTTCTTTTTTTTGATATGATTTAACAGATAAAAATATTGTGATTCCTTGTCGGTTCATCCGGCTTGAAAAATTTATATGGAGGATTTGAAAATGGCAAAAAAACGTAACATCATCGTTGGTCAGTCAGGCGGTCCCACCGCTGTGATCAATTCCAGCCTGGCAGGCGTCTACAAGACTGCCAAGGAGAGAGGATTCCACAAGGTATACGGAATGCTGCACGGCGTCCAGGGCTTTTTGGACGAGCAGTATGTGGATCTGTCCTCACAGATTCATTCCGATATCGACATCGAGCTGCTGAAGAGGACGCCCTCGGCTTTCCTGGGGTCCTGCCGTTACAAGCTGCCCGAGATCCACGAGAATCCGGAGATTTATGAGAAGCTCTTCGAAATCATGGACAAGCTGGACATCGAAGCTTTCATCTACATCGGCGGAAACGATTCCATGGACACAATCAAGAAGCTGTCCGATTACGCGATCCTGAAGGGCCATGCCCAGAAGTTCCTGGGCGTGCCCAAGACCATAGACAACGACCTGGCCCTCACTGACCATACGCCCGGCTTCGGAAGCGCCGCAAAATATATCGCCGCTTCCACGAAGGAAGTCATCCGGGATGCCCTGGGCCTGAACTACAAGAAAGATTCCATCACCATCATTGAGGTCATGGGACGTAATGCAGGATGGCTCACAGGCGCTACCGCCCTGGCCAAGACCGAGGAGTGCGAAGGCCCGGATGCCATCTATCTGCCCGAGGCCGTGTTCGATATTGATAAGTTCCTGAAGAACACCAAGGAGCTTCTGAAGAAGAAGAACTCCGTGGTCATCGCCGTATCCGAGGGCATCAAGGTGGAGGACGGCAGATATGTGTGCGAGCTGGGTGGCGGCTCAGAGTATGTGGACGCCTTCGGCCATAAGCAGCTTCAGGGGACAGCCGCCTATCTGGCGAACTTCCTGGGCGCGGAGATTGGCTGCAAGACCAGGAGCATCGAGTTCTCCACCCTGCAGAGGAGCGCTTCCCATATGGCTTCCCGCGTGGACGTGGACGAGGCGTTCATGGTAGGCGGCGCTGCCGTAAAGGCGGCTGACGAGGGCGACACCGGCAAGATGGTGGTCATCGACCGCGTCTCCGACGATCCTTACCAGAGCGCGGCGGGCATCTATGACGTGCACAGGATTGCCAACCACGAGAAGCTGGTTCCCCGCAACTGGATGAACCGGGAGGGCAACTACGTGACCCAGGAGTTCATCAACTACATCGAGCCCCTGATTCACGGCGACTATCAGCCGTTCATGGTCAACGGCCTGCCTCAGCATCTGGTGCTGAAGAAGAAATGATGTTCGGATAACCGAATGATATAATGCGGAATCAAGAAAAGGCCCCTGCCGGACCGGCGGGTGCCTTTTTGCAGAACGGCTCCGGGCAGGGACTGTGCTGTGGGGAGGGGCTGCTCCGGGAGACGGAGCATGGCCGGAGATGGCCCCGGGAGCGTGTATCGGGGCGCGGGAAGGAGATTGGGAGGAGATATGACATTAAGGGAAGAAGCGGATGCAATCGTCAGGGAGTCCATCCGGCAGGTGCTGCCGGACGAGGCGGTGGCCAGGGCCTTACAGGGGAGGGAGTTCGGGAGTGGAAAGCTGTATGTGGTGGCTGTGGGAAAAGCCGCTTGGCAGATGGCCAGGACGGCATCGTACATTCTGGGCCGGCGGATGGAGTCCGGAATCTGCATCACCAAATACGGGCATGTAAAGGGGGAGATTGGGGGCATAAGATGCTTTGAGGCAGGGCATCCGGTTCCGGATGAAAATTCCTTTCAGGCTACGGAGGAAGTGCTTAGGCTTGTGGGGAACCTGGGGGTGGAGGATACTGTGGTCTTCCTGCTGTCCGGCGGCGGCTCCGCCCTGTTTGAAAAGCCGCTAGTGTCCAGGAAGGAGCTGGCGGACATCACGGACCAGTTGCTGGCCTGCGGCGCGGACATCGTGGAGATGAACACAGTCCGAAAGCGCCTGTCTGCGGTAAAGGGTGGGCGGTTCGCGGAGAACTGCCGTCCGGCAAAGGTCTATAGCGTCATCCTCAGCGATATCCTGGGAGACCCGCTGGACATGATAGCCTCCGGCCCTGCCTATCCGGACTCCTCCACCTGTGCCCAGGCGCTGACGATAGCGTCGAAATACAGTTTGGAGCTCAGCGAAAAAACAATAGGATTGCTGAACAGGGAGACGCCGAAGTCGCTGTCCAATGTGGAGACCGTGGTGACAGGGAGCGTGAAGAATCTCTGCCGGGCAGCGGCAGCCGTCTGCAAAGAGCTGGGGTATGAGCCGCATATCCTGACAGACCGTCTGGACTGCCAGGCCAGGGAGGCGGGGCGATTCCTGGCTGCAATCGCGAAAAGCCATCAGGCAGACAGGAAGAGCCTGGCCTATATCGCAGGCGGCGAGACGGTGGTGCTCCTGACAGGAAAGGGGAAGGGCGGCCGCAACCAGGAGCTGGCCCTGGCGGCGGCAGAGGGAATCTGCGGGCTGGAGGACACTGCCGTATTCAGCGTGGGGAGCGATGGCACGGACGGCCCTACGGATGCGGCAGGTGGTTACTGCGATGGCAGGACGAAGCAGATTCTGAACCGTCTTGGGGTGGACATTTACCGGACGCTTCAGGAGAATGATTCCTATGAGGCCCTGCGAAAGGCCGGAGGACTGATTCTCACCGGGGCTACGGGGACGAATGTGAACGATGTGGCGGTGCTGCTGATAAGGAGGCATTGAGCTGTTTCCTGAAGCATATACTTCATTGAGAGGATTACGAGGGTAGGAGCTCAGATGAAAAAAATGACAACGGCAATCCTGCTGTTCGACCTGATGGCAGGGATGCTTTTTTTAGGCTTTTATGGCCTGGGCAGCAGGGCGGTGGCTACGGACAGTGGCATTGTCCAGGTGGAGGGGGAACAGCGGCTGGAGGAGGCGGACGTGAAGAAGATTGCCATAACCTTCGATGGGGAGTGTATAATTAGGCTAAGTCAAGAGAATTGCTTGATACAAGCGGTTTCTATCTGTTGAAATGCCTTGCAGCACCGCAGCTAAAAACATATGAAGCGTTGAATATCGTAGACTTTTATCCAGTACCACATTATAAAGATGAAGGAAATCCTCGACTGCTGGTTCCCCCAGTCGGATTACGAATACGACAGCGCCCGTGACGAATTCGAATACTATGACCAGCGCGACCACGGCGACAAGCTCCAGATGGACATCTGCGTCCCTGTCCGGAAGCGAGGGAGATAACGGGTTAGACAGAAACTACCGAAGTGAAAAGTTTATTTCCACTTTGAAAACGGCAGTTTTTGAGGCAGCTTCACGCGAAAGCTCGTTTACAGCAGTAATTCCAAAAGCTCCTGACAGCCCATTCTTTCTTATTGTAATTCGCCGGGGCACTGTGTATAATGGGATTGAGAGATAGCAAGGGCCGGAGCTTTTTGGCCCACATGACCAGGAATCTGGGAATCTATCTCCTCCGGTTAAGAGGAAACAGCAAATGGAGGTAAAAAGAAATGGAAACATATGCACAGTCCTCAATCAGACATTGCATAGATATGATTGCCCCCTTTGAAATGTCGAATCAGCAAGAGGACGGGCTGCTGCAATTTTATCAATTCATGGTTTCCCTCTATCGTGAGATGTATGAAAGGCCGGAGGAATATATGGTGTTCCCGAAGCCGTATGAGGACTACATGGCGAGATTGAAAGTGCGGGAAAGCAAGGAGAAAAAAGAGCAGCGGCATTCGGCGGATTCCAGGGAAAGCACACTGAGAAATACGTTTCAGCAGGCCATACAGTTTTATGCCCTGTACCTCTATCGCATAGGCGTCGCCAGCAAGGGGATTGACGCTGGGACAGGCGCATTGGTGGTACGGAAGGAAGACTACAATGATGTCACGGAGCAGATGAAACGAATCCATGAAGCGAAATATAATGCCGGGCGATATGAAAAAATGACAAAACAGGGAATCCGAGTCTCTGAAAACGGGGATACTGTCCGCATTGTCTACGGGGAATATCCCCAGATGATGCAGGGCATAGCGTATCTGTGCAAGGCGCCTGAGAGCAAATATAAATGGATGAATTTTCTCCGCCTTGATTTCAAAAATGCATATTCCCCAATCCCAAGTGTGGAAGACATATGTAAAACACTGTCTGCCGAAAGTGTTGAAGCTGTCGCTAAGCTGGAAAATGATCTGTCGGAGCTGAATGTAAAAACAAGGATAAAGCCGCTTAGGGGAATCGTCTCAGATTTCAAGTGGAAGGTCGAATATGTATATAAAGGGAAAAACATATGCGGCTTCTATGCGGATCATGAATACTTCATGCTGTGCATTTATTTCAACCATTTTCAGAATATCAATGGGTTCGCAAAGATTTTATATGAGGAAGACTACGACTTGTTCCAATGGTTTAAAAAGCAGTTCCCCGAGAGGCTGTGCAAATGCCCAAACAACAGGAGGGTTTATTTCGGGGAGGAGCCCCGGCGCATCTGCGGATTGTCAAACCGGGCGGAGATAGTGAACCCCGATGGACATGATATGGACAGGGGATTATATGTGTTGAGAAAATACAGGAATATTGGCTCATGATAGCCAACTCTGGAGGCGCACCGTGAAAATCAAATATGATGTTGTTGGATTTTGGAAACCATGTTATACTACATAACGCCAGAATTTACCATACTGTACTGGTTAAACATATATGGCTGGCGTTATGTAGTCAGGTTACCCTCGCGGCGCTAAAGCAATATCTGCAGGAAGATTTTATTGTGGTCAGTCTTGATTTCCAGTTTCTGTCCCAGGCAGACTTTGAGGCTGAACAGACTTTTTCAGCAGCCTTTGCCAGGCGGTTCGCACTGGCGTTGCGGCGCGTGCCGGAGGCGGCGGGGGAGGCTTTAGACAGGATTAAAGAATATGGGGATGAAGGCTGTGCCCTGTCAGTCCTGTTCGAAGGGCTGAGCGAATTCTGCGGGTCTGCGCCGAAGCCGGTTGTCCTGCTGATAGATGAGGTGGACAGCGCGTCAAATAATCAGGTGTTCCTTGATTTCCTGGCGCTTCTGCGGGGGTATTACCTGCAGAGGGAGGATTTTCCTACTTTTCAGTCGGTGATTTTGGCGGGGGTATATGACATCAGGAACCTGAAGCAGAAGGTTCGTCCGGATTTGGAGCATAAGCATAACAGTCCGTGGAATATTGCCGCTTCGTTTGATGTGAATATGGACCTGGAGGTAGACGGCATAGCAGGGATGTTGGCCGAATATGAGGCGGACTACCATACGGGGATGGATGTGAGACGGATGGCGCAGCTGCTGTATGAGGAGACCTGCGGCTATCCATTTCTGGTGTCCCGGCTATGCCAGCTTATGGACGAGCAGATTCCTGGAAGCGGGGAATTCCCGGACAGGCAGGCGGCATGGAGCAGGGAGGGGCTGCTGGCGGCTGAGAAGATTCTGCTGATGGAGAAGAACACGTTGTTCGATTCCCTGACCAATAAGCTGACAGATTATCCGAAACTGCAAGAATTGCTTTATTCTATACTATTTCGGGGGGAAAGTGTCGTATATAATCCAGATAACAGTGCTATTGATATAGCCTGTATGTTCGGGTTTGTGAAGAGAGAAAATGGCACTATGCAGGTGGCAAATAGGATTTTTGAGACGCGTTTATACAATTTATTCTTATCAGAGGAAGAGGTTTCCAACAGGACATTTTCGGCTGCTGGAAAATGTGGTCTGCAATGTGGAGAATCCCATGAAACATTTGTGCCAGCTTGCAGAGAGATATCTGGAAGTACAGTTTGTATTCGACACGAAAATGGCGGCTTTTCATGGGGAACTGGAGCTGCTCTACCAGCCGGAATACGCGTGGCTCTGGCAGGAGGGGCATATCCGCCATTACCATGTCAATGACTACGGCGGCGGATACATGGAATGGGGAAAGCTGAAAACTCTTCCCATAGGGGCGGGGCATGTGGATTTTGAAAAATTCTTTGCCTTTGTCCGGGGAACCGGTTATCAGGGGACTTTTACCGTGGAGGCAACAGCCTTTGACCGGATGGGCGTGGAACAGGTGCTTTACGGAAATCAGATTGGCCATGCACGGAAAGGAGGCTCTGCATGTCATTTAAGGTTGGTGTAGGCAAATCGGACTTTGAAGCATTGCGTAAATCCGATAATTATTATGTGGATAAAACGGACATCCTGTATGAGCTTGTTGAGGAAAAGGATAATCAGGTCACTTTGTTTACCAGGCCGCGGAGATTTGGGAAGACCCTGATGATGAGCATGATGTCCAATTTCTTCAGCATCACGAAAGATGGCAGGGCGATATTTGAGGGCCTCAAGATTACAGAATACAAAAAATTCTGCGGGAAGTGGATGAACCAGTATCCTGTGCTTTTCCTTTCGTTCAAGGATGTGGAGGCGGAGAACTTTGAGGGTGCCTATGACATGCTGGAAGCAAGGCTTTCCGAAGTATGTATCGAACAGGCTGCTTTAAAGTCCGACAGCAAAGTGAACAGGAATGACGTTGCCACCTTTGAGAGGCTGGAGGCACAAAAAGGCACTCGGGCCGATGTGAAAAATTCCCTGAAAACCATCATGAGGATGATGCACGCTGTTTATGGCAAAAAGGTGATTCTCCTGCTGGACGAGTACGATGTGCCCCTTGCAGCCGCCAGTGAAAAGGATACCGCAGAAAACAAATACTATCCGTCCATGCTGGATGTAATCAGAGGGATTATGAGCACCGCGCTCAAGGATAATGAATTCCTGGAGTTTGCGGTGATTACAGGATGTCTTCGTCTTGCGAAAGCCAGCATCTTTACGGGTACCAATAATTTTGCCTCCTATTCCGTACTGGATGATGACTTTTCCGGGTACTTCGGCTTTTCCAGGGAGGAGGTGGAAGCGATGCTGTCCGCCGCCGACCGGGAGGACAAGGCAGATTTGATAAAAGAGTGGTACGACGGCTATGTATTCGGTGACAGCTGCGTGTATTGTCCATGGGATGTCATGAACTATATGTCTGCCTTAAGAAAGCGAAAGGATGCGATGCCGAAAAATTATTGGAAGTTCACAAGCCATAACGGAATCCTGCTCGCTTTTGTGGAGCGGACGGATTTTGATGTGACGGAGAAATTCGAGGCGCTGCTAAACGGTGGGACTGTAACGCAGTCGATTTCCGATGAGCTGACCTATGGCATGCTCCAGACATCGGAGGATAATCTTTGGAGCGTACTGCTCATGACAGGATACCTTACGAAAGCGGATGCGGAGGAAGAGGGAGAAAGGGTTTCGCTGAAAATCCCCAATAAGGAGATTGCTTCCATATTTCAGGATACTGTGGTGGCATATTTTCAAAATACAGTAGATGCCTCAGAAATCGTCAGCCTTATCCATGCGCTGTGGGAAAGCGATGAGACGGAAGCGACCAGACTGATATCGGCCCTTTTGTGGTATACAATCAGCTACAATGACTATCACGAGGACTATTATCATGCTTTTCTGGCAGGAATCTTTGTAGGACAGGGCTATCATGTGGAATCCAATAAGGAAAAAGGCCTGGGCAGGCCGGATATATTGATTAAGGACAGGAGAAACCGCCGCGCAATCATCATAGAAGCCAAGAAATCAAAAAAGGAATCCGATATGGACAGGGATTGCGATAAAGCAATCTCGCAGATTATCGATGAGAGATACAGCGAAGGCCTTTATGGATATACGCAGATCCTCTGCTACGGAGTGGCTTTCTTCCAGAAGCAGGCGAAAGTAAAAAAGTGGGCTGAATCTTACTGGCCGGACGGGAGGAAAGGGAACGACAACGCTGAGCAAGGCGAGTAGGACTATTTGGCTTTGAATCAACATGGATGGCAGGGACAGAAAGTCGGCAGTATGGCAAAGTATTTTGATGTAACAGGCGTGTGCAGACCATCGGAGCATTGTATGGAGAGGAGAGAATGGTGCATGGATTACAGAAGCGGCAAATGGGCAAAGGAGATTCTCGACAGCAGGAACGAGGAGGGGATGTGGGGGAACTTCCATACATTGGCCCAGCCTGTCAGAAATAAGGCGATTACTACCGAACAGGCCATACGCAGGCTCAGGATTCTCGGATTTACGAAAGAGGACGAAGCGGTTCAGGCTGTCCTGGAGCGGATGTGCCTATGCGTCAGCGGTGAGAAGAAGATAGATGACTATTATGAGAAGAAACATGACTGGCCTTTGTTCGAAAAGCTTATGCTTTCCGCATGGATAAGGCTTTTCGAGCCTGAGAACGAGATTGCTCTCAATGTGGCCAGGCAATGGGCGTACATAGCCGAGCGGGCATTCCGCGGCGGCCGGTATGACAGAGAGGATGACATGGAGGCATTCGGACAGCAATTCGGAAGGAAGCCAAAGAGCAGCTTTGAGACAGGCTTTGGCATGTTCTACCATGTGGTGCTGCTGCAGGGTGTTCTGACTCCGGAGACGGAGAACCGACTATTGGACTACTATATTTCGAGACCGGACGGGATATATTATGTCTATGATAAAGCTTTAAGCATATTGCCCGAAGTGTTCGCATCCAAAAAGACAAGCTATTATCTGGCGGCAATAGAAGCGCTGTCCGGCTATCCACAGGCCAGGGAAAAGCTGGGATTCGTGGCGGAATGGATTGACTCCAACAAAGACCACAGCGGGAGGTGGGACTTAGGGCCAGGCGCGAAAGACGGGGTGTATTTCCCTTTATCTGATTCCTGGAGAAAGCCGGAATGCAGGATAGCGGACTGCACGGAGAGGATAAACGGCATCCTGCAGAAAATCAGCTGATATGAAAGGGCGGCGAAGTGGAGGGCGACATTCTGGGTTTTGACGGATTTCCCGCCCTGCCTACGGAAAGCACCATCTATAAGATACTGCTTAGCCGTGAGGGCGAGAGCATACAGCCGGAAGTGGAGAGGGCATTGACGCCGGATACCTATATGACAATGGCAGAGGGGAAGCTGATACAGATTATGGGCGCTGCGGCCACAAAATGGAACGGCATCCAGGCCATGCTGAAAGCGGTGGGCATCCACAGCAGGGAGGCGGTATATTTCGGCGATGACTATGACGACATCGAGTCCATAAAGAACTGCGGCATGGGCGTGGCGGTCTCCAATGCCATTGAGGAAGTCCTTGCCATAGCGGACAGCGTGGCAGAGAGCAATGACATGGATGGCGTGGCGCGTTACATAGAAGAGAACTGCTTGTAAAATGTCCGTGGACTGGCGGAAGCCGGGGCCAGGGAGACGGAGGAAAGAAAAGAGATCTTTTTACGGTTATGAGAAATGTATCATAAACGAGGGCGGGAGGGGAGTTATGGTCATCAGGAGAGCAAAGAGTGCGGATGCATATGATTTGAGAATCTTGTATTTTGAATATCTGACAAGTTCCCCGCCCAAAGAAGAACAGGATATGGATTTATGGCAGCGTATTCTCGATAAATTTGAGAAAGATGAAAATATGTATTTATTGGTCGCAGAGGAAGATGGGAAAGCGGTTTCCTCTGTGCAAATGGCAATAATTGAAAGCCTGACACATAACGTTAGACCGTTTGCAGTTATTGAAAACGTCGTGACGCATATGGACTACAGAAAGAAGGGATATGCCTCATCCCTGTTGGAGAAGGCATCAGAAATAGCCAAGGAACGTAGATGCTATAAAATTTTTCTTGAGACAGGTTCAAACAGAGAAAGTACCTTGAATTTCTATAAAAAGAACGGTTTCGAAATAGACAAAAAGCATTCCTGTCTAAAAAGGCTATAACTGCAGCTGGTCGATAAAGGCCAGGACTACGACACATTGAACGATAGCTACATCATCTTCATCTGCCAGTCAGACTTGTTTGGAAAAGGCCGCTATAGGTATCCCTTTGAAAATATCTGCAAAGAGGATACGGAGATTACGCTAGATGACGGGGGCGAAAAAGATTTTTCTAAATGCAGATGGTAAAAAGGGCAATATAAGCGAGGAGAGAAGCAAATGAAAAACATTATGACAAGACAATTCAGCATATTGGGTGATTGTGGAAAAATCTATCAGTTCATGTCGGATATCTATGAAAGGGATTGGCGAAACGGAGTGCCCGCTCCATTTTTTGAATATGCCTATTCATCGTTTGCCTATTGGATGGACATTTCCTACTCCTATAAGAACCGAATCTGGGAGGATAAGGGCGAGATTGTGGCATTCTGTTTTTATGAAAACCCTGTGACGGATATCTATTTCAGCCTGAAACCGGGATATGAAGAGCTTGCCCCGCAGATGCTTGCCTATGCGGATGGACATATGCCCCAAAAGGACGGAGAAAGGCAGATGATTCTTTTTGGTGGCCAGACTGCGTTGATGAATGCCGCAAAAGAGCTGGGATACTGCCAGGTTTATGAGCGGTTCGACATGCAGTTCGATTTTGGGGACGTATTGGACTACCCATTGCCGGAGGGCTTCCATTTTGTCAAGCCGGAAGAATATGACGTGGACAAGATAGGCAAATGCTGCTGGAAAGGCTTTGACAATGAGGAAACCGAGGGCGCATGGAATCATCAACATGAACAGGATGGTTACCAGCGACAGGTAGCCCCTCATGCAACGACACAACTTGATGTCATAATCGCAGATGGAGAGGGCGAGTATGCGTGCTACGCGGGGATGTGGTGGACTCCCCAAAATAAACTGGCTTATATGGAACCTCTTTGCACGATTCCGGAGTATCGCGGCAGAGGCCTGGCGGCTGCCGCATTGTCGGAAATGTACCGCAAGACGAAAAAATTGGGCGCGACCCATATGAGTGGCGGAGATAATGGGTTTTACCGAAAAATCGGCTATAATAATTTGGTAAAATGGACATATTGGAAGAAAGGATAACTTGAGGCCAGGACTACGATACGTTGAACGATAGTTACATCATCTTCATCTGCCTGTCAG
>OFHB01001576.1_pt1 | contig 12920 bp, 11 predicted proteins | sample 1521881 | NCBI WGS metagenome assembly OFHB01 (sample SAMEA3504090, study PRJEB24116) | mouse gut metagenome | biome: mouse gut; feature: mouse-associated habitat; material: faeces | place: Denmark | collected 2011
GGATACCGCCCCCGTAATCCGGCAGATTTTCCGGTGGGCGGCGGACGGTGCCCCTCTGGACGTGATTGTCCGGTGGTTGAATGAGGCTGATGTCCTCACCCCCGGCTACTACCTGGCCAGCATCGGGCTCATTACCAGCGAGCGCCTGATGGGGAGTGGAAAGTGGCAGACATGGACCATTCGAAAAATCCTGTCCGACCAGGTCTACACCGGCGACATGGTGCAGGGCAAGACCAGTGCGACCGCCCACAAACAGTCCCTGGTCAGGCCGGAGGACTGGATTGTTGTGAAGGGGACCCATGAGCCGCTGGTTAGCCGGGAGTTGTTCGACCATGTCCAGGCTGTCCGGGCGCAGGCTTCGCGGAAGGGCGGGACTCAGACGGAAAGAGTTCCTTACACTGAGAACATCCTGCGGGGCAAAATATTCTGCGGCTGCTGCGGAAAGAGTCTCCACCGCCAGCGGTCTCATGGGCGGTATGTGTACCATTGCATCGCCAACGACAGGATTGGCAAGGGCGCATGTCTGGGCAAGGTCCGCCTGCGGGAGGCCGACCTGTTCTCTGTTATCCTGACTACTCTGCAAAAGGAAGGCGCAGCTATCATAGAAAACAGCTTTTTAGTCCGGCAGATGGGGGACAAGGCCGCTGGACAGAAGACTAAAACGGCGCAAGAGGTCTCGGAGCTCCGCCAGGAGATAGAGCAGGACCGGAAACATCTGAGGGGTCTGTACGAGAGCTTTGTCGCTGGACGCCTTACCCGATTGGAGTATCAGGCGCAAAAGGCCGGCTATGAGCAGAAGATTGGCGCAGCCTCGGCCCAGGCCCGTCAGCTCCTAGAGCGGCAGGAGCTGTTGGAGAAGGAGGTCAACGGGTACCTGGACCTGTCGGTCTGGCTGGCGTCTGTATTTGAGAATCCAGTCCTGACCGCATCCCTGGCTGACCGGGTGATTGAGCGCATCGACGTCTCCAGCTCCAAGGATATCGATATCCACTTCAAATTCAAAAACGAATTCTACCAGACTGAGGGTGTGGAATATGAATAATGCCTCTTACGTCATCGCCCTCTATATCCGCCTCTCCATCGAGGACAACAAAGTAGACAGCTTGAGCATCGAAAATCAGAAAATTGCGCTGCACCAGTACGTTGATGCCATGCAGGATATCAAGAATATAGAGGTCCTGGAATTTGTAGACAATGGGTACAGCGGGACGAATTTCGAGCGGCCTGAGGTCATACGGCTCCTGGATATGGTGCAGGCGGGGAAAATCAACTGTATCATCGTAAAGGATTTTACCCGCTTTGGCCGTAACCGAATCAGCGTCGGCTACTTCCTGGACAAGGTATTCCCTCTGTATGGCGTACGCTTCATTGCTCTCAACGACGGCTTTGACAGCGGGAAGCTCAATGGCGACACTGGCGGCCTGGGCGTTATGTTTCAGTACTTTCAGGCGGAAGTATACAGCTGGGACCTGTCCGTTAAATACAAGAGCGCCAAGCAGGTGAAGTTCCGGCGCGGGGAGTACCAGAGCAAGACCTGTCCTTACGGCTACCGGAAGGGCGCGAATGGCCGCATGGAACCGAATGAGGAAACTGCTCCCATTGTCCAGATGATCTTTGAACTGGCGAAGAATGGGTACAAACCGAATGAGATCGTTAAGGCTCTGTTTGAACGCCATATCCCCACACCTGCCGAGTACAAAGCGGCCCATGGCTACAACGGTCACGACATTTCCAGGTGCGGCGGGATTTGGTCCACATCTGCGGTGGTCCATATTCTGGACGATGAACGCTACACCGGCACCTACATCATGGGCAAGCGGGAGGTGACAGAGGTAGGCGGACACCGGGTACGGATGAAGGATGAAAGCCAGTGGATCAAGATTCCCGACCATCATCCGGCTATCATCAGCCGGGAGCTGTTCGCTCAGGTGCAGGCCCAGCGGCCCCGGTTCAAATGTCCCAAGAAGAATGCCAACGCCTACCCTCTGCGGTGCAAGGTGTTCTGCGGATGCTGCCGCCACGCTATGCCGCGCACAGCAAACAAAAACCACTATTTTCAGTGTCGGCACAGCAAAGTAAATGAAGCCGCTCCCTGCCATGGTCTGACAATCACAGAGGCGGAATTGGAAAGGATGTTATATGAAATCCTTTCCAAGCAGGCACAGATTATTTTGAATGTGACTGACCTTTCCAACGCTGGACAGTTGGATATTCAGCTTGCGAAGCAGGCCGAATATGACAAACAGATCGAGGGCTACCTGGATCAGAAACGGGTACTGTATGAACAGCTCATTTTGAAGCAGATCACCATGGAGGACTACAAAATCCAAAAGGCCGCTGTTGACAGCGAGCTTGACCGGCTCCGGGAAATCCACTCCAATCTGAAAGCGCAGACTTCACAGATGGAGATGGACGAAAAATCGAAAAGCGCCAGGACTGAACTGGCGCGGGAAGTAGTTGGGGCTGGCGGTCTGACGGCTGGGCTGGCCGACACGCTGATTGACCGGGTGTATGTCTATCCGAATAATCAGGTGGAGATCGTTTGGAAGATGAAAGACTTTTGCATGGAGGTATGAGAAAACGCTCCCGATAGGAGCGTAGCGCACAACCGAAAACTTTCTAAAAAACTTCAAAAACTTTTTGTCTTGGGCTTGACATTTGGGTGCCTGAAATCATGCACTCTCGGCCCTTTCCCTGCGCCTCCATGGGAGATTCCTGCTTTCCAGAGCGCTTTGCGGAATGTCACATATACTTCGTGTTCTGAATACGCCTGTCCGTGCCCGGCAGGAAAGATCGCCGTGCTGTCTGGAAAAAGCAGGGCGGTTTCTTGAAGGTATTCTTTGAATTGGGCTGTCATTTCTTCTGCCAGTGGTATTTTTCTCTCTTTATTGAATTTAGCTTCCCTTATGGAGATTACGGCATGGCCATTGTAAAAAGATATATCGCTTTTTTCCAGATTCAACGCTTCCCCAAGCCGCATCCCCGTACATATGAGCAGTGAAAAAAGCATATAGAAAACTTTCCGCCTTTTTTCAGAGCGTTCCATTTCACGGGCTGCATCAAGAAATTTCTGTAATTCCTCATTTGTAAATATGTGCGGGCGGTATGCCCTGTCTGTCCTTAACCGTGCCATAGCGGGCGGCACATAAGCGTCCCCGCCAGACCTTACAATGTACTGGCAGAGCTGCCTGAAAGTGTTCCGTTGGTTTTCGCAGGTTTTATCCCTCTCATAAATACGTTTGGAAGTCCATGCTTCAAATATTTCTTTTGTAATGGTATTTTCCTGAAAGCCATTTTCTTTCACAAACTTGTCAAAGTGCCATAAATTCCGCATCTCGCATATGTATTTGTTTCCAAGCCCCTGCTTTTCACGGATAAAGCCTGTGAGTTCCTGCGCAAACTGGCTTTCAAAGCACAGTTTTCCGATATATTCATTCATGTGACGTCACCTCCTGAAGTTCCAATGCACATTTAAGCAGGCCGTCAAGGTCTATATGGGTGTAGGCGTCCGTCGAGCCGATTCCAGAGTGCCCGAGGATTGCCGATACCGTGCTGTATGCTTCCCCTTGGCGCACCAGTTCACTCGCCAGTGTGTGGCGGAGTATATGCAGCCCGTGGCTGACGTTTTTTCCCACGCTGATACCTGCGTTGCTGATACATACAGACATGACGCAATAAAAAGACACGGCTTTTTCAAAAGGGGCTTTATGCTTGACAAACACATAGCTGCTGTCAGTCTGCGGCCTGCCATATTTAAGGTAGTCAATCAGCGCATCCCCTACTGCTGGCAGTAATGGGAGCTTTACCATGCGGCTGGTCTTTTTTTGAAAAAATGTAATGCTGTTTTTCTCCCAGTCCAGATTGGAAAAGGTAAGGTTCGTGATGTCGCTGTCACGCATCCCGAGCAGCGCCGCCATCAAAAGGATTGCGTAATTCCTTTTCCCAATCGGATTTCCCCTGTCGATGGAATCAAGGAGTTTCCTGACATCATCTTCGCTGAGGATATGCGGTATTTTTTCGCCAGTCGCGCCATGAAGCCGTGGCACAAAGGGGGAAACATCTGCCTTAACATATCCTTTTTCATAAAGAAAGCGGAAGAAAAAACGCAGCCCTGTCAAATGAACGGTTGCAGTGGCTTTTGAGTAGCCGCTTAGTCCAGCGGCGTACTCCGATATGGTTTTAGCATTGATTTTTTCAACTTTTACCTGTTTGTCAATAAGGACAACCTGCATAAAACGGCTTGCAGCATACATCCGTGATTTTACAGTTGACCTGCTGTTCAGATTTTTCTGGCAGAAAACTTCAAACTCTTCCCGCAGGCTTTCTGTTTCGCTGTTCCATATGATACGCCTGCGTGGAAGGGCTGAAGGGATTGCGCCGTTTTCCTGATATTCGTTAAGGAAACGGATGGCTCTGATGAAATCCCGTTCGTCATGCGTAAGGGTTCTTTCAAGGATTTCTGGATAATTGATTTTGTAATGCAGGTAATCCAGACCATTTACTGGCGCATAGGATGCAATCCCTTTAGAGGAAAGATATTCGGAAAGCTCTCTCCATATTTTCCCATGCACGCAGAGGGACGTGGAGCTGTATCCTGTGTCTTTCAGGTTCTGTTTTGTTTGGTTGATTAGTTCCTCAAGGTTCGTGATTTTTTTATTTTCCATTTTGAACACCTCCTGTGCCAAGTATATCGTCAGGAGATGAACTGCCTATGTGTTATGTAAAGTTTTGATATATAAAAATGGGTAAATCTCTCGGTATTATGAAAGATTTACCCATTCTCTTTACATAAGTGCTTTCTCTACATAAGGTGTTTTATGTGATTAGTCACATAAGCATCCGTAGCCGTAGATAGAGCTGCTCCCGACAGGGTAGCTCCGCTGTCGGCGCGCATCTCCAGAGTTTCCCTCAACGGTGTAGACAATGCCGCCCTCGCACCGTTCCACGATGCCTACATGGTCGGTTTCCCCGTCACCCTCCCAGTCAAAGAAGATGATTTGTCCTGCTTCTGGCGTAAAGCCGCCGTCCTGCCATTGCCCTCTGTCCTTAAACCACTGAGAGCCATTGACGCATCCCGCAAACTTGGGGATAACGCCGCTGTCGATATAGCCGCACTGGTCGGCACACCACGAAACGAAGCAGGCACACCATTCCACACGCCCGTCAAAACCGTACCATGACCAATACGGCTCGCCGCCTGCGTTGCCCACCTGCGACAGAGCCACGGTGACGATTTCGCCGTCCCCGATGGTGATGCCGTAAAGCACCGCAGACCAGAGGGAATTGTTTTCCTCGGCAAGTAATTCCGATAGCTGCTGCCGCTGTTCCTCGTTGAAGCCGTATCTGTCCGCCATTTCCCCGGCGGTCTTGTGGCTCACGGTGATATAAAGGTAGGTCTGGGTGACGGTGGTTTCCGTTTCCACGATGTTCCCGTGACCGTCATCGCTCTCGGTTATCTGGGTTTCGGTCTTGCTCTCGGTGCGGGAGCTGATTTCGTTCATCTCCCAGAAGATGTCCTTTAGGAGCTGCTTCTTGTTATCGTCCATTGTGGCGACTTCCTGCGGATTGTCTGGGTCGGTGGTGGTCTTGACGGAGTACACCGCAAGCACCTCTTTCCAGACGGCACGGCTTCCAGACATCTCCAGTACATTGTGGGAAGTGCCGTTTATGATTTCATCAAGGCGGCTGTCGTAGTCGGCATTGATTTCACGGACTACGGTCTGCATGGTCATACCGTTGCCAGAGTCCTCGCCCGAAAAGAAGATGCCGAACACTGAGCCGACAAGCAGCCCGATAAGGCAGATAATGAGTATCACGGCAACGGCAATCCACCCACCCGCCATGATTGCCGCTATCAAAGCCTTTGTGCCTGCGATAATCGCCTTGATTGCCGCAAGGGTGGCTTTGACCGCCACCTTTATGGCGTGGGCTGTCGCCTTGGCGGTGGCTTTTGCCGCCTGCGCCGCTTTCTGGGCGGTTTTCACGGAAGTCTTTGCCGCTGCTTTTGTTGCTTTGGCGGTCTGCTCGGTGGTCTTAATCGCTGCCTTAGAGGTGGTCTGGGCGGTCTTGATGCCTTTCTCCGCAGTTTTGACCGTACTCTTTGTGGCAGCTTTGACGGCTTCTTTTGATTTTACCGCACCTTGGGCAGCGGCTCTGGCGGCTTCTCTCGTTTTTACCGTGCCTTGGGCGGTGGATTTTACCGTCTTTTCGGCATTTCGGGCGGTGGTCTTGATGGTCTGCTTTCCCTGCTGCCTTGTCTTGATAAAGCGGCTCTTTGCTTTCTCGCCTGCATTTGCGGGGGTATCGGGGGCAGGGGAACGGCTCGCCGCCCCGTGATGGGGCTGTGAGCCGTTCCGTTCTGCAGCAGCCTGTGCTTTCTGTTTCTCTGCGGTTTTTACCGCCCTTTTTCCCTTAAAGTCCTCCACCTTGTCCTTTGCCTTGATGATGTTCTCCTTGGTGGTCTGGACGGATTTCTGCCCCTGCTTGTTGAACTGGTGTGCGCCCTCGCCTGCAATCCGCTCCGAAGCATGGGAAACCTTGTCGGCGGCGTACTCGGTGGCAGAGCTTTCCTCCGCATAATAGCCCTGCTCCGCCTTTTCCTTGGTCTTGGCATAGGCGGCTTTCATGCGCTCCGAAGCGACAGCCGCCTTGTCAATAGCCTTGATGGTGCCTTTGACAGCATCTCTGGTCTTAATCTTCGCCATAGGGAGCCTCCTTTCCGAAGATACGCCGTACCCTCTGGGATTTGGCGGTCAAATCAGTCCACCTTTTTCGCCACCACCACAAGCCTGCCGTTCTGGGCGGAGTATTCGCAGGTGGAGAGGGTGATGAGCCTGTCGCCGTACTCGGCGGTCACGCCCGTGTCGTAGAGGGCAAGCTCCTTACATTTCCCTACATAGGCGTTGAACTCGTCCTCGTTTTCCGCATTGACAAAATCATAATAGCGGAAGCCCTCTGAACTGTACGCCACGGTTTTGAATACGGCGATGATTTCGTATTTGCCCTGCTCCGTGAGGGTGTCGAACTGGATGGTCTTGTGTACCTCGTAAAAGTCCTTTTCCTTGTAGCTCTCCAATGCACCGAACATTTTGCCGCCCTTGATGTGGTGTCCGTAGATAAGCAGATTGTCGCTTGCGGCGATGTCGCAGTCCTCCTGCACATAGGGCGTACCTAAATCGCTGTACTCCTTTTCAAAGTTGCGCTTGAGGTAGAAGTTTGGATTGTTCTTGCTCTGCATGACGGGGTAGTTAATGGTGGTGCCGTCAATGGCAATCCACCCAATCAAATCCTCGTTCTGCAAGAACAGCTCGTTGTACTTCGCCAGAATGTCCTCGCCCTCGCTCACGGGTTCATCCGTGGGAACCGGCTCGGATTCGGGAGCCTGCTCCACTATCTGGGCAAGCTGCTTGAAGTTCTCTGCCTGCTCGTCCACCTGTGCATCGTGGTGGGAGATGCGGAAGATACAGAAAGCCGCCGCACCTAAAAGGCAGACGGCGGCAGCGATGCAGATAACAGACTGATACTTTTTCAGATATTCTTTCATAGGCTTTTCTTTTCCTTTCTCGTCTAAAATTTGCTTGGCTTCGTTTATTTGGTTTACCTTGCGTGGTCGGTGTGCTGCTTGGGTGCAGGTAAATCCCTGCAATATTCGGGATACCTCACCTTGATGCCCTCCATGAAGTAGGGGGCGAACTCGCAGCAGAATAATTCCTCTGGCGTGGAATACCTCTCACGCCCGTCCTCGGCGTAACCGTTCCAGAGGTTGAAAGCAAGATGGCAGACCTTGACCGTGCCGCTTGTCTGCCATCCGCTGTGCATCCCCTCTGGCACGATGCAGTCCGTCTTGAAGTCGAACATGGTATTGATGTTCTTCCTTGTTTCCTCCGCAATCCCCATCACATAGAAGAACGCCCTGTGATAGCAGTCGTTTACCCTGCATTTCATCATGTTCTCCAGAAAGAAATCACGGTGAGCCGTGTTGCGAAACCTTATCTCTGACATAAAAATCCTCCTCTCTATTGTTCTGATACAAAAAATCGGTTTCTGTTTCCTTTTTCAGCCGTGGCAGGATAATGTCCTGCACATAGGCAACATTGGTTTCGGCGGCGATAAAATCCCGCCCGTTCTTAATGCACTGGACGATTTCGCTCCCAGAGCCTGCAAAGGGGATTACCACCAAGCCGCCCGCATCGCTGCTTGCCCGTATCATCCGCTCCGCCAGCTTCTCTGGCTTCTGGGTGGGGTGGCTGGTGGCTTCCTTGTAGTTTGGCATCACCCTCGGCACCTCCCAGACATTGCCGCAGGACTTCCCCTTGGGGTTCTTCCTCTTGTCCTTTTCTCCGCCCTTGTCGTAGGGGATGCGGACGGCATCCACATGGATTTCATGCAGGGGCTTACTGTAAAACCACAAAAAATCTGCTTCGTCACGGTAGGCGGCTTTGGCAGGGCGCCCCGTCCTGTAATTCCAGACAATCAGATTCCGCCTTATCCAGTCGAACTTATCCAGTACCTCCACGGAAAGCCTGTCTATCATCTGGCTGCTGCCCCAACAGTAGAACGCCCCCGTAGGCTTTAGGATGCGGTGGCATTCCCGCACCCACTCCATGCACCACGCCAGATACTGCGGCACGGACTGGAACACGAAGTCAAATTCCCCTTTCATGCGGTAGTAGGGCGGGTCGGCAATGACTAAATCCACGCTCTCCGATGGCAGCTCCTTTAACACCTCCACGCAGTCCATCGGGTAAATACGGTTTTTCTCCAAAATCACTCCCTTTTAGACCTCCCCGAATTTCGTTGTCATCAGCTTATACAGCTCCGTATTGCGGGGGAACTTGTTGACGAACGGCACGAGGGAGCTGCCTACTTTCAAAAGCCCCTGTCCTGCCCCCACATTGGTGATATAGCTCATCTGCAAGTCGGAGATGTTAAGGAGCTTTGCAAGCTCGATACGGTCTGTAGATGCTTGGTTGAGCATAATGATAAACTCGCTGTTGGCAAGCATCGTCCTCGCCGTGTGGCTCTGCAAGAGGTCGTCAACATTCTGGGTGATGCCCGTACAGTACGCCCCATACTTACGCACACGCTTCCAGAGGGTAAAGAGGAAGTTTGCGGAATACTCATGCTGAAAGAGCAGGTAAATCTCGTCAATAAAGATAAAGGTGTTCCTGCCTTTCGCCCTGTTCTGGGTAATGCGGTTTAGGATACTGTCAAGCACCACGAGCATCCCGATGGGCTGTAACTGCTTGCCCAAGTCCAGAATGTCATAGCAGATAAGGCGGCTCTTGGTATCCACATTCGTATGCTTGGCGAAAGTGTTGAGAGAGCCGTCCGTGAAAAGCTCAATGGCAAGGGCGATTTCCTGTGCTTCTGGCTCGTTCTGCTTTAACAGTTCCTCACGGAAGTCCTGCAAGGTGGGCGGCACTCCCATATAGTTGCCCTGCTGATAGTGGCGGTACACCGAAGCCGTGCAGCGGTCTATGATGGATTTCTGCTTTGCCCCAAGGCTCGCCCCGCCGATGAGCTGCTCGCAGAGGGATAAAATAAACTCTGATTTGAGGATGACGGGGTTTGCCCCATCTCCGTAATCAGAGTTCATATCCATAGCGTTGATGTGGTTGTCGCTGGTCGCTGAGATGTGGATGACCTCGCCCTGCATGGCTTTCACAAGGGGCGAATATTCTCTCTCTGGGTCTATGATAATCACATCGGCGTTGGGGTCGGTGAGGATGATGTTCGTCATTTCCTCCTTTGCCGTGAACGACTTGCCCGCACCAGACACGCCGAGGATAAAGGAATTGCCGTTCAAGAGGTGGCGGCGGTTGGCGATTATCATGTTCTTGGAGATAACATTCTGCCCGTAATACACGCCGTTCTCATGGTAGATTTCCTGCACCCTAAAGGGAATGAACACCGCAAGGCTCTCCGTGGTGAGGGTGCGGAAAGCGTCAATCTTCCTCACGCCAAAAGGCAGGGCGGTGTTCAGACCGTCCATCTGCTGAAATTTCAGCACGGCGAACTGGCAGAGGTGCTTCCTCGCCGTGGTGAGCAGGGCTTCCGTGTCATTGTCGAGCTGCTCCTTGCTCTCCGCCGTATGCACCATCGTGAGGACGGCAAACATCATCCTCTGGTCACGGGTCGTGAGGTCATCGAGGAACTCCTTGCTTTCCTTTCGCTGCTGCTCCAAGTCGTAGGGGATGACGGCGGAAAAATTGTTGTTCTGGTTCTGCTTCCTCTGCCAGTTGGTGATATTGGTTTCCACACCGAGCAGTCGGTTTTCCACCTCCCGCACGGCTTCGTCCGTAGGGACGGGTACGACATCCACGGAGAGCATCATGTTACGGTTAAGCTCGCAAAGCTCCGCCACCATGCTGTCCTTGATATAGGCGGCGTACTCTCTGAGGAATATCACACGCCCGTAGCGGTTTCCCATCTTAAAATAATCTTTCTCAAACTCAAAGGAGTCGGGGCAGATATAGTCCTTGAAGTCGTGTCCTTTCCGCATGGTCTGCGCCATGTCAAAGGCAAACGCCGTTTCCTCGCCCGTGCGGTAGAAGTCGTAGAAAATACGCAGCTTGTCGTTAGCATCCAGTTCCGTACACTTCGAGCCTAAGCGGTTGAAATGCCCGATAAGGTCAGCCCCGACACGGGCAAAATAATTCCTCGCTTCCTCGATGTTCTTCTTGCAGACGGAAACGGTTACATATTTATCCTGCACAGTGGAGTTAGCCCCCGTCGCCTTGTCAAGCAGCATCTTGTTATACTCTCTGCGGTATTTATCCAAATCGTCCTCCGCCATCGGGATTAAGATTGTCTGCTCAAAATCCGCTTTATTGAGCCTGCGGTTGTTTATCGTGATTTTCGTGGTCGCCCCGCTGTCGAGGGCGTTAAGAAGCTCCGAGTATTCGAGGAACATCGCTTCCTTGTCCTCACGGCTCGCCACGGCGTAGTTGATGTCCTCAAACTTGAATGTCTTTGCGTATTTGTTCCTGCCCACAAGGAAAATGCCGTCCTCCCACATGGTCTTTAACGGGATGACCGCCTGCACCGACTTCGGCACAATGAATTTCTCCCTGTCCTGCTTGAACAGCGTTTTCAGCGTCTTAATCATGGTCTACCTCCTTGCGCTTTCTTGATTTCTTATTTTTCTTTCTGGCTTTTTCAGCCTGTTTTCTCCGTTCCCTTGCCGCTTTGCGCCTTGCCCTCCTGCATTTTTTCTTTTTCTTATCCTGCACGGCGGGCAAGCCCTTTTCATGGGCTTCAATGGCGTTCTTCATCGCTTCGTAATAAAGATTCTCTGGGGCAAATAAAATCTTCTTCGGCATCAGAAACTGCGACTTTATCCATGCCCACACAAACTGCTCGGCGGTCATGCCGTTGTACCTTACAAATCCCATGACCGCAAAAGGGGAAGCCCCCAAGATGCACATCCAGCTCAATGTTTCCGTCCCGAACCTGCCACGGAGCAGGAAGAACAAGCCGACCGCCACGCCGCAGGCAAGCACGGAAAACAGGAACTGCCGCATCGACAGCCCGAAGAACATGGATTCCGTGTAGTTGCGGATTTCCTTATTTATCTTGACTTCCATATCAGCACCGCCCCTCCCTGACATCTCCCGTCGAAATAAAGAGGATGCTGCGTTTTGGGATATATGCAAATCCAGAAATGGCATCCCCGATTTCAAATATCTCGTTATCGTCAGCTTTTCCAAATTTTCCGACCAGCCCTTTTTCCGCAGGCAGGTCATAGGCTTCGGAAGCCCCGATGACTTCTCCATTTAACAGATGGATATCATAATTCTGGTAATACTTCGTTTCTTTTTTCATTTCAATTTTCCTTTCCTGTTGGATAATTACAAGCCCATCATTTCCCTTACCACACGGTCTGCCATCTTGACCGCACCGACAAGGACGAGCATATTGAACACCAATTCCCCGATATAGCCCCACACCATCGTGACCGCCGCCGCATCGGGGTTGACTGCGGGCGGGGACGCCGCAAACACCGAGAAGATGATGCAGGCAAGCACGATGATTGCCCCCTCAAGGCACACGGCGGAGTAGCTCTTGATGAAGCTCTTTCCCACGCTCTGGCTCGGCTCTCCCGCAAACGAGGACAGCGGCACGGGGGCGATGGCGGTATATAAATATAGCTTAAAAAATCTCCCATACACCGACATTATCATAATGAACGACAATACCGTGATGAACAGCCCGCCTATCAGCGTGACCGCCCATAGGGGGATGCTCTCGAAAAAGCCGCAGTCCTCCACCGCCGTCACGATTTCCGAGGGCAGTACCGTCTGCTGTGCCGAGCCGAAGCCTGCGGCGTTCATAATGGTGGAGATTAGCCCCTGCACGATTTTGAACAGAGCCATCATCAGCTCCAGTCCGTAAGTCACCGCACCTTTGGCAAGGGCAAAGCGGATAAAGAGCTTTAATGCCTGCTCTGGGCGTTTCACTTCGGCAAAGTTGCCTGCGGTACGCATCACGCCCACCACAAAGAACAGCACGAGCAGGGCAAGCCCGATAGCCTGCACCGCACCGTGGATGTTGACGATTACATTCCAGATAGTGCCGCCCTTGAACTGTTCTGGGGACTGGGTTATGAGCTGCCATATCTCCGACAGCTTTTCATTCCATGTGTTAAGGGCGTTCTCTAAATTCTGCACAATCCAGTTATCTGACATTTGACCACCTCCGTTCTTAAAATTGGGCGGCGGGGCAAGTTCCGCAAAGCGGATCTGCCCCGCTGCCTTAGTCTTGTGTCAGTCTTTCAATGAGCTGTCTTTTCCCTTAGCCCGTGATGAGGGTCAGAATCTCCTTGGCAAAGGTAATCACAACGCCGCCTGCAAGGGTCAGAAAGCCGTTCGCCCTCTGGGACGGGTCGTGGGATTTCAGCGACAAGCCCACCTGCACGA
>OFHB01001577.1_pt1 | contig 12912 bp, 13 predicted proteins | sample 1521881 | NCBI WGS metagenome assembly OFHB01 (sample SAMEA3504090, study PRJEB24116) | mouse gut metagenome | biome: mouse gut; feature: mouse-associated habitat; material: faeces | place: Denmark | collected 2011
TGCCTTCTTTTCGTCCATTTAGCCAACCTAACTAATCCAACTAAACGGGAATTTCTTGGAATACCCCTTGCAAATTTGTCACTTGGGTGGTATTCTTTTATTGGAATTGGAAACGTTACCAATAAGATTTTTTAAACAGGAGAGAATTATGAGAGCTAGTGGAATTTTACTGCCGATATCCAGCATCCCTTCTTCCTATGGAATCGGAACTTTTTCAAAAGAAGCGTACGAATTTGTTGATTTTTTAGAGGAGGCAGGACAGAGATACTGGCAGATACTGCCCTTAGGGCCGACCGGATACGGCGATTCACCGTACCAGTCCTTTTCAACCTTTGCAGGAAACCCATATTATATTGACCTGGAGAAATTGATCGAGGACGGAATCCTGACAAAAGAGCAGTGCGAAGCCTGTGATTGGGGCGGAAGCCTGGAATACATAGATTACGAGAAGATTTACCGTTCCCGGTTCAAGGTGCTTAAGATTGCATTTGAAAACAGCGGTATAGAAAGGAATGAGGATTTCCGGAACTTCGTAGAGAGTAATGCGCATTGGCTGGAAGATTATGCATTGTACATGGCAGTGAAAGATTCTTTTGAGGGTGTCAGCTGGATAGAGTGGGATGAGGATATCCGCCTTAGAAAGGATTGCGCACTTTCTTCTTATAAAGAGAAACTAAAGGAAGAAATTCTCTTTTATGAGTTTCAGCAATATTTATTTTCGATACAGTGGATGAAGCTTAAGAAGTATGCCAACGACAAGGGAATTAAGATAATAGGTGATATTCCAATTTATGTTGCTTTTGACAGTGCGGATACCTGGGCGAACCCGGAACTGTTTCAGTTTGATGAAAACGGGCTTCCTACCGGAGTTGCCGGCTGCCCGCCGGATTCGTTTTCAGCTACCGGCCAGCTTTGGGGAAATCCGCTTTACCGGTGGGATTACCACAAGGAAACAGGTTTTGCATGGTGGGTTGAGAGAATTGCATACTGCTTTAAGCTGTATGATGTGGTAAGGATTGATCATTTCAGAGGATTTGACGAATATTACAATATTCCTTACGGGGATAAGACGGCGGAGTTTGGAAAATGGGAAAAGGGGCCGGGATTTGAATTGTTTAAGGTTCTGAAAGAGAAACTTGGCAGCCGCCAGGTGATTGCGGAGGATCTTGGCTTCTTGACTCCATCGGTCATTAAACTGGTGAAAAAGACTGGCTACCCGGGGATGAAGATCTTGCAGTTTGCATTTGACTCCAGGGAGGAAAGCGACTATCTTCCCCATAATTACACACAAAATTCAGTGGTCTACACGGGAACACATGATAATGACACGACTGTCGGATGGTTCCGGTCAATAGGAAGGAAGGACCGGAGTTTTGCCAAACGGTACCTATCTATCAGGTCAAATAAGGAAGTGGAATGGGTGTTCATCCGTGCGGCGCTTTCCAGCGTATCGGACACGGCGGTCATCCCCATGCAGGACTACCTTGGGCTTGGCGGAGAAGCAAGGATCAATACACCTTCCACATTGGGAGATAACTGGAAGTGGAGAATGACAAAAGACCAGGCAACGAAAGAACTTGCCCAAAGGATCTTTGGGATGTGCAAGTTGTACGGAAGGATCCGGCAAACAGAAGGAACATTTCATGGGTGAAATGACAATTAGAGATATTGCGAAAAGGTGTGGCGTGGGGATCGGCACGGTTTCAAGGGCGATCAATAACCATCCGGATATCAATCCGGACACGAAACGGATGGTGATGGATGTAATTAGGGAAACCGGGTTTGTTCCCAATAACAGCGCCAGGAACTTAAAAAGAACGGACGCCAGATGCATTGCGGTGCTGGTTAAAGGGATCACGAATCCCTTTTTTAGTTCTGCGGTGAAGGTGATAGAAAAGGAAGTCCAAAAGAAGAAGTATACCATGGTCATGCAGCATGTGGAGTCTTATGAGAATGAGCTGGAAGCGGCCTTGGAGCTTGTGAAGGAAAAAAGGCTCCGGGGAATCATTTTTTTAGGAGGGTCTTATCATCATGATAAGGAACAGCTCTCTATGTTGAAGGTTCCCTTTGTGTTTTGTACCATCGGAACGGCTGAGGAGACAGAAGAAAACCGGGCCTATTCCAATATTGCGGTGGATGACAGGAAGGAAAGCATGAAAATAGTTGATCATCTGTTAAAGATGGGCCACCGGAGGATTGCGATCATTACCGAAGGGGCAAAGGGGGAGTCGGTAGGACAGCTGCGCCTTCAGGGATATCGGGACGCCCATGAGGCCCGGGGGATCACAGTGGACGAGACATTGGTTTATGAGGTACGGGAAAAAGACGATCCTTATACCATGAAAAACGGCTATCGGATGGCAAAAGAGATTTTGCGGTCTAAAACACGGTTCACTGCGGTTTTTGCCATTGCGGATCATTTGGCGGTGGGGGTGTGCAGGGCGCTTTATGAAGCGGGGCTTAAAGTTCCCGAGGATGTTTCCGTTGCCGGGTTTGACGGTCTTGCGATCGGGGAGTATTACACGCCCCAGCTGACTACCATCAGCCAGCCGGTGGAGCGGATGGCAAAGGAAACAGTACAGTTGTTATTAAATGTGATCTCCGGCAAGGCAGCCCACCAGCAGATCATCTTTCCGGGAGAGCTGATCCTGCGGGAATCCACGGCAAAGCCGCCGGATGGGGATGTTGTTTTCGAAGGCGGCCATCAGGAAAAGAAGGTGGATCCTATGAACGGCCTGCCATTGAAATACTAGAGTTATGGTATCTGGGGTCATTTGTCACATCCTCCATAAGCCATGAAGGGGGAAGAAAGGCGTTTGCCATCTCTTCATCCGGAAATTCCACTTCCGCAATGACAAGGGGAGAAAGGGGCGGGTCAAAAATATCCAGTTCTATTTTCAGGTTTAAAGGCTGCAAGGGCACAGAAAATCCTTCCGCAAAAACAGGCTTTTCAATAGGGATCAGGTACCGCTTTTTAGAGATTATGGTGCCGTCTGCTTTAGGAAGGAGATGCCTGTAGGCCTGTTCGTTCAGGGGAAGATTGTATTCTTCCCGGGTCATAAGCCCTTTTCCCTTGTAGGTCATATAGTAGTCGTTATTTTGACGTCGGATGCGGATCACCGGGTCGGTGCATAGATAGGCCTGTTCTAAGAAGAGACATTCGTAGGAAGAAAGATCGTCTGGCAGTTTCTTGATTAAAAATTTTCGTTCGATTTCCATGGGAGTTCCTTTCAAGATTAGAATACCTCTATTTTAAAATGAATTGCGGGCAAAATCAATAGGGGAAACTGCATGGGCCTTGTTTAGAAATATTTAATTTGGAAATCAATGTCTGTGGTGGTAAAATAATAACATAGATATGTGTGTGAAGAAATCGCACGGAAATGGGGTGTAACATGAGCAAGGTATGTGTATTTTTTGGTACAGGCTTTGAGGAGATTGAAGCTTTAACGGTGGTGGATATCCTGCGCAGGGCTGGGATTGAGACCGACATGGTGTCCGTGATGGATCAGCGGACAGTAATGGGTTCCCACCAGATTCCGGTGGTCATGGACAAGCTGCTTTCGGAAGTGGACTTTGGCAGTGTGGATGTGCTGATTCTGCCGGGAGGTCTTGGCGGAACGAAGAATCTGGAAGCAAATGAAGCGCTGATGGAGCAGGTAGACGCGTTTGCGGGAAACGGAAAGATGGTGTGTGCAATCTGTGCGGCGCCTTCCATTTTAGGACACAGGGGGATTTTAAAAGGAAAAAAGGCGATTGCGTATCCGGGTTTTGAAGACCAGCTTACGGGCGCACAGGTTGTGGATGAGCCTGCGGTGCGGGACGGAAACATCATAACAGGACGGGGTATGGGATGTTCCATTCCTTTTGCACTTGAAATTTTGAAGTACTTGACAGATGAAGAAACGGCAAAAGAAATGGCGGAAAAGATTGTTTATCAGTCTTAAAGTATGTAGGCAGGGAAGGTTATTAAATGAACATTTTATTTTTCTTGACACCTAAAAGTGAGGTGGCATATCTTTACGATACGGATTCTTTAGCGCAGGCGTTGGAAAAGATGGAAAGCCACAGGTATTCGGCCATTCCGATCATTGGGGAAGTAAGTGGGAAGTACCTTGGTACGTTGACAGAAGGGGATTTGCTTTGGCACATCAAAAATAGCGATCGTTATTCACTGGAAGACGCAAGATACATATCGGTTATGGAAGTAAAGCGGAACCGTGATAACGAACCGGTGGAAGCGGATGCGGATATGGATGACCTGATCAATAAGGCCATGAACCAGAATTTTGTTCCGGTGGTAGACGGAGAGCAATGCTTTATCGGTATTATTAAAAGAAAAGATATCATTCAGTATCTGACGTCAAGGCTGATGGCGGCAAAGGCGGCAATGCTTGTGGGGCAGAGCGGAAAAGAGGTAAGGAATGTATAATCAGTTGACCCAAAAAGATATCGAAGCCATGGAAGCTGAAATAGAAGAAAGAAAATTAGTGGTCCGCCCCAAGCTTTTAGAATCGGTAAAAGAGGCAAGGGCTCATGGTGATCTGAGCGAAAATTTTGAGTATTACGCCGCAAAAAGGGAAAAAAATAAAAATGAAAGCCGTATCCGTTTTTTGGAGCGGATGATCAAAACGGCAAAAGTCATACCGGATGATTCGAAGGAAGATGAGATCGGCATGAACAATACGGTGGAAGTCGAGTTTGAAGAGGATCATACCATCGAGCGGTACAAGATCGTGACCACCATGCGGGGCAATTCTTTAGAAGGTTTGATCAGCGTGGAATCGCCCATCGGCAAAGCGCTTATGGGCCATAAAGCAGGCGACCGCGTGTATGTTAAGGTCAATGACAGCTACGGATATTATCTGATCGTTAAGTCAATTGAAAATACGGAAGACGACGGCAGTGACAAGCTCCGGAGCTTTTAAAAGTTAAGGAAAAAGTTACCATAATATTTTCTGGAACACCGTTAATACTATGAACAAGATAAGTGATACGAAAACGCTTTGAACGAAGAAAATCTTCAGGATAAGCAATTCGGAAAGCTTATCTTGAAGAGACCGAAACATTGGGTCAAAAATAATAACGGAGGTGAAAGAAGATGGCAAGCAACAAGACGAATAGAGTAGAAGTTCCTGAAGCTAAGGCTGCTATGGATCGTTTCAAAACAGAAGTTGCTTCTGAGCTTGGTGTTAACTTAAAAGAAGGCTACAACGGCGATTTAACATCCAAGGAAGCAGGTTCTATCGGTGGCGAGATGGTTCGTAGGATGATCAAAAAGCAAGAAGAACAGATGAAGTAACTTCGGCTTTTCGATAAGAATTGTAAATGAAAATAAAAATGGTCCGTCTGCATGGTGCAGGCGGATCATTTTTATTAGGCAGAAGTATGATCCTGATACAAATTTACGTTGTGAAAATCGTAAGTATATGACATAATATACATATTCTTCCGCGGTACGCGGTGGGGAAATGGAGGCGGAGCTATGAAAAACTACTTACTGGAAGTTTGTGTGGACAGTGCGGAGAGTGCCTGTATTGCAGCGCAAAACGGCGCTGACAGGCTGGAGCTTTGCTCTAATCTGGTCATTGGCGGTACAACGCCTACCCTGGCTTTGTTTGAGGAGATCCGTAAAAATTGTGATATCCTGATCAATGTGCTGATCAGGCCGCGGTTTGGGGATTTTTGCTACAGTGAAAAAGAGTATGAGGTGATCAAAGGGGAAATCCGGCAGTTTGTGAAAGCAGGTGCGGACGGTGTGGTGATCGGTTTCCTGAAAGCAGACGGAAGCCTTGACTGTGAGCGGATGAAAGAGTGTATTGCTTTGACGGAGGGGAAGCATGTGACGCTGCACAGGGCATTTGATGTGTGCCGGGCTCCTTATGAGGCACTGAAACAGTCAGTGGAGCTTGGGGTGAATACGATCTTGACTTCCGGACAGGAAAAAGACTGCCTGACGGGGTTATCCTGCCTAAAGGAATTGACGGCGGCAGCGGCAGATAGGATTTCTATCATGGCGGGAAGCGGCGTATGTCCGGATAATATGAAGCAGCTTCATGAAGAAGCGGGAATCCGGCATTTTCATATGTCCGGCAAAAAGGTGCTGGCAAGTAAGATGGAGTACCGGAAAGAAAATGTTCCCATGGGCCTTCCGGCGTTTAGCGAGTTTGAGATCTGGCAGACAGACGGAAAGAAGGTGGCCCGGGGAGCGGAGATTTTGAAAATGATGCAATTTTGATGCCAAAATGATGCAACTTTGATGTGCCGGTATTGTACAGTAAGCAAAGAACAATATCGTCTTTCAAAGAGGGGTAGTATCTATGAGAAAACAGTTACGACATTTCCGGAAAAAATTGCTTTTATCCGCTGCCGTGCTCAGCCTGCCGGGACTCATCTTATTTGGCAGTCTGGGAAAGGAACGAAAAGAAACCGAACCTTCTATGGATGAAGACGGTTACTATCTGTTGTACACCAGGAACGATTTCCGCTGGTTTACCACTACGGTCAATGATGGAAACCAGGATATTAACGTCCGTCTGGGAGGGGATCTTATTTTGAACGATACGGATCGGTGGGAAGACTGGGCGGATACCCCTCCGGATTATGGCTATGCCCCGATGACCTATTATAATGGACATTTTGATGGCAACGGGTATGCGCTGGAAGGATACAATGCCAGAAACGGGAAATGGCTGGCGTCAATTTTTACCATATTGGAGGAGGACGCCAGGATCACGGACCTTGAAATCCGTAACAGCGTCTTTTATACGACCTTGGAGGACAGCGGATATGAAGACAATGATGAGGAGACTGATGTGGTCATTGCCGCCGCCTTATGTCACACCAATTACGGTCTCATAGAGAATTGCGACGTGCAGGGAAAAGTGGTGGGGGCATGGAAAGCAGGCGGCATTGCCGGCATCAATTACGGTGAAATGATAAACTGCCGGTTTACGGGAACCCTGGAGGTCGGAACGGATCAGAGCACGGAGCTGCCCGAAAAACCTTTGGCCGTCAGTACTTTATATGCTGGCGGAATCTGCTGTTCCAATTATGGAAGGATCCGCGGCTGCATCAATGAGGCAACGGTGACGTTGAAAACGCTTTCTGATGCTTTTCCCATGGAGGCTTATGCCGCAGGGGGAATCACCGGACGGCTGGGGCAGGATGGAACCGTCGAAAATTCACAAAACATGGGAAAGGTCACATCCGTCCAGCTTGCAGGAGGGATTGCCGGGGCAAGCTGGGGAACGATCGGCCAATGTAGCAACAATGGGAATGTTTTCGTTGGGCAGGTAGAAAGAGAATATACAGAATCTCTGATCAGTGCGGGGATTTGCGCATCCAACGGCGGTGTGGTGGACACCTGCCTGAACACAGGGAAGGTTGGTGTTGAACAGAAGTACCTGAGTTTTTATGCCCCAATTTACGGAATTGCCTGCAACACGGTCAATCCCAGTGACGGCGTGACGAAAAACAGCTATTACCTGAAAGAAAACGTCTCCCAGGATTACCGTCAGTCTGGCGTGTATAAGCTTTCTTTGGCGGATACACCGGATTTTCCGGCATATCTTTCCGGGGAAAAAAGGATAGAGGACGCGGATACCTGGGAACTGCTTACAGAGCTGCCCGGTTATGCGGGAACGGACCAGGAGGATTACATTCATTTGGAATTTGGGCCTTCGGAGGATGTGAGGTATGAAGCGGCACCTGGAGACAGCCTTTGGAGTATTGCGGAAAAGTTCTACGGGGATGGAAATCTCTACGGCTTGTTGGAGCGGAGTGGCGGAGACAAAGGATATGCTCATCCCGGGTGAGGAAATTTTGGTACCCCACAAAGACTATTATCTGCTGTGCCAAAATGACGAAGAGGGATTTACCTGGTCTTACTGCCGGCTTCCTTCCGGTGAGTCTTGTCCTACCAGTTATTTTGCCGCAAAGCCTGTGGACTGGTACTATGGAAATATGCATTTTGACGCTAATTTCGGGGTGGACACCCTGTGGCCTAAGGATCTGGAAAAAGGGCATGATGCCCCGGCGGCGGATATCCGTATCTTTTACTGGATGCAAACCCGGAAGGGGATTTTTGGAGTGCGGATTGGGAGGCGGCAAAGGAGCGTATCAGAAATAACGCCTTTTCCACCTGCGGCGGCGCAATAGGAGGCCTGCGGTTTTACCGGTATAGGCTGGATAATGGTGAAAGCCTTTATGGCTTGTCTTTCCTGCTTTATCGAAAGAGCGGCACGGTAAAATGTGCGGCATTCTATCGTCTTTGTGACAATATGACAGCGGAATTTATCGGTGTGGAACCGGTGGAGGAGCAAGAGCATGTCTTAGAGCGCGTGCGTTATCTGGCAGCTAAGGTTGACACGACCTGTCAGATTGAAGAAGCCCAGTATGACCCGGACGAATTTTATGGAAAGGAAAACTGGGATTTCCCACTGATCCATAATCCATTTGCCATTGCGCTGGCTTACAGTAAGGACGCAGAGTGCGATTCCTACATGCTTTTTACGGGGGCACAGTAAGATTTTCCGGCAGGTCAACCCCTGCGCCGGTATTCACTGGGCGTTAACCCCGTAAATTTTTTAAACTGCCGCATAAAATGCAGTTCATTTTCATAACCGCAAAACCCTGCAAGACTGCCAATGCTCATGTTGCTGTTTAACAGATAGTATTAGCCTAATTTTAACTGTGCGTTTATCATGTCCTGCTGGCAGGAGAGACCAAAAAACTGTTTATATAAATGTTGGAAATAAGAAAGGCTTAAGCACAGAGATGCGGCAAGCTCTGGTATGGTTCTTTTTGCGGCAGGGTCATTGTAGATCTGGGTGCGGAGCCTTGAAAAATCCGGGTAATACTTTTGGCTGCCTGGGAAATCAAACTGCTTTTCCAGCGATTCCTTGAGAGAATATAAAAATATACGCATAAATGAGTCAAGAGTTTCTTGTTTGTGGGGGGAGGATGAATGATAACTGTCTGACATCATCCGCACATACTCTGATAATCTGTGAAAATCAAAAGGGTACAGGATCCGGTTAAAAGGAAGAGAAAGGCTTTTAAGAAAAGACAGGTCTTTCCCGTCCGGAATAAAGTGTATCCAGTCGTCATTATACCCGGGCATGTCACAGCCATAATGAATATAGGTACCGGGCGGGAATAAGATCAGCGCATTCGGATGCAGAAAATGGCGCTTTCCCTCTAGCATGATCCATGATTCCCGTTTGATCAGCAGGATAAGATAGTCAGGAACACCTTCCTTATGTTCAATGTTACATGGAATAGGGTGGTGGGAATCGTGCCCACAGGTGTTTACAGTTATCATAACGTGTGTTTTCCTTTTCGAATGGCATAAATTTGAAACAAATAAAAGCAGATAATATCAGTTGATTACATTGTAAGTCATTGTAAGGAAAGTGTCAAAGGGTTATCATGGTCTTAACGGAATAGTTTCTGTGACGGGGAAGCAATCCACGGAAAAATAAGAAAAGAAAGCAGGAGAAAAAATGGAAGATTACAAGGTATGGGCGGAGGGCGTCCTTCAAAAAGTGCGGGAAAAAATGGACTGGTGCAGTGAGAAAAACAGGGATAAGATTCCTTATACCACGGACGGATTAGGGAATTATGACGACCGGTCGGATGAAACGAAGGAATGGAGCATTGATAACGGCATCAACTGGTGGACCAACGGGTTCTGGGGCGGTATCATGTGGCTTTTATACCAGGATACAAAAAAAGAAAAATATGCGGATATCGCAAGGATATCGGAGCAAAAGCTTGCGAAGTGTTTTGAAATCTATTATGGGCTGCACCATGACGTAGGATTTATGTTCCTTCCTACGGCAGTGGCGGATTACCGGCTTACCGGAAATAAGGAAGCCAAAAGGCTTGCCATGCACGGGGCAAACCTCTTGGCGGGGCGCTTTAACCCGGCGGGGAACTTTATCCGGGCATGGAACCAGACCGGAAACGATGATACCAGAGGCTGGGCGATCATCGACTGTATGTTTAATATTTCCCTGTTATACTGGGCTTCGGAGGAAAGCGGGGATCCCAGGTTCCGGCATATCGCCATGAGACATGCGGACACGACGCTTAATAATTTTATCCGCCCGGACGGTTCGGTCCGTCATATCGTGGAATTTGATCCGGAAAGCGGGAAGATGGTGAGAAGCCATGGGGGACAGGGATTCGGGGAAGGCTCCTCCTGGACCAGGGGGCAGGGCTGGGCATTGTACGGCTTTGCGAACAGTTATGCACATACGGGAAAACAGGAATATCTGGACACTGCCAGGAAGGTGGCCGCCTATTGCGTCCCTCATATTCCGGAGAGCGGCATTATCCCCGTGGATTTCAGGCAGCCGGAGGATGTAAAATGGGAAGATTCCTGCGGGGCCTGCGTGATTGCGGGCGGGCTGTTGGAACTGGCGAAGTTCCTGCCGGAGGCGGAGTGGGAAGCCCTGGCAGAGCCGGCGTTTCGGATTCTGAAGGCGATCGCCGACACAAGGGCGGACTGGACCGGGGACTGTGATGCAATCGTGCAGGGCTGCAGCGCCGCTTACCATGCGGACAGGCATCATTTTACCATGGTGTATGCGGATTACTATTTTATAGAAGCATTGTATAAGCTGACAGGAACCGGGATCCTGCTCTGGTAAAAGGAAAGGAAACTAGAGATGAAGGATGTAATTAAAAACCCGATTTTGCGGGGATTTCACCCGGATCCTTCCATCATCCGGGTGGAGGATGATTATTATATTGCCTACACATACTGGTCCGGCAATAGCTTGATTCTCCTTGTTTCAAAAGTTCACAAAAGGCTATGGCTAAACCCTGAAATAAATGCGTTTGATTGTGCCCGTAACATTCTTACCATAAAAAAAGGAATAAATAGCCATCTGCGATTTGATGGAGCAAAGTTTTTATGGAGAACTTATGAAACTGCCGTTATCTCCTCGTCATATAAAAGTTATTTTTATGACATCGTTCATGGTAATGTTGTCCAGACCTCCAATACCTCAACAGTGTTAAAAAATGGCTATCCACGACAACTACTGATTGAACATGGTAGAGCACACTTTGTATTTCTTCGTCGGTGTGGTATATATTGTATTCATATATATCCGAAAAAGAGAGATATAAAAGCTCCTGCCATAGTAATTTGTCTTGGTGGCCCTTTTATAAAAGTCCCTGACATAAGATTCCTACCTAATTTATACCATCATTTTTCAAATGAGGGTTATCATGTCATTATTCCATTGCGTAGAGGTGTGATTGGGCTATCTTCTGAATGGGAACAAGAACTATATGGTCGATATGGCATTGCCGATGTTGAAGATATTCTTTCATCGACAAGGGAGTTTGTGATGGAATTTGAACCGACCGTAGACTCTAACCGATTGGGTTTATATGGCGCAAGTTACGGCGGGTATTCAGCATTGCTCATAAACGGCAAGCACAACAAAGAGTTATTGTTCAAATCAGTAGTATCTCATTGTGGAGTGTATGACCTTTCAACATATCCATTTCATAGTTCGGGTAATGCACGTGACATAATGATGGAATACGGACATACCGATGATATAGTAGCTTATGCTAAGAATGTCATAGACATCAATCCGGCAAGTTTCGTCAATGACTGGAATGTTTCAACGTTGCTTGTGCATACAATTGATGACACTACTACATGGTTTGGACAATCTGTCAGTGCCTACAATGCCGCATTAAAAAATCATTGTTGTAACATATCTCTTATACTCACGCATGGCGGACACTCTTATAATATCAGTAAAGAAGAGGCGATAGAGGACGCCATTATAAATCATTTTAATACAACGCTAAAATCATGACTATCTCTTGAATATCGCAGAACACTCTTTTTTTATATTCAATATTGCGAATTTTTTGCACGATGCGTTGGAATATTAAAGAATTATTGTTAATTTTGCGCCATAATGGGAAGTAGCCCTTTGTGGTGCAACTCATTTCATACAGTTTAATTACTTCATTTTTTATCTATGAAGCATCTACATCTCAACAATTGCAAGTTCGGCGGTGCTGCCCCTCCAGGCAGCGCAGAGATGAGTTGCGCATAGTTTTCCACCAACATTTTTCAACCGCAGAAATGCCCTGATAGCCCATGGTATGTCTTGACGTATCCATATTACGGCAATCGGAGCAGGGAGTACATTGACATGTTGGCATGGCTCCGGAGGCAGGCCTCCGGCTGAGACTAAAAAAATGAAGTATTAACCCGGAGGGCTCCAAGAGTCTTCCCCCAAAACTGTATGAATATGAAAAGAAAATCACCCATATCCGTAGATGTAATCCAATTCTACACCTACAACTGCGATGAGACTGATGACTTGGTTTTCATCGAACAATTTCCCTACGATGATCGTCATGACTTCCTTGTGGACAAAAACTTTGCCGGCATAGCCGTCAGAGTCGAAGTATGGAATAACCGTTTCGACAAGGGTACTCGCCGAAACATTTCGTTAACGCTTGTAGACATGACTGTGCGATGCGAGGTGGCCACTCAAAATGTAAAGATAAATCTTTCTGCCGATGGCTTCAAGGACTACTTCATCCACTTCCGTGCTGAAATGTCGGAAATTGTCGGTGACCACACCTATAAACTTGTGGTGCGTGATGAAACCGCAGGACTGCCCCTTTCAGAGAGTATAATCCATCTGTTTGATAAAGCTACGATGGGCGACCCGATTGAGTGGTATCAGATTTGCGACGGAGGGATCAAACCTTCGTGGAATAACGATGTGTTTAAATCATTAAATACCATCGACGCACATGAATACCTTGTGCGTTTCGTCGTAGCTACTGAAATATGTTGCAGGTTTTTGTCGGTAATGCCGGAGCTTGAAGTAAGGCTTTATTACCCGGATGGGAAAAATG
>OFHB01001579.1_pt1 | contig 12902 bp, 20 predicted proteins | sample 1521881 | NCBI WGS metagenome assembly OFHB01 (sample SAMEA3504090, study PRJEB24116) | mouse gut metagenome | biome: mouse gut; feature: mouse-associated habitat; material: faeces | place: Denmark | collected 2011
ATATGTATATGGAGCCATACGATATATTATGGGCTTTTCGTTGGGAAAAGCAATGGCGGAGAAGAAAAAGCTGACAAAATCCAAGGCGCATGGTACAATGGCAGTGAAAGATAGGAGGAATTTATGGTAGACAAGGCATTATTTATGGAAACACTGCGCTCCGTGCAGGAATTGGCAAAAGCCTCCCCAGAGCCTATGGCAAGGGAGGAAATTCAGGGATATTTTAAATGGAAAGGGGTTCTCCGCTGCAGAGGTAAACGGGGAAAGTAAAGACAGGGCGGAAATATTAGCTGCTTTTGAAAATGGCACATACAACGTCTTGTGTAATTCCATGCTGTTGACAGAAGGATGGGACTGCCCGTCAGTGGACTGTATCGCAGTGCTCCGGCCAACGAAGGTAAGGAGCCTGTACAGCCAGATGGTAGGGCGTGGGACAAGGCTTGCGGAAGGGAAAACGGAACTGCTCCTACTGGATTTCCTCTGGCATACAGAACGCCATGGGCTGTGCCATCCCGCCGACCTGGTCTGTATGGACAAGGAAGTGGCACGGCAGATGACGCAGAACCTTGAGACCGCTGCCGGATGCCCTATAGACATAGAAGAAGCAGAAAAAAGGGCATCAGAAGATGTGGTTGCCCAGCGGGAAGGGGCGCTGGCTAGGCAATTGGCGGAAATGAAGGGCAGGAAACGGAAGTTAGTAGATCCCCTGCAGTTTGAAATGAGCATACAGGCAGAAGACCTTTCAGGTTATGTGCCGGCATTTGGATGGGAGATGGCGCCGCCTTCTGACAAGCAGAAAACGGCGTTGGAAAAACTTGGAATACTCCCGGATGAAATTGACAATGCGGGGAAAGCCGCCAAAATACTGGAGAGGCTTGACAAAAGGCGGGAAGAGGGGCTTACAACCCCCAAGCAGATCCGTTTCCTTGAAGGAAAGGGATTCCAGCATGTGGGGACATGGCAGTTTGAATCTGCTAAAAAATTAATAGACCGGATTGCAGCAAATGGGTGGAGGGTGCCGCCAGGGATAAAACCGCAGGAATATATAGGAGATTGAAGGCATGGCGGAAGAGTATAGCCTTTTGGAGGTCCTGCAGAATATAGACCCGTCCCGGCTTAATTACCAGGGCTGGGTGAATGTGGGCATGGCGCTTAAGGAAGAGGGATACAGTGCCGCTGACTGGGAAAGGTGGAGCATGCGTGATGCAGGGCGCTACCACCAGGGGGAATGCCTCCGCAAATGGGGCAGCTTCAATGGCGCTGCGGATCCCGTCACAGGCGGCACGATCGTACAGATGGCCAGAGAACAGGGGGGGGGCCCGGAACGTGACCCAGGCTTTGAACTGGAATGGGACGGCATCATCAAAAGGGATACGGGGATGATCGTAGACAAGAACTGGATAGAGGCCAGAGAGATCACAGCACCCGATGCATGGGATCCAAGGGGACAGCTGATCACGTACCTGGAGACCCTCTTTGACTCAACTGACTGCGTAGGCTATGTGACCCATTCTTTTGAAAAGGATGGGAAATATATGCCAACAAAAGGGCTGTGTGACCGGACAGCAGGAAAACTCATCCAGGAGCTCCATAAGGCAAAAGAAATACAGGACGTGGTAGGGGACTATAACCCGGAAGCAGGGGCATGGATAAGGATAAACCCATTGGATGGGAAAAACGTCAAGACCGATAATGTAACAGAGTTCAGGTACGCATTAGTAGAATCTGATGTTATGGAGATTGAGAAACAGAATGCTGTTATCAGGGAACTGGAACTGCCAGTAGCGTGCTTAGTCCATAGTGGAGGCAAGAGCTTGCACGCCGTTGTGCGTGTAGATGCAGCAGATTATATGGAGTACCGGAAAAGGGTAGATTACCTTTACCATATCTGTGACAAGAACGGCCTTAAGATTGATACACAGAACCGCAACCCGTCCCGCTTATCCCGGATGCCTGGGATCGTCAGGAATGGGAAGAAACAGTTTATTGTAGACACCAACATAGGGAAAGCGTCCTGGAATGAATGGTATGAGTGGATTGAAAGCATCAATGACGACCTGCCAGAGCCTGAGGCATTAATAGATGTATGGGAGGATATGCCAGGGCTTTCAGCGCCCCTTATTGAAGGCGTGCTCAGGCAGGGGCATAAGATGCTGGTGGCAGGGCCTTCAAAAGCCGGGAAATCATTTGCCCTTATAGAATTGTGCTGCGCCATTGCAGAGGGATGTTCCTGGCTTGGCTGGCAATGCTCCAGGGGGCGGGTAATGTATGTCAACCTGGAATTGGACAGGGCAAGCTGCCTGCACCGCTTTAAGGATGTGTATGCGGCGCTTGGATGGGCCCCCAATAATTTAAATAATATTGATATCTGGAATTTAAGGGGAAAATCAATCCCAATGGACAAACTTGCCCCAAAACTGATCAGGAGGGCTATTAAAAAGGATTATATCGCAATCATTATTGACCCAATTTATAAAGTTATCACGGGTGATGAAAACAGTGCAGACCAGATGGCGAATTTCTGCAACCAGTTTGACAAAGTATGCACGGAACTTAACTGTGCAGTGGTTTACTGCCACCACCACAGCAAGGGGAGCCAGGGCGGGAAGCGCTCCATGGACAGGGCCAGTGGTTCCGGCGTGTTTGCCCGTGACCCGGACGCCCTGCTTGACTTGATAGAGCTTGACCTGACGGAAGAACTTTTGAAACAGCAGGAAGATAAAGCGGACTGTGATGCCAGGGCCAGCTTTCTGGATAGGCACCTTCCCGGATGGCGGGATGAAGTCTCAGAGGACGATATGTGCAGCCGTTTCCAGATGGGGGGTTACTGTAAAAAGAAGCTTTCAGCAGGGCAGTACAGTACACTGGAAGCTGCCATTAGCGTAAAAAAGAAAAAGGTGCGAGAACGTACCGCGTGGAGGATAGAAGGGACGTTGCGTGAGTTCCCTAAGTTTGCCCCGGTGAACCTGTGGTTTGATTACCCGGTGCACCGCATAGATAATGTGGGAGTCCTTTCTGACATCCAGCCGGAGGCAGAAAAACCGTATTGGCAAAAAGGAAAAGATGCACGGAAAAAGCAGGGAGAAGCACAGCAGAAAGATAAACAGGCAAAATACAGCATTGCAATCGGGAGCTTTCGTCTTGAGCATGATGATGTATATCCAACTGTTAAAGAGTTGTACGAACAAATGAGAAGTGATGCAGAGACAGTTGGCGAAAAATATCCTTCTGAAAAGACGATCTATAATTCATTAAAAAAGATAGGATATACAACAGATAAAGAAACAAAAAGGCTTGTCCCGTTACCAGAAAAAACGGGAAACGGGAATGAATGATATTTATTCCCGTAACCAGAAAATACAGGTGGAGGGAATGGGAAAGTTTTATTCCCGTTACCATGGTTGCGGGAGTCGGGAACATTCCCTCCCGGCACCTATATATACTACGTATATATCCCTTTCGGGAACGGGAATGTGCGGGCACCCACCCTAACGTGTGGGGCGACATGGGCACGCCCCACACACGGGAGGGAGCCCACCCAGCACAGCCGCGCAGGAAAGTGATTTGGAAAGAGAGGAAACAAAATGACATTAAAGGAATACAGAGAAAAGATAAATCCATGCTATGGGTATGAATGTTACAATGAAGACCTGGGATGTACAATGTCGGGGATTGACAGAACGTATGCCTGTCCTTTAATTACAGATGATGAAATGGAATATACGGATGGCAACTGAATTTTTTATGGCAATGGATCCTCCCACATGCACGCATCAGGAGAAACAGGTAGCAGTTATCAAAGGAAAGCCAGTATTTTATGACCCGCCGGAAGTAAAAGCGGCAAGGATGAAGCTTATTAGCTACCTGGCAAAGCATAAACCGAAAGCGCCATATACAAAGGGATGTAGGCTTCTGGTGAAGTGGTGTTTCCCCAAAGGGAAGCATAATGATGGGGAATACCGGATCACAAGGCCGGATACGGACAACCTGCAGAAACTCCTTAAGGACTGCATGACAATGTGCGGTTTCTGGAAGGATGACTGCCTTGTGGCAAGTGAGATTGTTGAGAAGTTTTGGACGGAGGTGCCTGGGATTTACATCAGGATTGAAGAATTATGAGAAAGCTGGCTTATGAAATATTTGTTGATGTGTACCGCCTTGCCTATAGTTACACGCGTCACCCCGCCGACTCTGAGGACATTTGCCAGACGGTGTTCTGCCGTTTGGCGCAAGGCGGTGTGGAGCTGATTCCCGGAAAAGAAAAGGCGTGGCTGCTTCGCTGCACCGTCAATGCCTGCCAGAACCAGGAGGCGTAATATGGATGCGCAGGAAGCAGCCAGGGCATTGCGGATGGGCGTAGGGATGGGGCTTAAAGGGCGCCAGGAAAGGATAAAGGGATTCCTGGAAGGGCCGGAAACAGCGGCATCAGCCCTGGGGGAAATCCAGGGGTACCGTGCAGTTGGCACAGTGGAGGGATTCCGGGAAGCCATGGAGGCACGGATTCCAGAAGCACCACAGGAAGCATTGGCATCACATGGCAAAAGCTATGGTTGCCGGAATGGATGGAAAGACATGATAGGGAATGAGTACAGGCACAATGCCCGTTTCTGCCAGTTTGTGGACAGGTACTGCACAGAGCATGGGTGCACGGTGGATGAAGCATTAAGGCAGGTTGAAGTGAGGCGTGCGTGCCGGTGGCTTACGGAGGTGTGAGGGAATGGGAAAGGCAAGGGGGAAGGGCAGGCGGGCAGGGGCGCGTCCATGCAGCTACTGCGGCAATGGGCTCCCTCCTTCAGCAGAAGTAGTATATATCAGGACGCAGCGGGGGACGGAATTGTATATCTGCCCAAAGTGCTATAGGGGCACATTGAAAAAATATAAACAAAAGCCAGGGTAATGCGTGCATTCTGGCTTTGCACGGAGGTGTGGGGATGAGAGCAGTAATAAAATATCCAGGGAGCAAATGGTCTATTGCAGAGTGGGTCATAAGTTTCTTCCCAAAGCATCACAGCTATCTGGAAGCCTTTTTCGGGTCCGGGGCCGTCCTCTTCAACAAGCCCAGGTCAAATATTGAGACGGTCAATGACCTGGACGGTGATGTGGTAAACCTGTTTGAGTGGATAAAGAAAGACCCGGAGAAGCTGGCGCATGAGATATATTTTACCCCCTATGCAAGGCAGGTTTATGAGGATGCCTTTTCAGCGGTGCCGGAGGACAGCCTTGGGAAAGCGGTGAATTTTTACATAAGGCTTAACATGGGGCATGGCTTCCGGACGACCGGGGAGAAGGTCGGATGGAAAAATGACGTGCAGGGGAGGGAGCGGGCATATGCATCACATGACTGGTGCAGGCTACCGGAAAAGATCATGCAGGCTGCCGGACGGCTCCGGGGAGTGCAGATTGAGAATAAGCCAGCTGTAGAATTGATAGGGCGGTTTAATTATCCAAACGTGCTGGTTTATGTTGATCCCCCTTATGTTTTAAGCACAAGGCACGGAAAACAGTACAGGCACGAACTGGATGATAGGGGGCAGAATAGCCTGCTTGACGTATTGCTTGGCCATAAAGGGCCAGTATTGCTGTCTGGGTATGATAATAAGCTGTACAATGACCGCCTGCGGGGATGGCACAGGGAAGAGACTGGCAGCTATTCACAGGTTTGCACAAAGAAAAGGGAAGTATTGTGGATGAATTTTGAGCCATACAGGCAGATGCGGATAGAGGATTGCCTGCCCGTGGAATAAAAAAAGAGATTGTTGGGGGGCAGAAAAACTGGATTATAGAACCCAAGAGGCTGTTTGGGCGATTGGGAAGGGTTTAATAGGATTGGAGAAAATTATGGCAGATTTATATACTAAGATCAGAAAAGAACTTTTTATAAAAATGAAAATTATGGATCCAACAATTAAGGGCATTAAAGAAAGCCTGGAATATAAAGAGGCGGCTGCATATAATGCCGGGATTAGGGACGCTATTAGTATACTTGACAGCTATAACCAAACTTTAGCGGAGGTGGGAAATGATAAAGATCCAGAAATGTAAACGGCATGGTGTTTGCAATGACTGCGGAAGGCAGCAGGACGGAAAAACTAATATATGGGAGTTAAAAGCATCCACTGTGGGTCAGGGATGGACTACCCTCATGTTTTGCAAGGAGTGCTTAGCATCGCTTAATACGGGAATTGTAATGGCTTTATTTAACAACAGAATTGAACTTTAGCGGAGTGAGTGGAAAGGAGTATATTTTTAGCGGAAGTGGAGGATGCCAAGTGCGGAGGAAACAAAGCGGTATAAAGCAAGGAATTAAACTTTAGCGGAGGTAGATGATGAAAGAAGAATTGTTAAAGATAGCACAAGAGAGCCTTTCTTGTGAAGAAGTAGAGCAGATCGTGAGAGAAAAGCTCATGTCGGCGTTGGGAAGTGCCATAGAGGACGCTTTTAGATGGGGAGACGCAAAACGTGCACTTGAAAACAGAGTGAAAGAGGTGATAGTCCCATATATTGAAAGATATGATCTTTCATCATATCTGCCTAAATTGGATTCGGTGCTCACGGAATTAGTAAATTCTGATACCTGTATGGGGAACAAGCGGATCTTGGAGAATTTCAAAGACCTTATGACCGAGCCGGAGCAAAAGGAGATCAAAGTTACGGATTTGTTCAAGGCATGGATAAAGCAGTGCAATAAGGATATTGACCCAACTGATCTGGAGATCGACTATGATGACGGCATTCGCTATTCATGCGTTGAATGTGAGATGCGGATAGAGGAATTAGACAAGCCCTCATGGAGCAGTTGCCAGAGGGCGGTGGTCACATTTGAGAATGAGCATGATGAGAAGCTGAATATAGAGATCCCTATCTCTAAATGGGTATGGGATAGCGGAAAAGAAGAACCGTACACACTTTCAATCTCAAATGATGTGCGTATCTCATCATTGCGTAGGCTGAATGAGTTTCAAATATTGCTCCTGCGGCTGGAGAGGGCGCGGACAACGGTCATTGTAGACAATGATTCTGCCTATGATGAGATCTGGCCTGAAGCAGAACCAGAGGCGAGTTTTCACTAAACTGGCCTTTAGCGGTGCAGGGAAGGGGCAAAGCGTATCAAATTGCTGGAAAATGTACCAATCTGGCAGCAGGCATACCAGGAAAGGGGCGTGATGGGATTGGGCAGGGTGTTGCCAATATTATTTAATACAGATATGGTTCAGGCAATACTAGACGGAAGGAAGACAGTAACGAGGCGGATAGTAAAAAACTGCAATATTTGTGATGGGCAAGAAATAAATAAGAATCTCCAAGGGCAGTTTGAACTTTACGATATAACTCCAAGATGTGGAATTCCAAAGGGAATTATACTTAAGCCGCCTTATCACCCAGGAGATGTTTTGTACATTAGGGAGACATGGTCAGAACACTATACGGCAAATAGTGATGGAAGATTAGTGTATTGTTATAAGGCAGATGGAATTAATTTAAGGCCAGAATGCCTGCCAGGAGAGACTAATAGGTGGTATCCATCAATCCATATGCCCAAGGGAGCCGCCCGCATCTGGCTTAGGGTTACGGACGTGAGGGCGGAACGGCTACAGGATATTGATGATAATGGAATTTTAGCAGAGGGTTTGGAAGCAGGATGCAGTTTTGGGGATTTATGGAATTCCACCATAAAGAAACCTGGCCGTGACATTTATAGCTGGGATGCAAACCCCTGGGTATGGGTAATAGAGTTTGAAAGGTGTAGGAAGCCAGGGAGGGAATGGGATGGAGGACACAAGGAAAAGATATGAGATTACCTGCCCATATTGTGGAAAAGTACAGTATGCCTGTAAACCAATATTCCATGGATTGGGTATAGCGGACGCGGGGCATGGGACGTGCCTGGGATGCAAAGGGGCCATGCGCCTGGTATTCAGTGAAAGGTTACAGGCCATGAAAGCAGAAAGATGGGAAGAAGCTGGCATTTATGAAGGGCCTGAAGAAAAATAGCTGCTATTGGCAGCAGGCATGGGGACAAATTACCGTATGCTATTATCATTTAAACAGATATTTTATGTAGGAGGGAATGTTGTGGATAAAAAAATACTGATGGATTATATAGATGCATGCGAACTTGTGAAGGAGACTGAATATGATATCAGCCGAATGAAAAAGATTGAGATGGTTCATGGCAGGGTAAAAGGCAGTGATCCTGAATTTCCATACCAGAAAAAAAGCTTTCATGTATCAGGGATGACAGAAACATACATTGATCCAGAAAATGTAAAAAAGGAGAAAAATTTCCTGATAGAACGGAAACAGCGGGCAGCAAAACTGAAATCTGATATAGAAAAATGGATGAATACGATCCCCTCCAGAATGCAGCGTGTGATCAGGATGAAGTATTTTGAGAAAAAGACTTGGGAGCAGGTAGCTGATAAGATGGATAAGGATTCTACTGGTGAAAGCATACGGAAGGAATTTGAGAGGTTCATGAGAAAAAAATGAAAGTTTGTCCGTTTTCGTCCGGACTGTCCGGTTTTTCTGTGGTAATATATAAAATGAAATCGGTATGGCACAATAAAATCCCAATACATTTTTGAAATATCCGACTGGTGAACAGTTGGATATTTTTGTTTTACCTAATGGTAATATGGTAAAATGCCAAATTTTGGTGTATGATGAAGAAAAATGTATTGGAGGAATGTATAGGGTTATGAGAAGTGCTGACGAAGCAATAAATATTTATTGTATGGTAACGGAAGATTATGAAAAAGGGTGCATTGATCAGAAACAATTGGCAGAGAAATATGGAATATCAGAAGAGGCGGTCCGGTGGTGCACCCAATATTATGGATATTGCCATACTAAAGCAAAAGATGGTAAAAACCCATTGATAGAATCAGATAGGATTGAAGAGTTAAGGAGATTATTATAGGGATAGCTTCGGCTGTCTCTTACTTTCTCCCAAAACAAACGAATGAGAGGTGGTGATTGTGCCAAGGAAGCCGGACAACCGGATAGGGCAGGCGAAAGACTTGTATTTAAAAGGCTTGAAATTAATTGACATTTCCAAACAGCTTGACCTGCCAGAAGGAACTGTCCGGAGGTGGAAGAGCACTTATAAGTGGGATAACGAGCGTTCGGAAAGAGATAGCGAACGTTCGGATAAAAATAAAGGCGCACAGCCCGGCAACAAGAATGCTTCTGGGCACGGTGCGCCACCTAAGAACAGCAATGCAGAAAAGCACGGTCTTTTCCGGAAATACCTTCCGGAGGAGACCTTTTCTATTATTGACGGACTAAAAGATAGATCCCCCCTTGACCTGATATGGGATACCATACAGATCCAGTATGCGGCGATCATCCGGTCACAGCAGATCATGTATGTAGCAGACAGGGATGATAAAACCATTGAAAAGGTGGGCACACAGGATGGAAATGTCATAGGCGAAAAATGGGAAGTGCAGCAGGCATGGGATAAACAGGCAGGCTTTCTGAAAGCCCAGAGCACGGCGGTCACTTCTTTGAAAAACGTGGTGAAGGATTACCTGGAACTGGAAGGGGCATCCAGGGCAGACGCAAAAGAGCAGGTGCAGGACTGGAAAGCCGCCATTATTGAGATAGCAAAACGAAGAAAGGAAAGAGCGGATGGGGGGACTGGCTGATGCCTTAGGGGTCTATTATGATGACCCGGCGGCTTTTCTTGAAGATATGCTCAATATGCACTGTGATGGCTGGCAGAGGGAGGTTGCTTCTGATGTTGTAGGCCATCTCAAAGTGGCAGTAAAGTCCGGCCAGGGTGTTGGTAAAACGGCATTGGAAGCGGGGCTCATCATCTGGTTCCTCGTATGCCGGCCTTATGCCAAGGTGATAGCCACGGCCCCTACTATGCAGCAGCTCTATGACGTGCTCTGGGCGGAGATCGCAAAGTGGCTTGGATCTTCCAAAGTGAAGGATCTTCTTACATGGACGAAAACAAAAGTTTACATGAACGGGGATTCCGAGCGGTGGTTTGCCACGGCAAAGACAGCAACAAAACCGGAGAACATGCAGGGGTTCCATGAGGACCATATGCTGATAGTGGTGGATGAAGCCAGCGGCGTTGCAGACCCGATCATGGAAGCAGTGCTGGGGACACTCACCGGGGAGGACAACAAGCTGCTCCTGATGGGGAACCCGAACCGTATTGAGGGCGTGTTTTTTGATGCATTCAACAAAGACAGGGATAAGTTCCGGACTCATACAGTCAGCAGCCGCAACAGCAAACGGACATCAAAAGATAATATTGCCATGTTGGAATCCAAGTATGGGAAAGATTCTGATGTTGTCCGCGTCCGTATTGACGGGATTTTCCCGAAGGGGGCGCTTGATTCCTTCATATTGCTTGAAACAGTGGAGCTTGCCTGTTCAAAAAACAACCGCATCAGGCAGGGGGATATTGATGCCGCGAAAATGCTCCATATTGGGGTGGACGTGGCGAGGTTTGGTGATGATAAGACAGTAATAACCCCAAGGGTAAGCGCGAAGGTCTTTGAATTTAGGAAATATGCTAAGAAAGATACCATGGAGACGGCCGGCAACGTGCTCCAGTGCTGCAGGGATTATATGGGCAGGTTCCCGCATTTAAAAAACTGTATGGTCAAGGTAGATGATACCGGCGTTGGCGGCGGTGTGACTGACCGCTTAAAAGAGGTGGTCAGGGAAGAAAAACTCCCTTACAGAATAGTGCCAGTAAATAATGGCGATAAAGCCAGTGACGGGTATTATTTTAACCTTGGCAGCCAGATATGGGGGCATGTAAAGGAGCTCCTGGAAGCCAATTTTTCAAATAACCTGCAGGGAAAACAGGATACCCAGATAGAGCTTCCGCATGATGAAGAAATGATAAAGCAGCTAAGTGTGAGGAAATACCATATGACTTCTAAAGGCAAGATACAATTGGAATCAAAGGAAGAAATGAAAAAACGTGGGCTGGGTTCGCCGGATACGGCAGATTCCCTTTCCCTTGCGCTGTATGAGCCTGACACATGGCTCTACTGATAAAAAGGCGGTGGTAAAAGATGCTAACGGCAGATGAAATAAAGCGCTTTATTGAGGAAGACTCATCTTCTGGAAAGAAAAGAAGGGCAAGGCAGGGGATGAAATATTATGAGGGCGAGCACAAGATCATGGGTGCGCGCCTTTTTTATGTGGATGGCGATGGGGATGTGAAGGAAGATTTATTAAGGAGCAATATAAAAATATCCCACCCATTTTTCACGGAGCTGGTTGACCAGCAGGTACAGTATATGCTTTCAGGCGATGGGGATTTCATTAAATCGGACATCCCGGAACTGCAGGATAAGCTTAATACATATTTTGATGACGCTTTCTGGGCGGAAGTGTATGAAATGCTTACAGGGTGCATTGCCAAAGGCTTTGATTATATGTATGCCTACCAGACCGCTGATGACAGGATTGGCTTCCAGTGGGCTGATTCCATGGGGGTTGTGGAGGTCAGGGCGAAGGATGCGGATGATAAAACGGAGTACATAATATTCTGGTATATTGACCGTGTTGAAAAAGGGAAAAAGGCCATAAAGCGCATCCGTGTGTGGGACAAAAAGCAGGTTTACTATTATGTGCAGGTAGGCAATGGGGACATAACAGAAGATGATGAGGCGGAACTGAACCCCAAGCCACATATCGTATCATCCGATGAAAAGGGGGAGAAGTTTGGTTCCTCTTTTGGATTCATCCCTTTTTTCCGGCTGGACAACGGCTCAAAGCAGGCAAGTGGGCTGAAACCGGTGAAAGGCCTGATAGACGATTACGACCTGATGGCATGCAGCCTTTCAAACAACCTGCAGGATTTTACGGATGCGATCTATGTGGTATCCGGGTTCCAGGGGGCGGATCTTGACGAGATGATCCATAACATCAGGACGAAGAAGCATCTTGGCGTTGCCCCAGACGGCGGGCTGGACATCAAGACAGTTGATATCCCATATGAAGCCCGGAAAGTAAAGCTGGAGCTGGATGAAAAAAATATATACCGTTTCGGGATGGGATTTAATTCCGCGCAGCTTGGTGATGGGAACATTACCAACATTGTCATTAAAAGCAGGTATGCGCTCCTTGACTTAAAATGCAACAAGCTGGAGATCAGGCTGAAAGAGTTCCTGCGGAAGATCATCAGGGTTGTCCTGGATGAAATCAACCGCATGGAAGGGACTGATTACCAGGTGAAGGATGTGTATTTTAATTTCCAGAGGGAAGTCATGACCAATGCTCAGGATAACGCACAGATTGAGCTCCTGGACGCACAGAAACAGGGGCAGAAGCTGGACAATGTCCTGAAAGTCGGGAACATCATTGATGAAGGGACCATCATCCAGGAGATCTGCTCCATCCTGGATATTGATTATGAGGAAATCAAGGGCAGACTGGCAGCAGTAGAGGATGACATCCAGTCAGTCCAAAGGGCGCTGGAAGGAATAGTCCCTGATGATGGGGCGGTGCAGGATGATGAATAAAAGGCAGCTTGAAGTACAGAAAGCCCATGCAGATGATGAGGCGAGGCTGATGCAGCAGCTAAAAAAGGTATATGCACAGGCAAGGCAGGAGTGCGAAGCCAGGATCAGGGCATTGTCTGCCCGGACGGATATGGAAAACCTGCAGTCCATCATCTGGCAGAAACAGTACCAGGAAGCGATAAAGGGCCAGCTTGACGGCATCCTTGATATCCTGAATGCGGATTCCTTTGCAACGGTCGCGGATTACCTGGCTGCCAGCTATGAAAATGGTTTCTTTGGGACACTGTATGACCTGCAGGGGCAGGGGATACCGCTGATATTCCCCATTGGCCAGGAAGAGGCTGTGATGGCCCTGCAGACGGACACAAAGCTTTCCCAGGGCTATTACCAGAGGCTCGGGGA
>OFHB01001586.1_pt1 | contig 12881 bp, 15 predicted proteins | sample 1521881 | NCBI WGS metagenome assembly OFHB01 (sample SAMEA3504090, study PRJEB24116) | mouse gut metagenome | biome: mouse gut; feature: mouse-associated habitat; material: faeces | place: Denmark | collected 2011
TGTATTCGCAAATTACTATAAGGTAAAAAGTTGAGCGCCAGCGCGCTCAATCTGGTTTTGTATTCGCAATTTACCTATAATATAAAAAAATTATTTTTGAGTTAGCTGCTCAGCCAACGATTTTGTTGTTTTTTTGCGTGTAAGTTCAACCAAACCTAAAGCAGTCATATCAACAACAGTGGTCAAAATTCGATCTTTCTTTGCAAGTATTCTTAGTTCCTGCAAGAGTTCTAAATCCTTTTTTTCATCTTCCATATTAATGAAATCAATCAATATCATACCTGTAAGGTTTCTGAGCCGAATTTGACGCATAATTTCTTGTGCAGCTTCGATATTAATTTGATAAATATATTGTGCATTTTCTTTTTTTGCAATATTTTTGCCGGAATTCACATCTATAACATACATTGCCTCTGTTTTTTCAATAACAAGGTATGCTCCCGATTTTAACCATACTTTTGAGGAAAGCAGCTCCTCAAGCTGTGTTTCTACACGATAAAGTTTTTTGAGCGGATACGATGCATCTTGATAAAGGGAAATATTGGAAAGCTGTTCTGGCATATAAAGTGATACAAACTCCATAATTTCATCATAGAGATCGTTATCATCTGTAATAATTTGCTGGTATTTGCTTCTTTCATCACGCATATTGGTTAAATAAAATGGTGGTGACTGCCATATGCAGCTATAGCAAGTCCGATGGATTCCCACATTTAGAAGATCTGATAATTTTTTATTTAGCTGTATTATTTCATCTGTAATAGGCTGCAATACATTTTGTTCATAATGGTATTTATCCTGTAAAAGTACTGCCGCATTTGTACGTATTACCACACCGTATTTTATATCTTGCGGAATTGCGCGTAAAAGCATCTCTTTTTCTGTTTTAGTGCATTTTTTTGATACGCCTTTGTATGTATTGGTACTCGAAATGACACTATATTTTCCGGCTAAAGATAAATTGAGTGTGAAAACGGGCTCTTTGGTGCGCACTGCTTCTTTTTCAAGCTGCACCAATATGTCATCACCTGCTAATATTCTTCCGTCATAAGTACGATTTGTTATAATAGGCACATCGTTTTTGCCAATTGGAAGATAGCCTGTTTTATTGGGGGCATAATGAATAAATACTGCATTTAATTGTTTTGCAGTATTTACCACTTTTGCAACAAAGATATCGCCGATATTAATATGTTCAGATGTTTCACTCATTGGCGTAAATCCAACCGATTCTAGTCGGTTTGTATTTGTATTATGTGCAAAAGACAATACGCCATTTTTGTATTTTGATAGGACGTAACGAATATCCTCCATCAATAATCACTCCCCATAAATCCGAGAGGCTCTAGTAGAACAGAACTATCCGTACCAACATTCGTATAAGTCTCTTCTCTTGTGATCAATAATCCAAATTCATCAAGTGTTTGTTGATAAAATGCATACAATGCCTTTAAAACAAGCGTTGGCTTGATATTGCCTGCGCTGCTTGCATCAACAATCAAATTTATGCATGTGTTTTGTGTATCATAAGTACATTCATAAATAAAAGGCTTCATATCAAAGATTATTTCACTCTTTTTTGTTTTTTTGGTGATAATAATTTCTTTTTGTTCATAGAATTCTTGAATCGTTTGACTTGATAAAAAGCTGGGAAAATAACCTTCTCGAAAAGCAATTGAATATTTTGCTGCCGCAACACTTGCCATAGCATTTCCTGCATGTTCAGGAAGCAGCTTCACTTCAAGAATCCGTATTCCATCAGCCATTTGCGCATTGAGCGTATCAACAAACTCTTTTGCACTTGTCAGCGAGCAAACTTCGATATCCATATATTCTCCATTGCTTTCAAGCCCTACCCCAAGAGGTGCGGCAAATGACATAATCTGATGCGGACTAAATCCTGTTGAATAGGCAATATCAATACCTGCGCGGCGAATTGCTTTTTGAAAATACCGCATAACATCCAAATGTCCTATAAACTTAAGCGCTCCATGCTTTGAAAATTTTACTCTTAATTTCACTGATTTCCTCCTGAATTTCGGTTGCTGCATATTCCGCACTCAAATCTGGATGCACCGCAGGCGCTGCACTGTTGTTTACAGTTTGGCGTTGTCTGTTCTTCGAGTGCTTTCTGCCACTCTCTTTTCAGAAATTCTTTTGAAACACCACATTCAATAAAATCCCAAGGGAATATTTCGTCAAGACTGCGTACACGTGTTGTATAAAAGTCTGTATCAATGCCACATTCTTGAAATGTTTCTGTCCACACGTCATGTTTATAATATTCACCCCATGCATCAAAAATACAGCCTTTTTGATATGCTTTTAAAATCATTGGATATGAAAATGCCTGAGGAGTCTGTATCTGCCAAACTCTTTCCCTATCCGGGGTATTGGCCGCAAAATTTCCGCTGTCTGCTATCTTGATTGTATCTTTCACCGGCATTCCAATCACGCAAGCATGATATTGTTTGACAGATTCCACTGCCGCCTTAATAATTTCCTGAGTCAGACAAGGACGCGCGCCATCATGTATCAATACATAAGAACTTCCTGTTACCGAAATCAGGCCATTGTATACGGAATGATAACGTTCCGCTCCGCCGGGCACAATTCTTGACACTTTATTTAACCCATATTTTTGAAGGATATTTTTTTTACAATATTCCGCTTCATTTGTCACTAATATAATATCGTCTACTTCGCTTTCCTCAAATGCTTTTAGAGAATAAAAAAGAATGGGCTTTCCGCCCAACTCCATATACTGTTTTTTGCAGCCAGCTCTCATTCGTTTCCCGCTGCCCCCTGCCAATACGATTGCTGTTATTTTTTCTTTTTGCATTTTGATTCTCCCAAATTGCCACACATGTTGCATCAACTGCTGCGCTTTTTCAGAATTACTTTCAGAGATTAAGTAAAATGAACTTTCCAGACAGCTCTATTTATTTTTTTGCCGCGGATGCCCAGTCTTTTCCTGTTATTCCCTGCAATTTCCCCACAATTACACTTGCCATTCTTTTTCTGTTGACATTTTAATTCTCTCAGATTGCCACTTATAGCATTCCATTTGTTGGGTTTTACTAAATCATTTCGAAGAATAAATGAAAATGAGCTTTTTTCCTACTCTATTTATCCTTTTTTGTGCAGATACTTAGTCTTACCCTGTTGTCACCCCGCAATTAGAATTGCCGTTATTTTTTCTTTTTGCTTTTTAATTCTACCAGTTTACCACTCGTAGCATTCTATCAGCTTCGCTTTATTGAAAAAATTTCAAAAATGAAATGAGAATCGATTTTTGTCCTGCTCTATTGATTCTTTTTTATGGCAGACAGCCAGTTTTTTCCGCTGTCACCCTATCATTAGAATTGCTGTTGTTTTTTCTTTTTGTTTTTTCAGATTGCTGCTTTTCCTGCTTTCACTCGGCTATGCTTTCGCTGATGTTTGCATTTTGTATTATGCTTCCCCTAATTTCAGATTTGGGACAGCATTCAAATCCAGTCCAGACCGTTTTCCAGCCATATAATCGTAGTATGCCGCCGCCCCTATCATCGCTGCATTGTCTGTGCAAAGTATAGGGGACGGACAATAAAAAGCAACGCCGCGTCTATCTAATGCTTCTTTTACCGCTTTCCTAAGCGTCCCATTTGAAGCTACGCCTCCTGCCAGAGCAAATGTTTGGATTCCTGTTTCGTCTAATGCCTTTTTTATTGTTCCTAGCAGGACGTCGATTACAGCCTGCTGGAAAGAGGCCGCTACGTCTGCCTGCGCAATTTCTATTCCCTGCATACGGCAGTTGTTCAAATAATTCAGAGCCGCTGATTTCATGCCGCTGAAACTAAAATGATATGCGGCTTCTGCCACATGCGCCCTTGGAAACGCAATCGCATCCGGATTGCCCTTGTGTGAAATCTGTTCAATTTTGGGTCCGCCGGGATAGCCTAGGCCAATCGCCCTTGCCACTTTATCAAAGGCTTCCCCTGCCGCATCATCTACTGTCCTGCCTAAAATTTCATATTTCCCATAGTCATTGACTTTGACGAGATGCGTATGTCCGCCGGATACTACCAGACATAAAAAGGGCGGTTCTAAATCCGGATTTTCTATATAATTGGCGCTGATATGCCCTTCTATATGATGCACTCCAATTAAAGGCAGTTTTTTTGCATAACTGATGGATTTCGCTTCCGCTACCCCAACCAAAAGCGCGCCTACCAGACCCGGACCGTAGGTGACCCCTATTGCATCGATTTCATCTAATGTCTTATCCGCCTGATTTAACGCTTCTGTAATCACCTGATTTATTTTTTCAATATGTTTTCTGGAAGCGATTTCCGGCACAACTCCGCCGTAAAGCGTATGAAGCGAAATCTGTGAAAAAATTACGTTTGACAATACTTTCCGCCCGTTTTCGACGACTGCCGCCGCTGTTTCATCACAGGAAGTTTCGATTGCCAGAATACGCATAGGTTCCGGTTTATTCATCCTCTTTGACAACTCCTTCTTGAAATGCAAGTATCTTCCATTTGCCCTCCTGATCCTTCCGCAGAATATATTCTTGGGCAGTTTTAGAATAACCCTCGTCGTCACGCACAAAATAGGAAGCAGTCACACAGGCGCACTCTGCTCCGTCAATCGTTTGAAATTCCACATCATTAGTGTCACATACGGATGCGTTATTAATAGTCCGCTTTGCGCTGCGGTAAGCTTCAACTTCTGCTTCCACTTGCTGATAATACTGTTCGGGCGGATTATTGTCCGCCAATTCTTCGTCCATTAGCTTTATTGCCTGATCTGCAAGTTTGCGAAATTCTTCCTCTGTATATTCTTCGTTATAATAACAACACAAGATGCGGTTATATAATTTAATGACTTCTCTTGGCGTGGCGGGATAGGACTGTCCTTCCAAATCTTTTAAAACGATTTTCTGGACTTCCGTAACGTCACTTCCATCTTCTGACGGTGATTTATGGTTCAGATAATAGTAATAACCTACTACCAAACCAATACAAATCACTCCAATTATGATTGTCCTGATTCTTTTCATAGACTATCCCTCCTTAAAATCAAGCGTGGCAGTCCGTCCGTCATATCCTAGGGACGCCGCCTGAAATATCTGCTTCACCTGAGGCATATAGGATTCGGCCCGCACAAGCGACGGGCTAAAATGCGTCAGCCAAAGTTCGTTTACTTCTGCTTTTGCAGCAAGCTCTGCCGCTTCATAAAATGTCATATGCTTATACTGCTTTGCTTTTATTAATTTTTCTTTTTCCGCATACATTCCTTCACAAATGAATAAATCTGAATTTGCCGCCGCCTGTTCTATTCCAGCGGTTGGACGCGTGTCTGTGCAATATGCTACTTTTATTCCTTTTCGCGAAGGGCCAAGCACCATATCGGGCGTATATATTTTATCTCCATCTTCTACGGTCTGTCCATGCTGTAGCTGGTTCCAAAACTTTTGAGGTATCTCATGGGCTTTTGCTTTTTCTACATGAAACCTTCCAATCCTCGGAATCTCAATGGCATATCCGTAACAAAGAACATTGTGATTGACACGGAATGCGCTGATATGGTATCCATATAGCGTAAATTCCTCTATAGAATCGTTCAGCTCCAAAAAATGGATTTCAAAGGGAAGTTCCGGCGCAATCGTCCGAAGCGCCCCAACGACACGTCCTATGCCTTTTGGGCCTATCATCGTCAGAGGCTCAGTGCGCTCTGCATTGCCCATTGTAAGCAATAACCCCGGAAGGCCACTGATATGATCCGCATGAAAATGCGTGACGCATATAACGTCAATCGGCTTAAAACTCCAGCCTTTTTCTTTTATTGCAATCTGCGTCCCTTCTCCGCAGTCTATCAAAAGGCTGCTTCCATTATATCTCGCCATTAATGCTGTCAGCCACCGATGCGGAAGCGGCATCATGCCTCCGGTTCCCAGCAAACATATATCTAACATAGTCTCTCCTACTCTATTTTTTCAAACAGCCTCTCCTGTCAGGCAATTCATCACGTAGGCGTCTTCATGATTATCTTCGTAAAAATTTTTTCGGATTCCCTGTATCACAAATCCATGTTTTTTGTAAAGATGAATCGCCGCCGCATTTGAAACACGCACTTCTAAAAAAAATCGGCCTATTCCATTTTGCCGCCCCTCCTGAAGCAATGCCAAAAGGAGACAGTCTGCAATGCCCTGTCTTTGGCAGTCACGCCGGACTGCGACATTTATTATTTCCCCTTCATCTGCCGCCATATACATTCCACAATATCCACAAACGATGCCGTCGTTTTCCGCAAGCAAAAAGCATGTGTTTTCCATCGGAAGCGCTTCTGCAAATCCCTGCCTGCTCCACGGCTGCGCAAATACGGAAGCGGCAATCGCGGCAACCTGTCTTAAATCACACTCTGTCATTTTCCTAATTTGAAGCATGTTCTTTCTCCATACGTTCGCGTTCTGCTTGTGACAGCCTTAAATATTCAGGTTTATGCAAAGCCGCATCAATAACGTTTCCTTCTATATAATATTGCACTGCAAGCGAAGCAAGCGATCCAGCCTTTTGTTTGGAAAGACATGGCGGCGCAAACATATATGGGACGCGAAGCTGTTCTTTAATTGCCTGCTGGAATACGGGCGCGCCATCTCCCAAAAACACAACAGATTCCCCTATACCGTTGATTTCCTCTATAATTTCATGGATATCCACTGCGCACTGCTCTTTTAATGCCTGAATCTTAGTTTTGTCAAACCGAAACAATGCCGTATAAGTTTGGTTTCTTCTAGCATCCATAAGGGGACAGACAATTCTTTCCTGACCGCAAAAGTTATATGCCAGCGCATAGAGCGTAGGAACTTCTATTACAGGCTTCTCTAACGCCAAAGCCAGCCCCTTTACTGTTGCCGACCCAATGCGCAGGCCGGTAAAAGAACCGGGTCCGGAAGCGACCGCTATGGCATCGATGGTTTCTAAATCCAGTTCAATCATCTGCGCCAGCTCGTCAAGCATAGGCAAAAGCGTCTGGGAATGTGTTTTTTTATAACAAATGGTAAATTCTCCGAGCAAATCTTCTTCCGTGGCTACTGCAACGCTTGCCACAAGCCCGGAACTGTCAATTCCTAATATTTTCATAATTCCGCCTCTGATATGACAATCCTGCGATAATCAAATCCTTTTTCTATATTTTTTTCTATTAAAATTTCTTTTCGGTTACTGGGAAGGAGTTCCTCAATCAAATTACCCCATTCGATTATCGTGAATCCTTCGCCATAAAAGTAATCTTCGTATCCGATTTCTTCCATTTCCTCTATATCGGCTATCCGGTATACGTCGAGATGATAAAATGGCATCCTGCCGCTTTCGTAAATCTGGACAATGGTAAAGGTAGGGCTGTTAATGGGTTCCCCGATTCCCAAACCTTTCGCAACGCCCTGTGTGAAAACGGTTTTTCCAACTCCTAAATCGCCTGTCAATGTATAGAGATCGCCAGCTTTTGCTGATTCACCTATCTTTTGTCCAAGCTGTTCCGTCTCTTTTGGTGAAAATGTCTCATAAATTGTTTTCATATAAGATTCCTTTATTTTGTTTTTAATCTGTATTTTGGCAGATGCGCGGCGGCAATCTGAATAAGCTCAAGATATTCTTTTTCAATCTGGCTCTTTGGAATAATGTAGGCATTTACGCGGCTGCTGTATATTAGAATATTACGCTTTGTCTCTATCAGTTTATAAACAGCCTCCCAAGGCAAATCGGCAGATGCATCTTTTTGTGAGGTATGGATTCCGGAATCGTCCACTAAATAATGCAGGGCATTCCGCAGTTCTTCTGAAGCAAGCAGCCGTTGTTTGGAACGCAAATATAAATGAACCGGAATATAGACCAGAAATAAGATCCCAAATCCGGCATATAAGATAGTATACGTCCATGTGACAGTTCCATAAGCGCGGACTGACATAAACAGACATAATGCGGCAATCAGAATAGATAAGATTCCCTGACTTGTCGTATACGCATGATACATACTAAACCGGTACATATCACTGCTGTTTAATGTAATATCAAATTCTGTCTTCATAACTTCCTCCTGCCTGCTCTTATCAGCAGTATAGCATTGTTTGCGTGATTTCACAAGTTTTGGTTGAAATTTCAGATTTTTTTCTTTATTGTATTTCATAGTTTCACATTTGAAATGTCAATGCTTTTTTCCAGTTTTTTTCTAAATTTACCATCTTTATAACAAATAAACAAAACGTACGTTTGTATTTTCTTTTTGTTTTTCTGTCTATTTTTGTGGATAACGTGGATAACTTGGTGCATAACTTAGTTTTATCTGGTTTTCGGGTTTTAGAAATGTGGATAACTTTCCACCGTCATCCACATTTTCGGTGTAAAAAAAAGTACAAAATGTTACAAATTACTACATTTTGTGCATTTTGTCTAAATTTGTCTTTTTAAGGAAATAGCTGTTTTTTGCAGGAAATCTTTTTTCACTTGCATATTACGTCTTCATTGGGTTCTTTTTTGCTCTGTCCTATCTTTTTTGAAAATTTATGAACTTTTCTTTTGGTAGATTTTATTTATTTAGATTTCTTGTCGGGAGTTTGCCGCTATATCTTATTTTCTTATTTTTAGATTTTTCGTTAGAACTTTTTTCATCTGAGATTCTTTGAAGCGCTTTTTCAATTATTATTTTTTTAATTCTTTAGTGGATTCCTGAAGGTATTTTTTATCACTGACACTTCATTCTGGCTGCTTGATAGTTTTTTAAAATCACAGGGTTTTCTTTGTCGTAACATTATAGCTTTTATTATCACTGGTTTTCTTTAGTCTCTTGAATCACTTGGCTTCCTTTGCAATCGCATGAGAGCTTTTTTCTTATTACTGTGTTTTTTATAACCTCATGATAGCTTTTTTTTGAAATCATGGAGGTTTCTTTGTAACTGCGCGAAAGCTTTTTTTCTTATCACTGTTTTTCTTTGTAACCTCTTGATCCCTTTTTCTGAAATCATGGAGATTTCTTTGTCGCCGCATAATAAAATTTATTTGTTATCACTGTTTTGATTTATGGCTACATGATAGTATTTATTTCTTTTTCTTATATGTTTCTAACACTGAATCTTTTTTACATAAAACTCTGAAATAACATTTGCATCAAATGGATCTATTTAAGGACTGCTACAACGGTCTCCTTTCAAACCTTTACACCATATTGGCTTTTTGTTATGATTATTACGTCATTATATTGAAATTTGAAATATTTTATCATTTAGGAGGGAAAGATATGCCTTTTATCGATTCAAAAATTTCTATGCCTGTTTCACAGGCGCAGCAAGAAACGCTGAAAACAGAACTTGGAAAAACTATGCCTCTTCTCGGTAAATCAGAAAATTTTCTAATGGTTGGCTTCCAAGATAATTATGACCTTTACATGGGCGGAAAGAAACTTACAAAGGGCGCCTATATCTCTGTCAGCCTGTTTGGAGAAGCATCCTCAGAGATTTACAGCCAAATGACAGGAGAAATATGTAATTTGTTTGAACGGGAGCTTCAGATTCCAAAAGAAAATATATACATCACATATCATGGCATCCATGACTGGGGCTGGAACGGACAAAATTTCTAGTGGCAAACCCCAAAAAAGATATTAAATGGCATAAAAATTTCACGCCAGAATAAAGATTTTATACACAAAATATTCTTGCTGATAGAATGTTTTTTGGCATAAAATTTTCTTGCTGGCAGATTGTTACTGCGGACTAAGCGGTTAATACTAAGTTTTAACCGACAGCCGCTTGTTTACTTAATGCCTGAAAAATAATCAGTCCCGATATTGGCCCTAAGATGACGCCGCTGCCCCCGTAGACTTGAATGCCTATATAGATACTCATTAAAACAGCTAATGGCGGCACGCCAAGACGTTTTCCGACAAGCCTTGGCTCTAATACCTGACGGACAAAAGCGCATATAATATAAATAACAAAAAATCCTGCGGCATTTTTATATCCTCCTAAGAGCAATTCAATAATCGCCCAAGGCACAAACACTGTTCCGGTTCCCAAAAAAGGCAATGCATCACAAATCCCAATCGCTATCCCAATCCAAAACGCATGGTTTATCCCAAGTAAAAACAATCCGGCAATGCAAATTGCCGTCACAATTCCCATAATTAAAAACTGCGCGCGCATATATGCCCCTGTCGCTGATTTTATCCCGTGTAACATTTGAATGGCGTACCGTCCCGCCTGTGTTTTCTTTAGTCCTTCTACAATGCGTTCATAATCGTTTAACATAAGAAAAACCGCTACAAAGACAACAAATATATTTGCGAACAGCCCAACCATATACCAGCCTGCATCCTTGGAGTATGCCACGGCGCTCGTTGTAAAATCTCCGGTTCCCTGCCCAACCGTCCTTTGTATTTCTTCTGTTTGAAATCCCGTCATTTCTTCCAGACGTTGACAGCAACTGTCGAAAAGCTGATATGCATCTTCCCGAAAACCTTCCAAATAGTCCAGACAGTTACTGCCCATACGGTAACATCCATATAGCAGGCCAATAGAAACCGCGGCAGTAACCGCCAAAAAAACTCCATATGCCGCAAACCTTGCCATTTCCCTTTTTAAACCAGCCTTTGTCTCCAGTTTCACTGCAAGCGGATAGAGCAGGCGGGCGAAAAAAAATGCCGATAGAAATGGCAGCGCAGTCCAAAAAACATACTTCATCCCCAAATAAACGGCTGCCGTCACAAGAACAATTTTTGCAATTTTCATTCCTAATTCCCAATTCTTCTTCATCATAGGAAAAGTATGTACGGCATGAAAAAAAGCTATTCAGACAATAACTGGAATACCGGATTTCGTGGTTTTATTTCAAATTTCATTTTTTTGCCGTTTTTCGGATGCCGAAATGTAAGAACAAAAGCGCATAGCGCGATCTCTTTTATCTGTCTGTCGGAAGGCTCTCTTTCCGTATTTCCATATTTTCGGTCACCTGCTAAAGGCATTCCGTAATTTGCCATCTGCGCCCGAATTTGATGATGTCTTCCTGTGAAAAGGCGGATAGACAGCTCTGCAAACTTTTCCCCAACTTTTTCTACCGTATATTCTAAAACGGCTTTTTTTGCGCCTGCCGTTCCTTCTGAAACTGCTTTCGACATGTTCGACCTGCCATCTTTGATTAAAAAATCTGTGAGCGTCTTCTTCTCCTGTTCTAAAAGCCGCCTGTTTTCAGGAAGATAGACTATAACACGGTATCCTTTTTCTATTTGTCCATGCGTAAGCTGACGGCTTAAATTTGCCGCCGCTTGTTTGGTTTTTGCAAATAAAACTAATCCTTCCACTGGCTGGGCAATACGATGGACAGGGGCAATATAAGTATCCTCTCCTTTTTTTGCCCTTTCATTTTTTAATATGCTAACCAAATCTTTTTCTCCTATCCGCCTCGTTTGAACAGAAATCCCAGCAGGCTTATAAACAAGAAGAATCTGGGAATCTTCGTATATAATATGCTCCATAACACATTCCTTTCATTTTTTCTTCATCGGTTTTCATTATCATATCACTTTTCCTCATGCTTTGTCATAATCGTATCAAATATTTTGATGCATAGTGTTTCTTTAGCATATCATTTTTTGTACGACATGTTATAATCCTTTCATTTTTCTTCATCAATACTATATTATCATATCTTATTTTCTGTACGCCTTACTATAATCGCATTATACTTTTTCTACATGATTTTTCTTATTCAGATCTTATTTTTTCTGCATGATATGCTATAATAATATCAAATTTTTTCTGCATATAGGGAGGGTTCTATGCCGGATTATAAAATTTTGATTGTGGAAGATGACGAAGCGATTGCGCAAACTGAAAAGGAACATTTGGAGAAATGGAATTTTTTGGTGCGATGCGCTTCGGATTTTAAAGGAATCGTTTCTGAAGTGGCGGATTTTACGCCGGATTTAATCTTACTTGATGTAAAGCTTCCGTATTACAACGGTTTTTACTGGTGCAGTGAAATCAGGAAATTTTCGAAAGTGCCGATTATTTTTGTATCTTCCGCCGATGATGATATGAATATTGTGATGGCAATGGATATGGGCGGAGATGATTTTATCTCAAAGCCATTTGCCCTTTCTGTGCTGACTGCCAAAATCAACGCCTTGCTGCGCCGCAGTTATAGCTTTACGGGACAGATGAATCTGTTGGAGCACAAAGGGCTTCGTTTAAACTTGGCAGACGCTGAAATTTTTTATGGGGAAAAATCTGCCCAACTAAGCAGGAATGAGTTTAAAATTTTACAGCTTTTAATGGAACACGCAGGCAAAATGGTTTCAAGAGACACGATTATGATGCAGCTTTGGGAAAGCGACAGTTTTATTGATGACAATACTTTGACTGTGAATGTGGCAAGGATACGCAAAAAATTAAATGACATTGGCGCGATTGATTATATTATCACAAAAAAAGGAATTGGGTATTTGGTATGATTTGGAATTATTTTAAAGGAAAAAAGAAACGGATCGTTTTGGATATTTTGTTTATCGGAATTTTTACACTTTGTTTTTTCCTCTCAGAAGTCAGTCTTCTTTATGTCTGGTATCCGTCTTTACTTTGTTTTGTGGTTTTTTTCCTATATTTAATTATTGATATATGGCGTTTTTCAAAAAAACACAATCATTTGAAAAAACTTTTGCAACATATTGATGAAACCGCCCAACAGCTCCCAGCCGCCTCAGACCAGTTGGAAACGGACTATCAGGCTCTTGTGCATACGCTTTTACAGACATATAAAACATGGGTTAAACCAGATAGGGATAAAAAATAGATATGTATCGGCAGGAGCATAGATTTTCTCCTGCCACGCCTATATTTAGGCGGTTTG
>OFHB01001588.1_pt1 | contig 12874 bp, 10 predicted proteins | sample 1521881 | NCBI WGS metagenome assembly OFHB01 (sample SAMEA3504090, study PRJEB24116) | mouse gut metagenome | biome: mouse gut; feature: mouse-associated habitat; material: faeces | place: Denmark | collected 2011
TGATTGTCAGCATGTTCAGAGAAGGAGGACAGTCAATGATGATAAAATCATATTCATCCTTAATATAATCTACTTCTTTTTTTAATATGTATTCCTTTTTATCAATGCCTATCAGTTCAATCTCCGCTGCGGCTAGATTCACATTAGAAGGGACTACGGAGACATTGCCCGTCACTTTTTTAATGATACAGTCACTGATAGAACACTCTCCCAAAATCAATTCGTATATGGTATTTTCCAAATTGTTCTTGTCTAATCCAAATCCGCTAGTGGTATTTCCCTGTGGATCGGTGTCTATTACCAGTACTTTTTTCCCTTTCTCCGCCAGACAGGCGGAAAGGTTGATAGCTGTTGTGGTCTTCCCCACGCCGCCTTTTTGATTTGCTATTGCAATCGTTTTTCCCATGGCCAGACTCCCTCCTTGCATTTGCTTTTTATGCTGCTGCACATAGAATCAATTGCAATTATGTGTTTAACAAAAGACCGCCAGCCATATCCTTGTCATATGCAGCATTGCAAATTCTGCCGTTCTTGAGTGTATTATAGCACTATTCTTTCAGGATAGCTATATATAAGTTGAACAATATTTCAGAATCACATACTCTCTTCTATACTATTATAACGATAAAAAATGCCCAAAATGTTTCACGTGAAACATTTTGTAGCATTCAATATATCTATATTTTTTATGTTTCACAGCTACACAATCCAATTATTTATGTTTCACAGAAAAATTACAACATCTTGGGGAAATATGTTTCACGTGAAACATTATCTTGTATTTTTTCTATACATATATAAAATGTTTCACGTGAAACATTCCTGCTCACAATTTTTTATCTAAGAAAATATTCTGTGTCTCAATATTCTTAGAAAGATATAAAACCAAATCATCATCATTACAACATTTTTCATAAGGTTCACAAACTTTATCCCGATACCATACCCCCGACCCGTCCGGAACATACCCTCTCTTCACATACATTCTCTGAGCACTACCATATCCACTGTGCAATCCGACTCCGATACATATGATATGGCTGGATTGGAACCCAATCTCCTCCGCGACATCCATCAGCCTGGTACCAATGCCCTGCCTTCTGTATTTCTCCAATACCCCGAAATCTACAATCTCCGGATAAGCCGCAAATGCAAAAGGGCCTGTCTTTGCACAGAAATATAGATTCACATACCCAGCCACTGAACCTTTATATTCCGCCACAAAAGAAATACATTTTTCCTCTTCCTGATTCTTTATCCTCATAAGATACTTTGCATCGCTGGCTTGCCATCCCTGCGCACATTCTTCTCGAACGATTTCTTCTATATCATCCTTTTCAAGATTCCTAATCAGACAAATTTCATCCTTATAATATACCATCCTTATACCTCCGTAAAACATCCACACACAACTGCTCTAGTCAAATATCCGCCAAAGCTCTCTCAATTTCCTGCCGTCCGGGAATAGACTCTGCCGCTCCGGCTCGTGATACACTGATGGATGCGGCTTTAGATGCCCGGCGCATGCATTCCCTTATTTCCATCCCCTCTGTCAAAGCAGCAATGAAATATCCGGTAAAGGTATCTCCCGCAGCCGTTGTATCTACCACAGAAGTAGGATATGCCATCTGCGCCGTCTTTCCTTCCGGCGTATAACATACTGCTCCCTCTTTTCCCAATGTCACTACCATGCTAAGAGAAGGATATTTTCCATGCATCAACTGCCAAACCGCATCCGAATTCTTCTGTCCGGAGATTTGCTCCGCCTCTATCTCATTCATCAGCAACCAGGCAATATCATCAAAATCCAAATCCAATAAACTATCCTCAAAAGGAGAAGGATTCAACACTATCCTCATTCCCCTGTTTTTTGCCTCTGTCACCATCTCCGGCAGACAGCTCACCTCATTCTGAAGTATCAGATAATCTCCCGGCTCAAACTTCTCCATGACTTGCTTTACCATCTCCGGCTTGATACCGCGGTTTGAACCACCAAACAACAGAATGCAATTTTCTCCACTCCTGTCCACCTGTATCACCGCATTCCCCTGTATATCATCTACCTTGGTCAAACAGGAAATGTCAACGCCATTCTCCATAAGTTCCCGGGCCAGTCGTTCTCCTCCTGTCCCTATACAGCCTGCATGGTATACCTTTGCTCCAGCTCTTGCCAAGGCTATGGATTGATTCAATCCCTTTCCTCCACAGTTGACACATTGGGAAAGCGCATTCATTGTCTCCCCTGGCCGGACAAAATGTTCCACCTGATAGACATAATCCATATTCAATGATCCAAAATTCAATATCTTCATTCCATTTACCTCCAAATCCTATGCTCTCTTCTACAATGCCGGTGTTTTAAACGGCAATTAAATACGCGCACGAATATAGTTTATTCCTCTGTAAAGGGATTCCGCAATTTTCCCCATTCCAAAAGCAGCATACAGAATAATGAATATATAATATGGCAGCATATATCTACATTGGCTCTCCCACATGATACAAAAGAGAAAGCCGCCCACAACCGCAATTAACGGAATCCATCCCGTAACCTCAAATAGTACACTTGACCTTCGAAAGAAAAAGCTTACTATAAAACATAAAAAAGAAAGATAAATCAAACTTTGATAATAGTTTGCAAAATTCCAGATGACATCATGGATATCCCCATAATATAAATCTGTAATCCAATCAGGATATTCAGACTCCTCATCAAAGGTACTGGTAGCATACAATCCTTCAAAAAGAGGTTCCAGCCACTGCAGCTTGATCTTCCCTGTGAAAAAATATCTGGCATAAGCCGGACTGTCCTGAAACTCCTTCAAACGATTCATGATATACCGTTTTCCCACCTCTGTAGCCGTCTCCCTCTCAAATCCACACTCCTCAAACACCATTTGCTGATAACGATTATATATTCCAGGATTTCCATCCGTTTCCTGTAATCCCATAGCTACCCACAGTATCTTGGGAATCCCGATACCGCTCTCAAATCCCGATTTCATTTCATACATCCTGTCCACTGCTTTCACGGACCCCCAGGAAACTATCAGAATGCACAGGGCTGCCAAAAGAGGGCGAAAACTGATTGTCTCCATGGCAAGCAGCACCATGCCGATTGCCACAGCAATCAATACGATACTGCTGCTTGTCCTGACAAGCAATGCCAAAGCTGCTGCAATACAGGCAATAAAAACATACCTTTTTTTCAAGTCTTCTTTAAACACAGCTATCGCCCAGAATAAAATCATGCTGAAGCAAATAGATGGCAAATCTCCATACGCATAAGGAAGGTATATGATATAAGGCACACAGAACATCATCAACACACAATATAGGATTCTATAAAAAGCCTTCTTTGCCACATGCTTTAAAAAATAATATCCAAAGATAAGTGTGACAATCATGAAGCATAAATTGAGATATCTTACAATAGAAAAACAGAAATCCCCAAATAAGGAAAAAAGGATTTCATACAAAAAGACAAGTCCTTTCTGCTGTTCATAAAGCCCTATATATCCCCCCTTTCCAAACATATCATAATCCCCTGCCCGTGCATAAGCAGCTCCCGCAGCTACATTCAACTGATCCCCCTGAGGATAATATGGATGGCTCCTTAAATAAAAGATTCCTATTACCAAAAGCCAGAAGCACGCTGCCAGAAGCACAATCCCGCACATTTTCTCTTGATCGAATCGATTGCAGAGCCTGTGCCATAAAAATAAAAAAAATGTCGACGCTAAACAAGCGATACCGAATGCAAGTACATGAAGAATTGTGGAATCCGGTACTTCATAGATTCTCAAATCATAGGATTTTGCGGAATAATAGGAATACCTGATTCCTGTATAAACCAAGTAGGCACCTATGAGCAATAAGAATATCTTCAATATGAAAACAGCCGCTTGATAAAAAGACTTGCGAACTCCCATTGTCTCACCCTCTTCCCATAAATAATTACTGCATATTCACGAAATTCATATCACTGATGTAGACCGCAAATATATCATTTTCAAATCCAAGCTCCACAATTCCCTCTTCCTGGAACTGTGCTTCGAAAGCATCCTTTTTTGGAATCCTGACTACATACGCAGTTTTCATTTCTTCAGGAAGATTTGGAGGATACCAATCTGTGGAAGTCAGCCACCAGTACATTTCAAGATTCTCCATTCCATACGAACTTCCCATCGTTACCGCACCGTCTCTGACCAATGAAATCCTGGACGCGTCCCAAAACTCGGCATAACCATAGGAAATATCTTCTTGAATCAGATAATCCGCCACTTCTTCATATTCCTTCAGATTATCCGTAACAGTCAATGCATCCACATAAGTATATTTTATGTTCAAGACGGAAAAACAACATATGGCAAACAGGATCAGATTCGCAAACAGAGACTTTTTTCTACGAAAATAATCAATCATGATTCCAAGAATCAGAGCCGCAATGAACCATGCCACAAAAAAATAATTCTGGGCCGCTTCTACCGTAGTGACTGCCACGATAAATCCTGTAATCCCCAGAGAAGCCGTCAGGATAGAGATGGCTTCCCTCTGTTCTTTTGTGACCATCTCTGTCTTTCGGCGAACCACCAGACAGATACCATATCCAACCAGTACCAAAAAAGCCCATACAAGCATCTGCATCACAGAGCCAAAGGAACCGACGGAAGTATTTCCGGCGATTCCGAAACCTTCCAGGATTGCTGCCGGAATTGTCACAAATACTCTTTCCGCAATTTGTTCAGGAGACAGCAGGAACATTTCATAATTCTTCTGACCTCTATAGACATTCGATATCAAAAACGCCAGAGCCAAAGTCCCCACAAATCCCGTGGCATAATAACGTTTCTTAGGGATTCTGTTCTTAAAGCTGTCAGACTCTATGAATAAGAAAACCGCCTCTGCCGCTATTATCGGGAGTATCAATACCTGCAGGCATCTCTGTCCACCCAGGCACAGGGCAATGGTAAACAGGAATAAAAAGCCCCATGCTATGATTTCCCTTAATCCTGGTTTGCCATGTTTAAAATTTCCGTTTTTCAAGTGAATGTAAAACATAATTGAAAGAAACATCAATATGCTGTGGATGACATAATAATCGGCAAAGAGAAACAATAGAAGCGTCACAAACGGCACAATCTGCCCATCATTGCGCAATCCATTGATCGGCAGGGCAAGAAGAGCCAGAATCGATGTCATGACCGCTATATCAGACATTCCGATTCTTTTCAAGAACCAGAAAAAAACTATGATGAATATGGCGCTGACCATTACACAGGAAATCCCTGCCGCCGTAGTCATGCTGTGGAACACCCCATAGAACAAGGCCATGACAGTAGGCATCCCAACTACCCGGCGTTCTGTGCTGGATATCCAGTTGTCCGGTGTCAAATCTTTTTCTGTCCATATCTCTCTGGCCAGCAAAGCCTCCGCCGCTATATCCGAATCTACATGCTGTGCATACTTCATCAGATTCAGATAGAGGAATATGCCCAGATATATCAGGATAAAAACAAACAAAAAACATTTTAAAGCGAAATTCCGTTTATCTATATTTTGTTTTATTGTTTTCATTTTTTCAAACCCATGTCCCTTCTGTGGATGATACCTATTTTATCATATTTATATAACGGATAGCAAACAAAATAATATAGACATATGAAAATCAAAGTAAAAAAACAATTGCGGATTTCAGACCTTTTCAGTATACTGGAAGAAAAAACAAGAAAGGATACAGCCTATGGAAAAGAATTCAAAGAAGAACCGGCCCAACATCCTGCTCATCATGACCGACCAGATGCGCGGCGACTGTCTGGGAATCGCAGGCCATCCCGATGTAAAGACGCCATACCTGGACCACCTGGCATCCCTGGGGACACGCTACAGCAATGCCTACACCGCCTGCCCAAGCTGCATCCCGGCCCGCTGCGCCCTGCACACAGGACTTTCCCAGGAACATCACGGCCGAGTAGGCTATATGGACAGAGTCCCCTGGGAATATCCCGTCACCATGGCCGGAGAGCTGTCAAAGGCCGGATATTACACCCAATGCGTGGGGAAGATGCATGTCCATCCCCTGCGGAATCTCATGGGCTTCCACAACATAGAGCTCCACGACGGCTACCTCCATGCCTATAGGAATGCCAACGTGCCCTATGCGGAAAACCAGCGGATCGCCGACGATTATTTCTACTGGCTGAAGACCCAGATCGGCATCGACAGGGATGTGACGGACGAAGGGCTGGAATGCAATTCCTTCACCGCCAGGCCCTGGATGTATGAGGAAAGGCTCCACCCCACCAACTGGGTCACGGACAAATCCATCGATTTTCTCCGCCGCAGAGACCGCTCCCGTCCCTTTTTCCTGATGGCATCCTATCTCAGGCCTCATCCGCCTTTTGACGCGCCCCAGTGCTTCTTCGACCTCTACCGCGGCCGGGACCTGACGCCTCCCGCCATAGGCGACTGGGCGGATGAAGAACGTCTGAGACGACTGGGCAGGCGCACCGATGCCGATACGGGATCCGTGGATCCGGAGCTCATGCGCCAGGCACAGATTGGGTATTATGCCTGCATCACCCATCTGGACAATCAGATAGGAAAACTGGTAGACGCATTGAAGGACGACGGTTCTTATCAAAATACCGTTATTTTATTTGTGTCAGACCACGGAGAACTTCTGGGAGACCACTATACCTTCCGAAAGACCCGCCCCTATCAGGGAAGCATCCACATTCCCCTTATCGTCGCCAACGCACCGGGCATGATACCCGGGACGGTATGCACCAGGCTGGCGGAGCTTCGGGACATCCTGCCCACTTTGGTGGAGCTGGCCGGAGGCGAACAGCCGGAAGGGATTGACGGGCTCTCCCTCCTCCGGGAGAACCATCGGGAATACCTCCACGGGGAGCACAGCGGCGGCGACATCGGAAACCAGTACATCGTCACCGGGCAGGACAAGTACTGCTGGTTCATGGAATCCGGAAGGGAACAGTATTTCCGTCTGGATACGTATCCGAAGGAGCTGCACGACGCGGTTGCGGATCCGGACTGCCAGGAGCGGATTTCCTACCTGCGCGGGCTCCTCATCAAAGAGCTGGCAGGAAGGGAAGAAGGGTACACGGACGGAACCCGGCTGATTCCCGGAAGGAGGCAGAAAAGCTGCCTGAGCTTCCTGCCTGCCGCTGACAGCATCAGAGGCTAAGGCTTCTCCCCCTCCCGCATCCTGTCCACAAGTTCTCTTAATGATTTTGCGATGATGGCCAGCTCCTGCCTGGCCTGGATGGGATTCCTGTCGATGTACCCGCTGCTGTTCTCGATTCTGCCGATGATATTCTCCAAATCCATCAGAGAGGAATCGCGCCTGCGCCTGGCGTGCTCTCTCTGATGGCGGCAGACAGCCTCAAGCCGGGAAATCCGCTTCTCCAACACCTCTCTCTGGCTGCAAAGCCGCTGTATCTGCTCTTCATGGACGGCTTTCTCCTCTTTTATCCTTCCTATTTCTTCTTTATATAATACCTCCACCCTCCTGGGGGAAAATACCTTTCTGTCCTCAGGCTCCGAGTCCTGTATGGTCTTAAGACGCAGCTCCGCCTCCTTCACGCGCCCGTCATGCTCTTCTATCCGTGCCTTAAGCCCCGCGTCCTCCTCCCGAAATTCCTTCAGCAGCTCCCGCAGGACCTGATAATCTTCCTTTTTCATGACGCCCCCTGCCTCTCTGGCTTTTTCCCTGTCTCCCGGATAGGCTCCCTGGAGGGCAGACCGGCCTTTCTGGGATATTTCGCCGGGGTCTTCTGCACCTTTTCCACCACCACCAGATTCCTGTGGATATCCGAATCCGGCAGAGCGAATTCCACACTCTCCCTTACCCGGCCGCCCAGCACGGATATGGCCTTCTGCGCATCCGCCACTTCCCCCGGGCCCTTCTCGGATTTATAGGCAATGAACTGCCCTCCCTTTTTCACAAAAGGAAGACAGTACTCCGACAGGGTGGAGAGATGCGCCACCGCCCGGGACACACAGAAATCGAAGGTCTCCCTCCCTCTTCCGGGCGCAGCGTAATCCTCCGCTCTGCCATGTACTGCCTCCACATCGGTGAGCTTCAGCTCCTCTATGACCGCATTCAGAAACTGGATCCTCTTGTTCAGTGAATCCAAAAGCGTGACCTTCAGGCCGGGGAAGGCGATCTTCAGGGCAAGCCCCGGAAACCCCGCCCCTGTCCCCACATCGATCAGGGTATCCCCCTGCGCCGGACGGCACACCTTCACCAGGGACAGGCTGTCCACGAAATGCTTCTTCAATACCTCCTGATATTCCGTGATGGCCGTCAGGTTCATCCTGCCGTTCCATTCCAGCAGCAGCTCATAATACCGGAGGAACTGCCCCGTCTGTTCCCCGGAAAGAGCGATGCCAAACGCCTCAAGATCTCTCTGAAATATCTCCAAATCATACTGAGCCATCCAATCACCTCGCCAATCCAAACCCCCACTTGTCTTCATCCATCTATTATAGGGGAAGGAAACGGATTAGGCAATATAGAAAATTTTTCTGTTTACGTAAATAGAGTGGACAGATTGACAATAATCTATTATAATCAACATATAAAATAAATCTATCCAGGAGGGTAACATGAAGAATCTAAAAATCAGGACTAAGCTTTTGGCGACCTTCATGCTGGTCATCATACTGTTCATAGGGACAGTGGCCATTGCCATCTACGGTCTGCAGGCAAACGCTAACAAATACTCTGAATTTTACAATGTAGAGTATAAGGTGACCAACAATATCATGAGCATGCGCCGGGGCCTGCAGATTATCGTGAAGGATCTGGCATTCATAACCATCGAGAGCGATGAATCGAAAAAGGAAAGCTATCAGGATGAGCTTCAGACCGAATTGACGGCGCTGGAGGAAAATGCCTACTGGCTGTTCGAGAATTTCACAGGGGATTCCCAGTTACTGGATTCCTTTTCCGATTCTATACAAAAGGCCATGGAACTGCAGGAGAATGTCATCACCACATCCGAGACGGACAACCTGGAGGCACAGAGGATACTGCTTGAAGAATACCAGCCTCTTGTACAGGAAGCCGTGAACACCCTGATTCAGATCAGCGCTGTGGAAGAAAAGACGGCGGAGGACAATTTCCTCAGCACGGTAGACATGCAGGAGCTCCTTGTAGCGGCACAGATTGGCATGGCTGTGGTAGCTTTGATTATCACCATCCTCCTCTCTACATACCTGACCAGATCCATCACCAAGCCCTTACGTCAACTGGAGACAGCGGCGGATAAGATTGTCAACGGCAATTTCGATATCTCCGTGACCTACGAGTCCAAGGACGAGCTTGGAAGCCTTACCAAGTCCTTTAAGAATATGACCTTCATTCTGGAGACCGTCATCTCCGACGCCTCCAGGCTCTTGAGCGAGATGGCGGACGGCAATTTCGATGTCCGCACCAATGCAGAGGAAAGATATGTGGGCAGTCTGCAGAGCCTGCTTCTGTCCATCCGCAAGCTGAACAAGGACCTGAGCATCACCCTGGGTCAGATCAACCAGAGCGCGGATCAGGTGGCATCCGGCTCCGGCCAGGTATCCAACGGCGCACAGGCCCTGGCACAGGGCGCTACCGAGCAGGCCGCTTCCGTGGAAGAGCTTGCCTCCACCATCACCAATATTTCCTATCAGGTCAAGAGCACTGCCGACAATGCCATGGAAGCCAGATCCAAATCCAACACCGCCGGTGGCGAAGCCGAAATCTGCAACAATCAGATGCATGACATGATGGATGCCATGGAAGAGATTGCACGTTCTTCCAATGAAATCAGCAAGATCATCAAAACCATTGAAGATATCGCTTTCCAAACTAATATTCTTGCGCTGAACGCCGCCGTAGAAGCAGCGCGGGCCGGAAGTGCAGGAAAAGGCTTCGCAGTTGTTGCTGACGAAGTCCGCAATCTTGCCGGCAAGAGTGCGGAAGCGTCTAAAAATACTTCTGTTCTCATTGAGAATTCATTAAAGGCCGTTGAAAACGGAACCTTGATTGCCGATGAGACTGCCGCTTCCTTAATGAACACAGTAAAAGGAGTCGAGGAGGTTGCCGGCATCATCAGTCAGATTGCTGAGGCTAGCGGCAATCAGGCAGAGGCAATCGCCCAGATTACGCTGGGTATTGACCAGATTTCCGGCGTTGTGCAGACGAATTCCGCAACCGCTGAAGAAAGTGCGGCGGCCAGCCAGGAATTATCTAATCAGTCCCAGCTTATGAAGGATTTGGTTGGAATGTTCCGGTTAAAGGCTTAAACCTATCATTATTTCTACAAAATGCCCCCAGGGAAATGCCATCCTTCATTTCCCTGGGGGCATAGTAGTTCTACCCGTCTTCATCCTCCGATGGGCGCCATGCCTGCCCGAACTTTACATCCCTGAACAACGCCGCAAGCCCTGTAATCTGCTTAAGCCTCAGAATCTCATCCCTGTCCATCCCAAGATGTTTGGAAATCCACGCATCCGAACGCCCCAGTTCATGCAGCTCCTTCACAATATTTCCCATCAAATCCACATCATGATTTCCTCTCGCCCGATTATGGCGAATAGTGCTGGCAATTCTCTGATCCAGAGGCTTATCTATCACAGACACTGGAAGCAGTCCCTTCTCCCTCTCGTATATATCCGAATGCTCCAGCATAATCCGATATCGGTGAAACCCATCCACAATCACATACTTATCGTCCAGTTTATTATAATAGCAGACTACAGGCATCGTATACCCATCGTTCTTAATACTCTCATAGAGCAGCTTCATCTCCGGAGGCGCAACTGCGTTAGGATTATATGTATTCGGAACCACTTTTTCAACAGGAACCGCAATCACATGATAGGTCGGACTTTTATACTCCATAATTCATCTCCTCCACACTCTTATATTTATGCCGGATTGCGTCAATCCGCCTCTGCTGGTCCCTGGTCATTCCAAATCCCATAGACCGGCAGATATGGTCATTTTTCAGGATACAGCAGCACATCCTCTTCCAACTGGGTATATCCTTGGTCAATTTGATATCGTCCGTATCATCCGGAATCTTTCCCATGAAAACAATCCTCGACTTTTTACTCAGAGTATAATTGGAGACGCCATTGCGCTTAATCTGATATCCATGCTCCTCCAACTCCTGTATAACCTCCTCGTCCAGCCCGCCTCCCGTCTCATGCCAGAATTTAATTGAAGTATTAAACTTCTTAACATAGTTATTACGCAGACGGATTGGCAGCGTATCCAGAAGGAACATCGTATAGGACTTCCATGTATGACCTTCGGGCAGCGTAATATTTCGGTAGCCTAACGCCTTGGTCCTTCCGTAAATGGCGCCAAAGTTCGCCCCCTTCACCCTGCCCACAAGCTTTACCCAAATTTCTGGGTCAATAACCCTGTAAAGGTTCAGGGAATCCTTGGAATAATCGTTGAAAGGAGACGCCACCCGCATCTGTGAAACCTTCAGTCCAGCCTTATAATAGAGGTCATACAAATGATTATAATCATAGTCAAATACATAATTTGCATGCCAGATATCCTGCGTAGTCCAGTCATAAAGGGGCGATGCACACCAAACATCCTTAAAATGCTTCGTAATCCAGCATTTTTCTTTATAACCAAACTTCTTATTTAAAAATCCACTGTATCGCTGCAAGGATTCATCTGCACGGATTCCCAGAAGGCAAACTGTCTTCCTGTTGCCGTGGGAAATCCTGTACCATCTGCCAAACTGCTTTGCCAAGTCCTCCTGATGCATCCGGTATCGGTATGTAGTCACAGGGTTGCGGTTTAAGTTAATCACATATTTTTTCTTAGGCATCTTCCTGACCCACAACTCCTCCTTCTTGTCATCCCAAGGATACCAATACATCTCATAGCTGCTAAGAGCCGTTCGGGTTGCCATTGGGAGACATACCCAATACGGCTCCACATCCTCCTTAATTCTCTCAAATGTACGCTCTACATATTCTGTTGTTACCGTGTACTGTGCTTCAAAATCCTGGTGGAACACACCAACTCTTTTCTCCGGCGCGTATTTCTTCTGATAATCCAGCACCAGATTCAAAAGCAGCCCGCTGTCCTTCCCACCGGAAAAAGAGATGTAGATATTGTCAAATTCCTCAAAAATAAACCGAATCCTCTCCTGAAACGCTTCATATACACTCTGTCCTAAATATTCTCGTACCATATTCATCTCCCGACCTTATAAAAATTACCAATTTCTGGAAACTATATGAAAGTTAATTTATCACAGAAAAGAAGTAAATTCAATAAAATCCGGCAAAATTCGACAATTAATTAAAGCGTTCTAAATACAAAAACGCCTCCGGCAGAAACATCCTGTTCTGCCAAAGGCGACATCATATCCCCATATTCCTTTTCTCCACCAATCCAAACAGCCATGCGCCAACTGTCAAAGCAATCAATACCATCCATATCACATTCACCCAAATAAATGGGAATAAGCGATGCTCCTTCTTCTCACGGACTACCCTATCGATATAATAGAATAACCCGTAGACAATGTCCAAACTCACATGGTCGTATAATTTCCTGATGTTATCGCTGATATCAATTAATTTATTATCCGAATCATAATTTACCGGTTTGTATCTTTTTCTCAATTCCATCAAATTCTGTCCCAATACGTCAATACTCCCTGGCTGATCCCCCTGTTGTATCCGGGAAAGAACTGAAAAAATATCGGAATAATAATGCCGGAAAGCTTCTTTCGGATTCACCGAATAATAGAGCCCTTCCAACTGCTTATACCCAAGGGCACACCGTAATGCTTGCCCCTTGCGGGGCGGGTGGACTGCGTCCATTAAGGTATATATC
>OFHB01001592.1_pt1 | contig 12863 bp, 10 predicted proteins | sample 1521881 | NCBI WGS metagenome assembly OFHB01 (sample SAMEA3504090, study PRJEB24116) | mouse gut metagenome | biome: mouse gut; feature: mouse-associated habitat; material: faeces | place: Denmark | collected 2011
GTAAATGAGGGGATTATTGTCTTGGCGGCTACAAACCGTGTTGATATCTTGGATCCCGCCATCATGCGGCCCGGACGTTTTGACCGTAAGATCAGCGTAAACAGGCCGGATGTAGGTGGAAGGGAAGCTATTTTAAGGGTTCACGCCAAAAATAAACCGCTGGCGGAAGATGTGGATTTGAAGCAGATTGCCCAGACCACCGCAGGCTTTACCGGAGCGGATCTTGAAAATCTGTTAAATGAAGCTTCCATTATAGCGGCAAAGCAGGACAGAAGTTATGTGCTTCAGGAAGATATCAAAAAAGCGTTTATTAAAGTGGGCATTGGAGCCGAAAAGAAAAGCCGTATTATCACGGACAAGGAAAAGAAGATCACGGCTTATCATGAAGCCGGTCATGCGATCTTGTTCCATTTACTTCCTGATGTGGGACCGGTCTATACGGTATCTATCATTCCCACAGGGCTTGGGGCTGCCGGGTATACCATGCCGTTACCTGAAAAAGACGACATGTTCATCACCAAAGGAAAGATGCTTCAGGATATTATGGTATCTTTAGGAGGCCGGATAGCGGAAGAGATCATTTTTAAAGATATAACAACGGGGGCTTCCAGCGATATTAAAAAGGCTACCGGAGCGGCCAGGGATATGGTGACCAGATACGGTATGTCGGAGACTATTGGTGTTATTAATTATAACAGCGATGACGACGAAGTATTTATCGGCAGGGATCTGGCACATGCGAAGAGCCACAGTGAACTGGTTTCAGGCGAGATTGACCGGGAAGTAAAGCGGATCATCGACGAATGCTATGGAAAGGCTAAGGAGATTATAATTGCCCATATGGATGTGCTCCACGGATGTGCGGATCTGCTTCTTGAGAAGGAAAAGATCGGAAGGGCTGAGTTTGAGTCATTGTTTGAAAACAAGGATACTTCTCCTGAGGCGTTCTTCCAATGCTAATGGGTTAAAGGTGCGGATTGTATTTTATTGATTTGTTGAAAGTGCACAAATTCAAAAGGTCAAATTTGTAATATTTGTGAATCGTTAGTATTTACCCCAAAGGGACCATATGCTATTATACTACTTGTAACCCCCCCCAATACATTATATAGTTTTTTGCTATACCCCATAAGAAGAAATACCTTCTCTAAAAAGAACAGTACTTGTTACTGTTCTTTTTACTATCTATATTGATTAAGCGATATATATAGTATAAAATAGACATATGTTTGTCAGATGCGGAAATGGAGTTGCTATATATGGAAATAAACCAGTATTTAAAAGTAGAGAGAGAAAGGCAGTATATTGCGGGCATGCGCCCTGTTTTTAACAGGAATGCGTTATTTAGTGATACCACGGAGGATTATGTATCTCCGGCGGAGCCAAATCCTTATTCAAAAATAGTGATTCGGTTCCGGACGGCACTGAATAATATTGACAGGGTGCTGCTTGTTCACAACAATGTCAAATATTTAATGTCCAAAGAAAGCTGTGACGGGCAGTTTGATTATTATGAACATGAGACAGAAATAGAAAATATGGAGTTTTGTTATCATTTTGAAGTAGAGGTAGGGAGGATCAGCTGTATTTATGATACCAGGGGTGTTGCAAGGGAGGCGATACCGGAATATGCATTTCGGATCATCCCTGGTTTTAAGACTCCGAAATGGGCGAAGGGTGCCGTTATGTACCAGATTTATACGGATCGTTTTTATAATGGGGATCCGTCTAATGATGTTCTTACCTGCGAATATGAGTATATTGGGGATAAGACGGTTCACGTAGATGACTGGAATAAGTATCCTGCATCCATGGGGGTCCGGGAATTTTATGGAGGGGACCTGCAAGGCGTACTGGATAAAATGGATTATCTGCAGGATTTAGGGATTGACGTGATCTATTTTAACCCCTTGTTTGTTTCGCCGTCTAACCACAAGTACGATATACAGGATTATGATTATATTGATCCGCATATTGGGAAGATCGTCAGTGACGAGGGTGCTTTGTTAGAGCAGCATCAGCGGGAAAACAGGTTTGCGTCCAGGTACATTGACAGGGTTACGAATAAGAAAAACTTAGAGGCAGGCAACGAGCTTTTTGCAAAAGTGGTGAAGGAAGCGCACAGACGAGGAATGCGCGTTATATTGGACGGGGTGTTCAACCACTGCGGATCTTTTAACAAATGGATGGATAGGGAAAGGATTTACGAGCATGTGGAAGGTTATGAGAAAGGCGCTCATGTAAGTGCTGACAGCCCGTACCGTGATTATTTCCATTTTTATAATGAGAATACATGGCCTTATAACACAACTTATGATGGGTGGTGGGGTCATGACACGCTTCCTAAGCTTAATTATGAAAAATCTCAGGAATTATTTGATTACGTTATGCGGGTGGCGGCAAAGTGGGTGTCCCCGCCTTACAATGCGGATGGATGGCGTCTGGATGTGGCGGCGGATTTGGGGCATACGCCGGAATATAACCATTATTTTTGGAAAGAATTCCGCAGAGCGGTGAAGATGGGAAATCCGGAAGCCATCGTGCTGGCAGAGCATTACGGGAGTCCGAAAGAATGGCTGCAGGGCGATGAGTGGGATACCGTGATGAACTATGATGCTTTTATGGAGCCGGTGACATGGTTTTTAACCGGTATGCAGAAGCACAGCGACGATTACCGGGAAGATCTGCGGGGGAATGCAGACAGCTTCTGGGGAGCCATGCTGCACCACAGCGCCAGCTTTACTACACCTTCCCTGCAGGTGGCGATGAATGAGCTGTCCAATCATGATCATTCCCGATTTCTGACCAGAACCAACAGGAAAGTGGGGAGGACCAACACACTAGGACCGGAGGCGGCCAATACGGGTGTGAATAAGGCGGTCATGCGTGAAGCGGTGGTCATCCAGATGACCTGGCCCGGAGCGCCCACCATTTATTACGGTGATGAGGCGGGCGTATGCGGTTTCACCGATCCGGATAACAGGCGTACGTATCCCTGGGGGCATGAAGATCAGGAGCTGATCGCATTTCACAGGGAAATAATCAGGATCCACAAGAGCCACAGAGAGTTTCTGACAGGCTCCATTAAGCAGATGGAGAGTGATTACAATGTGATCGGGTACGGCAGATTCACAAGGGAGGGACAGTCCGTGATCCTGATTAATAATAACGATTATGAGATCACGAAAGAGCTGTTCGTATGGCATCTGGGTGTGCCCAAGGAGTGTATGATCAAACAGCTGCTGCTGACTACAGTGGACGGATTTACTACGGAAGAGAAAGAGTATCCGGTCAGAGCCGGTAAAGTCTCCATAACCCTTCCGCCCACGTCCGCCATTATCCTGCGGTATGAGGATGAAGAGATCAGCAGTTTTATGGAATACAGATAATTGGAGGAAAGACCGGAGGGATACATGAGTTATCCTGCCGGTCTTTCTTATGGAATATACGGACATTATTATAGTACATACTTGACAGAATGATAAGTGAAATGTATAATTTAACCGTGTTACAAATGTAACACGGTTGAGGAGAGGAAGAGTCCTAAGAGCAAAGCGCTTCGGAATGGAGGTATAAATGAGTGTTATTGGAGAATTCTGTGGAGAGATAATTAAGATAATTTTTTCGATGACATTTACCGGTAGTATAATTTCATTTTTTCTATTTATTTTAAAACCGCTCATAAAGGATAAACTTCCTAAATCATTTCAATATTATATGTGGATTTCAGTCGTGATAGCTTTGATGCTGCCTGTATCCAGGATCATTGTTATTCCTGTGTCGGGTAGTTCGGTAATGCCAATAAAGAACGAACAAATAATCCCGCAGATTACTTATTCGTCAGACACTGCAGTTAATTTATTTGTTTGTTGGCAGACAGGAATGATTTTGGTTCTTGGCTTTCATATATTATGTTATGTGTTTTATGTACGGAGGCTGCGCAGACATAATATAAGTGCAGAACGGCAGGAAACAGAGTTGCTGAATAACCTGTTAAAAGGAAAAGGTACTTTACAGTTATATAAAAACCTAATTTTGGAAACGCCAATTCTGATCGGTTTCTTCCGTCCTGCAGTTATTTTGCCTGATCAGGAATATGAAGACGTGCAGCTTCGAAATATTCTGATGCATGAAATTACACATAGGAAAAGGCACGACATTTTCGTGAAGTGGCTGTTGATTTTTGTCGGAGCAGTTCACTGGTTTAATCCAATGATTTATTTTGTACGTCGAGAGGTGAATCAGGCTTGTGAATTAGCGTGCGATGAATCTGTTATAAAACGATTTGATATCAGTGAAATGCAGCAGTACGGAAACACTTTAATTGCAGTTGCGGCTGATTCGATAAGAAGGACACCTTTTTCGGTTACTATGTTTGAAGACAAAAAAATTTTGAAAGAAAGGTTAGCTGCTATTATGAAACATAAAAAGTATTCAAAAAGAACAGTTATTACAGCAGGCGTTATTCTGATGATTATTGTCTGCGGTATTATGGGAGTCAGTACATTGCGTAGTGCAGGAAACGCGCAAATAAACAGTAGCTATGTGGATAATTATCCTTTGCCTTCTGATCAAAAGCGCATTAAAGAGATTGAACTGAAAAAATCTTTACGGGACTGTTATAAAAACAAAATTACCGAAGCCTATGTGTTTTTAAGTGATTCAGATGATGAGATTACTGATGCTTATATTACTGTTATCGGCAAAGAAGAGAAACCCGATTCTGAAATGCAGAGAGGAATAAAATCTCTTGCATCTGAGGAACTGAAATTGGATGTTGAAAGTATTTACGTTGATTATATTGATTTTGAGTCATTTACTTCCAACCAAAAGTAGATGAGTAAAAGCGCCTGCATTACGCAGGCATTTTTTGGAGAAAGGGAATCATCATGATGAGGAGTAAGCATAGTGATAATGAGAAGAACAGGAAAAATAAACAGAATATGAGATAATGTGTCGGATAATGACACAACTTTGACACATCTATAGTATATACTGTTGCAAGAAAATTTGGTAACACGGGCAGTCATACGGCATACCGATCCGGCTGTATGGTGCGGGTTTGTTATATAGATGAGGAGTGTTCAGCAATGCAGAAAATCCTGATCGTCGAAGACGACGCGGCCATCGCTAATCTGATCAAGATCAATCTGGAGACGGAGGGCTACAGATGTACCTGCGCTTTTGACGGCAAAGCCGGGGCAGATCTGATCGAGGAGGAGCAATTTGACCTGATCCTGTTAGACATTATGCTGCCGGAGATTGACGGTTATGAACTGCTTGAATATATCAAGCCGATGGGAACACCGGTGATCTTCCTGACGGCGAAGGGCAATGTCGATGACCGTATTAAGGGATTAAAACTGGGAGCGGATGATTATATTGTCAAGCCGTTTCAGGTGGGAGAACTGACTGCGCGGGTGGAGGCTGTGCTGCGGCGATATGGGAAGGCAGGCCAGAAGCTGTCTTTTGCGGATGTGGAGATTGACGTGATCTCCCGGACTGTAACACAGGCGGGCGTCCCGGTGGAGTTGACGATCAAGGAGTTTGATTTGCTGGTAGAACTGATGCAGAACAAGAACGTAGCGCTGTACCGGGAGCGCATCTACGAGAAAGTTTGGGGCGGGTCTTTTATGGGTGATACCCGTACATTGGATTCTCATATCCAGCGTCTGAGGAAAAAGCTGGGCTGGGAGAACTATATCAGGACGGTGTTTCGGATCGGATACCGCCTGGAAGATGATATATGAAAACGCTGTTCTGTCAGCTGCGGCATGTCCCCTGATATGGACAGATTTGCAGGGTGAAAGAAAGGCAACGGTATGAAACTTTTTCATAAGGTATTCCTCTGCTTTGTGGTCCTCTTTGGGATCGCTTTTCAGGCGGCGGGTGTGCTGCTGATCGACTATGCCTACGAAAATGCCATCGAACAGGAAAAGAAGTATGCATTGCAGCAGTTTCAATATAACAAGTATATTCTACAGTCTATTTTGTACTCGGAGCCGGACTTTCTGTGGGTGCAGGAAGGTAATCCGGAAATCCGGGCTTCTTTCACAGCTCCAGTGGCGCTGTACGATTCTGACAAAAACCGCATTTATTCCAATATGATAATGGAGCCGAATATGCTGGATTTTACCGGCAGTGGGGAAGGACGGCTTGCTTTTCGAATCTGTCAAAAGGAAGGGGACAGTTATATTTACGTATATGATCATGTGCGGCAGGGAGAGAGTGAGGCTTATCTTGTGACGCAGACGGATATCAGTTCGGTGGTGGATATTCAGAGAAACATGACGGCTTATTTTCAGAGGATTTATCTGATTATTTTGTGTATTGGATTCCCACTGATTTTCCTGCTGACCAATCTGCTCACCGGATCCATCAAAAAGGTGGGCAAGGCGGCCAGAAGGATTGCCAGAGGGAAATATTCCGAGAGGATCCATGTGGGTACGAAGGATGAGATTGGCCAGCTGGCGGCGGATTTCAATCAGATGGCGGAGAAGATAGAGGAGAAGGTAAGGGAGTTATCCAAGGCAGCCAAAGCGAAGGAGGATTTTACGGCTAATTTTGCGCATGAGTTGAAGACGCCGCTGACGTCGGTGATCGGTTATGCGGATATGCTGTATCAGCGGGAGCTGTCAAGGAAGCAGGTCAGGGAGGCGGCGGGCTATATTCTGCATGAGGGTATGCGCCTGGAAGCGCTTTCTTTGAAGCTGATGGATCTGTTTGTTATGGACAGGCAGGACTTTTTACTGGAAAAACTGGAGACGGGGGGGCTGTTTGAAAACCTGCGGCCAGGCATACTGCCTGTGTGCGGCAAACATGGTGTGAGGCTGCATATGGACATAGAAGAAGACGAAATTGCAGTGGAGTTCGATCTTTTCAAGACAATGATACTCAACATTATCGATAACGCTGTCAAGGCGGAGTGCAGCGATATCTGGATTACCGGCAGGAGGGAGAAGACCTGCTATCAGATTTGTATTACGGATAACGGAAAAGGGATTCCGCCGGCAGAGCTGGGGCGGATTACGGAAGCCTTTTACATGGTGGACAAGTCACGGTCGAGGAAACAGCATGGAGCGGGGCTTGGTATGGCGCTGGTGGCTAAGATCGCGCAGCTTCACAGGGCAGGGATGCGGGTGCAGAGTGACGGCAGAACCGGTACTACGGTTCGAATCACGTTCGGTCTGTCGGAAGGAGGGCATAGTGAAGAGGGTGTCTAAGTATACATTGGTTTGCCTGCTGCTTGCGGCGGTTTTTGCCCTGGGAAGTACGGCAGGGATGAATGTGATTCTGCAGATGCGGGAGCGGCAGCGGTTGGAGGAGAGCGGTACTGTGGCGGTGGAATCTCCCGTTCTGGCATGGCAGGACCCGACTGCAGAGGATACTGCCGCGGGAGAGGGGGAAGAGACGGGGGAGACGAAGGAAGATGCCGAGCGCATTTTGACGGTGGAGCAGATGGAGCAGGTACTAAGATACAGGAGTCACTGTGAGGGAGAGATTCTGCATGAACCGGCAGTGGGGCAGATCACGATGGAGGAGGCCATTGCTTCCGGTGAAAACTGGCTTGTGGAGATGGGATTTCTGACAAAGACGGAGAAAAAGTCCAAAGAAGCGGCGGGAAGCGAAGGCGGAACAGAAATTGTGACCGCATCTGACAGGCAGAATCCGGAGATCCTGTCCCGAAGGGCATCTTTGGGGGTAAAAGCGGATTTAAGTGCGCTGGAAGTGCCGATGGAGTCCTGGTACAGTTTCTGGACAGTACGCTTTTCGAATAAGTATCTGTATGCGACATTATCTGTCAATGCAGTCACGGGTAAAGTGTGGGATGCGGAGATATCATTGTACAGAAATATGATATACAGGCAGTCATTTGATAAGCTGGAGCTTTTTGTCCGCCTGGCAGGCGTGCAGGGGGAAGTGGAGAAGTTTGCACAGACAAATAAAAGCGGGTCATTGGTGAGTATAGCGGTAAAAGGGACTCAGCTGTATGCACAGCAGGGATATTACAGTGTGGAGATCGACGGATTTTTTGAATATGAGAAGAATAAAAAAATTGAGCTGCATGAACAGCGGGTGATAGACTATCATCTGAAGGCAGAAGAAAAAGATTAAGATCAGGCGGGAAGGAATTTCGAAACGGGTTTTGATTATTTTTACAAGTATGACACATTTTTATCGAAAGTATGACGCAACACTCTGTTAGGATGAAAGCATTGATCCTAACAGAGTATTTTTATGGGATAGAAAATTGCCGCGGATTCCGCAAGGAGGCGTGGCAGCGATGGAGCCGGAAAAGTCAGGATAGCATTGGGGGAAAGAGGAATGAGAAATTACATGGAGAGTGACAGAGAAATGGAGCGGCAGATGGAATACAGGAGAAGGAAACAGCTGAAAAAGTTACAGAGAAATATATTTTACGCTGTTTTGGGTATGACCTTGGTTTTGTATGGAATGCGGATCCGGCAGCTGGGGGTATCTCTGACGAAGGTACAGACGACTTTGAAACAGATAGAAGCCCTGCAGCAGAAAGCGGCAGAGAGCAGTTCGGATGCAGTGGACACATTTGGAGAGCAGCAGGCCGGCGGACAGCTGACGGCGGATTTTATCAGCAGCATCCAGGCAGTGCATTTGGACAGGCCCATCAAACGGACACGGGAGGAGGCGGTGCAGCGCTTGAAGGAGCTGGGCCAGTCGAATCCGGTGATCGCGCAGATTGGCCAAAACAGTTCCCTCTATCCGGAAAATATGCTGACGGCGTTGGCCAATAATCCTGAAATGGCAGATTTTGCGGCGGGATATCTGGAGAAGGACAAGGTGGCGACAGGCGGCTTGACGGAGGAGGAAAAGAGACAGGACTTCCCGCTTTTTCTCCAGTGGGATCCGCGGTGGGGCTATGCTTCCTATGGCGTTGACAGCAATATCGGCCTGTCGGGGTGCGGGCCAACCTGTATGTCGATGGTGCTGTATTATCTGACAGGGGACGAGACGCTGACACCGGACCGGATCGCCGATTATGCCATGGAAAACGGCTACTATGTGGAAGGAACGGGAACAGCCTGGGCTTTGATGCAGGATATGCCGGGTCTGTACGGGGTGCGGGTGATTGAACCGGATATGTCCGAGTATGGATTTCGGAATGCACTGTCCAAGGGACGCGTGCTGATCTGTGCCATGGGAGCAGGAGACTTTACGGCAGCAGGACATTTTATCGTGATCTATGGGTATGATCAGAATGGTTTCATGGTAAACGACTCTAATTGTGTGGCGAGAAGCCAGAAGAGATGGACTTTTGAGGAAATCCGCGGACAGATCAAGATGGTATGGGCCTATGAACCGCGGGGAAATCAGATCGAGGAAGAGCAGGTGATCACTTTTGTAGATTTTGCGGGGTAAAGGTGCAACCATGGAGGCCCCTTGCGGGTATATAAGACAGAGTCTGTGCTGGCCGGTGAATGTGTTATCGTGTATAATAAGAGTCGGCCAGTATTATTCCCGCGGGCAGGATGCGGGGTAATTGACTTTGACGGGGGATTTTTATGCCAAAAGAGGAGCGGATAACGACGCAGGCAGCGATCGACCGATATGCGGATATGGTCTATCGGCTGGCTTTGTCGCAGATGAAGAATACAACAGATGCGGACGATCTGTTTCAGGAAGTGTTTATCAGGCTTGTGCGTCATGTACAGGATCTGGAATCGTGGGAGCATGTGAAAGCGTGGCTGATCCGGGTGACGATCAACTGCGCGAAGAAATACTACGAACAGTACTGGAACCGGAATGTGGATTATATGGAAGAGCCGGAGCGTATAGCGGATGAGAGTGAGATTTTTGAGCTGCCGGGAGAACATCCCGTGCGGGCGGCGGTACAGAAGCTGCCGCAGAAATACGGTCTGGTGATCCATTTATTTTATTTTGAAGAGCTGTCGGTGGCAGAGATTGCGCAGTTGACGGAACAGAAAGAGAGCACCGTGAAATCCCAGCTGCACCGGGCAAGACAGATGCTGCGAAACCTGCTGGGGGAAGAATGGGAAAACAGCGGATAAAAAAGTGAAAAAGCCGCAGGTGAAAAAGCGGCGGATGAAAAAGTGAGAAGCAGCAGGTGAAAAAGTGAAAAGCAGCTGTGTCACAGAACGTTTGCCCTGTCGGGAGGAAACGGGAAAATCATAGAGAAAGTGAAGCCATATTGATGACGGATCAGGAAAAGAAAGAAAATAAAAATGTATATAGAGAAGAGACATCCCAGATTCATGCACCGGTGGATCTGATCCTGAGGACAAAGCAGGCAGTCGCAGAAGAGGAAGAAAGACTGCACAAGGAGATGGGACAGGTCGGACAGCGGCAGGAATCGGAACGGAATCAGGGGAAAGAACTGCAGTCGGATCGGCAGCAGGATAGTCGGAAAGAACCGCAGCCGGATCGGCAGCAGAATAGTCGGAAAGAACTGCGGCAGGATCTGCGGCAGAACCAGCAGATTTCTCCGGCAGATTTAAATGGAACCGGCATGGTTGGAGCAGAGTCTGACGGGAAAAAGATGGAATCCAGGTGGGAGAAGTACTATAGAAGAGTGCCCAGGTGGGTTCTCCCGGTGACGGCGGCAGCAGTGTTTGTGCTTGTTATGCGTGTGTCTGTGTTGCAATTTTCCTATCTCTTTGCAGACAGGCGGGGAGGAGCGGATTATGCAGCTTCGGCGGAAGATATGTCGGAAAGCGCAGATGAAGATGGTTCTGTGGGAGGTATGTCGGGAAGCGCTGATAAAGCCGGCTCGACGGGAGCTATGGCGAAAAGTTCGGGAGAGAAGGGTTCGGCGTCGGGGAGGCCGGGGAGCACAGATGGCGAAAGTTTGAGGGAAGGAGAGCTGCTCGAAGATCTGGAAAGAGAGGATGAGAAGACGGCTTCGGCAGCAGATATGGCGGGAGCAAGGAAACAAAACAAATCAGAAGATATGCAGCAAGCCCCTTATGCTCAGGCCTATCTAGAGTTTTTGACGGAATATGCGCAGAACAGCAAAGACGGCAAAGGGCAGGGAGCACGGTTTTCGCTGGCTTTTGTTGACAATAATGACATTCCGGAGCTGCTGCTCATGGAGGACGACTGTCATGCCGAAGGGGTAAAAGTTTTTACTTATTATCAGGATCAGGTAGTAGAACTGGGAGCATTTGGTTCTTTTGGTTTGATGCAGTATGTAGAAAGAGCCGGTTTGATTTTCAGTCACTATATGGGACATGGCGAGTCTGACAATGATTTTTTTGAAATAAAAGAAGGGCAGGCTGTTCTGATCTGCAACATGCATTCTACGCCGTATCGTAGAAACGGCATCGACACCAGTCTGTATGAAATCGACGGTGTTGCCGTGAATGAGAAAACCTACCGGGCCAGGTGGAAGGCCTTATATGAGGATCAGGACTATGTATTGATCGGGTATAAGGACGGAACACCGGTAGAGGAAGCAGCAGAAAGTGAATTGCTGCGGCAGTGATCACTGCTGTAGATAGATCTTAGATAAGTCGTAGATAAATCATATAGAAACAGGGAAGCCGCTAACTTCCCTGTTTCTTCATCAGTCGATGCTTGAAAGCTCTGATCTTTGCGCCATAGCGGGTTGCGTAGAGCAGGCAGACCAGGAGCAATCCAACCGCAAGCCCCTGCATAAAATCCAGTGCTGTCATAACGGCCGGATTGTTATAGAGGCTCGTGTCTTTGATGAGGGTATAAGATAATACCAGAAGTAATGCGATTCCATTACATATGCGTAGACGTTTGTTATACCGCTCTGTCTCTGCATTTGTATAATCTACTGCCTGTAATACAGTTTCTTTTATCTCTTTATCCATATTGTCACTTTTCCTTTCTCCATTCAGAATTTCCCGCAGGTCAACCTCGTAATAATCGGATATTTCAATCAGAATATCCAGATCCGGCATATTAGCCCCTGTCTCCCATCTGGAAACCGTCCGCCCTGAAACACCAATTATTTCCGCGAACTGTTCCTGCGTGATTCCTTTCTCTTTCCGCAAGAGCTTTAGGAACTGTCCAATCTTTTTTAAGTCCATCCTGTTTCCTCCTTCCTGGTGTTTATTCAGAATAATCCTTTCCGCGGAGAATGAACACGACACAAAGCGAGAAATGCCGCATTTTCTCTACTGGACATGGGATGTCTACTCTGATTTTGCCTGTTTCCATCATCCTGACATTAAATAAAGAATGTGCACGAAGTTTCCTATATGACAAAAAGGCATGGTTCTTCCCATGACCATGCCGCAAAATTTACGAATCATATTTCCAAACTGCCCCGCCTTCACATCTTTCCAGCGCAGGGCATTCTCCTTGTACATAAGAATATAACTCCGTCTCCGGTGTTCTGCCAATCACCTCGTTAAGCCGGGAAAGCATCTTCTCTTTGTCTCTGGGCAGTCTCCCCCGCACTCGGAACCTGATAAAATCATGAAATCCATCATACAAAATATCCGCGTCCAGTCTTTCGAGGAGGCAGCGCTCTTCTACAAGGTTCTCCCGTTCTGACGCCGGGATAAAACTGCCGTCCAGAATGTTCTGGTACAACGGAACCTCTTTATGCAGGAACATGGAAAAGTTTACCACATGAGCCGGTTCTGTCTGGTTCAAGAACTCTGCCAATGCCTTTGCATTCTCCGCCCCTCTTCCTTTCCCTGCAACACCCGTCATGATATGGGCATCGAATACCATGTCTGCATGTTTCAGACGCCGGATTGCCTCATATGCCTGTTCCTGATTGTGGTCTTTCTCCATAAATGCAAGTACGTCGTCAAGTCCGCTCTCAATGCCAAGATACAGATGCCGCACCCCCAGCCTCCCAAACTTACGAAGCTCCTCATCCGAACGCT
>OFHB01001593.1_pt1 | contig 12861 bp, 17 predicted proteins | sample 1521881 | NCBI WGS metagenome assembly OFHB01 (sample SAMEA3504090, study PRJEB24116) | mouse gut metagenome | biome: mouse gut; feature: mouse-associated habitat; material: faeces | place: Denmark | collected 2011
TTTCTGAACTTCTCTTCCTCTCTTGTTGTAGTAATCCATCCGTTCTTCATCTGTCATATGCTTTGTCATTTCATAATTATATTCCCTGAGTGTATGAATATCATCTATCGTAAAATTTGGACTCAAAACAGGTTTTTCCATCATTATCCTTTTCTACAGGCTAAGAACACGTTCCTGAAACTTTTCCTTACTTTCCATAATTTCATAAGGTTCATATTCTCCATAAGCACTGGGGCGGCTGATTGTAACCAACTGCACACCATTCTCTCCCATCTGCTTTTGTAGCTTTTCGGTAAAGTCCGCCAATGCTTTACCATGTCTGGTCTTTACCGCAATACACCCTTTTTTATCAAATTCCTTCGCTATGAGATAACACACAATTTAGCGCCTCCTCAAACATTACAGAAATACTTCACCTAAACGTCTTTGCAGCTTCTTATCAAAAGTAACAATATCAATACCCTTTTCCCATTTATATCCATATAAAAGACAATCCACAAAATCAAGTTTAGGTGTTCTGTCAAATATTTCTAATCCACGAAGTAATATATCCACATTAAGAATACTCACATCATTAACTAATTTACGGAAATTACATGCAATATCTTCCCTCGTAACCTGATATACACCTTCCAATACATAACAGACTTCTGCCAGTACCTCCAATGTTACATAACAGTTTTTTCCTCGAATGATTTCTTTTATCTGCCGAAACTGCTCTTCGTTATCCTGTAGCAAAAATCTCAGCACTGCATTTGCATCAAGTATACAATTATTCCCCTGCATGTTTTTTGATCGCCGCCTTTCTCCACGCATCCTTTTCCTGTTCAATTAAAGAAGGATTCGCATACTTATGAAGCCCTCCTGCGGCTGACTCTCCTAAATCTGTATCGTTTTCTATCGGAATCACAATAACCTTTTGATTCATTTGTAATGGCTCTTTTACCTGAACTGCCGTTCCGTCATAATAACCAATCATAGACATACTTCCACCTGCCTTTCTGCTTATTATTTATCATAACATCAGATATCATATCCCGCAATACATATTTCTATCAGATAATTTATATTCTTCTGCCATATGATAAAAGAACTGCCCCAACGGAACAGTTCTCTCACCATACTGCTGTATGTACTTTACTCTGTCAATTCCTTGATTTTAGCCTCTTTCTCTTCCTTTGTGATAAGGTTCATATCTGCCAGTTGCTGTACTTTGCGGATTTCCTCAAAATTATCATATTTCTTTTTCGCTATGGCAAGCTTCACCTCATATTCGGACTGTGACATAAGTTCCATTGCCAGTGCTTTATCCAACTTTGCTTTTTCTGCAAGATATGTTTCCTCTGCCTGCTGTTTCTCCCTGAGAACAGATTTATTCTTTATCTCTTTTTCAAGTTCTATGATCTGCTGCTCCAACTCTTTCTTTTTCGTCATCTTGGGATCCATCAGCTTTAACAGGTCGCTTGCATCTATACCGGGCATATCCCCAGTTTCAAGGACATAATCAATGTATCTTCTCCCTATCTGAACATAAAATGCGTCCAGTTCCTGATTGATTACATTAACCTGTGATTTCAACTGCGCAAGTTCTGTCTGCTCCTGTGCCGCCACTGCTGCAGATGAACCTACTTTCGCCGCAGATGATGCAACATTTTTTCCTACGTTTGATGCTGTCTGTGTCAGTTTGTCAAAAAAAGCCATTTTCTTTTCCTCCGTATATTCTGTATTTTAAAATTTACATCCACACACCTGACATTTCCATGTTTTTCCCAGGTCTCCCGCTCCTAAAATGCCGAACACGCCAACCTTTACAACTTTTCCCACATTGGATATTTTAGATATAGATGAAGAATGGCATACGGGACATTCTTTATGCGGTTTTGAAGCCTGATACTCCTGTACTCTCTCTTCTACTTCTTTTTTGTGTATTTCTTCTTTCTGCGCGATAATACTGTCCCTCTGACTTCCTGTAATTTCATCAAACTCAGCGGATTCTCTGATTTTATTTTCAAATTCTGATCTGGCAGACTGAGACAGAAACATCAGACCTGTCTTTGTCAAAAACTCGCCTGGAACAGGCTTTAAAGAAATATCACATGCCGGACATAGCGCGGATTCCGTTTTTATATTTTTTATAAGTCCACATCTTGCACAATACATAAACATTGGATATTTTATCTCCTCTATACTGCGATTTCTGTTTTCATTCCAATCAAATAAATCATTTTCCTGTATGTATGAATATCCATACACATCACTTCATACATTATACTCGGATATTCATACATAGTCAAGTCTGTTTTTCAACCTTAAAATAAAAGAAATTCAGAAAAGGAGGTTTCAGATTGATAAGCTATGCGCCGCTATTTAAGACGATGAAAGAAAAACAGATCACATCCTATCGGTTGGAAAAATTAGGTTTTTCACGGGCTACTTATTACTCTATCCAAAAGGGCAACAGTGTTTCTACCAATACCATCAACCAACTATGCCGACTTCTGAAATGTAATGTTTCTGATATTATGGAATTTATAGATGAAGATGATTAAAAGCAGATACCACGAAGAAAACTCCCACATGGTATCTGCCTTTTTATAATGTATCTTCTGCCTGTACCTTCACTCTTTCAGGACCACAAGTTTATTCGGAAAACATTCCACGCGGACACTACAGCCAATCTCAAAGCCGCACTGTTCCACCCAATTCCCCTGTATGATAAGCTGCGGCACATTTTTACCGCTGTTTACCGAAGCAGAATAAGCTTTCATTCTGTGGATATTCCTCCCGCCGTCCAACACTTCATCGACTATGATCCCATCAGTCCGGACACCTTCCATAACCTGAAACATTCTGGAAAGTATGACGTCTTTTCCATAATTACAGGGTTCCATAAAATCATAATCTTTCTTTATCAGTTCCCGCTCTCTGACCTCCTCAAACAGGATATGCCTGTTCTTATGCAGAAACCCAGACAGCATCCAGAGATTGTTGAGTCCATAGAGCGTATCCGCCACGGAATAAAACTCTCTGACCGGCAGGCTGGCATCCGAATAATAGCAGGAAAACTCTTTTTCTCCCGCCATCATCAGAAAACGCACTTTCTCCATAAATTCCCTCTGCTCCATCACAGAGTGAAGCCTTGTGTATTCCTTCAAAATATACTGGTTCAGTTCACGGCTCATGCTCCGTTCCCTCCTGTTCCTTTTTCTATGCTCCCTGATATATCATCTCAAAGGGCAGGTATTACTTTTTCTTTTTCCACGGCTCCGCTGCACGGTTGATCTTATCTGATTTCGTATGTTTCCCGGTTTTTGCGATTTCGTACACCGTTGTCATACTGGTAAATCCCAGTATAAATAATAAGATATTTGCTGCCATAGTCTCACCTCCTAAAACCCATACTCCAAAAACAACTCTGTCGCCACGATCACTGCCCCTGCGGTCAGCACACCAAAAATGAAATACTGCATTTTTCTCCCTCCTGCCTTTCTCTCTGTCAGACAGCAGAATACCGCCTGCAGAAACTTTCTTCGTTACCTGAGACGGTAATACCGCCGCCTGCTTTGCTCTCTCTTATACCACCTCTGCAGCTTCCGGATAGATCAGCACAAGCGAATCATCTGACGATAACAGATACAATTCTTCCCGCCATTGTATCGCGCTCTCAGCCGTACCTTCTATTGTGTTGGAATATTCAGCCAAGTTTCCGTCAAGATGGTAGAACTCCATGATCTTTGCGATATGGTCTTCATAAGTCTGTCTGTCTCCAAAGAACAGGATATAGCCGCCCATATCAAAAGCACCACGACTGCCGCCATATGCTCCGTCAAGTATGTCTGTCAGTTCTTCCATACGGCGCACTACGTTCTGGTCTGTCTGTTCCGATTCCAGAAAATCTTTGATGATCTCCATATCCAGTTTATTTTTTATCCGCTGATACATCCCGCTTCACCCCCTTTCTCTTTTTGCCGATTTCTGCAGAAGCTTTTTCATCATTCTCACCAGAAACAGCCACTTTTCTTTCGCTCAAAGCTTTCTCACCATTCGCCGCAGGAACAGTTACTTTACTGTCACCAGAAACTGCTTCATCATTCTCAGCAGAAGCCGTCTCTTTCCTTACAACAGAGATTTCTTCGCTGTTCTCCATAGAACCCGCTTCATTCTCTTCTTTTGAAACTTTCTTACTGCTTCTGGCAGAAGCCTTTTTCTCTGTGCTTTCCAGTTCATTCAGTACCTTCTCCAGAGGAAACGGCTGCAAACTCCATACATCTTTAGAATATCTGAGTCCTAAATATAAAGGATGCACGCCGTTGGCTTTCAAATTATTTGTCACAATGCACTTTACCTGTTTCGCCAGCCCTTTTTCCTTTATCATGGTGAGAAGGTCTGTTTTTGCCTGTATGGTCTGCCTGTGGCTGATGAGCGTATTCCCCCACGCAACCACAATGTCATAGCCTCCGATATCCTGTTCCTCCAAAATCTCTTCAATATAAGATAAATTGTTGTCGTCCTCCGATAACTGGCTCACTGTCGGCTTCTCTGAAAATACTTTGGAATACAGGTTCACGATCCGGACTTCGCTCCATCCCAGTTCCTGCACATGGTTCATCAGATGCATTGTTGATACATCCATACTGCCGCACTTATCGGCGGTAAGCGTGGGATACAGCTCTATGACCAAAGCTTTCTTCCCTTTCTCTGCCCATTTCCTGTGTATCTCATAGGTGCTTCTGCCGTCATCGGAGCCGACTGCACTTATGTTCATACAAAATGTTTCTGTAACCATCTTCCTTTCTCCTTTCCGGCACAAAAACAGCGGCAACGCTCTCAAAATGCGTGCCGCCGTTTCCTGTGCCTCTATGTTCTTACTACTCCCTGCTATATCATTTTGTGATATAGACCTCAATGTTTAAATCTTTCCACTGATTCTTTCTGATAAAATTCCCGTACTGCTTCCTGTATGCCTTTGCTTCCTCAAAACTCAGACGGAATGTATCATAAAGAATGTAATCTTTTTCTGCAAATACCGCAGCCTCCTGTATATCGCTGTTCAGATACCATCTGTATATGCCCGCCTCTGTCGGAGTGACCCGTTCCACTAACGTATCAATCAGTTTATCGTCTATTTTTTTCCTGTTCAGGTCACAGGCATTTTCAAGCACCTCTGTAACCCTTGCAATCGTGCCGCTCACATCCTCTGTGCTTTCTTTTGTGTCCTGCTGTGCATAAATTTTCAGTTTTTCTTCAACCTCTGCCATGCGCTCCTGAAGCTGGCTCTGTTTCTCTGTAAACTGGCTTTCTTCAATCCTGTCGTCCAGACGCATATCCAGAAGCCGCTCCAACCTGCATTTCAGGCGGTCATGCTCTCTTCGAAGCCTGCCCTGTTCCGTACTGCCTTCCTGTTCCTGCACATAATCATCCGCAATGCTTCCGATCAGCACGGTCACTGTCTCTTTGGGATTGTTCCATATTCTGTGCAGAATGCTTTTCAGCATAAAATCAAGTTTCCACTCACAGACAGTCGGCACATCACAGTAGCCAGAAGCGTCCAGTCCATTAGCAATTCGGTAACTTTTCTTTCGGTTATTGATCTGATTCCAACAGGTATATCCACAGCACTCCTCCCCTGACTGGTTGACTCTCCATTTATATTTATGGAAAGTCCTGCCGCATTCACAGGTAAGGACTCTGATCCAGCGGTCTTTTGAGCGCTTCTTTCCCGATATTCCCTGGTCCAGATGTGTCACTTTCTTTCCTTTCAGCCTCTGCACCCGGTTCCATGTTTCTTCCGGAATGATGGCAGGAAAATTGCCCTTAATATACTCGTACTGTGTACGGTCTTTCACAGCAACCCTTGTATGGTCCAGATAGCTTGTGGTGTGGGACTTATGGTAGCCGATATAACCTGCATAGGTCTTATTATCCAGAATGCGCAGAACCTTTGTTGCATCCCATTTGCACCCTGACCTTGCTGTTTCCCTGTGAAATGCCTGCATCTTTGCGGCAATAGCTTTTGCTCCCATTCCATCAAGATAGAAATCATAGATCATGCGTACCGTTTCTGCATCTTCCTCCACGATCTCATAAGTATTTTCACTGGACGTTTTCCCTCTTACGAGCCTGTAGCCGAGAATATTTCCATTCCCATACAGTACCCCCTTCTGCCGGGAAATGCTCTGCCCCGCAAGCACCCTGTCACTGATATGTCTGGATTCCTCCTGTGACATTGCGGACATAATTGTAAGCCTTAATTCCCCGTCATTTTCACAGGACCATATGTTATCATTATAGAAGAACACTTCCACTCCCATCTTTTTCAGTTCTCTTGTATAATTCAGGCTGTCTAACGTGTTGCGTGCAAACCTTGATACCTCCCTTGTGCAGATCAGGTCAAACATGCCTTTGGAAGCATCTTCTATCATCTTCATAAAACCCTGACGCTTTTTTGCCTGTGTCCCTGTGATCCCTCTGTCTACATATACATTTATCTTTTCCCAGTTTGGATGGTCTGACAAGATACTATCGTACCACTGCATCTGATTTTCCAGTGCGTTCATCTGTGCCTCATGCTGTGTGGATACTCTGCCATAGAAGCAGACGCGCACTTTATCGTTCTGTAATGTACGGTATTTATTGCTGACATTTCCATGCAGCATTTTCATTGTCAAATCGCCCATCTGCCTATGCTGCCTCCTTTCCTTTATATCGTTTTATGACCTTATCATAGGTCGGCTGGTTGATGACTTTACTGCATAACAACATTTTAAGCAGACGAACGCACAATGCGGTCTCCATCTGGATACTTTTATGCTGTTTTTCCTGCATATTCACTCCTTTCCTGCACCTGTCAGCCATCATAGATATAATATACATTTCTATATCTGCTTCAAACTGACTGACAGGGCAAAAATAATTATTTTAGGTTTCTTTGCGAAAGTTGCGGCAGTTCATCTTTGCTGCTTTGTTTATCAAGAATCTTCTTCTGTCGCAACTTTCGCTAACTTCTTCAAATTTTTTATTGTGATCTGTTTAAAGGTTCCTATATTTTTAACATGGTAGGTGATGCCGTATTCCGATTGAAGGTTGCTCTTCGTTTTATCCAGCCTGCTCCTTAAATGGTTCGCCGTTTTAGGGATCACGGTTGACGGCATACCGTTTTTATCTGCAATATCAAGAAGATCAATCAGTAATCCCGACATAGAGTTTACATATTTATTCCTGCCCTGCATCAGCTCTATGACACAGAGGGCAACCACATCCTCATCCAGTGTGCGCCGATTGATATTTTTCTGGTTCTCCCATAAAATATCAGATACCTCTTCCTCCGAAATGCCTAATACCCTCCCGACTTTCACACAGGCGACATGAAAATCTGCCATCCGGATTTTATTTCTGACCTGCACCTCTTCCATATCGTTCAGGGCTGCAGCCAAAACATTGAAGCAGGCTCCGAGCATTTTCGGTCTGTCTTTTTCAAATTCTGCCCACAATTCTTCCTCTGTCAGAACCTTATCAGGAGCAATCCTTTTTAAAGTGAGAATGACCGAACGGTCTAACAGGTCACTTTCTTTCGCAACCAACGAAACCCCGTTGACCGCAACAATCGCCTTTAAATCCAACACAATCTCATCTGCGTTGCGATATAATGCACGCTTTGAAAAGCTTCCCCCGGTAACTGCCACTGCAAGAATATCCGATATTTTACGGCTAAGGGACGATAAGTTATCAAATGTTACAAAGTAGCCGTTATAAAGCCTTACCTCCAGCCCGTCACTGCCTCTCGGAATGCCGCTTCCCAGTTCGCTTGACTTAGGGTCAATCAGTTCCTCCAGCTTTTTGAAGCTGCTGCTCTTGCTGGAACCCTTTTCGCCTGTAAGCACCAGAATGGGATGGTTGATCCTAAGCCCCCACAGAGAGGTCACAAGATACAGCGTAAGAAGCTTTATCTCCCTGTCGGAAGAGAGGTTGAAATGCTTCCTCATATAATCCAGTAATTTCTCCGGCTGAACCTTTAGATTCGGCTCTATCTGGTTGGCATAATTCGCTGCGTGACGGAATATGATGCCTGATGTCTTTTCTATCGAAACTTCTCCGTCTTCAATCCATACAGCCGTACCCTCTTCCCTATTCAGTTCGTAGGCGTACTGATAGCTGTTGTTAAATACGCGTTTGCAGACTTCAACCTCTTCTGTCGTGTCTGTCCCGATGATCTCGATAATCTCGACTGCGCTCTGCACCTCCTGCACAGAAAGCACTTCGTTAAACTGGTTATAATAAAGCTTTTTCAGTTCTTTTCTAAATTCGTTGTCGTATAAAGGGTACACGGCGGTATTACCCTGTTGATTATCAGTCAGACAATAATACTCTCCCCTGTTGTCCCTCACAACTTTTAAAAAGCCTCCTGCGAGAAGTTCCTGCAGGTCTTTCTGCAAATCCTTAGCCATTGTCACTACTCCTTTCTTCGTTGAAACAATAATAAGACAGATCAAATATCATTTCTTTTACAAAAATCCTGTTGAAACATTCCACAGCTTTTACGCTTACCCGCATACCTTCCAGATATGACAGGTCTACTGTCCCATCCAGTCTGTAAATAGGAAGATTACGAAATTTGCTGTACATACGATCCGCTTTCATAATACAGAATCGTCTCTGTACCGTTTTATTCCTGTGATAAAATGAGAAATAAATGATTACAGTGTGTTTCTTTTTATCAAGTGTATAATCTGTTATCGTTCCATGACGATATTTCATATCTTCGTTTGCCTCCTTTAAATTCTTTAAAATTAATCTGTTTATTCAGATGCCTTGTTTTTTTCATCTATTTTGTATCTCGCGATTTCACCTTTGTATTCTTTGCCTGCCTAAACTTCGGGCTTCTCAAACTTGATTTGCACTATTACACTCCTTTCGCATCCCTTTGCGCTAAGGGATGCTAACTTCATATTTAAGCTGATCAACTTATATTTTCTATTATAACACCGAGGTTTTGAAGAAAATTTATTATTATTTGCTATCATTCAGTCATATTATATAACTATTAGTAATATACTGATTACTAAGGATTCAGTGTTTCTTCTCTAATTGCTATCAAGCACACATTACTAACGCAATCCTTGATGTCAATACCCTATTTTAATTTTTTTAGGAGAATTATCTATGATTGAAAATGAAAGCAAAACAAGATCCCCAAAATCACAAGGTGTCATCAATGGCAGATCAAAAAAATCTACTATTAGAAAACGCCGTAAAATATGTCGTATGCTTGCCGCTGATGAGTCAAATAATCTAAAGACCAAAAAGGACTTTTTGGAAAAATACCGTCAAAAGCTAGTTGAAAAAAAAATCGATCCCATCCCATCAGATCAAACGTTAAAAAAGGATATGGACGACTGCAAGATAGATTTCAAATATGGAATAGCACGAATTTCAACGGACGATACAATATTTGATTCATTGGGATATGATATAAATTATTCTTTAAGACAGATGCGTCTCATTTATGGCAGCAATGACATCACTTTACTTAATACATATACTAAACCTATGCTATACCCAAAGACTCTTAAAGGTTTTTTGTCTCCCTTAGATGAACTGATTGCCAATACAAGCACAGAAGAAAATATTTCTTCTTCAAACACTAACACTGCAACCAAATCAAAAAAAATAGCGAAAAACTTTCTCATGTACTTGCATTTTATTTTAGATAAAAAAGGATTTGAAGATCTCATAGAAGATGCTTTTTGTAAAGACTGTAGTACACCACCCTATTTTCTGTATATTGATAAACACAGCTATTGTGTAACTATTGTATTCGAATATGAAAACTTAGAAACAATAATGAAAAAGACATACGATATAATAAAAAATTGTCCATATTAAAATCTATACACAAAATGGCTCTTTCTGGCGAAGCAGAAATGCACAGTCCCCGAAAATTCCCCAAAAGGGAACCACAACCCTTTTTTACTGAAAAAGAAAGAGCCGTTTTGTGTCTCATTATATTAAACCGATTATAACGCTCACTTTGAATAGACCACCGTAATCCCATAGTCATTCGTAATCAGATACAGTTCCTCAAACCATTCCATTCCTCCATATCTACATATAACACTCTTCATCTCTTCTGTTCCATATCGAAGTCCATACTCTTCCAATAACCTATGATACAAGATTTCCGTATCATCCATATCTTTCTCCGGCAACAGCAGAAGTACATAGCCCCCATCATCCTTATCTACATCCCGCTCCATTCCGTATTCTGCATCCAGAATTTCAGCGATATGCTCTACCGTCCTTATCACTTCCTGCGGTATTTTATATTTTTCCTGCATATCCAATAAATTCTGTATCTGTGCCACTCTCCATATTTTTTCTACCATACCTGTTATATCCCTCCCACCTGCAATTTCAAAATCCTGCATAAAAATCAGCATCATGCAAAATATCAGATAAAATTTATATCACCACTCTCCAGTGAATATCTATATACCCTTTCAGATAACACTGCTTCCTCAAAATCCAGTAATTCTTTTCTATTTCGGGAAAACTCCTGCAATTCCGACAGGTCGAACACATTATCTTCGGGAATAACAAGAACCTCATAAATACTGACCGGAACAATATAAAGAAAACTACTATATATTTCCTTTGCTAAGTCTCTTAATCTGCCTGTATCAAGGATTGCCGAATGATGCCCATTGCTCATTGCGAATATCTCATAGCCTGATTCCTCCGCCGAGAACTCCACTCCTTTTACCATACAATCTTTCTTTGTATTCTCACTGGCAGTCTGAAACAATTCCTCCTCACCGACATCACACATTCCCTTTTGAATATTTACCGCAAGAGAAAAACACCTGTCTTCAGTACTCACCTCCAGAACAAGTACAGGTACTACAGCCAGGTCGAGAAATGGGTGATAAACCAGATTATCTAAAAATCCATTATATCTCTCATACGGAACAAGCCGAAGATACACGCTTGCTTTCATTTCGTCAAAAGGAAAACTTTTTCTATCCAGTTTTTTATATCTGTCATACACAGTCCAAAGTCCCTGTAAAATATCATCTAAACCGCTTTTTCCATAGCCTGTACTGGATGCTTCCACACATACCACTGGGGCAAACAGTGGGTTCTCTCCTATGATGATCTCAAAAATCTTCTGTCCGTCCGCCTTTGTCACTGCATGAATGATAACCCTTTCTTCTGTCTTTTCCTCTGCTGATTGTCGCAGTTGTTCTAAAAATACGCTTAACTCTGTTTGTCTGTCTGAATACATATGCGCTCCTTTCCGAATCATAAAAAACAGGAGCAAAACCATCTGTTGGCTTTGCTCCCCATATTTATCACAAATACTATGTATGATATTTTTATTTCAACACATATCACTGACACTCAGCTGTTGCACACAAAAAAGTCCCCCGCTACTTTTTCTATAAAGTAACAGAGGACTTTTCTTTATTCATATCTGTAAATAATCAAATTACTATTTACTCAGCTTCCAGTGTATTACTTACTGTTAATAGCCGCCTGTGCCGCGTGTATCAACGTTAGGGGTTTTTTCAATTTCTACGGACTTGTCCTTGTTTACACAAAGTTTCATCCGTGTTTCATCGCCAAACATACTCAATTTCCATAAGAAGCAGTCTTTGTAAACAATTATCTCATCTACAAAATCATCTATTATTTCCTCTGGAATGTCATACACCGAAAAATCAAAATTATTTTCCAGCCCGCATTTTAATACCTCCAGTCTGCGATTATAGTCCTCATCCGACATATCCTCGTCTACTTGATAACCTTCTAACTGCCTTTCAAGTCTTTCCTTTTCTTCCAACAATTCCTTTTTCTTTAGGTCAAACATGGCTTTGTCAATCTCGCCATTTACCCGGAGATCAACAAGATTTTCGTACTTTTTATCAGTTTTGGCAATCTTGGTTTTCAACTCTTTGATTTCTTTTTCAAAATTTATGTATCGGTCATCTTGGATATGTCTTTCAAGCATTTCCTCGGCAATCAGCCTTACCGCCGTCCGGTCTTTCCAGAAATTTTGAAAAACCACTTTTGCCATAACCTCTAATTTCCATCTTGGAACCATTGGAGCCTCACAAATCCCCTCCAGGCTAAGACCTTTCTTTGTTCTTGTAGCAATAGTACCTGTGGTAATCTGCTTGTAACACTGATATGCGTATTGTGGTTCTCCTGACGCTACCCTATGCCACACTCTCCGGTTAAAGCTGCCACCCGAACAGCTACACTTCAATTTTTTTGTCCACACATCTCCTGATGCGTGTTTCCCCCTCTTGCCACGATTATCGACAGATTGTGTTTTCGCATCCATCTTCTTTTTCACTCTGGCATATTCTTCCTTAGTAACAATGGGAATGTGCGTACCTTCTGCCACTATATTTTCTATCTCTCCGTGATTTTTGATTTTCTTTTGTTCCAGATAATCAGGTACATATTCTTTCCTATATACAATCGTTCCACAATAGAAAGCATTATTAAGTACCCTGCTGATAGTAGAACAACTCCAATTTTTCAATCCGGTAGCGGTTAGCCTCCCTGCACCTTCCAAAGCAAATTGTATCTGCCTTAATCCCATTCCGTCAAGATACATATCGAAAATCATGCGTACTGTTTTTGCCTGTTCCTCATTGATGACAAATTCTTTTCCAACCCTGTCATAGCCGAGTATGTTTCCGGTTCCGTATGGCACAGCATTTTGAAAAGAAACTTTCTGTCCGGCCTTTACCCTGATTGAAGTCTTTTTGCTTTCATTCTGCGCCAGAGTTGCCATGATCGTCAAACGCAGCTCTCCGTCCTCGTCATTCATTGTCCAAATATTATCCTCTGTAA
>OFHB01001597.1_pt1 | contig 12834 bp, 8 predicted proteins | sample 1521881 | NCBI WGS metagenome assembly OFHB01 (sample SAMEA3504090, study PRJEB24116) | mouse gut metagenome | biome: mouse gut; feature: mouse-associated habitat; material: faeces | place: Denmark | collected 2011
AGGGAGCAGGGCGATTTGTCCGAGAATGCGGAGTACGATGCGGCCAAGGACGAGCAGCGCGACATCGAGACCAGGATCGAGGAGCTGGAGAAGATTCTGAAGAACGCCGAGGTGGTGGTAGAGGACGAGGTAGACCTGGACAAAATCAACATCGGCTGCGTGGTGAAGCTCTTGGACATCGAGTACAGCGAGGAGCTGGAGTACAAAATCGTGGGCTCCACCGAGGCGGACAGCTTAAAGGGCAAGATTTCCAACGAAAGCCCTGTGGGCAAGGCGCTGATCGGCTGCAAGGTGGGGGACAACGTGGAGGTGGAGACCGCCGCGGGCACGTTCACCTACAAGGTGCTGGAGATCCAGAGGAGCAGATAGGACAGAGAGAAAGGAACAAGGGGCTGTCGCACGAAGCGATTCGTGTGCAGCTCTCTTTTTACAAGGGGGCTTTTTGCGCTTCTCTCTTAAAACAGACGAAAGCTATATTATACATAAACGGCATTTAATTCTTGCCAGCCACATAGCACAGCCGGTCATGCCGTTTATCCGGTTTTTGGCAAGACTTAATCGCTATATATAGACTACATGTCAGGTTATGAGTCGTGAAACAACGGTGAAACAACCCTAAAAAAAGGCTGTCATCCCTTGACAATTCTGCAATTTATGGTAGTATATAAATAACATCTCCCTCAGGCCTCTGTGGAAACACATGCACACTTGAGGGCGTTTTGTTTATAAGGAGTTATTCCATGCCAGATAAAAGCTTTAAAACGATTGAGGAACAGTTAGAAATCCTACGTTCTCGTGGCCTCACCATTGATGATGAAGACGTAGCAAAGGAATTTCTGCTCTGGAACAATTATTACCGGGTTAGTGGTTATTCCCTGACGCTGCGAAAGAATGATATATTTTACAAATCTGCAGTTTTCCAGAACATTATGGATATCTACAATTTCGACCACGAGCTCAGGCACATCCTCCTCCAGTATCTGGAAGTAATCGAAGTCCAGTTGAAATCCGTCTATGCATATGAATTTACGAAAGCCCATGGGTCGACAGGCTACCTCGACGCTTCTTTTTTCGTCAATGAGGCACGGTATGAGGAGATTATCAAAAAAGCGGAATTGCAGAAGTCACAGCGACTCCCCCATGAGGCATATCTGAAGCATTTTGTCAATGATTTGCAGCAGGACATTCCTCTGTGGGCATATGTGGATTTGCTGACTATCTCGGATATCTCATTTTTATATGCGATTTCCGAACAGCCCATTAAGGCTGCTGTTGCCCGTACTTTTGGTCTGACCACGGACAGGGGCGCTTCTATTCTAGGAAGCTATATGCACAGCATGACGATTATCCGCAATCTATGTGCACATGGGAGTAGGCTGTATAACCGTCTTTTTGAACAGAAGCCATCCCTTAACAAAGCAGAAAAAGCCCTCCTGATGAAAAACAGCAGAGGGGAACTGGATAATGCTCATTTATACGGCTTTCTGCTCATCATGCGGCGGATACTTTCCGAATCGGAATTCAACGGGCTGAAAGAATCTATCATCACACTAACGAAAAAATATCCGTTTGTACGGATGGATTATTATGGTTTCCGCAGCGACTGGCAGCAGAAGCTGTAATAATATCGCCATATCCTCATATACTACCTAAGACTTCTCCCACGAGCCGTTTTCGGCGCAATACTGTGGGCGGTCTGAGGGGCTGTCGCCCTGGCGGATGGATGATTTGCCAGAGCAGCAGCCCCGTTTTTATGCACAGGCCTTAAGCCTCTTTTTTCTGAAGCGCCCTGGTGAGGATAAGGCTGGCAACAATCCCCAGGACGCCGGCGGCGAGGGGTTCGAAGGTAATCTTGCAAATGGCGTGCAGCAAAGTCTCGCGGGAGTCCATATATTTCAGCCACTGATCATAATTGATTAACAGGAAGATGCCGGTCATGTTCAGGTTCAGCAGCCAGCCGCAGCTTTTCTCCTGCCGGATGATGGCCCACAGATTACAGCCGAAGAAGATGAGCTGGGCTATGAAGGCCATGATGAGCTGCCGCTCCAGGAAGGGGCCTACCTGCATCAGCTCCCTGCCGAACAGCCTTTCGGCATACGAAGCGATGCCGGATGCGGCGTAAAAGAACACAGCGATGAAGTACAGATCCGTCACAAGGGAGGCGGCTCCTAGCAGATACTGGATTTTCCCCGGCCTGTTCTTGGCCTTATAGCCGAAAGAGGCCAGGAGGTTGGCGGCAATGCAGACGACTAGCAGCAGCATAGTATTGTCGAAGATGGCATAGCCCGCATGGTTGGCAAAGAACACTTCAACGCCACAGTACACCAGGAACACCAGCACCAGATAACAGACCAGATTCTGGTACTTCATATTCGTCCTTATTTTCTTCAATCCATCCATTCCCCGCTGCTCCAGCTTCTCGCCGGAGAGCACATTGGCCTTGTAGGCTTCCAGCATCTGGCGGCAGCCATCGCACTCCTTCGCATGTTCCTCCACATATTCTTTCGCGGCATCGGAGCATATTCCGTCCACATAGGATGGCATCAGGTCTTTTACGATATCACAATCTCTGCTTTTCATAGTAATCTCCTTTGTTCCCGCCCGGGACTGCGCCTGCGGGAGTATTTGATTTTGCCTTTAAGGGTTTCATTCATTCTGGATCAGGGCCAGCTTCGCCCGGTAGAATGTGACCCGGGCCCAGTTCTCGGTCCTTCCCAGGATATCGCCGATCTCCCGGAAGGACAGGTCCCCCAGCACCCGCAGCTCCACGGTCTTCCTGGCATCGGGGGACAGGGCTTTGAGTCTGTCCCACACGTCCGCCAGCTCCACTTTGGCCATGGCGTGCTGCTCTGTGTCCTGGCGGGATCGGAGGGATTCGTCCAGCTCTTCCAGCTGCACCCGGTGGCTCTTGTCCCAGTGCTGGTAGAGCAGGTGCTTGGCAATCTGGCACAGCCAGGTGGAGAGCTTGCAACTGTGGTCATAGCTGTCCAGCCGCTCCAGGGCTTTCAGGAAAGTCTCCTGCATCAGATCCTCCGCCAGGGCGGGGTCTTTGCATTTTTTGTATAGGAAATGGTATACGATCTGTGAGTACTGCCGATAGAGCTCTTCCATACATCCCCTCCTCTCCTGCGGCGGCTTCCCGGGAACCGCTCTTTCCTTGCGTCTACCTGATATATCCGGTTCGGGACGGTTTCGTTACAGATATTTTTTGCGCCGGGCCAATCGGAAATATCGTCCTCTGGCAGACAGATGGATTTCTATACACCAGAACCGATATCGAGGGCAACGACGAGGGCCGGACATTCATGAGATATACTGCATAACGCTGAATGCTGCCTAATGTAATCATGCGAATGAACCAGTCAGCGTTATGCAGTCTGGTTTCACGGCAAGTGAAATCGTTAAGCAGTATAATTATTGGATAAAGTCAGGGAGAAAGCAATATCAAAAGTAAGAACAGGAAAAGAAACTGAACGTTGTTTCGGACGGCCGTAGGCCTTGAAAAGGCATTCCGGTTCCGGCTGTCATTTTTTCAGTGAGTCAGGGATGGAGAGCCCTTCCTCATGGACATCCCGAAATGCGTGGCAGAGGATGGATTCTATTTGCTGGGAGGGTAAGGTATGGGGGCCTGAGCGCGGGCGCGAAAAGGGGACCCCGGATTCAATCTGATTACCTGCGGCTGCAGCCTCTTCGAGTGGGGGACTTTCCTGCGGCGCATGGACAACTTTCTGATGGACATCTATGCGGATCCGGAGGACGTGGAAGCCCTGATAGAGCAGCTGATGGTGCGCCATATGGCCACTCTGGAGAAGGTATGTGCGTCCGTGGGGGATGACGGTTATGGATTCGGCACGCCATGGCATTTCCCATGGCGTTTCCTGGTTGAAAAATGCGGGATGGTTCTTGAAAATGCGGTACATTTATGTATAATGTAGGAAGACCGGGGCGTTTCCGGCAGGGGTCAGCGGCGCCTTTCTTTATGGAAATGGGACATGCTTGCAAAAGGGTTTCTGCTGGATTTGGATACGGCGATGGAAAACGGGCTGAGTACGTGTACGGCGGGCTCTTGGGAGAGAATGGAGGACATGATGATGCATTTTAAGGAAATGCCCTATGAGAGGGTGTGCTATGAGGAGCTGGAGGGGCGCTACCACCAGCTGATGGAGGAGCTCCGGGAGGCCGGGGACGCGGAGGCCTGCATGGCCGTCCTGAGGAAGCGATATGAGCTGATGGCGGACATGACGGCCATGGATCTGTGCTATGTACGGCATGACATGGACGTGAATGACGCTTTTTACGCGGCGGAGCAGGCATATTATGACGAAATCGGGCCGAAGCTCAGCGACCTTTCCAACCAGTTCGACCGGCTGCTCCTGGATTCGCCCCATCGCAAAGACCTGGAGGAGATTCTGGGCTCCTATGTGTTCGCCCTCATGGAGGCCGGGCAGAGCGGGTTCGACAGCCGCCTGATCGAGCTGGCCCAGGAGGAGAATAAGCTGCTGGCCAGATACAACCAATTGACCTCCAACGGAACCGTGGACTGGGAGGGGGAGAAGCGCAAGCGCAACCTGATGACCCTCATCGCCCAGTCGCCGGACCGGGACGTGAGGAAGCGGGCTTCCCTTGCCATCTCCGATTCCTGGGAGGCCCAGAGGCAGGAGCTGGAGGAGATATTCGACAAGCTGTTGGACAACCGGCGCAGGCAGGCCAAGGCCATGGGCTTCTCCAGCTATGTGGAGATGAGCTATTTCCGCATGTCGCGCATCGGCTATGGGCCCAAGGAGGTGGCGGCGTTCCGGGAGCTGGTGAAGAAATACCTGGTGCCCCTGTCCCGGAAGCTGGAGGAGCGCCGCAGGAAACGGCTTGGCCTGGAGCATCTCTACATATACGATTCCGGGGTGCATTTCCCGGAGGGGAATCCGGTGCCCGTGTGCGTGGAGTCTGCGCCTGTGGACAGGGCCGGCATGGCCCAGGGCGCTGCGGCGGATGACAGGGCTGACAAAGCCTGCGGTTCCGCTACAGGCCCCTGTGGAGCGGGAGACGGGGAGAGAGCGGTGGGCAGCGCTGCCGCCTGCCTGGAGGCCACCCGACAGATGTACACGGAGATGTCCCCGGAGACGGCCGAGTTCATCGCATTTCTCCTGGACAATGGCCTGGCGGACGTGGAGATCCGGGACGGCAAGCGGGACGGCGGCTATATGACTACATTTGAGAGATACAGGGCCCCCTTCATCTTCGCCAATTTTGACGGCACTTTTGAGAACGCCTACATCATGTGCCATGAGGGCGGCCATGCCTTCCAGGGATATCTGAAGCGCCACGAGGAGATTCGGGAGCGCTGCTGGAACACTTCGGAGATGGCGGAGACCCATGCCATGGCCATGGAGTTCTTTGCCATGCCCTACATGGAGCTGTTCTTCGGGGAGCGGGCCGGGGACTACCGGGCCATGCATCTGGAGGACGCGGTGCGGCTGATCATCAACCAGTGCCTGCAGGACGAGTTCCAGCAGCTTGTGTACGAGGATTCCGACATGACGGCGGAGGGATGCAACGGGCTCTGGGCCAGGCTGGACAAGGAATATTTCCCGGACAAGGACTATGACTGCAATGTGAACCTGCGGGAGGGCAGGGGCTGGCAGCGCATCCCCCATATCTATCACTGGCCCTTCTATGCCATCGACTATGCCCTGGCGGATATCTGCGCCCTGGGGTACTACCGCTGGATGCATGAGGACAGGGAGGCAAGCTGGGAGAGCTATCTGCGCCTGTGCAGGGAGAGCGGCACCATGGACTTCCCCAGCCTGGTGGAGAGTGCGGGCCTGGGCAGCCCCTTTGAGGAGGAGACCATGATCAGGCTGGCGGAGTGGATGGAGAGGAAGCTGACGGAGACGGAGGGCTGATATCTGCCAGAGCCGGAGAGCGGCTGGCGGGGGCGGCCAATGCTGCACAGAAGCCCCGTAGTATGCAAGTACCGCAAGCTCTGGGGTGAGGCAGAGCGCAGCTGCCCGGAGAGCGGCTGGCGCAGGGGCCGCAGCGCAGCGGCATTGTATGGTTTCCGGTGGGATGCCAGCGGGAGAGATGAGGGGGAGTCCCTTTAAGAAAGGCAGATAAATGAGTGATAAAGTTACCATGAAAGAAAAAATCAGCTTTGCGCTGGCGAACCTGGGGAATATCCCCATCCAGACCATACTGGGGTCCTACCTGCTGATATTCTACACCAATGTGATAGGACTGAACCCGGCGGCCTGCGCCACCCTGTTCTTGATTGCCAGGGTGATGGACATCTCCCTGAACAGCATGCTGCCGGTGATGACTCTCGATATGGAGGAGCGCAGCGCCTTAAGCGCCCAGAAGGGCTTCGTGTACACCCTGGGCTCCTTTCTGGTGAACTTAAGCGCCCCTGTAATCATCGGCAATGTCTCCGAGAAGGAGGGCTATATCACCCTGGTATTGATCGCCGCGGCGGTGATTGCGGGCTGTTCCATCGCGGGCGCGCTGGGGCTGAAGGAGCGGGTGCAGGCCCAGCCGGGGAAGGACAGCTATCAGATAAAGGATCTGTTCCGCATCCTGGGCCAGAAGCCGGTGGCTATCACTTTTTCCGCCGCGTTGATTTATATGATTGGGAAATATGTGATGAATACCACATTGGCGTATTTCTTTACGTATGTGATTGGGAATCTGAAGCTGATGAGCGTGGTGTCCGTGGTGCAGCTGTGCGCGCTGCTTCCGGCTACGCTGCTGGTGGGCGCTTTGATTCGAAAGATTGGGCGAAAGAAGGCCTATATGCTGAGCCTGACCCTGATTGGCACGGCGCCGCTCCTACGCCTGATTGACGTCACCAGCATCCCCATCCTGCTTGCAGCCATGGCCATCGCCGGGTTCGCGGACGGGCTGTGCATGCCCCTGACCTACGGCATCCAGGCGGACAACACGGATTATGTGGAGCTGGAGCTGGGGTATCGTGCGGACGCGGCCATCGCGGCCCTGTCCGGCTTCATCACCAAGTGCGGCATGGGCGTGGGCGGCGCCATTCCGGGCTATATCCTGGAAGCGGCAGGCTTCCGGGGAGAGGCCCAGACCCAGCCGCCCCAGGTGCGCACGGCCCTGATTGTCTGTACCATCGCCGTGCCCGCGGTCATGTGCGTGGCGGGGGCATTGCTCTTCGGCGCATATCCACTGACCAAGGAGAGGCTGGCGGAGCAGGTGGAACGGGTGAACGCGGCTAAGAAGGGATAAAGCTTTTTTTGAAGACAGGCATATTTCGGCTAAGATACTAAACAATAGATAATAGCCGAGATATGCTTGTTTTTTGTCACGGGTTCGCGAAAATTATATTCAGAGAGATATTAGCCGAAAAAGAGATGCCGGTGTGGATGATTTAGCGTGTGGAATTCTGTGTATATCATGTGGATTTCCTATTGCAATATGTGGAAATAGTTGTTATAATGTGGTATAAGTTGCAGATGTGTGGAAAAGGCAGGCAGGAAGGCCGTTGTTATACTGCATAACGCTGAATGCTGCCTAATGTAATCATGCGAATGAACCAGTCAGCGTTATGCAGTCTGGTTTCACGGCAAGTGAAATCGTTAAGCAGTATATATGAATACGGCACGGCCGGAGGAAGATAAGCAAGATAGGAGAGATGCAGATGTTTGCCACGGAGAGGCAACAGGAAATCATAGAGTTCATAAACGCCAAGGGCGCGGCCAAAATCGGAGAGCTGACGGAGCGGTTTGGCGTGTCTGTGGAGACCATCCGCAGGGATCTGCTGGAGCTGGAAAAGCAGAACAGCCTCCGCCGTGTCCATGGCGGAGCCCTGCGGATTCCGCGCAGCGGGGAATATCTGGACCGGAAGGAGCGCAGCGGAAAGAACCAGGAGAAAAAGGCGGAGCTGGTGCGGTATGCAGCAGAGCTGATTTCCGAATCCGACATCCTCATGGTGGACTGCGGAAGCACGGCGGTGGAATTCGCGGGAATGCTGCGGGAGCGTTTTGAAAGGCTGACGATAATCACTAGCTGTCTGGACGTTTTCGATGCGCTGAAAAACAAAGAGAGCTTCGAACTGTACCTGTGCTCCGGGTTCTATATGGGCAGGGAGAACGCGTTTTACGGCTCCTGGGTGCTGGAGTCCCTGGAGCGGTTCCATGCGGACAAGGCCATCATCTGTCCGTCGGCGGTGTCCATCCAGTACGGGGTCATGGATTATGACCGGGAGTTGTGCACGATACAGAAGAAGATGATGGAGCAGGCGGGTGAGACGATATTCCTGGCAGACAGCGATAAATTCGAGAAGAGCGGCTTCCTGAAGATCGCGGATGTGCGGCAGGACTGCACATTGGTGACGGACTCCGGGCTTGAGGGGGAGATCTACAACCTGTACCTGGAAAACCAGATTCGGGTGCTGAGAGGGAAGAAAAGCTGAACGAAAAAAGGAAGGAAGATTGGGAGAACGATGAAAGAGGAAAAAGAAAGCCGTGGCGGGATGCTGATCGCTCTGTGCACGATATGCTATTTCATAAGCTATCTGACGAGGATCAATTACGGGGCGGTGCTCCTGGAAGTCGAAAGGGCGGAGGGCATCAGCAAGGTTGCGGCGTCCATGGCGGTGACGGGAAGCTTCATCACCTATGGGGCGGGGCAGCTGATCAGTGGCTGGCTAGGAGACCGCCTGAAGCCTGAGAAGATGATTCTGGCAGGGCTTTTGACCACGGCGGGCATGAACCTTCTCGTCCCCATCTTCACGGAGCCGGGAATGATTCTGGCCTTCTGGTGCATCAACGGGTTCGCCCAGGCCATGATCTGGCCGCCCATGGTACGAATCATGTCGGCGTGTCTGGACGGGGATACATATAAAAAGGCCGTAGTCCGGGTGACCTGGGGCTCGTCCGCGGGGACGATTGCCGTCTACCTGCTGGCACCTGTCTGCATTCGGTGGAAGGGGTGGAAAAGTCTGTTCTTCCTGTGCGCGGCAGGCGCCATATGCTTTGCGGTGGTCTGGATAAAAGGGGTTCCGGCAGCGATGAAGCGCGCGGGGGAGGCCCGGAACCGGGCGCGGGACGGCACAGGCAGTACTCCTCGGCCCACTATGGCAGGCACCGGCCGGCCAGGGCGTCTGCTCTCAAAGAGCGCTGTCCTGGTACTGGTGCTGGTGATGCCGGCCATCGTCATGCAGGGTGTCTTGCGTGATGGCATCACCACCTGGATGCCCAGCTATGTGGCTGCGACGTTTTCGCTGGACAGTTCCTCGGCAATCTTAAGCGGAGTGGTGCTACCGATTTTTTCCATCGTCTGTCTGGAGATTACTTCCGTACTGAACCGGAAGCTCATCCGGAACGAACTGCTGTGCGCCGGAGTGGTCTTTTTGACGGGATTTTGCGGCAGCCTGCTCCTTGCTTTCCTGTCCTCTGTCCACGTATTGGTATCGGTAGGCCTTGCCGCCCTGGTCACTGGCTGCATGTACGGCGTGAACGTCATCCTGGTGAGCATGCTTCCCGCCTTTTTTCAGAAAAAGGGGAAGGTGAGCACCATTTCCGGGCTGTTGAATTCCTGCACCTATGTGGGAAGTGCGCTTTCCAGTTATGGAATCGCCTGGGTGGCGCAGGAGAAGGGCTGGCAGAGCGTGTTGTGGCTCTGGGCGCTGGTGGCATTCGTTGGGACGCTGCTTAGCCTTCTGTGTACCAGGCGGTGGAATGTGTTTAAGACAGATGCGTCATAAAAATCCCGCCCCAGGAGGCAAAGCGGATATCCGCTGTCCGGGGCGGGATTTTTGATTCCATCCTTTCCTTGACGCATGTCGCCTAAACCCCTATGGCAGAACAGGTCAGGTACAGATAGACCGCATATACGCACAGGAGCAGGATGCCCTGCCATTTCTGGAATTTCTGGAACACCATGGCGGGAATCACGGCGATGCATCCCACCAAAAGGCAGGCCGGAAGGTCGTACCTGGCGGAGGTGGCCGCGATGGGCAGCGCTTTCCCGGACACCAGAGAGCACAGGGGCAAGATTAATGTCAGGTCGATGATGTTCGCCCCCAGGATATTGCCCACGGAGAGCGAGGACTGCTTCTTGATGATGGCGGTGACGGTGGTGACCAGCTCCGGCAGGGAGGTCCCCACGGCGATGATGGTCACGCCGATGACCCGCTCCGGCACCCCCACCATGGCGGCCAGAGCGCTGCCGTTGTCCACCAGGAGATCCGCGCCCCAGACGATGCCCACGGCCCCCACCGCGAACTTCACCAGGTTCACGGCGATTTCCTTCTTCCCCTCGATTTTCCTGCGCCCTGCCGCATCCGCGCTGGCTTTCATGGAGCGCTTCGCGGAGCTCACGTTCTCCCACAGGAAGAAGAAAAAGATGACCATCATGGCGATGGTGATGGCAGTGCCCATCTCGCCCGCCACGCCGGACAGTACGATCAGGATGGAGGCGGCCAGCATCAGGACTGACTTCATGAGATAATCCGCCCGCTTGATGATGCCCGGCATACAGATCAGGGAAATCGCCATGATTAGGCCGATGTTGGCGGTGACGCTGCCCACGGCGTTGCCGATGGCCATGTCCACGCTGCCCTTTGCCGCGGCCATGACGGAGACCAGCATCTCCGGCAGGGTAGTGGCCAGGCTGACGATCGTGGCCCCCACGATCAGCTTCGGGATGCCGCTGACCTCCGCAATCCAGGATGCCGCGTCCACGAAGAAGTCCCCGCCCTTTACGATGAATACGATTCCAACGAGAAACAAGAAGATTACCGTTGCCAATTCCATTTTTCCAACCTCTTTCTTTCGTATTTTGAGATTTGCCGGTACTTTTCCTTACAGAGAAAAGACCCACGCATAGCGCAGAAAACATCCTGCAGGACGAACCCGGCATTTTCCACAGCTATGTATGAGTCTCGTTATTTAAGACAAGCCAGACCTAAAAGGCCGCGTTTGTTGACTTGCCACGCGAATCGCGCTGACTACTCCCTCATAAAGGCATTTCTATTTCTATCGTTCCTGTCAGTGTAGCACAGGACAGGATGGGTGTCAATAGTCGGTTTGCTTTTTTGTACGTTATTTGCCCGTTTTTGGCATGTTTCTCTCCGCGCAGATGTTGGGGAGGGACGGCTTTGGGAAACGTGAAAACAATATTTATAAAATGATATCACGAATACCGTTGCCCCCTAGAATTTTTTTCGGTAAGGCATCAGATGGAACATTGTGCTGCCGGAACAGGCATCTTAAAACCTAAAAATGTACATATTGACAATTCTGAGGTTAGTCAATATAATAAAATGCACAGCTTTCTCCGCGGAAAGCGGAAGATTCGAACAGAATCGGCCCAACAGCGACCCTAATTTTGCCCAATGGAACAGGAGGAAAGACTTATGAGAAATGAACACGATGTGACCCTCGTCCCCGATGCCTTCGTCAAGGCAAACGGGAAAGCCTGGCGCTTCGATGAGGCGCACAGGCCCTGCATCAGGCTGTGCGGCGGAGAGGAAATTCTCTTCGAGAGCGCGGGCAGCATCACCCGGATGCCCCTAAAGACCGGCCTGGGCACAGGCGAGAGCGTCTGCTACAGGGAATTTGAGGGGTACGGGAAACTGGCTTTCGAGACACGCATCATCGTCAACGACACTACCGGCTTCGTGGACTGCACCTTCGTTCCCACCGATATGACAGAGCTGGCCAGGGAAGGAGATTCCGGGGTAAAGGAGGTCTGCTGGCCAGGCCCTCTCGTGGCGGACGAAGCCGGTTCTTACGCGGTGCTGAACACCATGCAGGGACAGCTTCTGCCCACGGACTGGCCGGAAGCGGTGGGAGAGAAGCTTCCCTTTGACGGACAGATGGGCTCCGAGTCGGCCTACATGCCCTGGTGGGGCGAGATTACGCCGCAGGGCGGGTACCTGTGCTATGTGAGGCAGAGCTGGGACAGCGCCTATACCATAAACCATCCCGCAGGAGGCCCCACCCGGATATCCCTGCGCCATCTCCCTTCCATGGGAAAAATGGACTATGCCCGAACCGTCAGCTACTGCTTTGTGCCCGCGGGCAGCGATTACGTCACGCTCTGCAAGCTTTACCGGGAAATAGCCGATGAAGAGGGGCGTCCCCGCACCTTAAAGGAGAAGGCCGCCGAGAACCCCAATGTGGAAAAGCTCATCGGTTGCTGCGTCATGCATGTGGAGGGCAAGAGCCATGTGACGGAAGGCTCCGCCTATTATGACAAAGAAAATCCGGAAAAAAACGACAGGCTGGTGCCGTTCTCCCACTGGACCGAAAGGGTGAAGCGCCTGAAGGGACTGGGCGTGGACCAGCTCTACCTGCATCTGGACGGCTGGGGGCAGCCCGGATACGACAACCAGCACCCGGATTATCTGCCCCCCTGCAAAGAGGCCGGCGGGTGGGAGGGCCTGAAGGAGCTCTCGGACACCATGCAGGAGCTTGGTTATATGTTCGGCGTGCATGACCAGTATCGGGACTACTATCTGGACGCGCCTACCTATGATGCCGACAATGCGGCCATGAGCGCGGACGGTACCCTGTTCTCCCTGGCAAGATGGGCCGGAGGGCCCCAGAACTACCTCTGCGCGTCCCTTGCGCCGGACTATGTGCGTCGAAATTTTGAGCAGCTTTTTGCCGCGGGGATTCATTTGGAGGGCACCTATCTGGACGTGTTCACCTGTAACGAACTGGACGAATGCGTCAATCCCCACCATCCCATGACCCGCAGGGAGTGCATCGACGCCAGGAACCGGTGCTTCCATTACCTGACGGCTCACGGCGTGGCTCCTTCCTCCGAGGAAGTGAACGACTGGGCTGTGGGCGCGCAGGTATTCTGCCACTGGGC
>OFHB01001599.1_pt1 | contig 12825 bp, 6 predicted proteins | sample 1521881 | NCBI WGS metagenome assembly OFHB01 (sample SAMEA3504090, study PRJEB24116) | mouse gut metagenome | biome: mouse gut; feature: mouse-associated habitat; material: faeces | place: Denmark | collected 2011
GTGCAAAAGTGCAAAAGTGCAAAAGTGCAAAAGTGCAAAAGTGCAAAAGTGCAAAAGTGCAAAGGTGCAAAAGTGTGGAGGGATACATTATGGAAGATATAAGATTAGGAGTAATAGAATCACATTTTGCGGACATTATCTGGCAGCATGAACCGCTGTCCTCCGGGGAGCTGGTCAAAATCTGCGGAGAAGAGCTGGGCTGGAAGAAGTCCACTACATATACAGTGTTGAAAAAGCTTTGTGACAAAGGCATTTTCCAAAACCAGGAAGGCAGAGTCACATCCCTGATTACCAGACAGGAACTTCATGCCGCCCAGAGCAAAAAATTCGTGGATGAGACCTTTGGCGGATCCCTTCCGGCTTTTCTGGCCGCCTTTGCCGCGGAGAAGCCCCTTTCCCGGAAAGAAATAGAGGAAATCCGTAAGATGATTGACGATTTTGACAAGGCAGGGGAAGCCTAGCTTATCATGGAAAAATGCCCTCTCAGCTCTGCTATTAGGGAAGCTGATGGCATGATGCGAGGTAGGAAAGGCAGATTCCGTACTGGGGTACAAGGAGGGATTATATATGGAAGCATTGTTTTTAAGACTTTTGAATATGGGAATTGCCGCTGGCTGGGTGATTCTTGGGATATTGCTTTTACGGCTCCTGCTGAAGAGGGCACCGAAAGCGTTCCGCTGTGCCCTCTGGGGGCTGGTGGCCGTCCGGCTGGTCTGCCCGTTTTCGCTGGAAAGCGTGGTCAGCCTGATACCCAGCGCCGAGACGGTTCCCCGGGAAATCCTGATGGACAGGGAACCGGCCATCGAGAGCGGCATAACGGCTGTGGACAGTGCCGTGAATCCTATCATAGCGAATTCCCTTGGGCCGAATATTGGAGACAGCGTCAATCCCATGCAAGTCGTGGTATTCCTCGCTTCCTGCCTTTGGGTGATTGGGGCGGCAGGCATGGCGCTGTATGCCCTGATAAGCTGCGTCAGGCTGCGGAGACAGGTGGCGGTATCTCTGCGGCTGGAAGGAAATGTCTGGGTGAGCGATGCGGTGAATTCCCCCTTTATCTTCGGCCTTTTTTCACCGCGCATCTATCTGCCGTCTGACCTGGAGGGGCAAAAGCTCGCCTGTGTCATAGCCCACGAGAAAGCCCATCTGGAGCGCCGCGACCATTTGTGGAAGCCTTTTGGATTCCTGTTGCTGTCAGTGTATTGGTTCCAGCCGCTGTGCTGGATTGCTTACATCCTTTTATGCCGTGACATTGAGCTGGCCTGTGACGAGAGGGTGGTAAAAAATTGGGGAAAGGAAGAGAAGAAGCAGTATGCCGAAGCCCTGCTTTCCTACAGCGCGCCGCGGCATATGATTTCCGCCTGTCCCCTGGCCTTTGGCGAATCGGGAGTGAAGGAACGGGTAAAGGACGTGCTGCGCTATCGAAAACCCGCATTCTGGACAGTCGCTGCAGGGGCGGCCGCATGCGTGACAGCGGCAGTCTGTCTCCTGACGGATCCTGTGGCAGCAGTGGATAAAGACATATTCGGCGCTAGGTATTCCGTAGAGAAAGTCCTCTATGACATGCCCTGGACGGACGCCGTATATCGTGCGGAGGATGCGCCGGAGTATATTTTTACCGCGGATGGCAGCCTGATGCAGAAAAGTTCCGGCGGAGTCTTCGGCAGCAATGATGCCTGGAACATGGTAGGCGTCTTCCGGGAGGAGGATGGAATCAGAAACAGGCTTCCCGGGCTTTTCCAATCAGCCGGGACGGCTCCGGCGGATTCCGCCCAGGCGGAACAGGGCCGGGACGGGGGGCAGAGCCCAAAATCGGAGCAAAGCCATGAGAAGGAACAGGGCCGGGATGCGGATTGGTTCGGAAACGTGCCCGGGCTTGGTCAGGAAGCCCAGAATTTGCTGGAAAAAGTGGTGCGGGGCTGGCGCGTCGGCGCGGACGGGGATGAGGGATTATGCTATTTTATCCTGGAGACCCGGGACGGCCAGGTGCTCCTGGCGGTGGCTTACGGGGCGGCGGGAGAGGAGGCTGTGCGGTGGCTTTGGAAGATGGAGAAGCATCCGGTTTCGGGCGACACGGCATATTTTGAGGGGCTGATTGCGTCCATGGGAGGTAAAGGCGTCAGGATATTTGCGTTCTATGAATCCGACAGGACGCCGGGCAGGCTGGTGGCCGGGTATGATGACGGGAACAAGACGGGATATGCCGTTTTTAAACAGGACACTGGCGGCTCTGGCTGGCGCATCACAGGGTATACCTCTGGGGAAAGTGATTCATTGAGCCATGTGACGCTGGGAGAGGAGTGGGGCTTCGACCATAGTATCACCATCGTATTGAGCAGCCGCGGCGACCTTGCCTATGTGACAGCCCAGGCAGGGGAGGAATTCCGGCGCAAGACCGTCAACGTGACATCGGTTCCGGCTATGTGCGTCTTTGAGTGGGAGGGGTTTGTGGCGGAAGAGACCGTGGAGGTGCATTATTATAATGGAGAGGGCAGGGAACTGGAACGGTAAGGGGGAACTGGCGGATGCGCTGACGGCAGCCTCAAGCGTTCCAGGGCCGTCCCAGAAGGTCTGCTGTTCCAGCCTGCCGGATGTTGGTGTCTGACAGATTTGGGAGACTCTGGGGGAAAACGTTCTGTGGAAAAGGGGAAATCTGTAGCGGCCGCCTCATGGAATTACCATATGAGTCAAAATGACCAAACGAGCTAATTGCTCTTAAAAACGACATATTATGTATGCTTTATTGAATATACGAAGGATATGACTGGACTATTAAAGGTTTTCTCGGATAACAGGGAAGTGAAAGAAAAATAACGTAAAATAACACAAAATGAGAAAAATATCTCTGGAAAATTATGTAAAACCGTGCTATGATTAAAATAATGCGGACATGCCGATTTCCTTTCATCATGGATAAGGCAATCTATCATTCGTCATTGATTGGGGAAAAGCAGGGCTGCAGATTCTGAACACACTTTAGAGGAGAGGAGAAGAAAGATGAGCGTGTTGTGGAGAAGGGGAAAAGCCGCGTTAGCTGTCCTTTTGGCTCTGGGTCTCGTATGCAGCGGGCCAGACACGAGGGTATTTGCTGAAGCGCTTGGACCAACGGAGCAAATGGCGTATCTGAGTGCTGAACAGACAGGCGTAGGAGAAGACACGCCTGTAGGCATGGAGGATATCGTCCAAAAGCTGGATGCATCGGATGACGAAAATGTTTCTGACGATGCGGTAACGCCGGACGGGGGGGTAACCTCGGAAACGGAATCAGCTGACAGTGATGTGGCTGAGGACGGAGAGGAAGCCGGAGACGAGGCGCCGTCTGAGGACGGAGAGGAAGCCGGAGACGAGGCACCGTCTGAGGACGGCGATGGAACCGAGAATGAGGAGTCGCCTGACGGTGATGATGCAGCCGGAAGTTCCGAAGCCGGAGACGAGGACGAGGATGCCGATGGAACAGATTCTTCCGAAGAGACCGATGAGGGAGAAGGTTCCGATGAATCTGGCGATGCCGAGGATGCGGATGATTCTGAAGAGTCGGACGGAGACGAGGTGGAAGACGAGGACGGCGAAGATGAAGCAGAGGGCGAAGAGACTTCTGATAAAGAGGCAGCTGCCAAAAACCTGGATGCTCTGGATGCAGGTGAAAAGGTTGAATACAGTGAAGATAGCATATTAATAGACGCTGCGGAGACTTCGGCATTATCCTGGGGGCTTTTCTCTAACCGCGCTGCTGGAAACATCTCTATTTCCGCTGGAAGGCATGTACGTTGGATTGACCGTCTGGCAATTCCTGCTGGTTATGATTATGTCATGGAACTCTATAATTTCATGGCAGAAGCAAGCGATGCTGATGGAGTGGGCGATGTCTTCATAAATGATGAATTATTTCAAAATAATAATAGAAAAGTTCTTTTCACTAAAAATTATGCCAATGAAAAAGAGAGAGAAGAAGCATTTAGCGAAGTAGCAAGCTATGTGCGGGCTGTCTATGACGCATTTGACAGGGATTATCCGGAAGTGTTCTGGCTGACAGGGATAAGTGAGGTCGCCGCTTCATATCGTACTGGAGGAAGCATCTGTGAGGCGACTTTCTATGTAGATTTCAGCAAAATCCGTAAGAGCGGATGGAGCCAATCCCAGATAATTAACAGCATCAGTGTCCGTGACAGTCAAATTCAGGATATTTGCGCATCTGTTTCAGGGCAGAATGTGTATGAAAAAATCGCGGGTTTCAATGACTGGCTTACAGGCCACAATGAATACAATACAATCATTTCATCGAATGGGAGTTTGGATACCACCAATCATATGGCATGGGAGTGTCTCAGCGCTCTGAAGGGCAGTACGGGTACAGAAGGTCCTGTCTGTGAGGGCTATGCGCGTGCGTTCAAGGTTCTGTGTGACAATGAGGAAATTCCTTGTGTGCTTGTGGATGGTCTTGGCGGTGGTGGAGCCCATATGTGGAACAGTGTAGCAGTTGACGGTGTATGGTATGCTGCGGATGTTACATGGGACGATCCGACAGGTGGCAGTGGTGGAGCGATATCCGGCAATGAGAATCGGGACTGGCTTCTGGTTGGGGCCGAGACAGTAATTGAAGGGGAAGCTTTTCAGGCTTCTCATGTTATGCAGAATCGTGCTTCTTCATCCGGTCTGAGTTTTGTAAATGGTCCTGAGCTGAGCCCGACTGCATATATGCCCAAGCCGACACCGACAGTCACATTTGCTTCGAATACGCAGAGTGTTGTCTATAGCGGTGCTAAGGCAGATATTTTGGTTCCTACAGTAACATTAGAGGGCGGAGCTGCGCTTGATCCTAATCCTGTTATCACCTATTCCTATCGAATCGGTAATACAGGCGCTTTTACGGATGGTCTGCCAATAGATGTGGGAACCTATGAGGTCAAGGCTAAAGTTGCTGGAGGGAATACTTACTCTGCCGGCGAGAGTTCTAACACTTTGACACTGACAATCACAAGTGCTCCGCTGATTATAACCGCGGTGAACCAGACCATTGAATCAGGAGATTCCGTTTCTGCGGATGTGACCAAGGCGAGTGCGGATAAGCTGCTGGGAAGCGATAAGCTGACTAGCTCCGAGATTTCCGTGGCGGGCAGCTATGTGAATGTAGGCACCTACGATATCACAGTAAATAATGCTAAAATCACGAGAGACGGCAAGGACGTGACAGGGAATTACAGCATCACATATGCCAAAGGCACCCTGACCGTCACTCAGGCCACACTCAGCGACAAGACCAATAAGAACCAGAGCGTAGCTAAGGGCGATGGGAAATTTGAAGCCCCTTCTTTCGCGGACAAAAACGGAAACGCAGTCAGCGGTACCGTCTCCTATACATACGACGGTACATCATACAGCGATGCGGAACTGGTGAGCAGGTTGAGCCAGCTGGGAGAGGGAGCCACAGGCACCATTTCCTATACATTCAAGCCTGACAGCCAGAATTACAAAGATCCCGAAGCGGGAACAATCAGCTTTACCATCGTGAATATCTCATTCACGATAAACAATGTAGCAGCGACTGCGGCGAACACCGTGGCAGTGAAGAAGTCACCTGTCTACGGAGATGCCTGGGAGCAGGTGCTGTCCATCAATTCCGGCCTGGTAGCTAAATTCAAGGACGGTCAGGACACAGATGCCTCCCACTTCACGCTGAACGTATCCGGAGCAATCGGACAGGCGGGAAGCGTGACGTACCGCGTGCAGTACAGCGGAACGATTTCCGGAACGACTTTCCGGAGTATCACGGTCTGCGAAGGGACAGTGAACGTAAGGAAAGCACCTTTGACTGTAACGGTCAACCACCATGGTATCACTTACGGAGACGCACCGTCCAACAACGGTGTGACCTATGACGGATTCAAGAACGGAGATAGCGAAGCTTCCCTGAGCGGTACCCTGAACTACAGCTACGGCGGCTATGCCACTTACAGCAAGGCAGGGGAATACGAGATGACAGTCAGCGGTCTGTCCAGCAGCAACTACGAAATCACCTACAAGCCCGGAAAACTCACTGTTGCAAAACGTGTCATTGATGTAAAATGGCAGGGTGCAGACAAGGTGACTTATGACGGTACAGAGCATGTGATTACAGCTGATATTGCTGATGCGAGTAGCATTGTGAACAACGATGACGTGAAGGTTGCCTGCACCGACAACAAAGGAACCTCTGCCGGAAGGTACAACGCTGTCGCAGACGTGAACAATGCGAACTATGCAGTATCCGATGCAACCAGAAGCAAAACACTCATTATCGAGCCTAAGAAACTGGCCTTCAAATGGAGCGGAGATACCAAATATACCTATGACGGAAAAGAGCATGGAGTCACGGTGGCATTGGATGAAAGCTCTGTGGTACCTGGAGACAAGGTAGATATTGCTTCATCTTTGGATACCAAGGGCGTGAATGCAGGTGAATACACGGCAAGGATTGTTTCTGTAAGCAACCCGAACTACACTGTAGACGGAAGCGAAACAGCTACCATGAAGTGGGTCATCGAGAGAAGGAGCATCGTTGGTGCTGAAGTCGTTCTGGACGATACAGAGCTTACCTACAACGCCGAGCCCCAGACGAAGGAAGTCAAATCCGTGGCAGTGGCAGTGGCAGATGAGAAGATGACACTGGCTGTAGGAACTGATTACGTAGTAGAGGGAGCTGCCAATACTGATGCCGGCAACTATACTTTGACAGTGACTGGTATCGGCAACTATATCGGTTCGGTAACAAAAGAGTATGAGATTAAAAAGTCTGACGTGCCGATCAATAAACCTACTGCGGAGGACGCGTCTGTTACCACAAGAGCTGATGGGTTGAGCGGAATAGAACTCCCGGCTGGATGGAAATGGGAAGATCCGGAAGTTGAACTGGTTCCCGGCGGATATGTAACAGTACATGCTACCGTTGAGAAAGAAAGCAACTACAATATTACGGATGAAAACAGGGAGGATTTCCGCGTGAAGTACCAGGTGGGCAAGCTGCCTGAACTGGTGACTGCCGCTACGGACACTTCCTACACGATTGGTTCCGGAAACGGTGCCACCATCAAGTCTACCGGCGCTCTGAAAGAATTCAAGGAAGTAAGGGTTGACGGAAAGGTAGTGGACAAGGCCAACTATACTCTGAAGGAAGGTTCCACAATCCTGACATTTACGAAGGCCTATATGGATTCGCTGTCAGTTGGGAAGCATACGATAGAGATGTTCCACACAGTTGGTTCGGTGCAGGTGGAGGTAACAGTGTCGAAGAAGGCTGAGACCAGCACGCCGCCCGCTGCTACGACTCCCGAGACCACGACTACGACGGCGGACATTGCAACGGCCAACGCTGCTGCTCCTGTGCTGTCTCCCAAGACAGGTCAGGAGGACATGATGTACGTGTACTGGCTCATCGCGTTTGCCGCCCTTGCGGGAGCCGGCGTATGTGCCAGAAATGCAGGCAAGAACCGTAAGTCTGCAAGATAACTGCAAGTAAATGAATCTTTAGATTTTTTAACAAAAGAAATACAGGACAATCCACGTCTCATTGGGATTGTCCTGTACAGGAACAGGCCGGAAGCAGTGATTTTGACGCTTTCGGCTTTTTTGGATGCGCAGGGCTATCTACCGAAACAGCAAAGGCGAGCCGCCATCGAAGCCATTGTTGATATCCTGCAGGCTTTCCTTCAGCTTCTCGTTCGTGGCGCAGGAGGCCTCGCTCTGGAGGTCCATGTAGAGGATGAATATGTCCTCGATGCTCATGCCTTTTTCCGCAGCGATTTCCTCCATCACAGGCTTCAGCTTCTCCAGCTGGAGGGACACCGGCACCTTCTGTGGGTCGATTTCCCCCAAGGCGCTTTCGGCATATCCATTGATGCGCTCCAATAGTTTTCTGTTTTCCTCTGTCATGTTAATTACCTCGCTTTTTCTCAGTTATTATATGCTTTTCACATCCATGCCATTTGCCGGCTCCAGGCGGCATACGGCTATTTCTTTCACTTTTCCTATATAGTTTATCACCAGACGCTTGTTAAGTACAGATATTTTTGATAAAATGTATATCAGGGCATGTCCGTCAGGGAAGGAGGATTCCCGGGACAGTGAACCATTAGAAAACATGGAAGAGAGGGACAGGCAATCATGGCAGATATCAGACCATTTCCCGCATATCGTCCGGCACCGGGCATGGAGAGCAGAATCGCGGCTTTACCCTACGATGTATACAACAGGGAGGAGGCCAGCGAGGTGGTCTCCCGCAATCCGGATTCCTTCCTGGCCATCGACAGGGCGGAGACCGGCTTCGGGCCGGAGGTGGACACTTACGCGGAGGCGGTATACCGGAGGGCGGCCGACCTGCTCCGGGAACGGATAGCGGAAGGGAAGTTCGTGAAGGAGGACAGGCCCTGCTACTATCTGTACGAGCTGACCATGGACGGCAGGAGCCAGACAGGCATCGTGGCCTGTGCCTCCATCGATGATTATTGCGGCCAGGTGATCAAAAAGCACGAGAACACAAGGGCGGACAAGGAGCAGGACAGAATCCGCCATGTGGACGTGTGCGATATGCAGACAGGACCCATCTTCCTGGCCTACCGTTCCAACCGGGCGCTGCGGGGGATGATAGCGGAGGCGAAGGAGGAGGCTCCTGCCTGCGGCTTTGTATCCGAAGACGGTATCGGCCATCGGGTATGGGTCATCAGGGAAGCGGAAAAGATAGAAGATATCCGCAGGCAGCTGGAGCTTTTGGAAGCGGTCTATATCGCGGACGGCCATCACCGCTGTGCGTCTGCGGTGAAGGTAGGGCTGATGCGCAGGGAAGCGCACCCGGAGTACACAGGCAGGGAGGAATTCAACTATTTCCTTTCGGTGCTGTTCCCGGACCAGGAGCTGCGCATCCTGGACTATAACCGTGTAGTGCGGGACTTGAACGGATACAGTCCGGAGGCGTTCCTGGAGAAGGTTTCCGAGAATTTCCGGGTGGAGGAAGCGGCGGAATCGCCCTGCCGCCCTGGCAGGAAAGGGCAGTTCGGCATGTATCTGGGGAATGCCTGGTATCTGCTGAGCGCCAGGGAGCATATCCTGTCGGAGGATGTCGTCGACGGCCTGGATGTGTCTCTGCTCCAGGACCATCTGCTGGGGCCGGTTCTGGGGATAGAGGACCCGAAGACGGACAAGCGGATAGACTTCGTGGGCGGCATCAGAGGCCTGAAGGAGCTGGAGCGGCGGGTGGATACGGACATGGCGGTAGCTTTTTCCATGTACCCCACCTCTATCGGGGAGCTGTTCGCGGTGGCGGACGCTGGAAGGCTGATGCCGCCTAAGTCCACCTGGTTCGAGCCCAAGCTCCGCAGCGGGCTGTTCCTGCACGCTTTGTCCTGAGGGCAAGCGTGGGAGCCCGGCGCCGGTAGATTTTTTGGATTTTAAGCATAGAAAGAATGGAAAATGAGGACATTGGCAGGTGTTGACGGATTCTGAAGAAAATTGACAAATTTAGACATAAGAAAGGACGCAGACTATGACAGACAAACTTTATCATCTGATGAACTGGCCGAAGATTGAGGATATCATCTATTCCGAGTGCGACAATCCCCACGAACTGCTGGGGCCGCACAAAACAGGGAAGGAGACCTTGGTGCAGGCCTATTTTCCCGGAGCCGAGAAGGTGGAACTGGTGTTCGAGAAAACCGGTGAGGCGATAGAGATGGAGCTGGCGGACGAGGACGGGTTCTTCGCGGCACTGGTTGCGCAGAAGGCAGGCGGGCTTCCGATTTATCATTATGTGGTGCGGGATAAGGACGGCAGCGAGCATGTCCGGGGAGAGGCTTATCGCTTCGCGCCCCAGATTACCCAGAGCGACACAGAGAAATTCAAGAACGGCATCCATTATACCATATATGAGAAGCTGGGGGCCCATCCCATGGAGGTGGATGGCGTCAAGGGCGTCTATTTCGCCGTTTGGGCGCCGAACGTGCTGCGGGCCAGCGTGGTGGGCGATTTCAACAACTGGGACGGACGGGTCCATCAGATGCGGCGTCTTTGGGATTCCGGCATCTTTGAGCTTTTTATACCGGATGTAAAGCCGGGGGATATCTACAAATTTGAGCTGAAGCTGAAGGGAGGCCTCACTTACCTGAAGGCAGACCCTTACGGAAATGCCGCCCAGAAGCGCCCGGAGACTGCGTCTGTGGTTGCGGACCTGAATTCCTTCCGATGGGAAGACGAAAAATTCCTCAAGGGACGGGAGGCTTTCCAGACAGGAAATGTGCCTGTGAGCATATACGAACTCTATCTTGGCTCCGTTGTACGGGAGGACAAGGAAGTTTATCCCAATTACCGTGAAATTGCAGCGCGGCTGATTCCCTATATCAAGGAAATGGGATATACCCATGTGGAACTGATGCCCGTGATGGAGCATCCCCTGGACGGGTCCTGGGGCTACCAGGTAATCGGCTATTATGCCCCTACCGCCAGGTACGGTACCCCGGAAGATTTTATGTATTTTGTGAATGAGCTTCACAAGGCGGGAATCGGCGTGATTCTTGACTGGGTTCCGGCCCACTTCCCCAGGGATACCTATGGATTGTCCAAATTTGACGGCACCTGCCTCTATGAGCATCTGGACCCCAGACAGGGCAGCCATCCCCATTGGGGCACGTTGATCTACAATTACGGCAGACCCCAGGTGTCCAATTATCTCATTGCCAATGCCCTGTTCTGGGTGGAGAAATTCCACGCGGACGGCATCCGTATGGACGCTGTGGCCAGTATGCTTTATCTGGATTACGGCAAAAAGGACGGGGAATGGGTTGCCAATATGTACGGCGGAAAGGAGAACCTGGAGGCCATTGAACTGATCAAACACCTGAATTCCATTATGAAGAAACGCAATCCGGGCGTGCTGACCATCGCAGAGGAGAGTACGGCCTTCCCGAAGATTACGGGAGAACTGGATGACGACGGGCTGGGCTTTGACCTGAAATGGAATATGGGCTTTATGAACGATTATCTGGATTATATTAAATTTGACCCTTATTTCAGGAGCCACCGCCACGGGGAACTGACCTTCAGCATGGTTTATGCCTACAGCGAGAAGTTTATCCTGGTCTTTTCCCACGACGAAGTGGTCCACGGCAAGGCTTCCCTGATCGGGAAAATGCCCGGGGACAGGGCGCAGAAATTTGCCAATTTAAGGCTGACCTTTGCGTACATGATGACCCATCCGGGGAAGAAGCTCCTGTTCATGGGCCAGGATCTGGGAGAGTTTGACGAGTGGAACGAGGACCGGAGCGTGGAATGGAATCTGGCGGAAGTGCCGGAGCATAAGGGAATCTCTGTTCTGGTGAAGGAGCTGAACCACCTTTACCGCACGCTGCCTGCCCTGTATGAGCGGGATGATGCGCCGGAAGGCTTTGAGTGGGTGAATCATATTTCCGCCCAGGACTGCTACCTGACCTATCTGCGGAAAGGGGAGAAGACAGAGGAAACCCTTCTGGTGGTGGCGAATTTCGCCGGCGTGGAGCGGGAGATTACCACAGGAACGCCCTATGCGGGAAAATACAAGGAAATTTTCAATTCCGACAGCGAAAAGTACGGCGGCACAGGCATTGTGAATAACCGCCTGAAACGGGCAAAAGCCGTGGAGTGGGATGACAGACCTTATTCCGTCACCGTGAAGATGGCGCCCCTTTCCTTGAGCATCCTGAAATATATTCCTTATACGGAGGAAGAAATGGCCAAGGAGAAAGAGGCCCAGACTGCGGAGGAAAAGGCGAAAAAGACGCTGAAGGATGCCGGAAAGAAAGGAAAGGCCGCGGCTTCTGCAAAAGCTTCTGAATCTGCAGAGGAGACAGAAACTGCCGCTGCAGATAAAGCGGCAAAAAAAGCGGCGAAGGGCAGCCCTTCCGAACAGGCAGCTGCAAAAGAATCCGGAGAACCTGAAGCATCTGCGGAAAAGAAAACAGGAAAAACCGCAAAAACGCCGGAACACAGTGTACATCGGACCACTGCGGTCAATGTGGTAAAGGAAGCAGTCCCAGAGACAAAAAAAGCCGCAAAAACGTCAGGGAAGAAGGCAGCGGCAAAAAAAGAGGGGAAAGAACCCCAAAAGACCTCTGAAAAACCGGCACGGAAATCTGCTAAAAAGGCAGACGGTAAGTCGGTAAAGAAAGCTGCCGAAACAGAAAGCGCATAGAAGGCGGAGGGAAAAACTGACAAAGCTTCTGCCGGAAACGACGCCGGAAGCGGTTGCCATGAGAAACCGGATGAAAAGACCGCCGAAACGACAATGCAGCAGCTTCTTCCGCGCGGAAAAAAGCCGATTTCCGGAAGGATAACGGAGCAGCATAAGGATTGCAGAGAACCGATATCCTGTAAAAACAGAAGTCACCGGAGAACATTCAGGAAGGACAGGTAAACGTGATAATCTATGGACTGACAGCGGGAGGCGCCGCCGATAATGTGATCGAGGGAATTGAGGAGAAAATACACCCGGATGTGATACGGGAATTTATGAATCAGCTGCCGGAGAAGGCTTTCAACTTCGGACTGCGGGTTCTCCTGGCGGTGGTATTTTTCCTGATCGGCGTCAATTTGATTAAGTTTATACGAAGAATTATCAAGAAATCCATGAAACGCGCCAATGCCGAACTGGGAGTGATCCAGTTTGTGGATTCTTTTACCAAGGCAACGCTGTATGTGCTGCTTGTGACCTTTCTTGCATCTTCCTTCGGACTGGACGCGGCAAGCGTGGTGGCTGTGCTGGGTTCTGCCGGCGTGGCCATCGGTCTGGCGGTCCAGGGCAGCCTCTCCAACCTGGCGGGAGGGGGGTTGATT
>OFHB01001600.1_pt1 | contig 12823 bp, 11 predicted proteins | sample 1521881 | NCBI WGS metagenome assembly OFHB01 (sample SAMEA3504090, study PRJEB24116) | mouse gut metagenome | biome: mouse gut; feature: mouse-associated habitat; material: faeces | place: Denmark | collected 2011
TATTATAGTAGAAAGCGATGATATCACCTGTCTCATATCCCGAACTGTTCAGCGCCACCACGATGTCCTCATCCTGCAGTGAATCCGTCATGGAAGTTCCGCTGATTTGCAGTACCGGGAGCAACAGCACCGCTATCAGTACCGCAACCGCCGCAACCACCACCAGGGAAAATGCTGTGCTTCTGAGAACATTTCCGTACTTTTTCTTATACCGTTCCCGCTCCAGCTCCGCCTCAAGCAGTTCCAGCTCCGGCAATTCCCTTCTTTTCTCCTCACTCATGTGCAAACCTCTGTATCATCTGATTTTCCATCGAAAACGGAGTCAGATTCCCCGCTTTCATAATAAATCCTTCAGCTTCGTAAGGAGTTCTGACGGCATTCCGTTCTGTATCATTTCCTTCCATTTATCGGAGCGGAGCCGTTCTGTCTCTGCCTCAAGTCTCTCTATCTTCTCATCCCTGCGATCCCCCTGGGCACGCAGTTTCTCAATCAGGGCATCCTTTGCATCCAGTTTTTCTTTCAGGCGGCTGAAATTTTCTTCCCAGCGTGCGGACTCCTCCGCCAGCTGTGCGTCCTTTTCATCCAGACGTCCCTTCAGCTTCTCAATCAGGGCATCCTTCCCGTCCAGCTTCCCTTTCAGGCTGCTCAGCTGCTCCTCACTACCCGCCGCCGTCTCTGCCATCTCCGCATCTTTCTCGTCCAGTCGGCCCTTCAGTTTCTCAATCTGGGCGTCCTTTTCATCCAGCTTATCCTTAATGCGCCCGTTGCTTTCCAGGGCTTCCGTCAACTCTTCTTCCTTCTCCCGCAGTGCCGCATTCAGTCTCACCGCCTCCCTGCTCTGCTCTACCAGCAGTTCCAGGAGGTCGTGTCTGCGCAGCTTTCTTAATTCTTTCTCCGTCATACCAAGCCTCGTTCCCGGAAATTTATCATATCTCGATTATCTTTATGTATGTCTATTCTCCCAGAATCTCATCCAGCATCTCCATCAACTCGATCGCACTGTGAAATACGGTCTCCTGATTTTCATTCTGCCAGACCAGCTTCCCCTGCCAGGTATAATGCTCCCGAAAGAGTATCTGTATCCGGAAGACCGAACAGCTTTCGTTATCGCTGCATTCCCAGGGAACCAAGGGCAGCGACGGGTTGGGACAGTTCTCCAGATCAGCCAGCCCGTTCAGCAGCAGGAGCATCTGAGACAGGCTTTGTATTTTTTCTTTTCCGTCCAGCCTGGGATGCTGCAGGTAGCCGTCCATGATGCCGTTCCTATAAGACAGTACCGTGACGACTGCCTCCCGGCTCTGACAGGGGAGAAACTTCCTCCGAAGCATCATGCCTAACGCCACCTTTTCTATTTAATGCTTATATCCTAACAGTCCTCTATTAGTTGTCTGTTATTTTTTGCGGGAAAGACGGCACCAAATTGTTGTTTCCGGATTGTATTACTTTGGCTCTATGGCAATCTGTAAGAAATTCGCATTCAGGGCAAAAAAATAGAACCGTGATCCCATTCTTTGGATTCACGGTTCATTTTTACTGCTTATATAGATCAACTCTAATACTCCGGAAAGCAAATACCTATTGCACTGCGGCAATGTCAGCTGTTGTACACTTCCTCTGTCTCCGCCCCACTACAGCTTCTCAATGCTGCCAGTTCATCGCATATCTGCTTGTCTTCCCAGTCAGGATGTTCCTGAAGCAGATCATATATTTGCCGAATAGCTGTTTCGTCCTCTTCCAGCATATCCGCCATCTCGGGTACAGGTATGTTTTTGGAACTCTTCTTCCGAACCTGACTGACTAATTTCTGAATCATCCCTTCCTCTCGTCCTTCCTCCCTTTCGTCCTCAAACGCCCTGATAATATTGTATTTAAACGCCATATCGTCCTCCCCGGTTCCTGCCCAGCTTAAGATTTCCTCTACTACGGCTTCCTTGTTCCCGCAGACCGACAGCAGGATATACTTCGCCCAGTTACGGAACTCCTCCCGCTCTTGAAGGCCCAGTTCCCCGATCCTGCTGTATGCTGTGCGGATCGCTCCGACCAATTCCAGCTTCTTTCTGTATTTATCGCAATACATGATGGGGTATTGTTACTTAGGATACAGGCTCCCACCCAGCAAGAAGTTCGTATACATTACAGAAAGCCTGTGAGGCTTTGCGATGATCGTAGAATCTGAATTCTTTGCCTGTATTCAAAGTATCATAAAATCCCGGAAATTACAAGCAAAAAATCAATCTCAAAAAGCCGACTGATTTCCGTTTAAAATCAATCGGCCTTGCAGATACTTAACTTTTATACATTCAATATTTCCTTTTTCTTCATTGTCGGTAACATTGAATTTAGTACAATTTCCTTATTTTCTTTTAAATACATATTTGCTGTATTCACTATATCATTATTAGGGACAATATATTCACTGGTATTCCACATCACTTTACCCTCAGCGCTTATATCAAACACAATGAATCTATATTGATTAACCCCACATTTTAACGCCAAATCTACAATAATTTTTCTCTTGCTTTCTTCTGGAGGAAACGAGATTTCTACTAAAGATTTTTTTAATGAAATTTCATAATCTAATATAGTAACCATACCAATGTATGTACTATGTGTCATATGATGCAATATCAATTTTTTCATTGTCTTTCCTCCTCCAATCATATTATAGGTTCGATGGCGCTAAAAGAGTATGTAATATTTATCTACCACATCTAATCCGTCCATTATTATCTCCCGTGCATATGCACACTCTGTAATTACAGCAGTATCCTCGTCGCTTGCAGACCAATGGGAATATGGATGGCGGACACTATTGTATTGGGTATAAAGCTTGTTTAAATAATCTATCTGCTTTGTATTTAGCTTTCCCGTTTCTTTACTACTACATTCATACAGACCAACACTATTTTTTGAAAAATATGAAAATCTATTAGTTCCTTTATCGGTTTCCGTATCCAATCCCATAACATCTCCTAATATTCTATGCAGGTAAAATTCATATGCTCTAAAAATAGGTGTCACTAAGCATGTATAATCGGGCATATACCCCGTCAGCATTGTATTGTATACCGCCGATAGTAAATTAGCATAATTCTTTTCGCTCTCTTTTCTATAATGTGGTAAAAGTTGTTCAAACCTATTTTCTACCTCTGATTTCTCTAGCGTTAAAGCATGATAATTGTTTAATGTTTCAATTACGCTCTGACCTGTTCGTAGTAATTCTATGGCGGTTGCTATTACTTTTTGGAAAAGCACTGTCTGCTTTCCCTGCACATATGATTTAGAATTTGAATAACAATTAACCACTACCTTATTATTGGACTGGAGAATTGTTATCTTATTCCTTGAACCCATATTTTCTGTCTTCAAATTTATTTCTGATATATTTTCTTCAGATAAATTCTTATTTTCTTCATTGATACAATCAACAATTACTTTCCAATCATCTAAGCCATAACCTACAAAATATACAGACCCATCACTATAAATATCCTTTAGCTAATAACGCTCTTTTAGCCAGTGCATCAACCTCTTCATTCAATTCAATTCCCGAATGTGCTAAAACTTTTATAAATTCTATATCTATACTTTGTTTCTTCTGCTGAATAAAGGAAACATATTTTTTTGTTATATCTTTCTTTGCTTTCCAGTCACCGGTTGCCCACTTTTCTATCCCTTCATAGTCGTAAAAAATTATCAACTTTTTCTTTTTATATGTAATAGACCAATTTACCGCCTCTTTTACACCTTCCAGTTCTGCTGCAACATTTCTTAGTGCAATAAAATCCATTCCCAAATTTTTTGTAAATGCTTTATAAAGAATATCTCTGTCACCATCTGAACTAATAATAATTGCGCCAAATGCTGATTTTTCTTCCTCTACATTATAACTGCCATCGACAAAAGCAATAGCCTCATCTTCTTCCAATGAAGCTATTCTATTATTTACCATTGAATTAAAATCTTCTGTTGATATTGTATCTTCTGCCAAATTTCCATTATCTGAATCAAGCTTTTCGGTGCCATGGTCCAACATAAAATTTTCTGCTTCGCTCAACGCGGCAAAAGCCTTATAAATTGCACCTGGAAATCCCTTTACCTGTTCTTCGCATTCGCTCCATGTACTATATATACCTGGCACCTTTCCAACTTTAACCGCATAAAACTTCTTTTTAGCCATAAAAGCAGCTCCTTTCTGAACGAAAATCCGCAGGAAAGGTGAAATATTCTCCCTTCCTGCCTTTTATTATGGGGTATTGTTTACTTGGGATACAGGCTCCCGCCCAGCAAGAAGTTCGTATACATTACAGAAAGCCCTGTAAGGCTTTTGGATGATCGTAGAATCTGAATTCTTTGCCTGTATTCAGAGTATCATAAAATTCCGGAAATTACAAGCAAAAAATCAATCTCCAGGTTCCAATATTACTCAGCTCAGTTGAACTCCACCATCAATAAATACACAAAGGGCTGCCGTATCGATGATTCGCCGGTCAACGATGCAGCACCCCCTATTATTTTCGCATTATTCCTCAGTTTAATCTACATTTTCCTCCGAAATAATATGCAATATTCCACCACCGGAATCTTCAATGCATTCTTCCCCTGGGAATTATGATAATGTGCTGTACTGTAAAAATATATATCACACTCGCACCGGCTTCTCACACGATTAACCACATTCACTATTGAAGCACATCCATTATCCGAATAACTCCATGCGCATATGTATCCTTTATCCAGAATTTCCAGAATAATTTTCTCAAAACATTCCTCAATCTTTTCCGTATTCCTCGTCGAAAATTCTGTGTTGAATCTTTCTCCGTTTTTCTTCGATCTCATGCGCCCTTTCTTCTCAGACTCAGGATAATCATACTTTACAAGCGTCTCCAGGACATGATAATATCTGCTGTACTCTTCTCTTTTATATGGCGCGTCCAGATATACGATTACATTTCGGTCATGCAATCTTTTCATTTCTGTAAGCGCTGTTTCCCATGGCCCATCCAGCAGCCTTACCGGATACCGATATCTTTCACTGTCTTTAGCGATTGTAATTAACCTTTTGGAAAATTCATGCCATACTGACTTTTCCCGCCGTTTAAGGATATCCTTTAACGATTTCTCATCCAGATGCTTGGGCTGTGCAAACTGCGCTGAATGTGTTGTTCCTATGCTGCTTACCGCAGCAACCAAAGCTCCCAATGCCCATTCCCGTATCTCTTTATCTGCGATCTGATCAATTGCGTATCGAATGCTGTCAATCTGGATGGATTGCGCCACCCCAAAGTAAACATTTGAAAAATAGTATGTAAACAGACAATACGGAATCAGACTGTGATTTTGTTTTCGCTCCTTTATTAAGCATCCTACTTTCTGAGAATTAACACAATCGGACGAATACAGCTCAAAGCTTTCAATAAAATCGGAATATTGCTTCAAGACTGTTTCTCTTTCCTTCAGATCCAGATAAAAAATCCGCTCTTCCTCCTCAAGATACTCCAAAAAGTTTTCCCTCATCTTCTCCATATGCCACCTATAATGCTGGTATATGGATCCAGTCAATGAAACGGCCTCGCTTTCCCCGTATCCGCTCCCCTGCATTTGGGCAAGCATTCTGCAAAAGCTTTGCGCATCGGAAGCATATACGGGCCCAATCTGGGCAAAAGCATTTGAAACAGCACCCGAACCACACATAATATCCAGATATCTGCTTTCATCGTTTCCGTGTACAAGAATTGCTTCTATAATAAAACCCAGAATTCTCTTTTTGCTACCCATGAAGGAACTGGAATTTGCAAAAAAAGATGATTTAATACATTCCAGTTTATCTTTACGGCTGATCACACTTTCTATGTAGCTGCATACACTTCTGTTCTTAGTCAGAATCGTGACTCCCAGCACTTCAAATATCCTGGGGCTGCACTCCTCATCCGTCTCACAATATAATCCCAGTACAATATTTCGTATAAATACCGGCAGCGCCTTCCGCTCGTTATAATACTCATATAGAAGAATCGTATCATCGGCTATTTTCAGCAAATTTGCAGTAGTACTTCCATAATAATCATAGGGCTCCATTTCACATGAGGAAAATTGTTCTTTTAATTCCGCCAGCCTCCTGCATACTTCTACATCCGCCTCAAAAATATACCGTTCTTCTCCCTGCTTTACTTCAGTCAGCATAAATATTCTGCATAACTCATTAATCCACTTCTTCTCTACGTACAGCCCATATTTTTCCTGCAGTATAGACGTTAACTGGTCAATTGGAATAAAACATTCATTTTTGATACTCATATACTGCTCCATACCGTTCTTCCTGTATCTTTAACCGTTTTACCTTACAGCCGTGTCTTTGAAAAACTTCATTCATATATTCCAGGTTGATATTTTTATAAAAGTTAGCCACCCATACGGCCCCTTCTTTCATATGCCCGAGGACAAGCTCTATATCCTCCTCCAACACAGCCATATGAAATACATAACTTGAAAATACCGCATCAAATGTATGACCCGGCATATTCTGAATGTCTTCCCTGGTCAAAAGCTCCATCCCTCTTTGCTGCGCCTGCTTCCGCATCTCTTCCACCGGTTCATACCCCACGATTTTTCCCCGCACTGTCACCTTTGTAGACAGACCGCTGCCGCATCCGAAATCTAAGACAATTTTCGATTGATCAAAGCCTTTTCGGGCATCGATATGAGATATTAGCATCCTTATGCACTCAATATTCCATCTATCGTCAATCAAATCCTCATAGTACGCTCCGAAACATCGATAAAAATCTCTCCACAGTACTGCCTGCTGCATATAGTTATCCGGAAGAATCAGCAAAAAACAATCCATATATCGAATCACTGACCCATCATAACAGTTTTGCTCCGACAGCGAGCCCTTCACTGCATAAATATACAGACTCGCATACTTGACCAAAAAACGGCTGGACCCAGATTCCGGGATTGGCTCCTGAGATATAATATAATACTCTCCTCTGTCAAACCGAAACTTCATCTACAATCCCCCGAACGATATTCATACGCTCCTCACCCAAAAACATATGCAGGCTGTGTGCAATATATGAAACATGTCCCAAATTAACCACCTCAGAAATATCCGTATTTTTCGCGTTCTCTTTGATCATTTGTGTTATTTCTTCCGCAAATGTCACCGACGCATACATGCTACTGGGAAGCCCGGTAATTGCTTCAACGGTGCGCCATGTAAAACTGTAATCTATATTTATTTTTCCAGCTAAAACTCTGGGTGTCACCCATACTGCAACAAGACCTAACGGAGAATACACCTTCTCTTTTTCTATGACGTTGGGCACAACCAATATCGCCCTTCGCGTCTCGTACTGCTTTTTCGTATCAATGGCTTCAAGAATATGCTGAATCATCCCATCTATCTGCCTGCTTTCCTCCAACGGTTTCCTAAACAATCCTTTCCCGGCTCCAAATGTCTTATCATAATAACGGTTGAGTTTTTCCTGGTCATAATAATAATAAATTGGAAGTTTATTATAAGTAGGCTTCTCCAATACAATCTTAAAATTTGTTAATTCAAACAATTCTTCTCCGTTTTGATCCAACATTTTTCGTTCCGGATTTTCGCGGTATGCATTCCGGAGAATCTCCAGCACTGTAGGGAAAGCTTCCGCTATAGATTCCGCCCTGCACCCATCTGTAATACTCAGCTGAATTTTTGTATAAGACAAACTCCTCTCCAAAAAACGGGTACAAGGCACTGTCTCCGCAACAAATGACATCGGTTTTGCTTTTTCTAATAATGCCTTATATGTATGGAAAATGATATCCTCTTCGCTATTACAGCAAACTACATGCCCGGAGAATTTCTCATGAAACAGCATTATATCTTCCACGGTCCAGAAAGTCTTTCTCGCAATATATCTATACTGCAGATCCTGTTCTTGTGAATCACTTCCCCACTTGTCTATATTCTTCAGATAATATAACACTTCGCGAGTATTATCCACATCCCCCCAAATTAAAATATTGACAAGATTCGGTTGCTTTTTCATCAGAGATATCAGCTCCGAAATAGTTCCCTCCCAGAAATCAGGAAGACTGCCGCTACTAGTTGGCCAGGTATCTACTTTAACTACACGATAAAAAATATCCATTGGTAGATTCGCGCTTTTGCTTCCAGCCTGAATTAGTATTGTCTTACGAATATCTGATTTTTCTATGGAATCTTTATCTCTGAAGCCCTCCCAATGGAACTTCCCCTCAAGCTTCTCTCCATAAGAAAAAACAATATTCTTATCAACTGATACTTCCACTTTTTCATTCATTGAAAAACTTATCTTTTTATCGTAAATTTCCGGCTTATTTAAAACTCCTCTCAAGACGGCAAGTCCTAATTCCGCCTCTGAAAATTCTGCTTCCGTATCCCAACTGCTCTCAATTGCAGTACAGCGCATATTACTATTTGCCAATGCCGGCATAACCCATTTCAAAAAACCTTCCACATTCTGTTGTATTTCATTTAATTCGGAACCTTCTGACAGTTTAACCAAATAATCTAAGTATGGATTATGAAAGAGCTGATCATCCTGACTATTCCAGACTCTGATGATTGCCAGTTCCAATGACTGACACCCGTAAAGCACCCTTTTTCCATTCTTATGTACTCGTATCGAATCACGATGTTTTTCTACATTTCCCGTCTTGGGAGCATAAGCGTTTTCCGCCTCCTCACGCGCTTTGCGAAAACCCATCCCTTCTTCCGTAAGACAGATTCCCATAGCCATTGTCAGCTTAATATCCGCTGCGTTTTTAAATACATGTCCCTTTACACCCTTATATAACTGTGCTGCAAAAGAAATAACCTCATACGCTTTTTTATAAGGATATATGATATCAAACTCATCACCATTTTGATGCACCAGAATGGCCTTTCTATTTGTAACTCGGAACAGTAATCTTGAAAACTCCGATAAAACTGCTGTTCCTGCATCAGAACCATATTTCGAATTTACATCCTTAAAGTGATCCAAATCAATCACAAATATTGCTACTTTCCCGCTTCTCTTCAACCATAGATGCAACGTATCATCGCATTTGCGAATTAATTGTTCTCTATCCGTTGCAGGTAATCCTGTAACTCGATCACAATACTCCTTATTAATATACAGAGAAAATAAATCTGTCAATTCAGCAACCCATTCATCATGATTATTCCCCCATGTCTGTACAAAAAATTTATAACCGTCTTCCAAATCAATTTCCTTAGAACTACCTCTACCTTCCAAACTCTCCTTGCCAAAAGAATATTCATTTTGTTCCTTATCAACAAGCTTTATGGCAAAGGTCCTGTCATTCTCCAAACTCCCGATCATTTCCAAAATATGTTCTTGAAATTCATCCCCTGTCATAAAATACTTTTTCAGATATTCTTTGATTTCCCCCATTTATTCCCCTTTCTCTTCAGTAAAATCTTTTAGCTGACTCCATTACACGAAGCATTTGCAAAAAGCCTGTACCTTTTTCGAATTTGCAGACATAATCCGCCACATCGATCGCTGCTTTTGACGAATTCACCACCGCTACACTAATATCAGCTTTTTCAAACAGCTCTATATCATTATTATTATCTCCGATTGCCAACGTCTTTTTTTCTTTATAATCCTTATGTTCCTTTAATATCTGAAAAATACTTCCTTTATTAAATCCTTTTCCCTTAATCTCTATAAACCCATTTCCACTGCTTGTTGCTTCCACCATATTGTTTTTGTGAAGATAATTCATCACTGCTCTTTTTTTCGGTACATCCATTTGTCTTTCTTCAATCAATACAGCTACAATCATTTCCTGTATTTGCCTACTGCTGTTGATCCAGATAATCGGCATGCCATTTGAATCATATTTTTTCCCTTTATATCCCATCCCATATAATTTCTCCCGTGTATAGTTTTTTTCCTCAATAAAAAAAGGATCTTCTGATAGTTCAAAGGTATATACATAAAGCGAACTCTGTGAATCTTTCAAATATTCAAATATGTCATCTACAACATCCGGCTCAATGGTCTGTTTGCTAAACACTTTATCCGTACCGTATCCCATTATCACTCCGCCGTTATAAAGGGCAACCGGAATGCCGTCCTTCAACTGCAGCTTCTTCATAACAGGCAGTGCACCGGTATAAGTCCTGCCGGTTGCAACAGAAAAATGCACACGATAATTCCGCTGAAGGTAGCCTATCTCGTTACTGATATTATCTCTGACTGAATCAATACCGTCTATTACGGTTCCATCCAGGTCTGTAACAATAATTTCAACATCCGCAAAATCCTTTAACAATGCCAAATTACAATCCTTGTCCGGTAATTGCACCTTCATATGCTTCCTTCCCTTACAATGTCACTTTTATTACATGATGTTGGCTGGGCTCAGAACTGCTCATCGTATTATATCCCTTACAATCAAAATAAAATTCTTCCAGCTGTCCCTTCTCACGGAGAATTTCTTTTGCGGTTTCCATATCAATCAGCCCCTTATCTGTATAATGAAAAATGATACATCCGGCTCTTGCATTCTCTATCAATTGCCGGAATGCGCCTGCCGCTTTTCCTTTATTATTATAGTTGGACATCTCTGACCGGAGAACAGACATTCCCGCCTTACCGACAGGCTCGGGTATTCTTAACATAGCTATATTTTCGGGAAGATGATAATATCTGCCATAATTCCGCGTATTATACGGCGGATCTAAATACAATATATCACATTCATTCTTCCTGACCAATTCGCCCGCATCCATCAATAATGCCCTGTTTCTTTCAGAGCCGGAAACCGGTTTTAATACCTGAAACCGAAACTTTCCCAGTGCCTTTCTATAATAATGCTTCAAGTAAGCATAATATGTCCCTGCCGTATTCGCCACTTTATCCATACAATGAATGAGAGAAGCAATCAAAATACTGTATTGTTCCTCGTCAATCATTTTCCTGTTTTTCCATTCCCATATACAATCTATGCAGGCCTGGATGCACATTGCATTCTCAACCGTAAAAAACTGCCTTTCCCGGGCATATCCACGGACCAGCCACCCGTCTTTCGGTTTCAGACGGTTAAAATACCCGTTTAATTCCTCATCGGAACCAATACCATATTCCTCTTCCAGATTGCCGCAGAAAAAGCTTTGATTCTGAACGATTAATGCCACCTGAAAGCAATGTGCAAAATGCAATATATCACCCGACAGAATTTGATATCCGTTTTTCTTCATATAGCTTCCTACGGTCCCGATTCCGCCAAAAGGATCGCAAAAAACGCCGCCCTCAGAATAGGAACGCGTTATATTTAAAATACTCTCTAAAAGCAGTGTTTTCGATCCAAGATATCTCATGGCTGGTTTTCTCCGATGTTATAAAACTGACAGCTCTCTTTCTCTCTGTCAAAAAAATTCAGCTTTAAATACTCATTGTTTACTTTTGCAGCGTCATATCCCCACGCCTTTAACAGCTCAAGACTCTTTTTGTCCGCTTTATCCAGCGCGACCTGTCCTGCATGTTCCGACATCTGTTTCACACGGTAAAAGTGACCTTCAGGCAGCAACAGCCTGCATATATTTTCCGCATAATCCCCTTCAGCCATCATATAACATTTCTGAATCATTAATGCGTCCACAATGCCGAGCTGTTCCTTGCCTCGTTTTAATTTAGGGTCCTCTGCTCCGCCGATATTCAAAACTTTTATATCGTCAAGGCTCCATCCGCATCTGGTTATCCCCTCTATCAAAGCAATCAGAGACGGATTATTCGCGCCGATTCCCCCGTCAATATAGTTGCCGCCCTGCATTTTATAGGGTTCGAAATAAATAGGAGCCGCAGTCGTTGCCAGTAAGCAGTCCGTAATGAATAAATCCTTATCATATTTTAAATCCGGCGCATGAGGCGTTTTAAATACAGTTACTTTGCCATTTGCAATATTTACAGCCGGAATCAGCAACCTGGTCCTGCAGTCCGCAATTTTCCGTTTTTTAAAAACAGCCTTCAAGGCCTGTTCCAATGGTTCTCTCTTGTATTTGGAACGAAAGAGCCGCGGATGTTTTCCAAACGGAAATATTTTCTCTCCATTCTCCATATAAAGCTTTAAGATTTCCTTTGCTGAAATTCCAACTGCCAGCGCGGCGGCTATAATTCCTCCCGTAGAAGTCCCGGCTATTATATCGAAATAATCGGATACTTTGATATGATTTTTCGATTCCAATTCATACAGCAAGCTGGCCGCATAAACCCCCTTTATGCCTCCTCCGTCAATCGATAATATTTTTTTCATGTGTCCATCCCCTTTTTCATTCACTCTCAAAGCTGTTTATATTCCTGTTATTCTTCGGTCCTCTTTATCGCTTCTTCAATTTTATTATGCGGATCCTCCCATGTATCTGGCTTTACCGTTTTCCCATCTGCATTGCAATGCGGCTTTCCGTCATCCCATAATTTACTCATATTAGCCGTATGTACGATTTCTTTATTTTACGAAACATCTTATACAATTATTGTACACCAAAATCATAGTAATATCAAAAATATTTTCCAGAAATTGTCAATGTACCATTCTTCCTCGCCGAAATGCGTGTTCTCAGTCTTTATTCCGCCGTCGCTTCCACCACACTACAGCTTCTCAATACTGCCAATTCATCACATATCTGCTTGTCGTCCCAGTCAGGATGTTCCTGAAGCCGATCATATATTTGCCGAATGACTGTTTCGTCCTCTTCCAGCATATCCGCTATCTCGAGTACAGGTATGTTTTTGGAACTCTTCTTCCGAACCTGACTGACTAATTTCTGAAT
>OFHB01001601.1_pt1 | contig 12821 bp, 15 predicted proteins | sample 1521881 | NCBI WGS metagenome assembly OFHB01 (sample SAMEA3504090, study PRJEB24116) | mouse gut metagenome | biome: mouse gut; feature: mouse-associated habitat; material: faeces | place: Denmark | collected 2011
ACGAATACCAGAAGCTGATGCAGTACATCACCCGGGAGGACCCTGACGCATTCATTACAGTGTATAATGTCAGCGATATGAGGTATATCCCAAAGAGCAAGCCGGATGGGACAAAGTGACAAGTCTTTTCCGGCCTGCGGCCAGAAGCACAGGAACATACGGCGAATATACACGTTTCACAATCATGATAGCCTCCTCCCGTTCTCCGGCCTCAGCCGCAATAAGCCTGTATGGCTTCTTTCACAAATACCGCTGTGCCCTCACCCGCGGACGCGTCGATATTTTTTGTAAACTCCCCGCCGCTGGCATGCATGTTTCCCAGTTCGCTCAGAACCTTGTCCGTGCACTTATAAAAGTGTTCTGTCATGAAGTTTTGCAGCTTTATGACCAGTGCCCGGGCGGCGTATTCCTCCAGCCGCTCCTGTCAAATGCCGAAAAATTCGAATGCTTTGCGCCGGACACATGCAGCGCAAAGGCTATCAGGTTCTCCAAATGGTCTTTTTTTAGCTTCAGCAGCGTTATCTGCTGGTCCAATGCTTTGTTCCTGTCATAATTCGGACTTTCCATGATTTTCCTGATGTCTTTCAGCGGGAGTTCCAATTCCCGGAACAGCAGAATCTGCTGTAGCCATATTGGCACAGAAAAATTTGATCTCCAGGGAACTGTTAATCACCCTATCCGAAGTTCGGATAGGGCGATATTTTCATGGCAAAGGGGGAATTTAACTTAATGACATGAATCATTTAGGGGGCGTTATCGTGGAGGAATTGCTGGTTTATATTATTTTGCTATATGAGAAATTGGTAACGGAAGATGAGTACAATAAGCGGCTTGATGAATTGTTTCTCAATATCCCCGAAAACGATGATTTGCTCTATTTAGAATGGGAGACGGACATTAAAAAGGCGATTATTTATGTGAGGACACATATTGATTACAATCATCTTGATATGGAACAGTTTGGCAGAATTTTAATGAGCAGATTAAAAGCAGTGTATGTGAATCGTCCAGATATAAAGCGTTTTGCAGGCCGAATGTACAGCTTGTGGGAAAGCCTTCCCGGGAACATTCCGAATATAGAGCCATTTTGATATTCAAGAAAAAAGCGAAGAGAGGTGTGTATGTAAGATGAAACAAAAAAGAAAGAGGGCCGCGCTTGCCCTGTGGCTTCTGCTCCTGGCGGGTTTCTTGACGAGCTGTGCGGGAATGCCGGGAGGAAATGTCCCCGGTGTAACGGACGCGCCGGGGACGTCCGGCAGCCAGACCACAACCGATAGCAGCAGGTCCGGGCAGTCTGCCCAATCCGATAACGATAACGGAACGGATTTTCCCGGAAGCTATACAGTGCCGGAGGGCTGGGCAAAGATGGAGAGATACTCCACGGAAAATAAAATCTTCTATGCGGAGGAGGGGCACGAAGATGACGAAATGCCCGATAATATCTCCGTCGAAGTCGGCACAAACCGATACAGTGCAGATGAGCATGAAAAATTCCGTGAGGCAATCCTCAGGCAGCTTGCCATGCAATTACAAGGCGTTGATGCCGAACTGACGGGAGACGGCACTTTTACGGAGCAGGATTATATCGTCTACATTTTTACCATCAGCCAGGAAGATGTGGTCACAAAGCAGTATTATATCGTGGGCGACCAGCGGTATTGCCTGGTTCATCTGACGAACTTTACCGGCTCCGAAAGCGTGGACGAGGCGGCGCGGGCTATGGCGGACAGTTTTGTCTGGGACAGTTCGGACTAAACCCATACCTGTTCCTGCGTTGCTGCCCACATCAGCTACTGCGGTAGGAAATTCTGTCAATTTTTCCCCGGGAGAAAGGCAGCCAGAATCCGAAACGGGTTGGTGAGACTAAACCAGGTCGGCCTGGAACTGGAAGCATCCGTGTCTTCCAAAAGTTCACCGTTTCTTCATGTTTTTTTAATTGACGAAAGAATAGCGGCGGCGTAGAATCTTACTTAAAAGCTTTGAGAAGCCGCCGGGTTCGGATGATGAAAAAGCAAAATAAAGGAGTGGTGAATGCATGTTGAAACTATTCAAAAACCTACGAAAAGAGGAGTGGGCGCTGGCCCTCCTGTCAGTATTCTTCATTGTAGTACAGGTGTGGCTGGAGCTCACCATGCCGGAGTACATGGCGGAGATCACCATGCTGGTACAGACGGAGGGGAGCACTATGGGAAAAATCCTGTCTGCGGGCGGGAAAATGCTCCTCTGTGCATTTGGCAGCCTTGCTTCGTCCGTTGTCACCGCCCTCAGCGCCGCAAAAATCGCCACCACATTCGGAGGAATCCTGCGGGGGAAGCTGTTCCGGAAGGTGCAGTCCTTTTCCATGGAGGAAATCGGACATTTCTCCACCGCCAGCCTTATCACCCGCTCCACCAACGACATCACCCAGATACAGATGCTGATTGCAATGGGGCTTCAGATGCTGGTGAAAGCGCCCATTACGGCAGTCTGGGCGATTCGGAAGATTGCGGATAAAGAGTGGCAGTGGACGCTCACCACAGGGATTGCCGTACTTGTGCTGCTGGCTGTGGTGGGAATCTGCCTGGTTCTTGTGATGCCGAAGTTCAAGCGGATGCAGGCGCTCACTGACGACCTGAACCGCGTGACCCGGGAAAACCTCACAGGACTTCGTGTGGTGAGGGCCTATAATGCGGAAAACTATCAGAGGGACAAATTCGAGAATGCGAACCAGGCCCTGACCGGAACCAACCTGTTCGCCCAGCGTTCCATGGCGTTCCTGATGCCCAGCATACAGCTCATCATGAGCGGCCTTTCCCTTGCGGTCTACTGGATTGGGGCGGTGCTCATCAATGAAGCGGGCATGACGGGCAAGATTGCTTTGTTTTCCGATATGATGGTATTCTCCCAGTATGCGATTCAGGTGGTCATGTCCTTCATGATGCTGGTGATGATTTTCATGATACTGCCCCGTGCATCGGTCTCCGCAAAGCGTATCGGAGAGGTTCTCGACACGAAGCCCTCCATTGTGGACGGCGCGGTGACAGAAGGGAGAGAGGGGATGTCCGGGGAAGTGGAATTTAAGAACGTGTCCTTCCGCTATCCGGACGCAGAAGAATGTGCGGTAAAGAACATCACCTTTACGGCCAGGAAGGGAGAGACAGTGGCCCTGATCGGCGCCACAGGCTGCGGCAAGAGCACGGTCATCAACCTGATTCCCCGGTTCTATGACGCCACTGAGGGGGAAATCCTGGTGGACGGCGTGGATGTGCGGCAGTATACCCAGCAGAGCCTGCGGAGCAAAATCGGCTATGTCTCCCAGAAAGCTATATTGTTTACCGGGACCATACAGTCCAATGTGGCATACGGGGACAGCGGAAAAGAAGACATTTCTTTTGAGGACATAAAATCGGCAATTGCCACGGCACAGGCAAGTGACTTTGTGGAAAAAGCGGAGGACAAGTACGACGGGTATGTGGCACAGGGGGGCTCGAATTTTTCCGGCGGGCAGAAACAGAGGCTGTCCATTGCCCGGGCCATCGCCAGGAAACCGGAGATCTTGATTTTCGACGATTCCTTCTCTGCCCTGGATTACAAGACAGACCGTGTACTGCGGAAGGCTCTGGATGAGACATGCCGGGACGCCACCCGGATCATCGTGGCCCAGAGAATCGGAACCATTCGCGATGCGGATCGGATCATCGTCCTGGAAGATGGCAGAATCGCCGGAATAGGGCGGCACGAGGAGCTTATGGAACATTGCGGGGTCTATCAGCAGATTGCGCTGTCACAGCTTTCAAAGGAGGAACTGGCATAATGGAAAATAAGGAATATAGACCCGGCCAAATGAAGAGAAGGCCCATGGGCCCGGCGGGAGGCCATCCCGGAAGAGGCGGGGAAAAGGCAAAGGACTTGATCGGCACATGGAAAAAGCTGCTGGGCTATTGCCGCAGATACAAAGTTGTGTTCGTGATTGCGCTGATCTGCGCGGCGGCGGGGACGGTGCTGACTTTGGCGGGCCCGGATCAGCTGTCCCGCATGACGGACGTGGTCACAGAAGGGATTGCGCCGGATACGGAAAAACTGGGTGAAATCATCAAGAGCGCGGCGACCTCTCAGGGCGCGGATGTGGTGGTGGACGGGGTCACGATTTCGGTACAAGACCAGCTTGCCATGATGGACGTTCTGTCCGAACAGGATGGGGAGGATGCGCAGGCCGCGCTGGGAGTGCTGGAAGAGCTGCCGGATTCTGTATATAATCTGATTAAGCCATCCATCGATATGGGCAAAGTCGCTGAAATCGGCTTTCTTCTGATTGCCTTTTATGCGCTCAGCTACCTTCTGTCGGCAGTTCAGGGATGCATCATGGCCACGGTCACCCAGCGGGTCTCCCAAAAGATGCGCTCTGACATCTCCGGCAAGATCAACCGTCTCCCCATGTGGTTCTATAACCGCACCACCACAGGAGACGTGCTGTCACGGGTGACCAACGATGTGGACACCATCGGCCAGTCCCTCAACCAGAGCATCGGCAATCTGATTTCAGCGGCAGTGCTCTTTTTCGGAAGTCTCTTCATGATGCTGATCACAGACAGGTGGATGACTCTGGCAGCAGTGGCATCCAGCCTGCTGGGATTCGCAATCATGCTGGCCATCATGGGAAAGAGCCAGAAATACTTTACCAGACAGCAAAAGCATCTGGGGGAGCTGAACGGGCATATCGAGGAAATCTACGCGGGCCATACCGTCGTAAAAGCCTACAACGGGGAAGAGAAGGCACAGGAGACTTTTGACACTATGAACCGCAACCTCTGTGAAAGCGGTTTCAGGGCCCAGGGCCTGGCCGGCCTTATGATGCCGATTATGGGATTCATCGGAAACCTGGGCTATGTTGCGGTATGCGTCGTGGGCGGTGCCATGGCGCTGAACGGCAGAATCACCTTTGGCGTGATCGTGGCATTCATGATGTATGTCCGTTATTTCACGCAGCCGTTGTCACAGATTGCCCAGGCGATTCAGTCTCTGCAGTCTGCGGGAGCGGCCGGAGAACGGGTGTTCGAATTCCTGGAAGCGGAGGAAATGGAGGATGAGAGCGGCAAAATAGAGACGCTGGACAACATCAGGGGTAAAGTGGAGTTCGAGCATGTTCGGTTCGGCTATGAGGATTCTGATGTCACGGTCATTCACGACTTCTCCGCGGTGGCGGAGCCGGGACAGAAGGTTGCCATAGTAGGGCCCACCGGGGCCGGGAAGACCACCATGGTGAACCTCCTGATGCGGTTCCATGAAATCCAGGGCGGGGAGATTCGAATCGACGGGATGCCTACCGGCAAAATGACAAGGGAAGCGGTGCACTCTCAGTTCTGCATGGTACTACAGGACACCTGGCTCTTTGAAGGGACAGTGCGGGAGAACCTGATCTACTGTACGGAAAATGCCAGTGAAGAGAAAATGCGGTCGGCCTGTAAGGCTGTGGGGCTGGATCATTTTATCCGTACCTTGCCAAAAGGGTATGACACAGTGCTGAACGACCAGGTGAACCTGTCCCAGGGCCAGAAGCAGCAGCTTACCATCGCCCGCGCCATGATTGCGGATAAGCCGATTCTGATCTTGGACGAAGCCACCTCGTCCGTGGATACCCGCACGGAACAGCAGATTCAGTCAGCCATGGATAAGTTGATGGAAAACCGTACTTCTTTCGTGATCGCCCACAGGCTCTCCACGATCAAAAACGCGGATCTGATTCTTGTCCTGAAGGACGGGGACATCATAGAGAGCGGCAGTCACGAGAGGCTTCTTGCCCAGGGCGGTTTTTATGCGGAGCTATACAACAGCCAGTTCGAACAGGTCTCATAAGGTGTTGACTTGCGACAGCACCTATGGGGTTGTTGTCCGGCAGCACCTAAGGAGTTGTCTTGCGGTAGCGCTTATGGAATCGCGAAAGGAGCGTTATGGAAAAGTGTAAATATATCACAATAGAAAGGGAATATGGCAGCGGCGGGACGGAAATCGCCCGTCTGCTGGCCGGGCAGATTGGAATCCCCTGTTATGGACAGGAGATTCTGGAGGAAGTTTCCAGGGAGAGGGACATACCTGTAGAGAAGATTCAACGCTATGAGGAGACCGTGACCAACAGCTTCCTGTATTCGATCTATATGATGACCCAGTTTACATCGGGCAAAAACGATATGCTGACCGCGGAGGGGCATATCTATGTGGCGGAACAGGCTGTCATCAGAAGGCTTGCGGGGAATGGGCCGGCCGTTTTCCTGGGACACTGTGCATCGGAAGCGTTGAAGGAATACAGAGGAGTGATGAATGTATTCATACGCTGTACGGACGAAGGGGCCAAGAGACGGCGCATTGCGGATGAGTACAGGATTCCGGAATCCCAAATGGACATCGTCCGGCGGAAGTTCGACAAAAAACGAGCCAATTATTATTACGCGAACACGGAGAAAAAGTGGGATAACCTTAAGAATTATGACATCGTCCTCGACAGCGGGAAGCTGGGGATAGCCGCTTGCGCAGACATGCTCAGGGCACTTATGACTACAAAACAATAGTCCATCCGCTTGCCCCAATACCTATGACGCCAGCCTGCCCTGAGCCGACAGATACCGGAGCATTGAAAGCAGGAAATCTTATGATATAAGGTGGCCTGCTTTTTTGGATAAAGATATCCGCAATCTGTGCATTGGTCTCGCCATATATATGTCGCCACGCAGAAGGAAATGTGCTATACTGTATGTAGCAACAGATATCTGGGGAGGAATGCAATATGGAACCGGAAAAGATTGCAATTCTGGGGAAGCGGAAGCTTGCGTACATGCTTTCCCTTTCCGGCTTTCTTACTAAAGAGCTCCTGGCCTATTATTTCGGCACCTATGTATGTCCGGAATGCGGGAAGAAGATGCCCGTGCTGACAGGGATGGAAGGGTATTATTTTGGAGAGTAGGGAAGTGCCTGCAGCAAGGGGGCCGCGGAAAGCGTTAAAAGATTTTTGGAAGAATCATATGGATGTAAGGGTTATCAGGATGGAGGAGCATGGAACATGATAAAGATAAAACCGTTCGTTTATATAGCAATATTGATGATGGCATTAACCGGATGCGGAAAAGCAGAACAGGAACAACTTACAGTTTATTCTTTTAGTGGAGAGAATGAACAGCTTGCAGTCACAAATGGCATGATTATTTTGAATGGCACAGAGGAAATATTTGATGGTGGCGACTTGAAAGTAACGGGTGATTTTCCTTCTGATATTACATCATATTCCACCACATTTTACACAATGTCCGGCAGTGAAAAAGACATTATTCTTTCCAATAGCATGGCAGATATGATGGGAAGCATGGTCAAAATTTCCGGCGATTTGGGACAGATATCAGGAGACAGTGCAATCAGGAGTAATGTAAATGGTTTGGGAAATAATCTCTATTTTGGGCTTATAACAAAAAATAAGAATGGAGAAGAAAATGTGTATCAATTACAAATGTCTCTGACAGAAACAGAAAATGCCGTTGGAGGGATAGATGAAACTAGAAAAAAGTAAATTGTACGAAATGGTTAGAGCTACCGGGTATATTGAAACTCTTAATTTGAGCAGATCCATGGAAGAAAAAAGCGCGAAAGAGTATAATATAACATTGGTATTAAGCGCATGTCCTTATGAGAAAGACGACTTAAGAGTGGAGCTAAAATTTAATGAGGTTACGGACTTTAAAATAGGTAATATAAACAACTTTTATAAAATTTTTATTGAGGTAAGTGATATGTCAGATTGTCAATTAGAGGGTATAAGATATATTGCTGAGGATGTAGAGCATGGTACCATTTTTGTTCAGTGCAATGAAATACAATATAAATATATAAAAATTTAGAATAGCTGCGGGCAATACCCGGACGCTTTATCAGGCTATGGATGGGCAGGCTGTTGGGCTGTATGACAGCGAAGAATGTACTTTCTGGTTCGTGACAAAGGATGAGGCGGCACAGGAGGGGCTGGAAGCATTATTTGACATTGAAAGCGAGAAGTGACGGTTTATGGATAATTGTGTTTCTGTTAAAAATAGTATATGATTGAGGTGAATATGGTATCTGGGAAAAATAAGCGCAAAATAGTATATGAGGGAACAAGTTATTATTGGTATGTGAGAGTCGATGAGCATGGTCAAGAGTGCATATTATATCTGATGATAAAAAGGTGCATTTAGAATATCGTTTCTCAGATACTGAAGTGCCTGTTACACCACAGAATATTAGAAACCATTTGAAAGAATACCATGCCAATATCTCATAGGAAACACTTTTCTGAAAAGGGAGGGCCGGACAGGAGGCTGGATATGGGAGAACTCAAGTTTGCGGCGAAGATGCCCCGGACAGTTGCGCGCAGCATTTTATACTGCTTAACAGTTGAAATTTCTGAGTAACCTGACTACATAACGCCAGTTACATACGATTGACCAATGCAGTATGGTAAATTCTGGCATTATGTAGTATAACAGATTTTATAAAGAATCATGTGGACAGGGAAAAACGGAAGAAGTACGGACTGATGTGTAATTCCTTTAAACGAAAGCCCAGATGCATTCCTAAGGACAGGATTCAGGATATCCCCATGCTGTAAGACGACAGGGTGTTTTTCTATGATGAGAGGGGCAGGTCCCTCTATGCCGCAAAGATGGCAGACGCTGTTGCCTATATCTCGGAGCTTGAACCATGGGAGCAGGTGGACGCATGCGTCTTTCCCAGAGAGAGGGAATGGGTTCTTAATTTTGCTGTGACAATTTTGAGTCCGCTGAAGCGGACATGGGAGATTAGAATGAAAAATTTTGATAATAAAAAGAAAAAGGTGTGGCGGCTGCTGCCGTTGGGTTTGTGTTTTCTTGCCACGGCATGTGGAACGAAAGCGGATACGGATATAAAAACAGAAATGGGAGAAACGGCAGGGACAAGCCGGGAAGCGGATTCACCTGCAGCGCAAAAGGATGTGGCAGACGCGGCGGATACGGGAAGCAGGCAGGGCGGTACGGATATTATCATGGTCTATACGACGGAGAAGCTGGAGGATTCAGAAGAAGAAATCCCTGCTTTATACACAGATGACCTGTCGCTGCTTGACCATATGGAGCAGGAAGGCAGTGGTTACGCATACCGGGACGGGATGGTATATTACCGGCAGTACCATATAGATTCTTTTGAAGACGGGGCGCTGTGGGCGGACTATGCGCCGACGGCAGGCACGGATAAGGAGATTGTGTGTATCGATGCGGACGGGAAACAGACCGTGCTTTTTTCTGATCAAGGGTATGGAAGTATCTGCCTGGTTGGGGAACGGTTCTATATGACAGAGGCGGTTATGAAACAAAGCGAAAGCGGCGAACGTGTTTATTCCAATATATATTCGGTGGATATGCAGGGGCAAAACCGGATGGAACATGGATTTGGGGAGATTTATGCTGTCGATGTGGACAGGGGTATCCTGATTCTGAAGCAGCAACCGGAAAATACATGGAAAGGAACGTATGCGGCTTTGGACTGCGGGAGCGGCGAGATAGTGCCGCTGGCCTTTGATGCCTGTGAATATCAGACTTTTTGGGACTACCATGACGGGTGGTGCTATTTCGATGTGCATAAGGAAGGTGAAAGCGGTATCTGCCGGGTAGCCGCCATATCGTTAGATGGGGAACAGAAAGAAATTCTGGCATTGACGTCGAATAATGAGACGGAGGAGACTCCAGGCTATACGGAAGAAATCTGCCAGATAGGAACGGACGGGGACAGGATATATATCGTTTATGGAGGGTATGCCGGAACTGGTCACTTTTATCAGGGCGGGCGGATTATTACGACGAAATTGGACGGGTCGGATTATCGGGCGATGGAGTGCGAGGCCGATTCCTTTTATGTCTGCCATGACGGGGGCAGGACGCTGGTGTATGTTCCGCGATTGGTATATGTTCCGGATAATGAAAGCGGGTACGAGGCGACTGTGTGGGATGTGGAAGAAAATCGTGTCTTTCCATCCGATTTCCCGCAGCGGCTGATTTGGGGACAGAAGAGGCATGAGGAAATGCCTTACCGGGAATATATGCCTCCCAGGCCTTTGTGCATAGTGGGAGACGAGGAGAGGAATTTCTATGCCTTGCCGGACGATTCCGGAAAGATTGTGCCGGTCGCGATGGGGGTTGAAAAAAAGGTTGCGATGAGGGGTGGCGGAGAGGTGGACTATATCGATTACAAAAATTTCTATTATGCGGACGGATTCTTGTATTTCGATGTGGAATTCAATATTTATAATGCGGAATATGCTATTGGATGGCGTGACGGGTATGACAGACTGCAGACGGATGTATACCGTTTGAACCTGGAGACGGATGCCATAGAGTTGTTGTATTCGTATTGATGGAACGGATTGTTCCACTGTGACGAAACCCCTTGCCAAAGCAGCATTTTCTATACGCTGCCTGGCAAGGGGAATGACGTGGATTATTTCTGATTTTTTTCAAGGCACTCATTGATAATCAGCTTTTGCACTCTGTCCTTAAAGGTTTTGTCAGTGTCTTTACTGAAATGTACCTTGACGGTGTAAGTGGTGTTCCCCAACTTTCGCTTGAAACTGTGGGGCTGTTGCTCGTTTTTGGTTTCTGCCATATTCTCTGCTCCTTTACATAAAAATAGAGCGCATAGACTGGTTTCTATACGCTCTGACGCTGTGTTGTATTACTTATTCAGTTGTGATTGTGGTAATGGTTGTTTCGACAAACTGGAAGTTATCAATGTAACGGTAAAACTATTTTTCCAGAAAGTATGCAGTAAGTTAATATCACTCCTAAAATGATAAGTACAATGGCACCTACACCAGTAATAATATGAAGTCCTTGTTCTTTCGGCATTTTCTTTGTTTTTAGCAGAAGCAAAATCCCACATATTATAAAAAGTATCGCTATCGAAATAAACATTCTTAATCCTCCTAGGCGATTTGAGCATTTAACAGAATACCACAATCACACCCATATTTCTATTGAATTTTCATTAAATTTCTTCCTCCCTCCGCTTAGTCTTGCTTTGTTGTCTGTTATGCTGTCGGCTCTCATTCTGAAGCTCTCTCTCAAGGCTCTTCTTGTTATAGCCGATTACCTCAGCATAAGCTAATTCTGTGGCGGTCTTGGTCTGCTCCTTGCCGATACTGTTTTGAGTGACTGGCTCTCCTTATAGGTGGCTTGGATTGGCGCATATTTCTGTTCCCTGTCCGCTGTGAATTTCGCAAGGCTCTCAAAGCTGTCTATCTTTCTTGTCGTGATGAATTTCTCCGCACAGTATCATTTTACCTCAAAAACACACACAATTCCATTCAATTTTGCTAAATCTTTCATTTGACTTATTCCGTCTAATCATCATCTGCCTTACCTGTTCCCTCTATTCTTTGCTGACTGTCCTTGGCTTACGGTATCTGGCATATGCTTTGGGAAAGGAATATCTTTTAGATACTTCGTCCTGCCCCATCAGCTTGTATGTATCGGGGAAGTTGGCAACAAGCGTGTCAAGTTTCCTCATGACTGCCTTATCCTTTGTGTAGACAGTGGCGGTCTGTTCTCCTGCATTGTAATTGACAATCGTTTCCTGCTCGTATCGTGAAATTTTCATAATGCCATATCCACCTTTCCTTTGCTGTGGGTTCTATGCTGTTTTCCCCCGGCAACTGTCGGCTGTTTTGCCTTAGCGCTTTTTCTCGCACAGGGCGAAGGCTTCGCTTTTCGTGGTTTTGTGATAGCAGAAGTATGCCATAATCACATATTCCGTATCTCCCGCGTCAAAGGTGAAGCTATAACAGCATAAGTTTCCGAGCCCTGTCCAGCTTTCCAATCAGACCGATTAAAAGAATTCGTAAAATGTCTATTGTTGATACGATTAGCGCACAATAATATTTGGCAGGTGGTTTCAGATAAAAAGGAGGCATCTTGACATATTGGAGGAAATTATATACAATAATCCTGGATACCAAGAAACCAAGAATATTATTTCTTTGAATTGCATACGATAAGGAGGGTATAAAGATGTCGGCAACGATGGTGAAAGGTAGTGCTCCTATGGAAATGAAAAAGGTAAGCATCTCCGCGAAGCGTCAGATAACAATCCCTCAGAAATTTTTCGCTATGTTGGGTTTTGAGACAGAAGCGGAGTGTATGGTGCGTGGGAATGAGCTGGTCATTCGTCCGGCGAAAACAAATACAGGGGGAGAATTTGCCGAGCAGGTACTGGCAGATCTCATTGGGCAGGGATATAGTGGAAATGACCTGCTTGAGAATTTTAAAAAGGCGCAGCGTCAGGTGCGTCCGGCTGTGGAAGCGATGATTTTGGAAGCAGAAAGAGTTGCTGCTTCAGAATCTGAATATGCGTCTTACGAGGATGTTTTTGGCGGGAAGGAGGAAGAATGACAGAGGTACGTTTCCTTCCGCCTGCGGCGAAGTACATAAAGAAGTTGAAAGATAAAAAGCTGAAATTGCTATATCAAGAGGCAGTCCGCAAAATACGGGCAGATTATACGATTGGTGAAGCAAAAACTGGGGATTTATCTGGTGTATATGGATACGATATTTATTATAATAAGACCAATTATGAGCTTGCATATACAGTAGAGTATCAGGAGGATGAGATTATTGTTGTTATCATGGCTGGGACAAGGGAAAATTTTTACAATCAGTTGAAGCAGTATATGAGAAAATCGTAAATAGAGACACCGCTCCACCCTCTAACGCTGTTGGGCTGTATGACAGTGAAGAATGTGCTTTCTGGTTCGTGACAAAGGATGAGGCGGCACAGGAGGGGCTGGAAGCATTATT
>OFHB01001604.1_pt1 | contig 12810 bp, 10 predicted proteins | sample 1521881 | NCBI WGS metagenome assembly OFHB01 (sample SAMEA3504090, study PRJEB24116) | mouse gut metagenome | biome: mouse gut; feature: mouse-associated habitat; material: faeces | place: Denmark | collected 2011
GAGAAAAAGTATGACTCAGAATATCTGGGGAGCGAGCCGGGGCTTTATCCGGATCTGTTGGAGGAAATAGGACATTTTGGCTTTAAGCTGATGCGGGGGATTTGGTGCAGCCTGTGGGTGGATTTGGAGATCGGGGAAGAGGCTCGGGGCGGCGGAGAGATTCGGATTGTCCTGGAAAATGGGCAGCAGACCATAGAAGAATCTGTTTCGCTGGAAGTACTGAATGCGGCGGCCATGCCTCTTTCCATTCCCCATACGGAATGGTTTCACAGTGATTGTCTGGCTGACTATTATGGAGTGGAGGTATTCAGCGAGCGGCATTGGGAAATTATGGAGAACTTCGTCAAAACGGCAGTAAAGCGGGGCTGCAATACCATTCTGACGCCGATTTTTACGCCGCCGCTGGATACGGAGAAAGGCGGGGAACGGACTACCGTGCAGCTCATCGGTGTTTCAGTCAAGGGGAAAACGTATGAGTTTTCCTATGGAAAATTCAACCGCTGGGTGGATATGTGTGATAGATGCGGCATACAGTATTTTGAGATGTCTCATTTGTTTTCCCAATGGGGCGCAGTGTATTGTCCCAAGATCATCGGATGTAGGAACGGCAGGGAAGAGAAGCTTTTCGGCTGGCATACCAGGGCTGACAGCGGGGAATATGCGGAGTTTCTGGATGAGTTTTTACGCTCCTTTGCAGCGCATATAGAGAAACTGGGGATTGGGGAGAGATGCTTTTTCCATGTATCCGACGAACCGCATCTGGATCAGCTGGATTCCTACCGTACTGCCAGAAGCCTTATTCAGGAGAGATTAAAGGGCTATCGGATCATTGACGCCCTCTCTGATTATGCATTTTACGAGACAGGGGCGGTGGAGGAGCCCATCTGCGCCAATGACATGATTCATACTTTTCTGGAGAAGCGTCCCGGGCGGCTGTGGACTTATTACTGCACGTCTCAGGGAATGGACGTATCCAACCGCTATATCGCCGTCTCCGGATACCGCACCAGGATCCTGGGGATTCAGCTGTATAAGTATGATATCGACGGATTTTTGCACTGGGGCTATAATTTTTACAATTCGCAGTATTCCCGCTATCCGGTGGATCCTTATCGATGTACGGACGCGGACGGGGCGTTCTGCGCAGGGGATCCCTTCCTGGTATATCCGGGGAAGGACGGCAGACCGGAGGAGTCCATTCGCATCATGCTGATGTATGAAGCCATGACGGATTTTATGGCGCTGAAATATCTGGAAAGTATTACGGACCGGGAGACTGCATTGGGCTGCCTGGGAGAAGAGGGCGAGTGGCTGGACTTTCGTAATTACCCCAGAAGCATCAGTTATGTGACACAGGTACGCAGAAGGGTGAATGAGGCCATCCGCAGGGCATTGTAAGAGAAGGGCTGAGCCGGATTTGAAGCCGGGAGTAACGATTGGAAGGCAGAGGTTTGCCGTCAGGCCGATCAGATTATTTTCAGACAGATGACTGGGATACTGTTGCATTTAAATGGGCTGCTGGAGTAAAGAGGATACCTTATGATTTTAACAAAAGAGATACCTACATATATTATTTGTCCGCCTGTGCCTACCCCCAGGGAACGGTTTGCAGCCGACGAACTGGCTGCATACTTAAACCGGATCTTCGGTATCTGCGTATCCCGGGCAAGGGAGAAGATGCCGGGGGCAAACTGCTTCTATATCGGTGGGCCGGGCAGGAATCCCGGGTCAGCGCAGTCAGACCCGGGATACGGATGGATATGTTGGTGTATGTGGATCTGTGGAAATGCCCGGAGGGGTTTGCGCCGGAACCCTGTCTGCAGATCGACGAGGCGGCCTGGGGGAAAGAACAGAGGACCTGCGGCAGACCGGACGGAGACTGCCTGTCCTATACGGAATTTGAATCGAATCTGATGGAGTGGAAGAGGGCCTTTTCGGGGAAGAATGATTTTCCGGGGAACCAAGCAGGCGCTTCGGTGGTTTACTACGATTATTATATGGGGGTATATGGCAACCGGCAGCGTATTATCCCTATGGCAGATGAAATACAGAGCATTTGGAAACGATTTGCCGAATTGGATATCGCGGGGGCAGGGACCCAGATAGAATGTTTTAATCTCTGGAATCATCTGGTGAATCTCTATACCTTCGGCAGAACGGCTTATGATGTTTCGCTTTCCCTGGAAGCAAATTTAAAGGCATTGTGCAGACTGTTTGGGGAGGGCGGGGAATGGATAGTCCGGGCGGTTCTCCTGATGGAGGAAGCGCTGGACGGCGAGAGCATCATCGGTTTTGCCGGTAAATATATGATTGAGCATGTGGATAAGGAGCGGATCTACGGGCTGTTTGATCGGGCGCTTTCGGCGGCCGCGGGAGAGACGCAGCGAAACAATATCCGGCTGCTGCGGATGGCCTTCCGGTATTCGGAGATCGAGACCGCCGATTCGGCAAACCGGGAGAGAAAGACGTTTTCACGTTTCCAGGAATATGATGATCCGTCCGGGGAGCTGGCCTACATGGCGGTACATTTCGACAGCTTCCGGCACAATGACCCGGGTTACGGAATCGCTTTTCCCGTGACCAATACAGATACGAAGGACTTTGTGCCGGATGCATGGTATGCGTTTGAGGGGTGAACGGAACGATATTTTGCGGAAGGCGGTTTAGGTATTTCCGGCCGCCTTTTTCCGACGGATGCCGCAGGCGAGCAGCAGACAGACAAGGATTCCGGCGGCGCCGATGCCTATGAGCACAAAGGTGCTCCGTAGCAGGGAGGCCTGCAGGGTATCAAAGTTATCCATATACTTCAGCCAGACATCATAGTTAAGCAGCAGGAAGATGCCTGTCAGGTTCAGGCACAGCAGCCAGTGACAGTTCCTGTTCCAGTGCATGATACAGAAAAAATTGTAAAACAAAAGTGCTGTCTGTACGAAATAAGCGGCGATCAGCTGATTTTCCAGGAAGGGACCTATTTCCGGAAGATCCATACCGAAAATCGTCTCTGCGCCGGCTATGAGCCGCCGTACGGTATAGATAAATAGAACCATAAAATAAATGTCGATTGCCAACGAGAAGCCGCCCAGCAGATAGTTCTTTTTTACGGCAGGTTCGTGTCCTCTGCTGCCGGCGGAAAAGGCGAGAGCAGCCAGCAGGCAGACCACGAGAGGCAGGGGCTGATCCACGAGCAGGGCGGAGTATTTGTTGATAAAGAACAGCAGGATTCCCAGAAATACAACAAAAAGCAGCAGTACATAGCAGATGATATTCTGGTATTTCAGCGTATTTCTAATTTTCTTCAGTCCGTCCAATTCCTTCTGCTCCAGTTTCTCACCGGCGAGTGTTTGACCGCGGAGTCTGGCGGCAATTAGACGGCATTCGCCGCAGCTTTGGATATGTTCCTCCACGTATTCCCTGGTGGCCTGGGAACACACTTCATCTACATAAGATGGGATTAAATCTCTGATAATGTCACAATTGATCTTTTCCATAGTTGACCTCCTTTGTCAGTGTAAGTTTTGCCCGGTAAAATGTGACACGGGCCCAGTTCTCGCTCTTTCCCAGCAGATTGCCGATCTCCCTGTAGGACAGATCGCCCAGCACCCGCAGCTTCACGACTTTCTGCATGTCCGGGGGCAGCCTGTGCAGTTCTTCCCATACATCTGCCAGCTCCACCTTCGCCATGGCCTGGCTCTGGGTGTCGTGAGGGGCTTCCAGAGTCTCGTCCAGCAATTCCAGCCGGGTTTTATTTATCCTGGCCCAATGCTGATACAAAAGATGTTTGGCGATCTGACACAGCCAGGTGGAGAGCTTGCAGCTATGATCATAGCTGTCCAGGGATCCCAATGCTTTCAGGAATGTCTCCTGCATCAAGTCTTCCGCAAGATCGCTGTTTCCGCAGCGGGTATACAGGAAATGATATACGATCTGGGAATATTGTCTGTATAGTTCATCCATGTGCTCCTCCTTTCTGACACTTATATCCGAATCCGTGAGGTTTCGTTACAGGGGGAATTTCTTTTTTATCAATATATTGCTTATGGTTGTCCAGAGTATATCATATTTGGGAAGGGTAGTGACGATGGACAGAAAAGTTTTTATAAATGCAATAATATTAAGGAAATCCTAAGAATTCGGTATAAGATTGACAATCGACTCCAGCATCGATATGATAAAATAGAAAAGGTATCGCCCGGCAGGGGAATGGATGCGTTGCGAAATAGTATCGATACAGGAGTCTTGGAAATGGAAAAGAGAAGATATAGCAGGAGGCGGAAACAAAATAGGGGAATTCTCCGGGGGCTGGGTGCGGTTTGTATTTTGGCGGCAGTCCTGTGGTTCTATGGAGGAAGCGGGGAGAATTCGGCGAAGGATTCGGATGAAGGAACTCCTTATTCGCTGCAGGAGATTGAACTGAAAACGAAGCAGGAGACCGGACAGGAAACCGCAGGTCAGGCAGAGAGCGGGGGAGATGCGGATATCGGATCGGCGGAGGGAACCGGCGGAAACCGGGAAGAAGGAAGCGATAGAAGCGCCGCAGCCCGGGCGGAGAAAACCGGCAGAGAACCTGGCGGCAGTCAGGGAACCGGAGAATCTGCGGACACGAAGAAGCCGGAGATCACCCTGGTGATGGTGGGAGATATTTTGCTGCATACCCCGGTGGCGGAGAGCGGCAGGCGGGAGGATGGAAGCTATGATTTCACTGCGGTCTTTGACGAAATGAGGGAGGAGATTGCAGGAGCGGATCTGGCCCTGGTGAATCAGGAAGTCATCATCGGCGGTGAAGAGCTGGGGATTTCAGGCTATCCGGCTTTTAATGCCCCTTATGAACTGGGGGACGCTTTGGCGGATGCGGGATTCGATGTGGTATTGCATGCTACCAATCACGCTTTGGACAAGGGTAAAAAGGGGATATTGAACTGTCTTGCCTTTTGGGAAGAGCGCTATCCCGGGATGGCGGTGCTGGGGATTCATGACAGCCAGGAGGGGCAGAAGGAAATCTATGTATATGAACAGGATGGAATCCGGATCGCGGTGCTGAATTATACTTATGGAACCAACGGCATTCCGCTGCCGGCAGATATGCCCTATGCGGTGGATATGCTGGAGCGGGACCGTGTGGCAGAGGATCTGGATAAGGCTGGAGAGCTGGCGGATTTCGTGGTGGTATGCCCTCACTGGGGAACGGAGTATACGCTGGAGGCAACAAAGGAGCAGAAGGATTGGGCATTGTTTTTTGCGGACAATGGGGCGGATTTGATTCTGGGGACCCATCCCCATGTGATTGAACCGATAGAATGGATCAAAACCTCTGACGGAAGCCGTGACGTTTTGGTGTATTATTCCCTGGGAAATTTTGTGAACTGGACCTCCGGGACGGGAGCAGGAGTGGCAAACCGCATGGTGGGCGGTATGGCGAAGGTGGGGATAGGATGGGAAGAAGGTGAAGTTGTAATCAATTCTTATGAGGCGGAGCCGGTGGTCTGTCATGTGGAGCAGGGATTCGGGGGAGTCAGAGTGTATCCACTGGATTCCTATACTGCCAAACTGGCCGGGCAGAATGAGATCGTGAATCAGGACGCTGATTTTTCCCTGGAATATTGCCGCAGCCTGGCGCAGGAGATATTCGGCAGCGCGTGGAGGTGATGTGGTAATACATTGAAGGGGCTTGGTGCAGAACTAAAATAGAAATGATTTCCAAATGATTTCCAGGAGCTGCATCGGTTGACAAACGCGCTTTCCGATGCTAAGCTTTAAAAGGTGGATTCGGAAAGAATCCGGACAAATCGGAAAGGGACGGAAAAGAAGACGTGGGTGAATCAAATCGGAAGAGGAAAGGCTGGAAGGCAGCAGTTACTTTAGCGCTTGCGGCAGCCGTAGCCGGGGGGCTGTTTTTCTTCTATTATCATATATACAGGGTGGAGCCGGTGTTCAGCGAGATGGTATATGAATACGGCGAGTCACCCAGCCGGGATATTGCGGATTACCTGTCAGGTACGGATTGGTCCGTACATCTGGGAGAGCTGGATCTGTCCGGGGTAGACGAAGGACATACGGGTACTTATGAGGCGGTGGTATATCATGGAAGAACACAGTACATTTATGAGTTGACCATTCAAGATACTGTGCCGCCGGAGATTGTATGGAGGCAGGATCAGATCTATCTGCCTGCCGGCAAGACATGCGGAGTGGAAGCGGTGATTGCGGGCGTGGAGGATGTGGATCCCGGGGCGAAGGCTTATTTCCGTCAGGCAGACGGGCTGACGGAGGAAATTTGCTATGATGTAACCGGACAATACGAGCTGGAGATCGTTGCCAGAGACAGCGCGGGAAATGAGACCCAGGGACAGGTTACGGTAATTGTGGATACGCCGCCTGTGTTTGCGGGAATCCACAATTTCTATTGCGTGCCGGGAAGCGAGCCGGACTATCTGGAAGCAGTGACGGCCAGCGATGATTTGGACGGAGATCTGACTAAGGACATTGCGGTGGATGATTCAGCTGTCAATCTGGAGGAGGCCGGAGAGTATACGCTGCGGTATCTGGCGGAGGACAGCTATGGGCTGGAAACAGTGGAAAATGCTACCGTTCTGGTGGCGCAAGGAGAGGAAATACAGGAGCTGATCGGACAGAGGCTGATCGATTACAGGACGGATACGATCCTGGGAGCTCCTAATATTTACGATGCAGGCGTGTCGGAAAGAGAAGACATGGAGGCTACGCTGGAATATATGCGGCCTGCGCTGGTGCAGCTCTATCATGCAGTGGGAAGAGGCGGGTACAGTGCCGGTTCCGGATATATCATGGAAATCACGGAAGATACGATTTATATTTGTTCTAACAGCCATGTGGTGGGAAAGTATGAGGACTGGGATGTTTATTTTTATGATGGAACTGTAGTCAAAGGAAAGGCAGTGGGCATCAGCGACAGCTATGACGTGGGTGTGGCGTCGGTTGCACTGGAAGATGTGCCGGAGGAGCTTTTGGAGAAACTGATGACCGTACATATAGACAGAACTTACTGGGAAGGGCTGGATCGGCAGAAACTGGGATTGGCTCTGGAGCGCATAGACAGAGAAGGCGGACTGATTCATGTCACGGAGGGAGAGCTGATCAAAATAAAGCAGCACTTTGCATGGAATGACATGAATGATCATACAGAGGTAACCGTGGAGCTGGTACATGGGGATTCGGGCTCGGCAATATTAGACGGTTACGGGAATCTGATCTGTATGGCCTATGCCTATTCTACAGAACCCACACGTTATTGGTGTGTTCCGCTGGACGGGATTCTGGATTGTTATCAGGAAATTACAGGGCGGATGCCTTTCGTATATTGAGATTTTTGACATGAAATCATGGATTTGGGGAAGAAATTCTGCGGGATTGTTTCTTGCAGGCCGGGCCGAAGAGAGGAGAAGACAGATGGAGATCATTGACGGAAAGAAGATTTCACAGGAAATCAAAGAGGAACTGAGAGAAAAGGCAGCAGAGCAGAAATCCCGGGGGGAGGAACGATGTCTGGCGGTAATTCAGGTGGGAAGCGATCCGGCTTCCACGGTATATGTGAGAAACAAGAAAAAAGCCTGTGAGTATATAGGAATCAAATCCATTTCCTATGAATTGCCGGAGGAAACCGGCGAGGAAGAGCTGCTGGAGATCATCAGAGGATTGAATGAACGTGAGGATGTGAACGGTATATTAGTACAGCTTCCGTTGCCTGAACATATTAACGAGGAGCGGGTGCTGTCCACGATTGCGCCGAAGAAGGATGTGGACGGTTTCCATCCTGTGAGTGTGGGAAATCTCAGCATCGGCAGGCCGGGCTATGTATCCTGTACGCCGGCAGGTGTGATCCAGCTGCTGAAGCGTTCCGGCATCGAGATTGAGGGAAAGGAATGTGTGGTTCTGGGCAGAAGCAATATTGTCGGGAAGCCTATGGCCATGCTGCTTCTTCGGGAGAACGGAACGGTGACGGTCTGTCATTCCAGGACGAAGAATCTGAAAGAGATTACCAGAAGGGCGGATATTCTGGTTGTGGCAGTGGGCAGACCTAAATTTGTGGATGCGGATTTTGTGAAAGAAGGGGCTGTGGTCATTGATGTGGGAATTCACAGGAATCCGGGGGGAAAGCTCTGCGGAGATGTGGATTTCGACAATGTGGCGCCCAAGGCTTCCGCGATTACCCCTGTGCCCGGCGGCGTAGGGCCTATGACCATTGCCATGCTGATGGCGAATTGTGTGAACGGTATCGGCGGATGAAGGGCCTGGGGATATTCGCAGGAGGCTTGAGGGGATAGAAAAACGGGGTATGGGGAAATATGAGGAAGCAATTTGACAGAAAATTCTGGATAGCGGCTGCCGGGGGAGCGGGAATGGCTGTTGCCGCAAGGATGGCGATCAGGAAGGTCAGGGGCAGCCACCATCGACTGCTGAGCGCTTCGGGGGAGGAACTGCGAAAAGCATTTCAATCTAAAAGAGGATATGGCAGGGGGACAGTTTGGAACGATTATCCCCGTCCTCAGATGCGCAGAGACAGCTTTTACAGCTTGAATGGAGACTGGAAACTGAATGGGAGGGAGATCCTGGTGCCGTTTCCGCCCCAGTCTCTTCTGTCGGATTACCGGGGGAAGGTAGGGGCTTGTCTTACGTATTCGCGGGAGTTTATATTTTCCGGGGAAGCCGCATCTGCTCTCGGTTGGAAGGAGGGGCGCATCCTTCTGCACTTCGGTGCGGTGGATCAGGTGGCGGAGGTATTTCTCAACGGTCACTTCCTGGGAAAGCACGAGGGCGGGTACCTGCCGTTTTCTTTTGACGTGACGGAATATGTGACCGATGGGCGCAACAAGATCGTCGTAAAGGCCAGGGATACCTTATCCGCCCGTTATCCCTATGGAAAGCAGCGTAAAGCCAGAGGCGGCATGTGGTATACGCCGGTGAGCGGAATCTGGCAGAGTGTCTGGATGGAATGCGTTCCCCGTGTATACATTGCCGGGCTGAAGGTGGATGCTGACATGCAAAAGGTGCGGATCTTTGTAAGGACCGGCGGCACGGAGGAGGTGCAGGATGAGAACGGCGCGGACTGGGGGGAAAAGTCCGGAATAAGGGTGGCGATCTCACTCCATGACGGCACCAGATACACCATGGAGACTGATAAAAAAGAAGCGGAAATCGATCTGACCAGGATTCCCGGAGCTGACGGGAATCCGTATCAACCGCTTCTCTGGAATCCGGAGCACCCTTATCTGTATGAAATGACGATTTCCATGGGAGAGGATAGCGTTCATTCCTATTTCGGACTCAGAACCGTGGAAGTAAGAACGGTAAAGGGGATTCCAAGGGTCTGTCTGAACGGGGAGCCGGTATTTTTGCAGGGAGTGCTGGACCAGGGGTATTTTTGTGACGGAATCTATCTCCCGGCCAAAGAGGCAGAGTATGAGCAGGATGTATTGCGGATGAAGGCGTTGGGCATGAACCTGCTGCGCAAGCATATCAAGATCGAACCGGAGTGCTTTTATCATTATTGCGATATCCATGGAATGCTGGTGATGCAGGATATGGTCAATAACGGCTCCTATTCCTGGATCAGGGATACGGCGCTTCCCACGCTGGGCTTTGCCCGGAAAAAAGACAGAAGGCTGTGGAAGGGAAAGAAGCGCAGAGCCTTTTTTGTCAAACATATGGAGGAGACTGTCCGGCATCTGTATAATCATCCCTGCGTCATTGCATATACGATTTTCAATGAAGGATGGGGTCAGTTCCATGGGGAAACAGTGACGCAGATCGCGAGGGAATCGGACGGAACAAGGCTGATTGACCAGGCGAGCGGCTGGTTTGACCAAGGGGGAGGGGATATCAGGAGTATCCATGATTATTTCTTTCCATTGTATGTAAAGGCTGAGAGGCGAGCGACGGCGCTTACGGAGTTTGGAGGGTATTCTCTGTGTGTCCCGGGGCATCATATGTTCCGGAAGGTCTACGGGTATCGGATTTACCGGAAGAAATCTGAGTTGACCGCAGGATACCGGGAGTGGATAGAACGGGAAGTCCTTCCGAATATCCCAAGAGGCTTATCGGCTACTGTGTATACGCAGCTGTCGGATGTGGAGGAAGAGACGAACGGGATTCTGACGTATGACCGGGAGGTATTAAAATTAGAGGCGGAGACGGTACGGGAATTGAATGAGAAGATGAGGCTCTGACAGCCTTTCTGATAACCGGCAGGGCTGCTGCGCTAAGGTGAAATGAATTGCCTTGGGACGGCAGCCCTGTCGATGTCATGTCTAAACAACTGCCTCGACCAACAGCTTGTCTTCTAATATAATTTGCCGTATTCCCGTCTGTTTGCTCTTATTAAAATTAAAACTAAGCATATATCCCTTTTTCAGATGATAGTATTCCAGATATTCCAACAGTTGTTGTTCGCCCCGTCGGTTATATTCTTGTCCATGCCAGATTTTTACTTCGATAATGCTTTGAAGCCCTCGATAATCGATAATAATATCTGTCCGTTTTAAGTTCCGCGTTCGGGATTCTATATAGTAGTTCCCGCTTCCGTTAATAATAGGACGTAAAAACATCAGGAATATCCGTCTTCCGTTTTCTTCAATAAATCTGTCGTTTGCGCCGCCATAGATTTCTTCAAAAAATTCACAGAATTTTTCCATCACAAGCTCCATGTGGAGGATTCCACCTTTGATAAACAGGTTCTTTTTCATTTCTGCGGCTGTGAACATTTTGCTGTCAGTTTCATTTTCGGAGATTAGAAGATTGTATAGTTTCATTTCAAAAATTCTATTGGAAATGCTGACAATTCCTTTCTCTTCTTTTAGGAAACCAAACATTTTTCCGATTTGGATGCGATGGTTCTCCGCTTCATAGGCAAATTTTCTCCCATGGAATAAAATGTGGTATATCATTTCTTTTAATTCCGGATATTCTGAGAGTTTTTTGCTTAAATCGTCAAATAATGTGTTAGGAGTCTTCAAAAGTTCCCGGACTGTAGATGAATATCGGGTAGACGCGGAATGGCTGATGATATTGGGGAAATCTACATTTGAGCCGATTTTCCAGAGAATGACCGATGATAATGATGTGACATCCATAGAACTCTCTCGATATTTGGGCAAAAAGAATAGCAAAAAAAGATTTCTTGCCGAATTACTGAAAGAAACTATAAAAAAGAATCAACGTAATCAGTTATTCCTATACAAATTATCAGAAAATGGTTTTTCGATTGCGGAAAATATAATGGAATGGTTTTACAATATTCAGATTATTTTCCCGTCCTCTCGGGTACACATGCTTGAAATGAGATTAATGCAAAACGAGAATTTTGCCAGATTTTTATCGTCTAAATTAGTGAATTATGATACGGGCATTGATAGGATATTTGCTCAAACAAAAAAAGTACAATTGACGAATTTGTTAAAAGATATGGATATCCCGCAGCAAATAATAGATGAGATTACAGAAAAACGAGAAGGATTGGTTAATATTAATGGTCGTCTGTTCATTTTTAACGAAGAAAACGGAGAACCAATGCTGTGCGAAATGATATTGGAGCATTCTTTAGCAGGAAAAACTTTTCCGTTTCATAAGGATGAAGAATCGGACGGAACTCAAAGACTGCTGGATTTACTGCCTATTCTTTTTGGTCTTACTGCAAAAGCTTCGGTGTATTTTATAGACGAGATAGACCGATGTCTGCATACAAAATTAACAAGAACATTTATTAATGATTTTATTGCAAAAGAACATAAAAATCAGTTAATCTTCACTGCTCATGATATTAATCTGATTAGTTTAGAAGATTTAGCTCAAGATGAAATATGGTTTTTAGAAAAAAATAAACTGGGAGAAAGTTATTTGAAACCATTTTCGGATTATACGATACCCTCTGATATGGTGGACGGATATTCAAACGTTAAAAGTTACTTAGCAGGACGGTTTGGGGCTGTTCCTGTAATTAAAGGGGGATTTGATAAATGAAGTTATCGACCAGAACACCGATGATACCATGCCCAAAACGGGAGAAACGTCCTCGTAGCTCAAAAATCATATTTTTTTCTTGTGAAGGTTCTATAACAGAGGAAGAATATTTTCAAATTTTATCAGAAAAAGTATTTTCGGACATTTCAAGTCAAATATGTCTTGTATCTGCTAGAAAAGATTTTTTGAAAATTCCCCGGTCAGAACGGACACAGGCACAATGGAATGAGCAAAATAAATCGAGTCCTCAATATGTTCTAGAAAGGCTGGAGACATTCAAAAAAGAAAACGACCATATATATGAGTTTGATAAGCATTTGGAGGATGAATTTTGGATTGTTATTGATGTGGATGACCATATTGCGTCCAATAAAATTATTGAATTCAAAACAGTTCTTCGGCAGTGTGCGGCAAAAGGGGTACGATATGCCGTTACCAATCCGTTTTTTGAATTATTACCATTGGATAGGAAATAGACTAATTATTATATAGCAAGCCGGAAAGTTATTGCTCATGTTTGATTCCGGCTTGCTATTTGACCGGGCTTGTCAGCTCTCTTGTTCGGGTACTGCCGTATCCTCCGTGCCGCTCTCTTCCTCCGGCGTTTTTTCCTTATCTTCTTCAATCTCTTCCGCAATCTCTGCCATCCTAGAACCGATATCGGATGCAAGTAAGGCGGATTTCTTTTTCAGTTCAGACAGTTCTTCCTTCTTGAAATCGGAATCGATTAACCGCCCGGTGTCAAGGGAAATCTCGGACTCCAGAATCGTAATCCTGCGATCTACCTTCGTCTTGACCGAATCCAGCATATCAACATTCTGT
>OFHB01001606.1_pt1 | contig 12796 bp, 9 predicted proteins | sample 1521881 | NCBI WGS metagenome assembly OFHB01 (sample SAMEA3504090, study PRJEB24116) | mouse gut metagenome | biome: mouse gut; feature: mouse-associated habitat; material: faeces | place: Denmark | collected 2011
ATGGAGGGAAAGGGGCTGGAGGTGATTGACCTGGGCACGGATGTGGCTCCTGAGATCTATGTCCAGACCGCTATCGAGCAGAACTGCCAGATAATATGCTGCTCCGCGCTGCTGACCACCACCATGGGCGTCATGGAGCAAGTGGTGAAGAAAGCGGAGGAGGCAGGCATCCGCGACAAGGTGAAGATTATGATCGGCGGTGCGCCTGTGACAGAGGAATATTGTAAGAAGATTGGCGCAGACAAGTATACTTCTGATGCTGCCAGCGCTGCAGACGCGGCTGTGGAGCTGTGTGCTGCGGCCTGCTAAGGAAAGGAGTTCCTGCCATATTATGGAAAGAAATATGCGAACTTGGCTGGAGGAGCTGAAGAACGCTCCCGTGAAAAAGACAATGCCGATTCTTTCATTCCCCGCCGTACAGCTGCTGGGCATCAGCGTGAACGAGCTGATATCCGACAGCGACAGACAGGCTAAGGGAATGCAGCTGGTGGCGGAGCACACGGATGCCGCCGCTGCCGTAAGCCTGATGGACCTCTCCGTGGAAGCGGAATGCTTCGGCTCTCAGATTCGGGTATCGGACAGCGAGGTCCCTACGGTGGTGGGCAGAATCGTGCACGATGAGGAAGAGGCCCGTGCCTTGGAAGTCCCCAAAGTGGGAAGCGCCAGAAGCGGTCTCTATGTGGACGCGATCAGAAAGGCCACGGAACTGATCACGGATCGGCCTGTGTTTGCGGGGGCCATCGGTCCCTTTTCACTGGCTGCCCGGCTTCTGGACGTGACGGAGATCATGGTGGAATGCTATGACGAGCCTGACATGGTGCATCTGGTGATGGAGAAGGCCACGGCGTTTCTGGTGGAGTACTGCAAGGCGTACAAAGAGGCCGGTGCAAACGGAATCGTCCTGGCGGAGCCTGTGACGGGGCTTTTGTCCCCTGCCCTGGCGGAAGAGTTCTCCGCCCCCTATGTGAAGGGGCTGGTGGAGGCTGTGCAAGACGATAATTTCATCATTATTTATCATAATTGCGGCAACAACACCATCCAGATGATCGATTCCATTCTGGACACAGGAGCAGCTGCCTATCATTTCGGGAACGCCATAGACATGGCGAAGATGATGGAGCATATCCCGGCTGACACCATTGCCATGGGAAATGTGGATCCCGCCGGGGAATTCTGCAACGGCACGCCGGAGTCCATCCGCACAGCTACTTTACAGGTCATGGAAGCCTGCTGCGGGTATCCGAATTTCGTCATCTCCTCGGGCTGCGATATCCCGCCCCGCTCGAAATGGGAGAATATCGATGCTTTCTTCGCGGCGGTGAAGGAATTTTATGAATCCGGGAAGTGACACTGCTCTGTGGAATAGTGCGGCTGAGAGCGGTTGAGGAGTGGCTGAGGCGCTCCGGGCTTTATGAGCCGGTGGAGGGCCTGCAGCGTATAACTGCAGGCTGCAGCTGCGGAAAGGTATGGTCAAGGAAATGACGAACAGAGAACGTGCCCTGAACATTTTGCACTACAAGCCCGTAGACCGCTTCCCGGCGGTGCACTTCGGCTATTGGAGCGAGCTTCTGCAGGAGTGGGCTGAGCAGGGGAAGATTTCAAAAGACCTGGCGGGAAGCGTGGGAGACGGAAACGATGCGGACAGGGAACTGGACCGCATCATCGGCTGGGACTTCAACTGGCAGCGGATGGTGGGTCCCGCCAATGGGCTGTATCCGGGATTCGAGGTAAAGGTACTGGAAGTGCTGCCGGACGGCACGAAGAGGGTCCAGAACGGAAACGGGCTGATTGAGCGAGTGAAGCCCGGCATCACGTCCATCCCTTCCGAGGACGATTATCTGCTCAAGGACAGGGAGGCCTTCGAGACGCTTTACAAGCCCAGGATGCAGTATGCCCCGGAGCGCATCGACCTGGAGTATTTCAGACATTTCAATGAGACCAGGCCCGATGACGTTCCCGTAGGCCTGCATCTGGGCAGCGTGGCGGGCCAGATCAGGGATATGGTCTCCGTGGTGGGGATGAGCTATCTGATGTATGACGAGGACGAGGAACTCTTTGCCGACATCGTGGACACTTATGCAGAGATGCAGTATCAGTGCGCAAAGGCAGTCCTGGAGACCGGCGCGAAGTTCGATTTCGCCCACTATTGGGAGGATATCTGCTTCAAGAACGGGCCGCTTCTGGATCCGGGTCTGTTTGATGAGATTTGTGCAAAACATTACAAGAAGAGGAACGAGCTCTGCCGCCAGTACGGCATTGACATCATTTCCCTGGACTGTGACGGCGTGACGGAAAAACTGCTTCCCACCTGGTTCGAGAACGGCGTGAACACCATGTTCCCCATCGAGGTAGGCGTGTGGGGAGACCAGTTCGAGGCCGCACGCAACCGATTCGGGAAGGGAATGCTGGGCGTAGGAGGTATGGATAAGATTGCGTTCCGGAAGGACAAAGCCGCGGTGGACCAGGAGATACAGCGCATGAAGCGCCTGGCTTCTCTGGGCGGATTCATTCCCTGCCCTGACCACAGGCTCATGCCCGGCTCGAAATTTGAGCTGGTGCAGTACTATGCAGAGGAAATTAAGGAATTGTCTACGACAGTTCCTGAGAAGATTTGATGCAGTGGGATTTTAGCCCGCGGAGGTTGAAAGAAATATGGTGGAAAAGATAGCAAATGCCAAATTCTTTGACAGTCTGGTAGAGCAGATGGTGGAGAAGGGAGCTTACAAAGCAGCCGTCATTCCGGTCTCCCAGGTGGAACTGGATGCCGGTTTCCGGAGTCTGTGCGAATCCAATGCCTGCGGCAAGTACGGCAAGTGCTGGATGTGCCCGCCGGACATTGGCGATATCGATACATTGATGAAAACAATCCGTACTTTCGATTATGCTTTTGTGTATCAGACAGTGGGGCTTCTGGAGGACAGCTATGATATAGAAGGGATGCAGGAAGCGGCCAAAAAGCATAGTGAACTGTCCCAGAAAGTGACGAAAATGTTCACAGAAGATTCTTTCATGCGTATCCTTCATCTGGGGGCGGGCGGATGTCATGTCTGTCAGAAATGTGCCAGAGAGGCCGGCGGTCCGTGCCGGTATCCGAATCAGGCATTGTCTTCTTTGGAAGCATACGGAATCAATGTGTCAAAGCTTGCCGCCGTAAGCGGAATGAAGTATATCAATGGTCAGAATACGGTTACCTATTTCGGAGCGTTTTTCTGTTCCATTATGTAATCGGGGATGCCGTCTGGACGCAGACAGCACAGATTGGAATTAGAAGCGGTTGCTCTTTGTCAAGAGTGACAGGATAGGAGAGGACTCCATGGCGAATGTGACGGTAAACGGAATTACATATACAGTAGAAGCCGGAACAAAGCTGGGCGATTTGCTGGCCCGGGAACAGCACATGAGCATGCCCTGCGGCGGCCACGGCCGCTGCGGGAAATGCCGTGTGGCCGCGGCCGGGGAGCTGAGTGATTATTCGGACAGGGAAAGGGATTTCCTATCCGAAAAAGAGTTCAGGGAAGGTGTGCGTCTGGCATGCTGCGCTGTGGTGGAGGGAGACTGCACCGTGCAGCTGGCCGGGACGAATGCCGGCCAGATTCGCATAGCCGGTGACATGCCGGCCATCACATTGAAACCTGTGTTTTCTGCCTATGGATTCGTGCTGGATATCGGCACCACCACATTGGCTGCCCGCCTGTATGATGTCCGCGGGACGCTTCTGGCGCAGAGCAGTCGATTGAACCCCCAGGCCGGTTGGGGAGCGGACGTGATTTCCAGGATTGAAGCGGCCATGAAAGGCGAGGATCGGGCCATTGCCGCAGCCATCCGTGAAGCCGTGGATGCCCTGTTGACAGAACTCTCCCAGAAGGCCGGGATTTCCTCCCGGGAGATTGACGGAGTTACGATTACCGGAAACACGGTCATGCTCCATCTGCTCACCGGAACTTCCGTAGAGCCCTTGTCCCATGCACCCTTTGCAGCGGAGCGGCTTTTCGGGGAGAATGTGAGTGCCGAAAGCCTGCACCTTGCTTCTCTGTTGCCGGATACAGAGATATATCTGGCACCATGCGCCGCAGCGTTCGTGGGAGCTGACCTTATGACGGCACTGCTGGCGGGAGGTATTTGCGAGAAGTCGGATACGCAGCTGCTGGCGGACATCGGCACCAACGGAGAGATTGCTCTGTGGCATGACGCACAGCTCTATTGCTGTTCCACCGCTGCGGGCCCTGCTTTCGAGGGCGCAGGCATCTCCATGGGGATGGGCGGAAGCAGCGGAGCGGTAGACCGGGTGACTGTGCAGAACGGAAAAATCACGTCTCATGTAATCGGCGATACAGCTCCCCGGGGAATCTGCGGAAGCGGCGTGGTGGACGCGGTAGCCTGTCTGCTGGAGACCGGCTTGATGGACGAGACCGGATATATCGAGGAAGAGTCGGCGGTGATAGCAAACCCCGTTGTCTTCACCCAGAACGATGTACGGATGGTACAGCTGGCCAAAAGCGCCATCCACGCCGGAATCCGCACATTGCTGCACACCGCAGGGCTTAGCTGTGAAGATGTAGCAGCACTATTGATCGCGGGCGGCTTTGGAAGCTATCTGGATGTAGCGAACGGAGCGAAGATAGGGCTGTTCCCGGAAGAGATGCTGTCTTACATTCATGTGGTTGGCAATGCAGCGCTGAGCGGCGCGTCCATGATGCTTTTAAACAACGACTACAGGGCAGTCTGCGAAAAATATGCAAAAAGCGCGAAGATAGTCGAATTGTCCACAGACCCATTTTTCGCGGACGAATATATGGCCAGGATGCTGTTTTAACCCAGACTCACAGACAAAAGGTGCCATGGAATGAATACATGGCATCTTTTCATTGCCCGTAAAAAATAACAGCTGCGCGGAACAATAAACAGGAAATCCTTCCAGTGAATACCGCAGCACGCCCATTCCGGACCTGGAACTGCCGTGCGACAACACCTTCGGCCAGCTACACAATATCCACGAATCCCTCTCCTGATGCGGCCCCAACGCCTGGCAGTATTTTTACATCAAGAATACAAAATGAAGTTAGGACAATAGTAAAAAGCGGGTTCTTTCCGGCGTTTGGGCAATATCTCATTCCTGTTTTGCTCTACTAAGCCAATTTAGTAGCTTATAGCAAATTTTGAGAATATACAGATACCCACAGCTCAGAAAGAACCAAAAAGCGAAATCCTGTCTTTATGGTAGAGAGGATTTCGTTTTTTGGTGTTAGGTTAGTTGGATACTGCTTGTTGTGTGATTCCGGCGGTGAGTTCTATGCGTGAGCTGGTTAGGAAATGCCTCCAAATAACCTACGCAAGCCTGTTGCAAAATTTACAGATTTTATCAGGTTTACTCTAAACAAAATGCGTAGATTATTTTCCGGCAGTTCCTTAGGATACCATTCTACACAGCCCCCCGAACCAAAACCATGCAACAAACCAGGCGGTCGGGGCGGGGGGCTTTGTGAAAGCACCAAGGGGTGCCCTTAGTGGAGATGAAATCCACCGCTTACGAAGACTTGGGCGCGCACTCTGCGCCCTAGTCGCAGTTAGCGGTTAGTTCATCGGAACGTTACCCCTGCCGAGCGAAGCCCCCCGCCCCGACCGCCGTCCCTTTGCCGTTTCCCGTCCCCTTGCCGTTTTCTGTCCCTCTGCCGCGTCCCACCGCCCCTACTTCCCCAGCGCCGTCTTCTGCGCCACCTCCGTAGTCTTCTCATAACACGCAAAAGCATTATCCACCAGCTTCCCATCCGGCTTCGGCGTAAACAAACTCACCACCGGCACAATCACCAGCCCCGCCAACATAGCGATAGCCCCACAATTAATCGGCGACTGCATAATCACCGGAAAAGAAGACCGAAAGAAAATATTTCCCACCATCAAAACAGAACTGAACAAAAAGCAGACCCAACAAGAAGCCTTCGTTACTCTCTTAGAATACAGCGAATACAAGAACGGCGCAAGGAACGACCCCGCCAAAGCCCCCCAGGACACCCCCATCAGCTGAGCGATGAACGTCACCGAACTCTTATACTGAATCAAAGCCAGCACCGAAGAGATAGCAATGAACACCACCACCAGAATGCGCATACAGAGCACCTGCTTCTTGTCCTCCATCTTTTTGAAACAAATCTCCTTCAGGAAATCAATGGTCAAAGTAGAACTGGAAGCCATCACCAGCGACGAAAGCGTGGACATGGAAGCCGACAGCACCAAAATGACCACCAGCGCAATCAACAGCGGAGACAGCCCTGACAGCATAGTAGGGATAATGGAATCGAACCCATTGGCCGCCACGTCAATCTGGTCAGAGAACAACCTGCCGAAACCGCCCAGGAAATAACAGCCCCCGGCCACCACCAGCGCGAACAGCGTGGAGATGATAGTGCCCTTTTTAATAGACTCCTCATTCTTGATGGCATAGAATTTCTGCACCATCTGAGGAAGCCCCCAGGTGCCCAGGGAAGTCAGAATCACTACGAACAGCAGATTCAGCGGATCCGGGCCGAAAAAGGAAGCGAAAATCCCCGGCGTAGAGGCCACCGTTTCATCCGTGACCCTTGCCAGGCCGTCCAGCGCGGCCATAAAACCCCCCTTGCTCTTCAACACGGCGGCGATGATAGTGGCGATGCCGCCCAGCATGATGATGCCCTGGATGAAATCATTGATGGCCGTAGCCATATATCCGCCCGCGATGACATAGATGGCCGTCAGCACCGCCATCAGAACGATGCAGACAGAGTAATCGATGTTGAAAGCCATCCCGAACAGCCTGGAAAGGCCATTGTACAGAGAGGCCGTGTAGGGAATCAGGAAAATGAAAATGATGACAGAAGCACCGATTTTCAGCGGCCTGCTGCCGAAACGCTCCCCGAAGAACTGGGGCATGGTAGCGGAATCCAGATGCTGGGTCATGATGCGCGTTCTGCGCCCCAGCACCACCCAGGCTAACAGCGAGCCGATGACGGCGTTCCCGATGCCGGCCCAGGTGGCCGCGATTCCGTACTTCCAGCCGAACTGCCCGGCGTAGCCCACGAAGACCACCGCCGAGAAATAGGAGGTGCCGTAGGCGAAAGCGGTCAGCCACGGCCCCACGGAACGGCCGCCCAGTACGAAGCCGTTGACATCCGTGGCGTGCTTGCGGCAGTAAAGGCCGATGGCAATCAGAACTGCGAAATAGATGATCAGTAAGATGAGTTTCATGTCTTTCTCCTTTTGCAATTTAAAGTGTTAAAGCAACTATAGCATATATCCACCTGATATGCAAACATTTCTTTTCTGTTTTTTAAGAAATATGCTTTTCTGACAGATTTCGGAGCCATATTGATTGTTGACAGTTCCACGCCGGGAGCATACAATGAAAAGGAAACAGCGGATACAAAAAGGATACATACCGGACGGATAATTTATGCAGAATGCATCCGTCTGCCCATGTAGAAGCCTGAAAGGTGCCGTGGGCAGACATGCCATACAGAACAGAAATGAGGGGTTGTTATGCTGAGGATATTGATTGCGGAGGACGAGGAACCGATTGCGAATCTGATAGGGATGAACCTTCGCAGGGCGGGGTACGCCTGTGTCTGGGCGCCGGACGGCGAGAAGGCGGCAGACCTGATGGACAATGAGAAATTCGATTTGCTGCTGCTGGACGTGATGCTTCCCGGAATCAACGGTTATGAGCTGATGGAGTATGCCAAGACTTTGGAGCTGCCTGTCATCTTCCTGACGGCGCTGGGGAGCACGGAGAACAAGGTGAAGGGCTTGAAGATGGGCGCTGACGACTACCTGACCAAGCCCTTTGAAATCGTAGAGCTTCTGGCCAGGGTGGAGGCGGTGCTGCGCAGATACCACAAGACGGAGACCCTGATCGAGGTGTTCGACGTGGTCATCGATACCGCCTCCCGCTCCGTGACCCAGAACGGGGAGCCTGTCCTCCTGACCATGAAGGAGTTCGAGCTTCTGCTGCTGTTAGCCAGGAACCGCAATATCGCCCTGTACAGGGAGACGATCTACGAGACCATCTGGGGCGGGGAGTACATGGGCCAGAGCAGGACAGTGGACCTGCACATCCAGCGGCTGAAGAAGAAGCTGAACTGGGACAGCGAAATCGCGGCGGTCTATAAGGTGGGATACCGGATGGAGGGTGAGGAGAAGTTCACGAAATAGCGGGAGGATTCCTGACAGATGAGATTTGCAGACAAGTTGTTCCTGGCCATGACCGCTCTTTTGACTTTCATGTTCGCCCTGTTCGGCATCTGGATGCTTTCCTCGGATTTCTCCCAGCTTCTGAACAAGGAGATCGAACAGGGGAATAAGGACAGCCGCACCTTCCATTTCCTTTTTGAGATGGGGTACCAGTCCACGGATGAGTTCGGCGAGGATTATGCCATCAGCAAGACCCTGAACAGCATCATCGGCAGCGTGGAACGCGATGGGAGCCATCTGTATGTCATGCGCGGAAACGGCACTTGTTTTTACGGGGAAGACTACCTGGAAGACATGGGCTTCCGGGAGGAAGTGGACAAGCTGACAGATTCCCTGAATGAAACCAACACCTATGGATATTGTGTCCGGCAGATTGGCGGTGGATATTACATGTTCACGGCCACGGTATCCGACATCACGGCGGAGAATGTCTATCTGGGAATGTGCCGGGATCTGACGAATATCTATGAGGGCAGACAGGAGCTTCTCTCCAGATACCGTATCGCGCTCCTGTGTCTGCTGTCCGCAGGGGGCATCTGCATCTATCTGCTTTCCAGGTACATCACCCGGCCGATCAGCAGCCTTGGCCGGCTGGCGACCCGGATTGCCGACGGGGACTATGGATTGCGTTCCCACAATGAAAGCCGGGATGAAATCGGAGAGCTGGCCCGGGATTTCAACAGGATGGCGGATCGGCTGGTGGAGGAGATGCAGGTCAAGGTATCGGAGGCCGAGCAGAAGGAGGATTTCACAGCGGCTTTTGCCCATGAATTGAAGACACCTCTGACTTCGATTATCGGTTATGCGGATATGCTCAATTCCCTGAAGCTCACGGACGCGGAGTGCCATGATGCCTATTTTTACATCTACAGCCAGGGGAAGCGGCTGGAAAGCCTTTCCCATAAGCTGCTGGAACTGGTGAGCATGGACAAGAACCCGCTGACCTTCCGGGCAGTGCCCACGAAGGACCTGGAGCAGAATCTACGGATCACCATGCGCCCTATCTGGAAGCAGCGGGGCATCAAGGGGAAGGTGGACCTGGAAAAGGCGACCCTACAGGGCGACTCGGAATTATTGCTGTCCCTGCTCTACAATCTGATGGACAATGCGGTGAAGGCGTTGGACAAGGGGGAGCAGAGTTTCATGCTCATGAAGGGCGTCTGCCTGAACGGGCTCTACGAAATCAAGGTGGTGGACAATGGAAGAGGCATTCCGGCGGAGGAAATCAGCCGCATCACGGAAGCCTTCTACATGGTGGACAAGTCCCGTTCCCGGAAAGAAGGCGGGGCGGGCATCGGCATGGCGCTGTGCCAGAAAATCATCCAGCTCCACGGTGGGATGCTGAAGGTGGAGAGCAGACTGGGGGAAGGTACCGTGATCAGGGTCATGTTTCCCAGGGATATAGCCGCGGCCAGGCGGGAAAGGAATTGATATGACAGACAGAAGACGGGTGAGGACGAGAAAGAGGGGGACGTATTTCCGATATTATATTATTACTGCATCGATATTGACCCTGCTGATAGCGCTTGCCTTTTTTACGCCGCAGATTATTTTCCAGGTGCAGGATATGATTCTGTGCAAGGATACGAGCTTAAGCCGCCAGGAAAACGTGAACGTGGAATCCCTCAGCACCACCTATGAAAAGTCCCTGGAGACCCGGATGACAGACTATGCGGAAGGACTGGCAGGAGACGATGCCTTCTATGTGGCCTCACAGAACCTTTCCGTAAATGAGGAATTGAGCGCATATTTCTATTCGGATTCCTGTATCTATGGAGATTTCATGAGCTCCCTTATTTACGCACGACTGCTGCCATACGATCTCTGGGAGATGGAGTATGCTGTGAGCCAGTGGAAGCAGTATGTGATCTACAGTGATAATTTCACGAAGGGCGTGAATTTCATTCTATGGTACATCGAGCTCCAGGATTCCGCCGGCAGAACCTTTAAGCTTCTGGCAGATGCGGAAGATGGCACCATATACGCCGTCAAGACAGAGGGAAACCCCGTATTCCAGGAACCGGAATTAATGAATGAAAGCTATGAGCAGCGTTACTTTATGGACAAGTTCGGCAGATCTGCTGTTGAAATGTGGGGGTTCTGCGCCTTGTACTATGCTGCCATAGATGAGACGGAAGTAAAAAATTTCTATATTCTGGCGGAAGAACTGAGTTGGGAGGACGTTTCCATGATATCCGGCAGCGCAATGGTGGATAAAGAGCGGGAAATGGTGCTGAACGCGCTGAATATCAGCGAGGATCGGAGGGAGCTCCTGGAAAAAATACAGTTTTATACGAAAGACAAGGACACGGAAGTCTTCAGGCTTCCATATGGCAGCTTTTCCCTGGAGATGGTGATGAAGCTGCCTACCATGGTAGGAGCTCCCATGGACGCAGAGACATATTCGAACATTACGATAGGAATCCGGGAGATTTATGAAATGATTCCGGAATTTGCATAAAACCTCCCTTGTACCAATATATTTAGAAAAACAATGTGCTTGCACAAGAGGTTTTTGTAAATATGGGGTGCGCGATTCTGGAAATGTTTTTAAGACCGGGGAATATAAGCTTTGGCGGGACGGCTTCCGGCGGTATGGCCGCGTGGCTGGAGGGCCTGATTACACGGCTGGACGACCTGGTCTGGGGGCCATGGATGCTGGCGCTCCTTTTGGGGAGCGGATGCTATCTGATGATTCGGATGGACTTTTTCCCGATACGGAATCTGAGGTTCGCTCTGAGATGCGCTCTGGGGATTGAAGGGGAAAGGGATGCGGACAGGAAGCGTTCCGAAAGAAGCAGAACAGGGCGGAGGGATTCCGGCACATCTTCCGGAAAAATTTCTTCTGGAAAGATTTCTTCCGGGAAGATATCTTCCGGAAAGATTTCTTCTGGAAAGATATCTTCCCTGTCTTCTCTGACCACGGAGCTGGCCACCACCCTTGGCATCGGGAATATCGTGGGGGTGGCCTCGGCCATGGTGCTGGGCGGGCCGGGGGCGCTGTTCTGGATGGTGGTCACCAGCGTCGTCGGCATGGCCACCAAGCTGGCGGAGAGCATGCTGGCGGTGAAGTACAGGGGAAGGAACGACAGGGGCGAGGTGGCGGGCGGCCCCATGTATACCTGTCTGAACGGCTTCCCCAACCGGCGGCTTGGGAAACTATTGGGAAGCTTGTTCGCCCTGTTCGCCGTGACGGCTTCCTTCGGCATGGGGAACATGACCCAGTCCAATTCCATCGCGGACGCCCTGTGGGTTGCTTTCTCTGTGCCAAAGGCGAAGACAGGGCTTTTCCTGACCATCCTGACCGTGCTGGTGGTGATAGGGGGCATCGGCGTCATCGGCAAGGTGACCCAGGTGCTGGTGCCTTTCATGGGGGTATTCTATCTGTGCGGGGCTTTTGCCGTGATACTGGTGCACTGGCGGAACGTGCCCATGGCGGTGGGTGGAATCATGACGGCTGCCTTCTGTCCCCAGGCTGTGTCCGGCGGCATCTTCGGCAGCGTCACGGTGACAGCTTTCCAGTCCCTTCGCTGGGGCGTGTCCAGAGGGATATTCTCCAACGAAGCGGGGCTGGGGGCTTCCGGCATCACGGCCGCGGCGGCGGACACGGAGGATTACATAAAGCAGGGCTGCATCAGCATGACGGGGGTGTTCCTGGACACGGTGGTGGTCTGTACCATCACGGGGCTGGCCTTCGCGGCCTCCGGCGTGCTGGGGACCGTGGATGCGAACGGGAAGCCCCTGACCGGCACGGCGCTGACCCTGGCGGCATTTCAGACCACCCTGGGAGAATGGGGCGGCAGCTTTGTAAGCGTCTGTATCGTATTGTTCGCCTTTGCCACCATTATCGGTTGGGCGTATCAGGGGGAGCGTGCTTTCGAATTTCTCATGGGCGGGAAGTCCAGATATAATCTCTGGTACCGTTTCGCTTATGGGCTCACCGCGTTCCTGGGCTGTATTTCCTCCCTGGAGGCTGTGTGGAATTTTTCGGATATCTGCAATGCCCTGATGGCGGTACCCAATCTGATCTGCGTACTGGCCCTGTCGGGGAAGGCCTGTCGGGAAATCCGGGCCTACCCGGGGCCTGCGGCCAGGGAACACCGGGCCGGGAAGAGGATGAGAGGGAAGTGGGCGGGCTATTTTTCACGGGGCTGATGTATTTTGAGCGGTGATGCCGGGAAATGGAACGGTAACGTTACGACGGCAGGGAAATCGGCCGGCGGAAAAAAGGCTTTACATGCCGGATATTGATTGTTATAATGAAAAAGCGGATGCCCTGTTGTGTTCGGCGAACTGCCTGAATTGTTGCAGACCGACAAAATTCGCAGCCCGCACATAGAGAAAGCAAAGGGAGCCTGCAGACTGAATCGCGAGTCTGACAGGATATTACATACCGGAAGAAAAGAGAGGAAAAAGCATGTCAAAAACCATCGATAATTTTTTACAGTACATTAAAATCGATACCAGGTCAGAGGATAACACCGGGACTTCCCCCAGTACGCAGAAGCAGCATAATCTGGCAAAGCTTCTGACAGGACAGCTGGAAGCCATGGGCGCGGAGGAGATTACCTACGGC